>Ga0180007_10001674_pt1 | contig 28664 bp, 10 predicted proteins | sample MM_PC_MetaG_FD_121122 | JGI IMG/M metagenome (GOLD analysis project Ga0180007, IMG submission 121122) | Groundwater microbial communities from the Aspo Hard Rock Laboratory (HRL) deep subsurface site, Sweden - MM_PC_MetaG | ecosystem: Environmental > Aquatic > Deep subsurface > Groundwater... | reverse complement strand
TTTCTTTATCTCTCTGATGCCTCTTGAGCACTGTTATTGCCTGCTATACGACCCCAAGATTTAAAATTTAGCAGACATCTATATTTTCTTCTCATTTGTTTAATGTAAGCATAATATTTTTAGATGGGTACTTTAAAAGTTCAGCTTATTAATTTGCTAAAATCAATCCCCAGATCCTCCATGACTACCTGGATACCGGCTCTTGCACCGCCAAATACGCCGGGTCCGGGATGCGTGCATGATCCGATCATATATAATTTATCAACAGGGGTATGGTAATTATGCCAGCCCGAAAAAGGACGGTTACCGGACATCTGTAAATTATATGTTCCTATCTGGCATATGTCTCCATTCATCATTGTGGGATTATGTCTTTCATAAAATAATGGAGAATGAATAGCTCTTCCTAAAATATTATCGCTTCCCATGTTGGTAGCCAGATCCTGTAATTTGCCCAAAATATCATCAGCTACATCCTTTTCTATTTCATCCCATTTTTGGGGCCCGCCATCTCTTAAAGCATAAGGCGCAAATGAATAAAGATACATTGTATGCATGCCTTCAGGCGCTCTTGTCGGATCAACTTGTGTTGCAACAAAGGATGAAAAAACATCATTTCTTGGAATCCCGTTATCAATAGCTTGAAAAGCATGCTGAAATTCATACGGGTCTGAACTGTGATATGCCATCCAGTGTGATTTAAATCCGTTTTTCCAGATCGGAGCTTCTTTTAATGCAAGATGCTGGTTTAAAGCGGAAAATCCGGAATGCTTTAATGTCCTCACATTTTCTACAAAATCTTCAGGCAGCTTACTTCCCGAAACCATACCGGGAAATACCTGTTTAATGTTTAAAGTAGATAAAACCGCTTTTGATGCCTCAATCTCTTCACCACTATCAAGGATTACACCTGTGGCTTTGCCGTCGGAAATCTTAAATTCTTTTACAGAACTTGAAAGCTTGATCGTGCCGCCCATAGATTCAAAACACTTTGCCAAAGCTACGGATAACATGCCGGAGCCGCCAACAGGAAACCCGCTGCCGTATTTATGCTGCAATGGTATAAATAGAAAAAGATGAAGCCCGGTGCCTTTTACAAACGGATTGATCATCTGTTCTGCTGAAAATCGCGTCATGATAATGCGCATCTTATCGCTTTCAAACCAGTCTTCAGCAATATCCCAGGCGCTTGATAACAAAGCTTTGATAAGTATGCGGCCCGCAGGGTTTGAATCCATCATAGCCATTGTCTGTCCGAAAGATGGGGTAGGATTATACATTCCCATAAGAAGCATATCCAGTAACTGAAACGACCAGTCATGAAATCTACGATAGGCTTCAGCATCCCGTGGTGAAAACTGGGCTATGCTTTCACAGGTTTCATCAAGGCTGCGATGTTGTGTAAAATACGAACCATCATCAAAGTTTACTCCTGCAAACTTATCAGGAGTGATATATTTCAGCCCGAATTTGGATAATAATCCAAGCTCATCATTTTGTATCAGAGGATTCGGATAAATCAGGCCATGCCAGGTAGAGCAAACATCATGTTTGAATCCAGGCACTGTTATTTCATCGGTAAATACTCCGCCACCTACCTTATTTCTGCTTTCAATCACACATACTTTAACACCTGCTTTTGCAAGATAAGAAGCAGCTATTAAACCATTATGACCTGCACCAACAACTACTACATCATATTTCTCCGTCATTTTTGAAAACTCCTTTCTTTGCCTGAATAGTGAACAACATGCATCGATTTCCGCTAATCACTATTCGTTTTTAACTTTAATTAATATTTTTTTGCTCATTCTGGGACTTTTTTCTGTTTACTTAGACAGCATCAAGAAATTATTCACACTAAAAAAACTGGGATCAAGTTTTGAAGCAGGCATATACAGGAAATCTTCCGGGGCTGCTGATAGGTTTTCTGATGAAGCGTGTTGAGCTTTTTCATCAATAAAGAGTATAACATCGTGGTTTCCTGTGTTGTTTTTACCGCTCGGCGCCTCACTGTAGTGTACCAAACAGGAGATCCATGTCCGAAAATCACCGGATCTTTCATATACCTCCTTGTACCATATGGTATAAGTTTCCTGATCAATATAATTTATGTGCAACCCCCAGTTATAATAATGATCTTTAGGCATCTGTTCCACAATCCATACTTTTCTTGGAACATAGGTAATATTAAGAGGAGCCCATGATGCGCCCTTCCATTTTGGATCATCATAGCCAAATTTGATGTGTGTGCCGGGATAGGGAAATACCTTGGTCATCCTTCCATCCGGCAATTCCTGTGCCGTAAGCATACTATGGCTGGTAAAAGAAACAAGAATTGTCTTTTCGCCGACATATTTCCATTTCATTGTGCGGGTTTTACCAGCCCACATGAAATTTGTATCCAACCATCCATCAGAGCCCATATAGGGGTCAGACCTCGTCGTTGAGCCGGTTTGCCGGATCCTGCGGATGGCAGGAATGTAGGCATAATTGCTATCTTTTCTTTTGTCGATATAAATGTGGGCCATTGTGTTGGTTCCTTTGACGCTCATCGGCTCCAAAACTCTTTGGAAATCGTAGGCCAGAACTTTATCGGGATTTTTTATTTCCTGACCTGGCGGCCGGCCATTCATATAAAGAAACTGATTTATGCCGGAAACATAACGTTCCTCTCCATTTTTGTCTATCCACATAAAACGGTTTCTACCATTTCTTATGCCCATAAAACGATATTTCTGGAAATCAAAGTTATACATAATCTTTTCTGCGGCTTTGGGATCTTTAAGATCAATATTGGGAAAAGGATATCCATAAATATTTACCGGGTATGTTCCGGTGTATTTATCGATCAAATCACCCTCATGAGTTATGTCGAATTTTCCTTCATTCTTTGTGCTTTCTGCAAGAAAGCTGTCACTCTGTTTGTATTTGAAATTTATTTTCCCTGGTGTAATAACGTAATCGCCTCTTTCAACAGCACGGTACATAGCTGGTATGAGCAGGTCTTTGTATTGGCTGCAGTTGGTCTTGTCGATCACCTTGGGTAAATCTATAGCCCGCCCGATACCGGTACACAAAAGCAGAATAAACAACGAACATAATGACAATCCAAAATACTTTATAATTCTCATTCGTTTCATTTTCTTCTTTTCCTCCATCTACCTTTATAGTTGTTATAATGATCTTTCTCTCCGGCATTAAACAGCCCTTTTGAGGATCGGATCAAATAACAAGCGCTGTCAGGCAAGACATTAAACAACAAAAGGGCTGTTTAATGCCAGAGATGACCTCTTTCTATAAACATAACTTTTGTATGAATAAGAATTCTTTGAGTTGGGCATCACGTTCATCATACCGCAAACAGACGACCCGAGACCGCCTTTGGCCTTATTCCTTTGATATTGAAGCTTCCTGGCGTCGCAAGCAGCGGGGAATGCACTCGCTGTTGCGGTTCAATATATATTGTTTTTAAAAATTATCGGGCAATCTTGGATTTTTAAGTTTAGTGAAACCGAAAAATACAAACTTGACAGCAAGAAAATTTTTAAAAACAGCCCATAATAGTGTAAGCATTCCCTTATATGTAATTCCGGCTCTAATGTGCCACCTCACAGGCGAGACAGAATTAATATGCAAAATCAGCATATCATCCACAACATCTACTTTATCTACTTCAGCAAACAGCATTGTAGTTCCAAGGCCGGTAGATTTCATACGCATACATGCTTCAGGTTTTTTTATTTCGGACTTATTCGTATCAACCACTGATTACCCCCTAAAATAATGTATTTTGTTATAAGCTGTAATATATCAACTTAAGGGAGCAGGCCCTTTTCTCTTGCTTGTACAACACAATCCGGATCTTTCCACCATTTCTCCATGCCGAGATCTTCCACAATCGTCGAGGCAGCGACATAGCCGCATGCACCAAGTATCATTCCTCCGGGATAGGTGCTTGCACCGTTTACATATAATCCGGGGATTGGAGTTCTGTAAGAAGAACAGAGTGGATTTGGCCTGTTGGAGCCCAATTGGAAAGCAGTATAAGCTCCATGCTTGAAACTTCCGCGTTTCATAGTTGCAAATCTTCGCTCCACATCAAGGGGCGTTGTTGTTGAAGTATGAAAACTCATGTAAGACGATTTAAAGTTCGTAGTGTATTTTGCCCATAGATCCATGTATAATTCCGTAATTTCCTTTTCTCTCTTGTCCCAGTTGGCCGGATCGCCATCAAGGTCATAGGGAGCCAATGTTTCTAGTTTGGCCGTATGATATCCCTTCGGGGCAAGGCCGGGTGAATAGAGGCTTAAAGGAGATGCATGTGCGTGAATCGAAATATTGTTATTATCCATTTTTTTGAACCCGGAATTCAGATCTTCGAAATTATCAAGCCCCATTACGCAGGTGAGCGCTTTGTTTACATCGGGATTATCCCTGGCAGCCTTGTATTCAAGTGGCTCTCTCAAGGAAACGTTAAAATTAAGCATGCTGTAATGTTCCCATTTCCACTCATTAACATAGAAATTGAGATCATCCGTGCAATTCTCCTCTCCTACAAGTTCCTTAAAGGTTTGCTCAGGGTTTAAACTGCTTACGACTGTTTTTGCCCAAAACTCTCTGCCGTCTTCCATCTTTACCCCGACGGCCTTTCCATTTTCCATAATGATTTTTTCGGGAGCCATTCCTTCAACAACATCCGCACCGGCGTGGGTAACTCCGATTAAACTGCCGATGGCTCTGTGTGTGCCTCCCCTGCAGATCCCGCTGTTTAACATCCGGTAAACAAATAAAGGAAATAAAAATCCTAATCCTGACTCAAAGGGAACACCCCACATAGTTGCCAGATACAAAAGAAGAGTTCTCGTGGGTTCTTCAAAACCAAATTCATCGACTATCTGCAAAAAATTCATTTCCGCCAGTTCACCAAAGCGTTTTGCGATAGGTATGTCAGACTTTTCAAACATTGCAAACTGATCGAGAGCAGGCACTGCATAAGTATAGGTAGCGGGAAATAAAATCTCATCAAAGATGGCCTTCATCTCTTCATGAAGCGCGAGAAATCTTTTTCCATCCTCTTTAGAGAATTTATTTATAGAATTTATTGTTTTTTCAGTGTCCTGATAAAAAACCAACGGACCTTCTTTTGTCAAAAGAGCTGCCTGAACCTCGGGGGTAACAAACTTCACTCCATCAGCATCCATATCAAAGTCTTTATAGGCCGGCATCAATTCGCCCATAACCATATATGTGGCATGAGGTTGATAACGGAAACCTCCGGTATTATCGGAAGCGGCTCCGCCCCCCAGTTCGCGCCTCTTTTCAATAACAAGCACCTTGGCGCCCGCCTTGATCAAATAGGCCGCTGTCGTCAGTCCGTTCGGACCGCCGCCGATTATTATTGCATCATATTCCGCTTTGCTCATCTCAGCCCTCCTGCTATTTATCTAATACGCTTGTAGGTTTTAGGGGAACGTAGCTCTTCTCGATATATTTTTTAGTAATATACTCACCTATCCGGTGCGTCCACCAGGGCTGATTCCTGATCCCCAGCTCCTCAGCAATATGGTTGGCTGCACGATACCCATTCCCACCACTACTCCAGGCAATGCCGACGCCGCTTCCCGAGGCATAGAGGTTTTTTATCGGTGTGATGATGCCGCCATTCTCAAAACCTGCGAAATTGTCCCGATTACCATAAAACATCTGGTGGGCAATCCCGGCGCCGGCCGAGAAGTCGCCCCTTATGTAGTTGGGATTTATCCTCTCCAGATCAAGAGGCGTAGTCATCCAGGAATCCAGGATATTATTTTTGCCGCCAGGACAGGCATCCCAGAAATTTTCGATCGACTTCGTGATCATGTTTCTGAAATCTCGGTCATCCCAGACAGCTGAGCCGCCTTTGCCATAGATAGCATAGGGAACTTCCACAGAGACGTTGGCTACAGCATTGCCGGGAAACGACTGTGTTGGATCGTCCTTATGAGGAAAACAGTAGGTCCAGGGCGTTTTAGCAATCCGGCCTCCCATCCTCTGCCCCCAGCCACTTATGTACTCTTCAAAAGAACCCGAACCCATCCCGCCAACCAGGGTATGGACGATATCAGGATCATATTTTTCCGCTGCAAAATGTGGTCTTTCTTTCAACGCATAACAAATGCCGACTAATGACACCTCACCTTTCCAGTTGGTCTTAAGTTGCGAAATAAGCTTCCTTTCTACATGTTCCTCGCCTACCAGTTCGGTAAATGTCAAACGGGGATTTAAATTTGTTACTACCTTCTTCGCTGTTATCTCTTTCCCCGGAAACGCCGCATCATCATCAAGGATCACTCCTTTAGCTTCTCCTCCTGCAACGATAATTTTTTTTACCGGACAGCTGTTAAACAGCTTCCCCCCAAGAGCACGGAAACATCGGATATAAACGTGCGCCATGGAATGGCAACCATGCTTGGGATGCGAATAAAAGAAGCTCAGAGGTAATAAAGGAGCCAGCAGACTCGCCCCTCCACCTGTATGATGCGGATAGATTCCGCTACCGACAGCGAGGCTGGCACAGAACACTTTAAGCTGATCACTTTCAAACATCAAATCCAGCATTTCAAACCCGTTTAAATCTGTAACCTCATAGGGATCATCAAAGGGTATAATCGGGGTAAGCACATCAATCAATTTATCGAAGTTTTCCCAAGTCCAGGGCGCAGTGTAGAGTAATTCCGCAAATTTTGAGAATCGTGTATTCTCGTCATCATAAGGCTGAGCCATGATCCCCGCTATCTCCAATATCTTATTGGCATCGTGCTCTGAAAATCTTTTAACTTTTTCAGCCGTCTGTCGAGGGTCCCAACAGTTATTCATCAAACATGTTTCGTCCTCAAAAACATATCCCCAAGCCCAGTTACTGGCACTGGGCATATGGGTATCCTGGTAACCATACCTGTCCAACTCCAGATTAAGTTGGTGCGGCATGACCGGATCGATATCTACCCAGACACATGATTGTACCAGATGTCCTGGTCGCATGGCTTCATGAACCATCCTTCCGCCACCGGCTTCTTCACGAGCTTCAAAGATAGCAACCTTTAAGCCTGCCTTTTGCAGATAACAACCACAGACCAATCCGGAAACACCGCTGCCAATTATTGCTATATCGAAATCTTCTTTATTTGCCATTTTCTCTTCCTCCTTTAACTGTATCAATTTACCAATATTATATTATTGGCAAGTGAGCTGTTCCTATTGCAATATGGCCCAATGCTTATTTTTTTGCATGAAATGAGCCAAAACATATATTACAGAAAATACAGATACTTAAGCAGAAGTAGCCAAATAATTATATTATGCTACACTTTTATATGTATTATTTTGCACTTTTTATAAAAAAATGTATTATGCTGCATATAGTTTATAGCAAAATATGGAAAAAATATGTCTATAGATAAAAATCATTTTTTCCGGGAGGCCACTTTGCGTATTTGCGGCAGTCTGGAAATCGAGAAAGCGTTCTGGGATTGTTTAATGTACATCCGGGACTATATACCGGCAGATATCATGCTCGTCACGCTTTATAAACCCGGGGTGGGGATGGGGGAAACCATTGCCAGGGCCGATTGCAGCGGCGGAGAGCTTACCTCAATCAAAACTGTAGTCCCGGCGGATACACAAAGGCTTATCGACGAAATTACAAATAACCCTCAGATTATATCGAAAGTACTTGTAGCCGACCGAATTGGCGATGACCCGATTATGGCACCTTTGTCGGAAGTTACCGGCCGTCCCGATGCCTCCGTTATGCTGATCGGGCCAAAGCTGAAATGGAATCTATTCGGCTCAATTCTTGTCGGTAATAACAGGGGTAAAAAGTATTCCGAGAAACATGTGCGATTGTTTACACTTCTGAATGAGCCCTTTGCCATCGCCCTCAGCAACTATCTGCGTTACCGGGAGGTCTTGCGACTAAAGGAGCTTCTGGCAGATGACATCCGGTATTTGCAGAAAGAGTTGCGGCAGCAAGTGGGTGAAGAGATCGTGGGAGTCCATTTAGGCCTGAATCAGGTCATGGAAATGGTCGATCAGGTGGCACCCCTTGCCAGCCCTGTCCTGTTGCTGGGTGAAACGGGAACCGGGAAAGAAGTAATAGCCACGGCCATTCATAATCTGTCACTTCGCAAAAACGGCCCTTTTATTAAGGTTAATTGTGGCGCAATTCCTGAATCACTTATGGACAGTGAGCTTTTTGGCCATGAGAAGGGAGCATTTACCGGCGCCTTTTTTCAGAAACGTGGTCGCTTTGAGCGGGCCCAGGGCGGCACAATCTTTCTTGATGAGATCGGTGAGTTAACGCCGGGTGCACAAATCAAGCTATTGCGTGTGATCCAGGAAAAGGAAATCGAACGTGTTGGTGGGACAGAAACTATCAAAGTTGACATTCGAATCATCGCCGCCACGCACCGTAATCTGGAAACCATGCTGGCTGACGGTAAATTCCGCGAGGATCTTTATTTCCGCCTCCGGGTTTTCCCCATAGTAATTCCGCCGCTGCGTGATCGGCGCGCAGATATTTCGGCTCTTGTACAATATTTTATGACGAAGAAAGCCCGGGAGATGGGTTTTATGAAGGTTCCCACTCTCGCACCCGGAGCTATCGACAAACTCATACATTACGACTGGCCCGGTAATGTCAGGGAACTGCAGAACGCGGTCGAGCGCGCTCTTATCCTTAGCAGGGAAAGACCGCTGGACTTTGACAATCTGGGCCACACTATACCTCACACAAATATCATAATACCGGCAACTGACGTTGGAAGCACCCTAAGTCTTGAAGAAATAACCTCAAAAGCAATTGTAAGGGCAATGAAGATAACCGGAGGTCGTGTAGGCGGGGAAAGAGGTGCTGCAAAGCTTTTAAAAATAAATCCTTCGACACTTAGGATGAAAATGCGAAAGCTCGGTATTCCCTTTGGCCGTAAAGGGGGTGTATGAAAATTCCAATGCCGATTATAATAGATTCCCAATCAGTTTTTGTGAAGTTGGTTATATCAAAAAAATATTTAAAAACTTTCATATAGTTTCAAATATTTTGCTGCTTCATCCATACGTCCTCTTTTCTGGCAACCCTGGGCATAAACATGGCATTTTTTCTTAAATATATTTATAGCGGCTCTTTGTTGATCTTTTGTTAAAATATTGCTTTCAAGTAATTTATGAATTGACTGAATGCGGTATTTATCTAAAGAATGCATGCCGGAAAGCTGGTCGTCATGTCCGCCTCTTTTTACAATAAGAGGAGTGTCAATTAGAAATACAGGATATTTGTGGTTTACTCTGAGCCATAAATCATAGTCTTCACAGGCCAAAAGTGATTCATCAAAAAGGCCGACCAGATCAAAAAGACTTCTTTTCATCATAACCGCAGACGGACTTACCAGGCAAAGTTCCAGTGATTTTTCAAAAAACATTCCGGATACTTTTTTATGCCTTTTGCCAGGATTCATTCTTTTTCCGTTTTTAATCCATATTTCCTCTGTCTGGCATATAAGCGCTTCCGGGTTGTTTTTAAAAAACTCAAACTGTGTTTCAAGCTTTCCGGGAAGCCATATGTCATCGGAATCAAGAAAAGCTATATAATCTCCGGATGATGAAAGTATCCCTTTGTTTCTTGCAGCGCTTACCCCACGGTTTATTTGCTTTATTACTTTTATTTTGTTTCGGTATGAAGAAAGTATTTCCAGCGTATTATCACTCGAGCCGTCATCTACTACTATAAGCTCAAAATCATAAAAATTTTGCGCAAGTACCGAATCTATAGCTTCTTTTATTATCCAAGCTCTGTTATATGCAGGAATAATTATACTTATGGCAGGATTTTTATTAAACATGAGCTCAAAGAAAATTATTTTTAATGCTTGATTTTATAAATAATATTTTATATTTCATTTCTATTTTACAATGCTTTGTAATAAAATTCAATTATAGTTTAAAGATATACTTTTAAAGAACTTCTGCCAAAAAACTATTGTAATATAAGTGTTTTTTTGATATTTGGGAAACATTTTATTATACAGGTTTAATATTTTGTAAACCTAACCTTTATTTGACATATGAACAAGTGGTTTGAACCTAAAATTCTACTAAGGGATAAAACATATTATAGGTTGCATATTTTTGGTCTATATTGTAATAGAGCATAGAATTCTTTATATAATTAAATACTAACAAATATAAAAAGGTGGAAAAGATGGATGATTCAAGAGAAAAAATCGAATTTGACGTGCTGTTTGTAGGAGGTGGCCCGGCATCTTTGGCAGGAGCAATAAGGCTTATGCAGCTTGCTCAAAAGAACAACATTGAACTTGAAGTGGCCCTTTTGGAAAAGGGAGCTGAAATCGGATCTCACGCATTAAGCGGGGCAGTTTTAAATCCGATTGCTTTAAATGAGCTTATTCCTGATTTTAAGGAGAAGGAATGTCCGCTTGAAACAGTAGTAAGAGGGGATGAATTTGTTTTTCTCACTGAAAATTCTTCTAAGCGTCTTCCCATGGCGCCAAAACAAATGCATAATAAGGGCTTTTATGTTGTAAGCCTTTCAAGATTTACCAGATGGCTTGGCGATATTGCTATGGAACTTGGCGTTAATATATTTCCGGGTTTTGCTGGAAAAGAAGTATTATATGACAGTAATGGAAAAACGATTATAGGTGTGCGAACAGGAGATAAAGGACTTGACAAAGACGGCAAACCGAAAGGTAATTTCGAAGAGGGAATTGACCTTATGGCAAAGGTGACTGTTTTTGGAGAAGGTGCAAGAGGAAGTCTTATGCAGGATATCTCTAAAAAGCTCGACATATTTTCAGGTAAAATGCCCCAGGTTTATGAAACCGGTATAAAAGAAGTAATTCAGCTTCCTGAAAACAATTATTTTACCAACAGCACGAGTAACGATATACATACTATGGGCTATCCGCTAGGCTTTGATACTCCGGGCGGAGGCTTTATATATCAAATGGCCGATAATAAGGTTACATTAGGTTTTCTTGTCGGGCTTTGCTATGAAGACCCGTTGCTGGATTTATATGATGAGTTTATGAAATTTAAAACGCATCCGTTCGTTGCAAATGTTATAAAAGATGGGAAAGTGATAGAGCAGGGCGCCCGTACAGTTTCAAATGGCGGTTATAATACAATGCCCAAGTTATTTGTAAACGGAGCCCTTTTTGTCGGCGGATGTGCGGCCATCCAAAGCCCTCCGGCATTAAAAGGAATTCATGTTTCAATGAAATCAGGTATGCTGGCGGCTGAAGCAATTATTAAAGCCTATCAGGAAAACAATTTCAATGCCGAGGCATTGAGTGCCTATCAAACTCTTTTTGATAAAAGCTGGCTTAAAGAAGAAATGTATGAGGGAAGAAATTTCGCTGCGGCTCTTGCCAAAAAAGGCTTACCCAAACTTATTCATCTGGGGTCTCAGTATATTACTAAAGGCCGCGGCATTGTTGATAATCTGAGTACCGAAGAAGACTGTACCACATTAAAACCGGTAGGCACAAAAGCTAAGGCCAACACAAAAAAGATAAATTATGACGGCACTCTGTTTGTAGATAAACTAACGGGTGTTTTCCTTTCAAAGGCTGCACACAGGGAAGACCAGCCCTGCCATATTATTGTCCATGACATGGATATATGTGTAAATGAATGTTATCAAAAATATCAATCTCCTTGTACAAAATTTTGTCCCGGAAGTGTTTATGAAATGGAAGTGGATGAAAGCACAGGTAAACCTAAACTTAAGCTTAATTTCTCAAATTGCCTGCATTGCAAAACCTGTGATGTAAAAGATCCGTACAGAAATATCAAATGGACATGCCCAGAGGGAGGAGAAGGTCCAGGCTACACTATGGTATAATTACAATTTACCTCTTCTGAGCATAGATATGAGAAGCCATAGGCCCATAACAGCGGTGGTGTAAATCCGCTTTGTTTGTGACCCGGCGTATAGATTGAAACGATTGCGAAAGCATAAATTTCTTGCTTTTGCAGTCAGTATTTTTTGCTATAAAAGGTCAGTAATTTCCTGATAGAAAATTGCATGCATATGATAAAATTAAGTTAGAAAAAACAAACAACTTCGAGCCACTTTTAAAAACGTTTCAGTTTGGTCAAGCTCAAGGCGGGAGAAAATTTCAACCACAGGAATACATTTAGTATTTCGAGGATTGAAATTTGAGCCCAACGCTTAAGATCGGCCAAAATGGGACGTTTTGAAACTGGCTCCTTCGTTTAAACAATTATTCCTACCCGCTCAAGAAGCATTTGCAGGTGTGCCACCACATGAAGATAGGGGCAACAGACCATTGAAGATGGAATCTGAAGATCATCTCAAAGCATTAGTGTACTTCCACCTTGAGGAGCATACATCAGCTCAACATCTGCTTCAAGTTTTGAAAGAAGATAAATTTGCCCGGGATAACATTGCTCCCGATGATGAAGGAGATATGTCATTTGATGATTACATTTTACAAAAAACTTATTCTGGCTTTTCTGATTTGTAGTTTATTCCCTTTGTTCCATAGTGAGGCTGCGCCTTTATCGCGTAACGCGTCGGAACATAATGTAGACTTAGCGCCTGTTTTGGCTCTCCAGTCCTCACAGCCCGCAACGATGGCGACATTGGTAACGGCCGGTGCAGCGGAACAAAGCGTTGTTCCGGCACAGGCAGACACTCCTGAGACCCCTGTTATAGCATCCTCGTCTGCCCAGGCTGCCGCATCTCTTCCTGCCGATGATATACTTAAGGTTTATAAGCTGTCGATTGAGAATGATCCGCAATTTCGGGGCGCCTATAACGAACAGAAAGCCCTTCGTGAAAGTTTATCCCAGGCTTATGCCCGTCTGATGCCAGTGATTAATGGTGAAGTCATCTACGGAAAAATCAATCAGAACCTCAAGGAAAGCGAAAATGCCGTGTACGATATGGGGGAAAGCAATTATGACAGTACTTCCTATACACTGAAGATGACCCAGCCCATCTTCAACTGGTCTCTGTTTTTAGAGGTAAGCCAGGCAAAAAATCTTAAAAATCGGGCGGATGTTGATTTGGAATTAGCGAAGCAGGAGCTTATCCTCCGCGTAGTCCAGGCCTATTTCACAGCCCTCGCTTCCAAAGAAAGTCTTGCCTTAGCTAATGCAGAGAAGGTGGACATTGAGGTTCTGCATGAGCGGGCTAGTGTCAAGTGCAAGTCAGGACTCGCTCCTGATACGGACCTTTATGACGCACGGTCACGCCTGGCTTCAGCCAACGCCCAGATGATCAAAGCGGAAAGCGACTATCGGGACGCCCTCCAGGCTTTGCAGGAAATATGCAACGAGGGGTTCATGAATTTAAAGAACCTGCAGGAGAACCTGCCCATGGAAATGCCTGTTCCCGACGATGTCGGTCATTGGGTTAAGGTGGGACTCGATCGGAATTTGAAACTCAAGATCCAGCAATTCGATAGAGAAGTTGCCAGGATAGAAGTAGATCGCCAGAGGTCCGGTCATTACCCAATACTTAATGTTGTAGGCCGTTACAACCGGCAGGATACGGGCGGATCTCTCTTCGGCGGCAGCAGCATTGTTGATACCAAGGATGTTATGCTGGAGTTGAGTGTGCCCATATTTGAAGGCGGGTTGATTCAATCAAAAATGGAAGAGGCAAAAGCGCGATCTTCAGTGAAAGCGGAGAGCTTCGAACGCCAGCGCCGCGCCGTGATCCGTGAGGTCAATGCAACGTATGACGGCATCAAAACCGCAAAGAGCCGGGCCGAAGCGTTTGAGAAGTCCATTGAATTCCAGTCAAACGTTCTGGAAGCCAAAGAACAGGGATATCGGTCCGGCATTTACACGAGTCTTGCAGTTCTGGACGCATCACGGGATCTTTACCTCCTGCGGAGGGATTATGCCCAGAGCCGCTATGACTATGTTTTTAATACCCTGCGCCTCAAACAGGCTATGGGCACCCTGAGTGACGCTGATCTTATTATCATCAATAACTGGCTTCGGTGATTGTGACGATGGTTTTGTCAACAACAAGCTATCTCATCGCCGGCAAACTGAATTTTGATTTACCCACATGAAATAGCGAGGAAACAATAATGAGTAAGGTGTCTTGATGCTGAAAAAACTAAAAGATAGACTTTCCGGAATCCGTTTGTGGCGGAGGCAGGAGAAGATCCAGCGCCGCCGGACTATCCACTTCGAGATGCTGGAAAGGAGGATCCTGCCCTCAGCAGATATTCCTATCGCGCCCCAGGCGCTTCAATTGATCATTGATCCTCAGCAGATTGCCGCCGTTTCTGTTGCATACGATATTCAGGTTATGCAGGCGGTACAAGCCATCCAGGTTAATCTGGCCGTTGAAGAGCCAGCCGTAGCGCCATCAGAAGATCAACACCGGAATCAGCAGGAAAATATCATTTCTCCCACGAAACAGCCGGACTCCCAGGATCAGGTTCCGCCGGACGATATCATGTCCGTGGCGGGTGACGCACCGGCGTTTCCTGAGGCGATGACATCGGAAGGAAAGGATCAGCCACAGTCATTGACTGATGCGGCCGAAACTGCAGAACAGCCTGCCGCTTCCGCCGAAGCTAACGAGGCTGTTGATGCGACAAAGACAGCCCCTGCACCGTTATCAGCAGCTCAGCAACAGACGGTCACGGATCAGCAGGCCTACGCCGCAGGTCAGATTTATCTGGCTCAACAGACGGCGAGTAAAGTCGTCTTTGTAGATGCCAGCGTCACCGATTACACGACACTGATTAATGAGCTTCCGCAAACGGACGCCGGAACAGGCACGGCCAGCAGCTACAGCCTTTACACAATCACTACAACCACGGAAGTCAGTGGCGACTCCGGCGGATACACCTTTGTCCTGACCCCCGCATCATCACCTGCAACAGAAAATTTAACCCTTGGAAACGACGATATTTCCGCCGGAGTTGGTGCGGACACGGGCGCATCAGCCATCGTGATTATCCTGAATCAGAACTACGACGGCATCGACCAGATGCGTCAGATACTTGATCAGTGCCGGGGGCTTTCGGAAGTGCATATCATTTCCCACGGTGCGGCTGGATTGCTCACTCTGGGAAGCACCCAGGTGAACAAAGAAGAGCTGAAAAACCGGATGGCGGATCTGTCGGCCTGGAAGAAGGCCCTGACACCTGATGCGGATGTTTTCCTTTACGGTTGTAATGTTGCTGATGGGGTGGCCGGTGTCGAGTTTGTCGAGACCCTTGCCGCGCTGACCGGAGCCGATGTCGCCGCATCCACGGATGCGACTGGAATCGCCTATAAAGGAGGAAACTGGGCCCTTGAATACACTACGGGCGTGATTGAAGCTGCTCCTCTGATTGCGCTGAATTATGACTATCTGCTTCAGAATTTTGTCAGCGATACAACTAACCAAACTTTTATTGGCACGGATGCTGCCGATAGCTATATTTTCTCAAATGAGTGGGGAATCGATACTATAACTGAAACCGGTACAATCGGTATCGATAAACTCGACTTTTCTGCTGTAACTGCCAACCTCTCCTTCACGATTCATTCCGATGGAACGGTTTCAGTAACTGATGGCACAAACGAACTGAACTCTGTTGCCGGCATCGAAAGTATCATTGGCGGTTCCGGAAACAACTGGTTCATTTTTGAAAATGGAGCATCTTTTGCAGGTACTATTAACGGTGGTGTCGGTGGGGTGAATACGCTGGACTATTCGGCCTACACTACCGCAATCATGGTAGATCTTGGCTTAGGAACTGTGACAGGAACAGCTGGCGTCAGCAATATTCAGCATGTCACCGGCGGCAGCAGTGGAGACATGCTGACCGGCGACACTTCCGGGAATGAACTGATCGGCGGGGCTGCGGGAGACACCTATTATTTCTACGACGGCTGGGGCGAGGACATAATAACGGACTCCAGTACGGAAGGCGTGGACACCCTCGACTTCTCTGCCGTTACCTCGGACCTGACCGTGACTTTTTATGCCGACGGCAGTCTGTCTGTCAGCGACGGCGCCAACACCCTGAACCATGTGGAAGGCATGGAGAATTTCATCGGCGGCTCGGGCAACAACACATTCGTTTTCGAGAATAGTGCGACCTTCGCGGGGACCATCGATGCCGGCATGGGCGGGATCAACACTCTCGATTTTTCGGACTATAAGACCCAGGTGCTGGCTGACCTGGTAAACGGCACCTTCTCCCTTGGTGGAACGATTCAGGGTACTGTCATGGCTGATTTTTCGGGCTTGACCAGTGGGGACTCCCTGAACAACGGCGGCGGCGTTGACACCGCTACACTGAGTGAAGAAACCGTTCTTGCTACTCTGGGCCTGAGCACGACCACGATGACTTCCAATACACTGCTCAGCGCTTTGAATCAGGGTCTTGGGGTCTACACCGTTTTTGGCAATGACCTGCGCATCACCCTGTCCAACGATGAAAGTGTGGATGTGGATTTGGGGCAGGCGACGACGGTGGGTGATGCCATCGCTGCTATCAATGCTGCTGATTTGCGTATTACCGCAGCCATCAACACACAAGGCAACGGCTTCACCCTGACAGACAGTGCCGGTGGAACCAGTGCCATGACTGTGACCAATCTGAGCGGCTCCACAACTGCCACGGACCTGGGTTTAGACGATATTTTCAGCAGCACCATAGCGGGCCGCACCCTGGTCAACGACCTGCGCCTGACCCTCACCGACGGCGCGGCACTAGTGGTCAGCCTGAGCGGTACAACGACTGTCCAGGATGCTCTGGATCGGATCAACGCAGCAAGCAACCTTCTGGAAGCCTCTATTAACGACGCCGGCAACGGCCTTGTTATTTGGGATATTGCCGATGGTTCCGGAAACCTGGCCATCGAAAACTTAAACGCCACCGGCACAGCCACAACCCTGGGTATCGAAGGTGAGGGAACAGGAGCCGAGCTGGCGGGCAGTTCCCTTCTGGATAATATCCGCATCACCCTGCGAGACGGTTCCATGGTGGACGTCAACATTGGCGATGCGGTGACGGTTCAAGATATCCTGGGCGCCATTACCGACGCCCATGTCAACCTTACTGCAACGTTGAACTACGCCGGCAACGGTATTGCCGTTCTCGACGCGTCGGGCGGCGCCGGAAACTTCCAAATTGATAGTCTGAATGGCTGCACCGCAGCAACGGACCTGGGGATCGCCCAGGATGTGGGTGCCAACACCATCGAAGGCACTGCTGTAGCTTTTGGTGTGGTCTCGGGCCAATTCTCCAACATTGTAAATGTGACGGGCGGCAGCAAGGGTGACCGGCTTATTGGCCGAAGCACAAACGAAATTCTAACCGGTTCCGAAGGCGGGGATACTTTTGTCTTATCCGATGGATGGGGCAGCGATACGGTGGTGGACTTGGGTGCAAGCGGTGTTGATACCCTTGATTTTTCCGCCGTTACCTCCGACCTGACTTTCACCTTCCATACGGATGGTGGCGTCTCTGTTACTGACAGTGTGAATGCGTTCGAGCAGACCGATGTCTTGGAGCGGATCATTGGCGGATCAGGGAATAACGCCTTTATCTTCGAGGACGGCGCAGTATTTAACGGTGTGATTGATGGTGGCACCGGGATCGCCACCCTGGATTACTCGGCCTGGACCACGGCTGTGACCGTTGATCTGGCTACCGGGATCGCCACGGGTACCGAAGGCGTGGGAAACATCAATAATATTATCGGTGGTGCGGCAGGCGACATTTTGACCGGTAACGGTCAGGTCAATGCCATTACCGGTAATGACGGTGATGACACCTTTACCGGTGGCGGGGGCAGCGACACACTTATTGGCGGCCTGGGGGATGACACCTTTATTATGGACCCGTCCACGGGTACCGATGTAATTATCGAAACCCCGGGAGGGGGAACTGATACCCTGGATTACTCCGGTTACACCGGTTCGGTGATGGCCGACCTACAGGCCGGAACCGCAACGGGTATTGTAAGTGCGGCCAACATCGAGAAAGTGCTGGGCGGGGAAAGCGACGATACCTTGACCGGCACTGAAGGCAACGACACTTTTTTCTTTTCCGACAACTGGGGCAATGACATTGTGACCGATCCTTCTACAACGGACACCGACACATTGGACTTCTCGGCTGTAACTGACGACCTGACATTTGCTTTCAACGCCGGAACAGATCAATCCATTTCCGTGGCCGATGACGATGGGAACACCGTTGGTGGTGCTACTGGCGGCGTTGAGAACGTAAGCACACTCATAAGCGGCACCGGCAACGACACCTTTGTTTTTCAAGACGGGTGGGGTGCGTTTACCGTCGGGGATGCCGGTTTAAATGATTACGATACCCTGAATTTTTCAGCTGTAACCACGGACCTGACCTTTACGTTCCACGCAGACGGCACGGTTTCTGTGACGGACACTGCCGGGAACGCCCTGGGCAGCTCCGCTGGAGTCGACAATATCCTGGGCGGCCAGGGTACCAACCAATTCGTATTTGAGGATGGGGCGGTTTTTGACGGTTATATCGAAGGCGGGCCTGAGGGCAGCACGAACATTCTGGACTATTCCCAATACACCACGGCGGTAAAGGTGGATCTGACCAATATGGATGTCCTTAATGCCGTAGGTGAGGCCAAGCCGGGAACAGCCACGAGTGTCATGGGTATCAATCGTATCCAGACCATTATCGGTGGTGCATCGGCCTTTGATACCCTGGTGGGTGCAGGGCAGGATAACGATTGGACGATCAACAGCACCAACGCCGGTACTCTTAATGGCACCATTTCCTTTAGCGGTATGGAGACGCTGGTGGGTCAGGATGCGTATGCCGATACCTTCACCATCCTGGATGGAGGTGAAGTCGACGGCACCCTGATGGGCAGCACCAGCGATGGCGCGGAAGGTCTGGACGCCATCCAAATAGGCGATGACGCCACTTTCACACAGGTCTCCTATCTTGTTTCAGGTGTTGATTCAGGGACCATTGTCCGCGATGGCGCAAGTCTGAATTATTCAGGAATGGAATGGGTGGCGGATGATTCTGCTGCCACGAACCGGACTTTTGATTATGTGGCTGATCAGAGCATGAGTGTGTCTTTTTCAGGACTGCTTTCTGAAAATCAGGAATGGGGCATCCTGGTGGATGATGTTGAGTATGTCCATACTGTATCTGCCAACCAGAGCCTGACCGACGTGGTTGCCGGGCTGGCCGCTCAACTCGTGGCAACGGGCGATTATCTGACCAATGCCCAGGGAAATACCCTGGTTATTTCCAAATTGACGGGTACAGTCCTTGACGTTGCCACACAAAGAGCTGACGAGACTTCAACCCTACCGGACACGGCCTCTGTTTCCCTGGAGGCACCCACCTCTGCGGATGTGGGCATCCGTGTTGGTAGGGATGATGCCACCGGGGCATTGAGCATTTTCAGCCTGAACAACAGGTTCGGATATTTCCAGGTTTCCGATCCAGCGGTGTTGAATGTTCGTGGGGGTTCCGGGAATGACGCCTTCTCCATCGGTCAGTTTTCCACAGACGCAGACCTGTTTATCGATGGCGAGGGCGGGACCGACATTATTGTCTACGACATACAAGCCGGGTCTTCGGCCATTGTGGATGCGTCTTCCGCTGCCACCACGACCCTTGTTTTCAGCGGAGAGCCCAGAGTGGGAGAAATCTGGACAGTGTTTCTGACCACCACGGTGGATACAGAGGATGTCACCACCGAGTTCAACTATAAGGTAACCAAAGGGCAGACCCTGACCCAGTTGGTGGATGCGCTGGCCGATATGATCAACACGTCGTCGGACTATACAGCCGGCGCCGAGGGAGGCGTATTGACTGTCGCATTGACAGGTGGCGGTGACTTGGCGGTGGCCGCCGATCTACGGGCAGCGGCCCAGGCTGTCGTGTACGCATCGAGTGCCACTACTACCCAGGTCCAGCTGACCGGCACGCCCACGGCAGGAGAAGAATGGTCCATCACCGTCGACGGTGAGGCGTTTATCCATACCACAGCTGCCGGTGAAACCTTGGCGGATGTAATCAGCACACTTTCGACAATGGTAAACGATGCTTCGGGCTATGCTGCCGGAGTTGTGAATGGAGTCATAACGATTGTCAAATATTCAGGTAACGCCCTGCAGGTGATGGTTGACGTCCCTTCAGGTGCGACCTCCGTGGTCACACCGTTTTCAGCCGAAACAAGTGTGGTTGAATTGGACGGTGACCCTGTGGCCGGTGAGATATGGACGCTCACCGTGGATGGGACAGAATACAGCCATGACGTGGCTATAGGTGAAGACTGGACAGCCGTAGTCGACGATTTGAGGTCTCTTATTGTATCCGACGGTTATGCCGTTGCCGTTAAGGAGCACTATCTTATCGTTTCAAGCTCCGCCGCGTCGATGACGATAGAGGTTGAGTTATCAGCCGGGGCTTTTGCTGCAGAAGGATCTTCTTCATCCGGGACTGCTGTGGTCCTGTTTGAAGGCGTTCCCCAAGACGGAGGCGTGTGGTCCGTCACCCTGAACGGGACAACCTATACCCACACCGTCACCGGGAATGAATCCCTGTCCCAGGTGCTGGCCGACCTGGCCGGTCAGATAGATCCCCTGTTTGGCTATACGGCTGCTTTTAAGAGCGGCACAGTTGTCATTACTGCCATCAATGGGACTTCGCCTCTTGCTGTGAGTGCAGCAGTACCTGCTTCTATTGCTCAAGATATCGAATTTACGGGTAGCAGCCTGATCTTGAACGGGGATACTGTTTTCACACATACCAATGTGGAAAGTGCCACGAACCTCATTATCAGCGCAACCAGCGGCGCGGATCAAATCGTCCTGAATGTCGCTACGGACGTATATCAACTCAGCAGCGACACTTTTGAGACCATCACTTTTGACGCATTAGACAGCAGCGGTTCTCTGACCCTTCGCGCGGGCAGGGGGGATGACACCGTCGCCCTAAATACGTCCTTTTCCTCGGCCCTTTCTCTGAGCGGCGGCGAAGGCACCGACGCCCTGGATCTTGGGGCAGCAGCCAATACATTTGAAAAACTGGGCTTTGGCGCCGATTTTGAGTCTGTTACGGGCGGGGGTACAGTGCAGGACTTTATTTTCAATGCATACGGCGCCGATGATAACATCGCATTTGGTTACCTTTCCCTGACGTCACTGGCCGCAGCCCCAGCTTTGGGCGTTTTGGCTCCTGTGGCTGTAGTCGCGGGTATCGGGGGGGCCGTGGCCACGGATGTGGTACGCAGGACACCCAACACCGTTACGCTCACCCGTACTGGCGACGGTAGTATCCAGATTGTCGACGATAACTGGCTCAACTCCAGCACTATTACCGTTAACCCGGTCGGTTCTTTGACCATCAATACGGGCATGAGCTACCTGGGAAACGGTGACAGTGTTACCATCGACAGCCTTGGCACGGTCAATTTCGACCTTACGGTCAACGCAGGCAAACTGAACACCATGGATGGCAGTCCCGGCGAAGTCGTATTTACGGGTGCCACCTCCCTCAATGGCAGGGACCTGACAATCAACGCCGACACCATCACCATCGAAGATAACGCTTCGGTGGACACCAGTGCAGCAGTTGGGGATGCCGGTGACATCACCTTTAAAGGGCACTGGATAACTCTGGGCACGGATGCCGGTCTTCGGGCTGAGGGAGATACTGACGGCGACATTCTGCTCAGTGCCATCAACGATACAGCCCTGTGGACGCCGCTGGCCGACGTTGACGTGGCTTCCGTGGGTGTAACCATGGCATCCGGAAGCGACATCCGTGGCCGGGACGTGACCATCCTTGCCAGTGTCGACAACCGCACTATCCTGTCACCCACCGGTACCATAGGAAGTGTTTCGGGCATACCGGACACAGTGCTCTCAGTTCTTGAGGGCCTGGCCACGGTGGAGATTGCGGTCTCGGTGGTGGTCTCAAACGCCGACATCAATATTCAGAGCGGTTCTACTATTTCGTCCCGTAATTTCATTGCGCACGCCAGTACCTATACATCAGCCTCAGCCACGCCCACTTTGGCGTTTCTCCTTGGTGGTGCCGCCAGCGTGGTGGTTGCGGACGCTGATGTTGTCGTAGCCGGAACCGTTACTGCCACAGAGGACATGATCATCAGGGCGACAACGGACCAAACCGTCTCGACCATAGCCGCTCCTTCGCCTATTAAGGGCGTGGCCATTGGTGTGGCCGTAAGCGTTATCGTCTCCGATGCTACGGCGCATGTTACCGATGAAGCAGTTCTTAATGTGGGAGAAGATCTCTACGTCCTGGCTGATAACACGGAACGTGTGCTGACCAAGGCGACCTCATTGACCGGCAATGACGGTATAGCAGGTTTGGCTCTGGCTGTGACAGTGGAGGTGGGCAGTACCAATGCCTGGCTCGACGGTGTTGCCAATGTGGGAGACAATGTTCTGGTCGCAACAACCATGGAGCAGGACTCTGTACCCATAAAAAAATTGTTCATCCTGCCTTCCTCGGACATTGGCACCTCGGCTTCGGCCGGCACAGGGTCCAATTCCAAGGGCGAGGTGCTTGATGATGTGAAAGGTTTCGGCACTTCGCTAATTTCCACCCTAGGCAAGAATCTGTTTACCAAGTTGTCCAACAGCCTGAAAAAAAATGTTCAGAATGTCCCGGAAGCAGTTTCTGCGGATATTAACGCCAAGGTTGATCTTGCCGGTTCTTTGGCCGTAGCGGTGGATATTCAGTCCACACAGGCACGTATTGGTGACAGCAATTCAGATGGTGATGATTTAAACGGTGCCGTGGACGCTGGTGGCTCTGTGAGTGTAGTCAGCTCACTCGCCTCGGCCCCCTATATCAGCGCCAGTGCCTCCACCGAGAACAACCCAAGTGCGAAGAAAGACACCAGCACCAGCAAGTTTTCTGGTTCCCTATCCCTGTCCGTAGGCGTTTGTCTGAACACCAGCGAGGCTATAATAGGTTCAGGTGCTGTGGTTGACGCAGGAGGTACCCTGACTGTGGATGCCCAGACCTTAAATGACTATGAATTTTCCTGGGGTAAAAACCTCATTGATGCGTGGCTGGAGGAAGCCGATTACACCACGGACGACGGGGAAGTGACTGTGGATACAGGCGAACTCGTAGAGGTCTGCACAGGTCATATCGGCGGCGGTGAAATCGGGACCTGGTACGAGTATCTTGGCGCAATCGAAGAAATAGACCTTGCCACAGAGGATTTTTCGGACGAGGCCAGTTGGAGCAGCATCAATCCCACGGTAAGAAAGGCCGGAAATTTCGGAGAAACCCTGGTCTCTTATTTGAGCGGTGATTTCGGTTTTTCAAACTGGATCGGCAACACCTGGTCCCAGGCCACGGCTTCGGGAAAGGAGTTGTCTATGGCCGGGGCGATTACTTTCCTGGAATTGCAGAACACGGCCACAGCCGTAATCAAGAGCGGTGCCCAGATCAACCAGAAGGAGAACCTCGATGCGGATCAGAATGTGGTGGTCTCCGCCTATAGCTTAAACGAGACGGTCAACCTCATCGGCAACATCGACCTGCCTTCCATCGTCCTGTCTAACGATAGCAAAAACCCTTACACGACGAAAAATGGTACTGCGATTGGTAGTCGTCTGAGTCTGGGTGATAGCTCGTTGCTGCCCAGCGCCGGTTCAAAGGGCAAGTCCGGGGTCGGGGTATCTCTTATCGGGGTTGATTACGCGGGTACTGTCACAGCCAAGATCGAGGATGATGTCCGGCTTTATGCGGACAGCCTGCAAGTCACGGCTGAAAACGACGTTCTGGGTGTGAACGTGGGTGCATCCGGCGGCAAGTCCGGAAATTTTGGGCTCAATGGCATTGTGGGCCTCAACCTGGTCAGAAACACTACTCTGGCCCAGATCGAGAACGGCGCTGTCATTGAGGTTGGTTCTGAAAATATCCTCGACTCGGCTACCACGTTGCCTGAGGACAACGGGTCCCTGTTTGTGACCGCCACGGACAGCACCTGGCTCTTCAACGTTTTAGGCGGCGTTTCAGTGAGCGAAGGGGTGGGCGTGGGCGCATCTGCGGGTCTTAACATCGTGGTACGCGACACCCAGGCCGTTATCGGTGATCTGGCCACAGATACCATTTCCGGAACCAGGGGCTCTCTAACATCTGGCGGAAATGTAGTGGTCAGCGCGGAAAACGGCGGCTTATCAGCCGCCATTGCCGTCTCAGGCGGTGTGGCCACAGGCAAGGCCAAAGCAGCCGGCACCGATACCGACACCGGCTCCGGCGGGACAAGCAACCCCGGAACAGGCGGAACCCAAGGTTCCAACGGCTCAACACAGAGCAACGAGGATCTGTCCGGCTGGCAGGGCGGCATGGGCAATGTGCTCAAAGAGGCCCGGGATGCCGGAAATTTTGATGTGAACAGCGACATTGCAAACATCACGGATGAGACCTCTGAAACCACCAACCAAACATCCCAGAACAAGAGCGGGGTGGGGATTTCCGCTTCAGTGGCCGTCAACTGGGCCGACGAAGACGCCCGTGCTTATGTCCTGAACACAGGTGCCATAACACTGACTGATTCAACACTGACCGTGGATGCTGTTAACAGCACCGGTGTTGTCTCCCTGGCCGGGGGCGTGGCCTTTGCCAAGGGCAGTGGTACCGGATCAGCCACCGGTTTTGGCGGCGCTCTTGGGATCAACGTGCTGTATGGCACCACGGACGCGTTTATCGATGGCGCATCCAGCATCAATGCAGGCGTTCTGGCCCTGTCCGCTGACAGATTGGGCTGGATCGTGGCCCTGGCCGCCGGATTTGCCGGTGCAACCGGGAACAAAGGGGTGGCTATTAGCGGTTCCGTGGGTGTTAATGTCACGGACTACACAGTGGAAACAGCATTGCGAAACATCACCGGCAGTACGATTATTGGAGACACTGTTTCCCTTAGTGCCGAAGATGACACGGTCCTGGTGGCCGTGGGCGGATCAGTGGCTTATGGTGGCAAGGCCGGCTTCGGTGTTGCAATTGGTGTCAATTATATCGGTAATACTGTGCGCTCTGAAATTGACGGGCTGACCAACTTCCAGCATGGCGGGGACCTCAATATTGAGGCAGACAGCGCCGCCACCATTGTCGCCGTGACCGGTTCGGCCGGTATCGCCGCCGGTTCCGAGGCCAAGGCTGCCGGGGCAGGTACGGTGTCTGTCAACATTATCAACAACACGGTGGAGGCCAATATCCTGAACACCACGGAAACAGCTGAATCTTTCGGTGACTACAGCCTGATTGCCACCGATACTACGGGTATCTTCAGCTTTGCCGGCGCCCTGGCTGTGGGCAAGACCTTTGGCGGCGGGGCTTCCGTTGCCGTCAATTCCGTGGCCAACAGGGTTCGCGCCAGAGTGGAAGATGCCACTTTGCAAACCAGTGGCACCTTCACCAGCGAGGCTTTGGAACAGGCTGTGGTCGTCACAGTAACCGTTGCCGGGGCCGGTGCCGAAAAGATTGCCCTGGCCGGTTCCACAGCGCTAAACCTTTTTATCAACACAGTGGAAGCAGAAGTGATTAACAGCATGATCACTGCAGGCGGGGCAGTGAACATCAATGCCACGGATTTGGAAGTATGCGTGGCCATTTCCGGTGGCGTGGCCATTTCCACATCTTCTTCAGCCATTGGTGCGGCCATTGGCCTTAATCTCGTCTTCAATACGGTTTCCACTCCGGTGAGCGGATCCACCATCACCTCCACGACGTCCACCATTGACATGGAATCTTCTGTCCAAGAAGTCATGGTCAGCGTGACTGTTGGCGGGGCCGGCGGTGAGAAATTCGCCCTTGGTGGTTCCATTTCCGGTTCCATCATTGTTGATTCGGTGACATCCCGGGTGGCTGATGGATCGACGCTTACTGCAGCCGATGACATTACCATTGCTGCTGCCGACAGCACCATCGTGGTCATGGTGGCAGGCGGGTTTGCCGGATCGGCCAAGGGTGCGGTGGGCGCGGCCCTGTCCACCATCTATGAAGGCAGCACTATAACGGCCACCATCGACGCCTCAACGGTTACCTCCACTGGCGGCAGTGTCAACCTTGAAGCGGGCATTGCGCCCCCTAAAGACGGGACAAATCCGTCCCAGCTGCCTCTGGGGACATCCGGTATTGATATGCCATCTTCCACCAGCGCCCAGATCGTCAGCGTCACCGTTGGCGGGGCCGGGTCCGGTAAGTATGCCGGGGGTATCGGTATTTCGGTCAACGTTGTGAACAATTCCCTGGAAGCCAGCATTTCAGGCGGCTCCACGGTCAGCGCCCTGACGGGCGTGTCGATATCGGCCATAGATTCCTCCGTTATTGATGCCCTGGCCTTTGGCGGGGCCGGCGCTGGTGAATGGGCCGGCGGCGGTGCAATCTCAGCAAACGTCATCACGAATTCCATTAAGACCTCCATTACGGATTCCTTTGTCAGCGCCGGTCTGAATGCCTATGGTACGGCTGTGACCGGTGCCGACGCTGCGATAGTCCTTGATTCCAAGTCATCTTCTATTATTCGAGCACTTGGCCTGGGTATTTCAGGTGGGGGGAAAGGTGCGGTTTCCGTTTCTGCTCTGGGCAACAGCGTGGCCAACTCGGTTCAGGCCGAGGTGAGCAATTCAACGGTGCGTGCTTCCGGCGACGTGGTGATCGCGGCCAAGGACATTGCCCCGCTGATAATCCCGTCCTGGATGCTGCCTTCGGAGCAGGCCACGGCAGTCAATGAAGCGCTTTCCGGTTCCCCTATTGCCCTGGACGCCAACATTCTGGCCATAAACGTAAGCGTGGCCGGTTCGGGCCAGACGGCCGTAAGCGTTGCCCTCATGGGTAACGTGGTGGCCAACACAGTCGAGGCCCAGGTCACGGATGGTTCCACCATTCTATCGGGCGTGAACGCGTCCACCGATACGGTTCTCGATGCCGAGTCCGACACGTATGTAACGGCCCTGACCGATGCGGGCATCATTGCCTTCAGCGTGGGCGTTGGGGCTTCGGGTCAGACGGCGGTCCAGGCCAGCGGCTTCGGCAATGTGATTACCAACCGCACCTCGGCCCTGGTCGAGGACTCCACCTTGGGTAGCGGCGGCATGATCGGTGTCAGCGCCGAGGACCAGTCCCAGATTCGTTCCCTGGCGCTGAGCGTGGCCGCTTCGGGCAGCACGGCTGTGTCCGTGCTGGTGGGCGCCAATGTCATCGTAAACGACGTGAATGCGGCCATTTCCGGCATCTCAACCGTGACCAGCCACGGCGCTCTGGAGGTGGATGCCGAGAACGCGTCGAGTATTCTGGCTTTTGCCGGCGGTGTGGCCGCCTCGGGTTCGACGGCGGTCATGGTTTCGATGTCGGCCAATGTGGTGACCAACCGGACTACGGCCCGCATTGAGGATTCCATCGCCATTGCCGATGGCGCCGTCACCCTGGAAGCCGGCGATGTTTCTGTCATCGATGCCCTATCCTTCGGTGTGGCGGGTTCGGGCAGCACGGCCGTCGGCGTGGGCCTGTCCGTCAACGTTATTGCAAACGATATCACCGCGACCCTGATCGATTCCCAGGTCACCGGCGGTTCTACCCTGGACCTGGATGCCTCATCCTCTGCCGGTATTCACGCCCTGGCCATTGGTGTGGCCGGCTCCGGCAGCGTGGCCGTACAGGTCACCGCCATGGGCAATGTGGTAACCAATCGCACTAAATCGACCATTACAGGTTCCACGGTTGCCGCTGAAGGTGACGTCAGCCTGATGGCCACGGATGACGATCCAAGCCTGATTCCGGATTGGTTGTTGCCTGATATGTATCTGAAAGATTTCAACGCTGCCCTTGAGGGGAGCCCCATTGAGCTGGATGCGAATATCCTGGCTTTAAATATCAGCGTGGCAGCATCGGGAACTGTGGCGGTTAATGCGGCCTTCACCGGCAACGTCATTGCCAATAGCGTGGCGACCGACATTTCCGGTTCTACTGTGACATCCAATAGTGGTAACATCCGGCTCGATAGCGATACCAATGCGGGTATCATATCCCTAACCATTGGTGTGGCCGGCTCCGGAACCGTGGCGGTCAATGCCACCGGTTTCGGCAATGTCATCACCAACTCCACTCGGGCCGCCATTTCCGAGCAATCCACGGTTGAAGCCACCATTGGCGCCGTCGCATTGACGGCTGAGGACACCTCTGTTATACGTTCGGCCGGAATCAGCGTGGCTGGCTCCGGAGCGGTGGCGGTAGGTGCGTTGATTGGCGCCAACGTCATTACCAACCATGTTGTCGCGGAAATTTCCGGTTCTACTATTGACAGCGGTTCAACCCTGGATATTTCCGCCACCAACAGTTCCAATGTGCTGAGCCTGACCGTCGGTGTTGCCGCTTCCGGGGCTGCTTCCGGCCTGTTGTCCCTGTCCGGCAACGTCATTACCAACACGACGCGCGCAGCCATTAGCGCAAGCAAAGACGAAGACGGCAATGTGATTCAGAGCTCCGATATCGATGCCGGAGGCGCCGTCACTTTGTCGGCGACCGACAGTTCCGAGATCAACAGCGTGGCCGTTGGCGTTTCCGCGACCGGAGGTGGTGCCGTGGGTGCCGCTCTGGCCGCCAATGTGATTG
>Ga0180007_10001672_pt1 | contig 28692 bp, 22 predicted proteins | sample MM_PC_MetaG_FD_121122 | JGI IMG/M metagenome (GOLD analysis project Ga0180007, IMG submission 121122) | Groundwater microbial communities from the Aspo Hard Rock Laboratory (HRL) deep subsurface site, Sweden - MM_PC_MetaG | ecosystem: Environmental > Aquatic > Deep subsurface > Groundwater... | reverse complement strand
GACGACCTACTTTCCCACCAGTGGACTGGCAGTATCATCGGCGCTGGAGGTCTTAACTTCCGAGTTCGGAATGGAATCGGGTGGTTCCCCTCCGCCGTGGTCACCAGGACGAAATATATAAGAAATATCAATGAACTTTGTCTGTCCGGAGGAGGCGTTCCTCATCGCGGAAGAAGCCTCTAAGTGAACTCCTGGACGCCCGTCAACAAAAAATTCACTCTTTTTCAAAATTTCTTGAAACTATTCTGGTGGCAGCATTCTTACATGCTGGGATAAATAACTTTTTTTCAAACGTACCGCAAGGCTATCTCGACGTCCTCCCGCACCTTCGCGGGACCGCAAGGGATCTTGCTCCAGGCAAAATCAGACACAATCTCTGCAGGAGTCACTGCGATGTTCTCGGGCAGCAAGCCCGCCAGGTTTCCCAGATACCCGATAATCGCCTTGGACGAGACACCCTTTTCGCGCAGCGCCCGCAACTCAAGTGACTGATGACGCTTTGCCAGGCGTACTCCCTCATGATCCAGCAACAATGGCACATGGACATAGCGTGGAACGGGCGCATGCAGAAGACGGAAGAGGAAAATCTGACGAGGCGTGCATGGCAGAATGTCCGCACCCCGGACCACCAGGTTGATGGCCTGGTCCATGTCGTCCACCGCTACGGCCAACTGATAGGCAATGACTCCGTCGGAGCGACGGAGCGGAAAATCCCCGCCGCACGCCTCCCAACCCAGACGGACCTCGCCATGCAGTAGATCATCAAAACGAGTTTCCCCCCCGCCATGCAGACGTAGGGACGGACGCCTGCCCTGATCTTCACGATCCTTGCGATCGGCGATGCCAAGCCCCAGGCAGGTGCCCGGGTAGACCGGTCCGACATCCTCGAGGTGCGGTGCGGAAGCCATGGTTTTGAGTTCCTTGCGCGTGCAGTAACACGGATACGTATGGCCAAGGCGGGTCAATGTCTCGATGACCTCCGCATAGCGCTCCAAGCGCTCGGCCTGCGTATACGGCGCATACGGGCCGCCCAGATCCGGCCCCTCGTCCCAATCCAGGCCGAGCCACGACAGATCGCGCATGATTTCCTCGGCAAAATGCGGCCGGGAGCGTTCGGGGTCGATATCCTCCATACGCAGCACGAGCCGGCCGCCGGCAGAACGCACTGCCAGCCAGCACAGCAAAAAAGACCAGGCGTTGCCGAGATGAAGATGTCCGGTCGGACTGGGCGCAAGTCGCCCACGCACAGGTATTTCGGGGTCAATAATAATGGGACTCATGGCTGTCCTGGGGAGCACGGGGGATCACAATTGTCAAGCAGCCCGAACACACGTTGACGGCACCGCGCAAGTGACGGAATATGCCACACGCCCTGTAAAATAGTGAGCCGTCTGTCAAAATCCTCACCCTGCATAATTATGAATGAAACAATCGTACCCACCACCTGCACCAGAGACTGTCCAAACACCTGCGGCCTCCTGGCCAGAATACGTGACGGGCGCCTGATCGCCTTGAAGGCAGACCCGGCGCACCCTCTTACCCGGGGCGCAACCTGCATAAAGGCGGCCCGATATATCAAGCGAATCTACAGTCCGGAGCGCATCACCCGCCCGCTCATCCGCGACAAACGCTCCGAGCCCTGGAGAAACGCACCCTGGGATGAAGTGCTGGACACTGTCGCCAGCCGCTTGCAGACCATCGCCGCAGAGTCCGGACCTGAGGCCATTCTCTACTATCAGGGATACGGGGAACGCACGGCCCTGAAACTCCTGAACCGGTACTTCTTCAATCTTTTCGGCGGAGTGAGCACGCCGGCGGGATCGCTGTGCGGCGGAACGGGACAGGGGGCCCAGAATCTCGACTTCGGAAATCGCGTATCCCACGACCCGCTCGACCATGCCAACAGCAGGTCCATGATCCTGTGGGGACGCAATCCCGCTTCGACCAACGTCAGCCTCGTCCCTGTCATCCGCGAGATCCGGCGGCGCGGCGGCCGGGTCGTACTCATTGATCCTACATCCAGCAAATCTGCCGCCCTTGTGGACCGACACATCGCGCCCAAACCCGGCACCGACGCCTTTCTGGCCATGGCCGTGGCCAAGCTGATACTGGCACAGGGTGCCGAAGACCGCGTCTTCATGGAAAACCATTCGGTGGGCACGGACACATACCTGCGCATTTTGGCCGGGCACAGCGTGGAAGAATTATGCTCGCACTGCGACGCAAGCGTGGAGGATGCACGCTTCCTGGCCGAGACCCTCATGCGCCTGAAGCCCACATCCACATTGCTCGGCTGGGGCATGCACCGTCACACGGAGGCTCATCTGTCCATACGGGCCATTGACGCCCTCGCCGCCATCAGTGGCAATATTGGCGTCAGCGGCGGCGGAGTCAGCCAGGGATTTGAAGAGTACGGTGCCTATGACCAGAGACTCTGGGGCGACGGGCTGAACCCGCCCCGCCGGACCCTGCTGCTGCCCCGCATCGGAGAAGAGATACTAAACGCCCGCGACCCCGAAATCCGCATGATCTACGTCACGGCCGCCAATCCCGTATGCATGGCCCCGAACACCTCCAAGATGATCGCCGCGTTCCGCAAAGCCGAGTTCGTGGTCTATTCCGGACATTTTTTGGACGACACTGCCGACCAGGCCCATGTCTTTCTGCCAGCCACGACGTTCCTGGAGGAAGAGGACGTCATGGCCAGCTACGGTCACAACTACGTCGGGCCGGTCAACCCGGTCATCGCGCCCGTGGGTCAGTGCCGCAGCGAGTACCAGATGTTTCACGACCTGGCCGGACGTTTTGACTTTGCAGGTCGTTTTCAGCGCAGTGTCAAGGACTGGCTGCACGACCTCTGCGCGCCCATCCGGGAACAGGGATGCTCCATGGCGGAGCTGCAAAAAGGGGCTTTTCGGCTGGACGCCCCCATGGTCCCCTACGCGGACAAAAGCTTCCCCACGCCCTCAGGCAAGTTCCAGTTCATGACCGAATTCGAGCCCGGAGCCCTGGACCGGACAGACCCTGCGTACCCTTACCGTCTGCTGACCATCGCCCCCCATGGATTCATCTGTTCCGAGCGCACCATGGCCGACCACAGCCCGCTGCCCGTGGTCATCCTGGCGGAGGAGGACGCACGCCGCGGCGGTCTTAAGGATGGCGACGAGGTCGTGGTGGAAAGCCGGACGGGATCTGTCCGGGCAAGGCTGGAAATCAGGGCCGGACAACGGCGAGACATTCTGGTGGCCGAACGCGGGGGCTGGCTTAAAGCCGGGCATGGGCTGAACCGGCTGACCCGGGACATTTCAAGCACCGTCGGACGCGGCACTCCCTACTACGAAACACGCGTACGCCTCTTGAAAAGCTTGTGAGCGGACGCCATCAATCCAGAAGGCGATAAATCCGCTCCATGTCGAGGCTTTTCCGCACCACCAAGGCCAGGCGATCCAGCGCGGCTTCCAGATCATAGGCTACCTGCACCGTGTTCAAAGGAGCGAGCCCCTTGCGCACCCGCAAACGATCCAGGAAGGAGCGGCGGAACCCGTCGGCATCGAAGACTCCGTGCAGATAGGTGCCCCAGACCATTGCGTCTTCACGCCCCCAACCGATCACCGTCCCGTCCTTGCGGGTCATGACGGGCCCCGCCTGTCCGTCCAGCACGCGCGTATGGCCGTGATGGATTTCGTACCCGCATATCTCCTCACCCGAAGGCAGGAAGACACAGCGCGCCTGGCACAACACTTTGTCCACGGCCATTTCCGTAGCCAGAGGCAAAAGGCCGAGGGGCCGGGCCGAAGCACCCCCGCTCTCGACACAGGCCGGGTCCGTGATGCCTGCCCCGAGCATCTGCAGCCCACCGCAGACCCCGACTATTTCGGCCCGGCTGGCCAGCACAGCCTGAGCCAGACCCGAACTCCACAGATAGTCCAGATCCGCAAACACATTGCGCGAACCCGGCAGAATAATGGCATCGGCTCCAGCCAGGTCATGGGGCGCGCGGGCGATGCGCAGGTCCACGTCCGGTTCAAGCCCCAGGGCATCGAGATCCGTAAAATTTGAAATGTGCGGCAGGTCCACAGCCACGATGCGAAGCTCGGCGTTTCTGCCCAGCGGCCGAGCTTCCTTGAAGCTGACCGAATCCTCTTCGGGCAATCCCAGATTCTGCAGAAATCGCACCACGCCCAAAGTCTCGATTCCGGTAAAACGGCGCACATAGTCGATGGCGTCCCCGAGCAGATCCTGTCTGCCCCGGAAGCGGTTAACTATGAACCCAGCCACCAGCGAACGCTCCCACTCCTCCATAACCTCCATGGTGCCGACAAACGAGGCGAAGATCCCGCCCCGGTCGATGTCGCCAGCCAGCAACACCTTGGCCCCGGCATGGCGGGCCATGCGCATGTTGACCACGTCGTGGGATTTGAGATTGACCTCGGCCGGACTGCCTGCGCCTTCCAGCACCATGACCTGGGCAGAGGCGGTCAGCTCGTCATAGGCTTGCGTGATGGTCTCGAAGATTTGCGGTTTATAGCGGATATACTGCCCCACGCTCATGTTGCCCACGGGCTTGCCGAGCACGATGACCTGGGAACCCGTCTCCGAATTAGGCTTCAAAAGCACCGGATTCATGCGCACGTCCGGCTCCAGCCGACAGGCCTGGGCCTGCAGGACCTGGGCGCGGCCCATCTCGCCGCCCTCACGGGTGACGAAAGAGTTGAGGGACATGTTCTGAGCCTTGAACGGAGCCACACTGAGCCCGTCCTGCAGGAAAATCCGGCATAGCGCGGCAGTAAGGACCGACTTGCCCGCGTTGGACGAAAGCCCCTGCAGCATGATGGCCGGGGTTTTGCGCACGGAGCGGCTCCGGGGTTTTGCCGATTCGAAAATTTCTGAAAGAGCCAGCAGTAAACGCCCGTTCTCCTCGGCGCTGCGCACGGCCACCCGAAAATAGCGGGCATCAAGGCCCTCATAATTAGCGCAGTTGCGGATCAGGATGCGGCTCTTGGCAAGCTTCTCCTGCAGGGCGAAGGCATCCGGATTTTTGCTGCGGCAGAGCAGATAGTTGGCGCTGCCCGGAAACACTCTCACCCCGAGGGCAGTGAGCGCCGCTGCCTGAGCGCTCCGCAGTTCCTTCACCGCGTCCATGGTCTGGCTGGCGTAGGCTTTGTCACGTAAGGCATCGATGCCCACGGCCTGGGCCAGGGCGTTGACGCTCCAGTCCGGCAGCAGGGCCGCAAGGGCCGCGCACACCTCAGCGCTCCCATACCCAAGGCCCAGACGCAGTCCCGGCACCGCGTAAAATTTGGTCAGGGAATGCAGGACAAACAGGTTGGGACGCATCGCCGCGCCAAGCCGGGACAGCTGCGGCACAAAATCAGCGAACGCTTCATCAATAAGAAAGAAGCTCTTGGAGTGCCGGTCGGCCAAATCCAGAATACGCTGTGGTTCGAGCAGGGTGCCTGCCGGATTTCCGGGCTGGCCGAAAATGACCAGCGCCGGCCTGTTCAGCAACGCCTCAAGTTTTGACCACTCCATGGCGAAGCCGGTTTCGGGATGCAGAGTCAGGGTTTCGCAGGAAAGTCCGGCCGCTTCGCAAGCCCGCGCATAATCCCCGTAGCAGGGCACGGGCAGCACGGCGCGCCCAAGACCCCTGGCCGCGCAAACCCTGGGCAGGGCATACAGCAGTTCGGATGAACCGTTGCCGGCGACCACGTTTTCGGACTCCACGCCCATGCGCGCGGCGGCGATCCGGCGTAGCCCTTCTGCCCGTGGTTCGGGATAATGGGCCGTCCCGGCCAGGGCGCGAGCCACCACGGGCCGCAGCCATGCGGGCGGTCCAAGTGGGTTGATGTTGGCCGAAAAGTCCAGAATCTCTTCCGGAACACAACCAAGCGCCGTGGCCATGGAGCGGATATTGCCGCCGTGGGCGGGAAGACTGGCCATGATCAGAGAGGTTTTCCGAGTTTGAAGCGCAGCCGGAGTACCCCGTTCTCAAAGGAATGGGTGGTCAGCCGAAAGACGCCGAGTACGGAGGTCTGGTCCACGTGCTCGCCGATGCATGGGCAGGCGTCGAAGTCCCCGATGCGGATGATGCGGAGCTCTTCGGACGCGCCCTCGGGCAGACGTTCCAGATTGAAAAGAGTTTCCGCCTCGGCCCGGGCCATGTTTTCGGCGAAGACCGGCAGGTCGGCGGCGATGACGGCGTTCACCCGCGCCTCCACGTCCCGCGCCTCGGCCTCGGTCAAATCGCGATTGTAATGATAGTCACACTTGGCCTTGTCCGGGTTCACATGCGCGGAAAAGCAGCGTCCGCAGGCAAAGAGCCGGTCCATGGTCTGGTTCAGGATGTGTTCCGCCGTGTGCATGCGCGGATCGTAATTCTTGGCCATCGTTCCTCCGATGAGAGGTTGATAGCCGGGGGAAGGGGCGGGGTAAAGAACACAAATCAACCCGCAAAAACAGACGCCGCCAGCGACGCGGCCACGCACCACATTGTCAGGCCCACCAGGACGTCAAGCACGGCCCATGATCTGGGGTGACGGAAAAAGGGCAGCAGCAGGCGCGCGCCAAGACCCAGGGCGAGAAACCAAAGCAGGGAGGCCGTAACCGCGCCCGCGCCGAAAAAAAAGCGTTGTGCCTCCGGATAGCGGCCTCCGATGGATCCAAGCAGGAGCACGGTGTCGAGATAGACATGTGGATTCAGAAAAGTCACGGCCAGGGTCGCCGCCACCGTGGCGCCAAGCCCCATCCTTGCCCGCTCCTGGGGCACAAGACCGCCTGAATGCAGCGCCGAGCGGAAAGACCGCAGTCCGTACCAGAAAAGAAAGGCCACCCCGAGCCAAGTCGCCCAAACCGCCAAAGCCTCGCTCTGAGCCAATACAATCCCCATACCCGACAGCCCCAGGGTTATGAGCAGTGCGTCGCTCAAGGCGCAAATGAGCATCACGGCAAGATGATGGTTGCGCGTCAGACCCCGGCTCAGCACAAAGGCATTTTGTGCACCGATGGCAATAATGAGACCAGCGCCCGTCCCCAGGCCCTGCAAAAATGGCGTGAAAATCATCAGGTTCCCCTTGCGTTATGTTGAACCGGGACATAATCGAGGGAGACCCATAAGGAAAACGAATAATTTAATTGAAGCATTAAAAAAACTAATGATCGACACCAAACACCTCCAAGCCCTGGCCGCAGTCATCACCGAACAGAGTTTTGAAAAGGCGGCGCGTTCGCTTTTTCTGACCCAGTCGGCAGTTTCCCAACGCATCAGACAGCTGGAGGAACATGTGGGCCAGATGCTCGTCGTGCGCTCGGTGCCGATCCGGCCCACATCAGCGGGCATGGCCATGCTGCGTCACTTCAGGCAACTTTCGGTTCTGGAGGAATCACTCTTTGATGAGTTGGCCCCGGGGGAAAACAGCTCCCTAGCGACCGTAACCCTGGCCGTAAACGCCGACAGCCTGGACAACTGGTTCTTGCGCAGCATTCCTGACATTCTCGCAGGAACGAACGTGCTCCTTGATCTCGTGGTCGACGACCAGTCCGTGACCCATGCCTATCTGCGTTCAGGGGAGGTTCAGGGTGCCATCACCTCGACCCCGGCAAATTTCCAGGGACTGCTCACCCACGACCTGGGCGACATGGAATACCTGTGCGTGGCCACACCCGAATTCAAATCGCGCCACTGCCCACAGGGGTTCGACCGGCAGGCCGCAGACACTGCGCCAACCGTCATATTCAACCACAAGGACGCGCTGCAGCACGAGTTTCTTCGCCAGCATTTCGGCGAGGAAATCACTCCGCCAGCGCACGTCATGCCTTCCAACATCAGCTTCCAGGGGCTCATTCTCCAGGGCGGAGCGTACGGCATGGTTTCCCGCATCCTGGCCGAGCCGTATCTGAAAAAAGGCGAACTGGTCGATCTCACTCCGGGAGAAACCTTGCGCGTTCCACATTTCTATCAATGCTGGAGCCTACAGAGCGGCCTCTCCCGCCGCATCGCCGAAATCATAGTGCGCACGGCCCGGGCGAACCTGATCCCCCGGAACCCAGGGTGCAGCATCCCGCGCCCTGCGGCACCGGGCCCTGATCACGACCCCGCTCCGCCCCGTTCCCGGGAATGATCGCGCAACACGAGCTACGGCCATCGACCTTGATAACCATCGGAGAGGACAGGCGCACATGGATCACATGCTCCTCCCTGGCCACGACATCGTGTCTCTCCAGCCAATTCCAGTCGAAACGCTCGCCTTCCTTGCCCGACATCATAATATAATTGATCCCAAGAGTGGTGATGTTGTGGAAAAAATGGGAACCTTGGGACGGTTCCACGCGCAGCTGCGCCGAAGCGGTCTCGACGATGGCCGAGACCCCGCAGATGTCGTTCCAGGCCACGGGAATGCCCAGCCAGCGGTCCGCCGTGCCCCATCGTCCGGGGCCCACCAGCAGATATTTGCGACCCTCCGCCACGAGCGCTGCATTGACGCGCCCGATTTCCCCTGCGATCTGCACGGTTTTTTCGACCTCGAAGGCATCGGGCCGTACAAAGACGATGTCCTGCACGTCGGTCTTCTCGGCGTTGCCCAGAGCGTGAGTGGACAGACAAAAGGCACGCTCGCGGTCACGCTCGGTGATGGTGACCCGATTGAGATCTGCCCGGGCGGACATGGGCCGCAACTGAAGCAGGGAGAACACGGGCCTGTACTGCTTGTCCCGGTGGAGCTTGCAGGCGAATTCTATCTCCACGGGGCAGCCCATGGCCGATTCCGCGACTCCGAGGACATCAGCCAGGATCTCCGCCAGAGGCAGGATCTTGTGCTTCAGCACCGGGGCGAAAAGAAGAACACGCGGCCGATCAGGAATGGACGCCGTATCACGAATGCGCCCCTCTTCCGGTAGAAAGGTCGAAGCCACCAGGGCCAACGGCCCTGTTTCCTCGGCTTCGGTGATGTTGCGGCGGGTCAGGGAAAAATCCGTACGCGCCCAGGGCCAATGTTCCAGGGGCAGGCTGTAGAATTCTGTCTGGGCCGTGCGCAAGGCCAGCTCCACCGTCGGACATTGGGGCAGGATGTTCGGATATCTGGGCGAAAAACGCAGGGTCTGCCCACCATCGACCACGATCTTGCCGAATCCGAAAGCGATGGTGGCAACCCCGTCCTCTGGCTTCATCCGCCCGAAAGGATAGTAATTGTACGACTGTGCCACGCCGGAAATGGCAGGATAGAAATACCCGCCGTAATCTTCCCCGATGACCTGCTGCACCAGCACGCCCATCTTCTCCTCATCGGTGCGCTGGTTGACCCGCCTGGAAAATGCTTTGGGCGCCTGGTAAAACGTGGAGGCATAGACCTGCTTGATGGCCAGGATCAATTCCTGCAGTCGCACACCCGGATCAGGATGATTGTTGGGGACCATGATCGTGGAGTACAGCCCGGCGTAGGCCTGATACTGGGCGTCTTCAAGGAGACTTGACGAGCGCACGGCCAGAGGATGGTGGACCTGCGCCAGATAGGCTTTGAGCTGATGGCTGAGCCACTTGGGAAAACGGGCCTTCTCGACGATCTTCAAGACCTCGTCGTCCGGAAGATCCGTGCTGGACAAATATTTCAGATCATTAATCTTAACAAAGGAATCAAAACCTTCCGTCGAAATGCCCAGGGTCTTGGGCATGAAGAAATCTACCTCGGGATATTTTACTGCCAGGGCCGGAATCCTGTTCAGGATGGAAAACAGAAACGCCAGCCCGCGCGCCTTGCCCCCCATGGAGCCTTGGCCGATCTTGAAAAAATCCGTGGTCGGGTCGAAATCCTTGGCATTGAAGTTTGCCACGATGCCCTTCTGCCGCTGCTGCCTCCTGGCCCGGATCATCTCGATGACGCCTTGCCGCAGGAGCTCCGGCGAGGCGAAATCCGATTCGCTCATGGGCCGCAGACGGTTGGCCAGCTCGAATTCGGTGCGTGCAAAAAACCAGCGCGAGAAATCATTGTGGCGGGAATGATGGACCAGGGCCTCGGCCGGGATGGTTCTGAGCCTCTCCTCCAGCGCATAAAGGCTCCCCGCCCTGGAGATTTCCTCGCCCTCCGGGCCGCGGAAAATGAAATCCCCGAACCCCAGACGCTCCAGAACGAAACCGCGCACATCCGCAAGCAGGCTGGGGGAATTTTTGTCCACGAAGCTGGCCGGAATCTCCCGGGCTCTGCGGGCGTTGTCCGGTTCGTTGCTCATCAGAAGCAGCGGGATGTCGAAACGCTGCGCCTTGATGGCGCCGAGCAGATCAACTCCGGCCGAGACGTCGAGCTTGCCGCCACGGGGGAAGCGCACATCAGAGAGCACCCCCAGTACATATGGCTCGAATTTTTGGAACAGGGCCAGCGCGTCGCCATAGTTGTCGGCCAAAAGAATCTTGGGCCGGCACCTCATGGTCAGCAGGCGGTGCTCCTGATTCAACCCTTCACGGATGACGTCCTGGGTCTGAACCACCAGCTCGCGGTACAGGATGGGCAGCAGGCAAGACTGATAACGGGGGGAGTCCTCGACCACGATGATGACCCGGATGCCGACGCTTTTCGTGTCGAAATCGACATTCATGGCGTCCTCGGCGTTCTTGACCAGGGCGACCAGCAAATCGGCGTTGCCGGTCCACACAAACTGGCGGTCAATGCCTTCGGGCGGGGTTTCCCCGGGCAGGAACACTTCGCGGTGGGTCAGCAGGTAGACGGGAATGCCAAGGCTCAGATCCTTGATCCTCTGCCCCAGGGTCAGGGCCTCGCGCTCTGCCAATTGCGGCATGAGGATAATCAGCTCGAACGGGCGCTGCGCTAAAAAAGCCAGCGCCTCATCTGCGCTTGACGCCCAGGTCAGGCGGGGCGGGCGACTCAAGTTCAATCCCTGATACTCGGACACGATGCGCTCGGAGAGCTTGCAGTCCTCCTCCATGACCCAGGCGTCGTAGGCCGTGGATACGAGCAGAATATTCTGGACTTTTCTGGCCATGAGATCATGGAATTTTCTGAATTCCGAATCCTGGGCCACAAGTTGCAAGGACGGCGTGGGGGGCATGTCTGTCTCCGGTAAAAACTGTGCGATGGATGAGCCTATGCAATTAACCCGCGCTTAGGCAACGCGGCCGAGGCCTGAAATGTGGGGGAAATATCTCATGAGAATATTTGTTTCAGACACGTATTTGTAGAAACCATTGGCGTAGGACCTCATGAAATTTACAAAGATGTCAAAAACTGGGGCTGCTTATGAAATTCACCGGCTATGATCTTGGACCTTTTCATGACGAAATGTTCTCGGCTCCGGGCGTTCCCCGCGACGGCACGAGGCTTCTGGTCGACAAAATCGAGTCCCTGCCCGAAGGCGAACTGTTCAGACGGCAGCAACAGGCCGAACAGGCACTCTACGATCTCGGCATCACATTCACGGTCTATGGACACGAGCAGGGTACGGAAAAGATCTTCCCATTCGACGTGGTGCCTCGGGTCATTGAGGCCAATGACTGGGACCATGTCGAGATCGGCCTCAAGCAGCGCATTTTTGCCCTGAACCTTTTTCTGGACGACATCTACCACGACCAGAAGATCATAAGGGACGGCGTCATCCCACGCGAAATCATCGAGACGGCCGAGGGCTTCCTCCCGGCTTGCATGGGCATAAATCCGCCTCACGGGATCTGGTGCCACGTCACGGGCACGGACCTGGTGCGCGATGAAAGCGGAACCTTCTTCGTTCTGGAGGACAACCTGCGCTGCCCGTCCGGGGTATCCTACGTGCTGGCCAACCGCAGTCTCATGAAGCGGACACTGCCTGAGGTCTTCGCGGCCTCGCGGGTACGTCCTGTGGACGACTACCCGGCCAAGCTCCTCAATCTTCTGCTGCGCATGGCTCCCAAGGGCGACTCCCAGCCCTGCGTGGCCCTGCTCACCCCCGGGATCTACAACTCCGCCTATTTCGAACATTCCTTCCTCGCGCTGCAGACCGGCATCGAACTGGTCCAGAATCAGGATTTGATCGTTGAGAACGATTTCGTCTACATGCGCACGACCAAGGGCCTGAAAAAAGTGGACGTCATCTACCGCCGCCTGAACGACGACTACCTCGATCCCCTGGTCTTCAGACCGGAGTCGCTTCTGGGTGTGCCGGGCATCATGAGCGTCTACCGTGCGGGCAATGTCTGCCTCGCCAACGCGCCGGGCACGGGGGTGGCCGATGACAAGGTCGTCTACGCCTATGTGCCGGAAATCATCCGCTACTACCTGGGGGAAGAGGCGTTCATCCCCAATGTCCCGACCTATCTGTGCTGGCGGGACGAAGACCGGGCCTATGTGCTGGACAATCTTGAGACCATGGTCGTCAAGGCGGCCAACGAATCCGGCGGCTACGGCATGCTGGTCGGTCCGGGCTCGACCAGGGCCGAACGCGAGGATTTTGCCGGGCGCATCAAGGCCAGGCCGCGCAACTACATCGCCCAGCCCGCGCTCATGCTCTCCCGCGCCCCGGTCATCGTCGGCGATCATTTTGAAGGACGACACGTGGATCTGCGCCCCTACATCCTCCATGGCGGCGACGTGCAGGTCATCCCCGGCGGCCTGACCAGGGTGGCCCTCAAGAAAGGGTCGCTGGTGGTCAATTCCTCCCAGGGGGGAGGCAGCAAGGACACCTGGGTCCTCAAACACTAACCCCAAGGACACGCCCATGCTTTCACGCGTTGCAAGCGCCATCTACTGGATGAGCAGATATCTGGAACGGGCCGGGAATCTGGCCCGCGTGGTCGAAGTCAACTGGCACCTGACCCTGGACCTGCAGGAATCCGAGAGCGGTGAATGGAAATCCCTCATCGAAGCCAGCGGAGATCAGGCCCTTTTCCAGGAACGATACGGGTATTACGACGCGGCCTCTGTCATCACATTCCTGAGTTTCGACCGCGACTATCCCAATTCCATCGCGTCCTGCCTTTGGGCGGCCCGGGAGAACGCCCGCGCCATCCGCGAGGTCATCCCGTACGAAATGTGGAACTACATCAATATATTCTATCATCTCGTCCATGACGCCTCGACCCGCCCCCTGCAGGTGGTTGAAAACCCATTTTCATTCTGCCAGGAGATCAAGATGCGGGATTTCATCCTCGGCGGGATCGCGGCGGACGCCATGATCGAGGACGAAGCCTGGCATTTTGCACGGCTCGGACGACTCCTGGAGCGTTGCGACAAGACATCGCGCATTCTGGACGTCAGCTTCCACCATCTTCTGGAAGGCCCGAGCGGCACGCAGCAACAGGGCGATTCCATCCACTGGATGGCCCTGCTTCGGGCCACCAGCGCTTTCAACGCCTTCCGTCGCTGTCGGGGACGCATCTCGCCCGAAAAGGTGGCGGACTTTCTTCTTTTTGAGCATCATTTTTCGCGCTCCATATTGTACGGCCTCACACACGCCCAGGCCTCCCTGCACGCCATCACGGGGACAAGGCTGAATTTTTTCACGTGCGAAAGCGAACGCCTGCTGGGTCAACTTTGCGCGGACCTTTCCTACTTGACCATTGAAGATGTTTTCGCGCAGGGTCTGCATCGTTTCACGGACCGTTTGCAAACCCGCATGAATGCGGTCGATGCCCGCCTCGGAATCGAATTTTTCGGTTACGCGGCTCATGGACCGGAAACAAGGATGGAACAATGACCTTTTGTCTCGGCATCACGGTGGAAGACGGCCTGGTCGGCCTGGCGGACACCCGCATCACCGCTGGCAACGAAATGACCACGGCGCAGAAACTCAGCACCTATGAGACCCAGAGCGGAGCTGTCTTCTTCATGACCTCCGGCCTGCGCTCCTTGCGGGACAAGGTGGCCACCTACTTCGAGGAAGCCCTGGAGTCCGGGCCGCCTCCGGACAAGCTCTACAAGGCAGTGAACCTCTTTGCCGACCTCGTCCGGCGAGTGGCCAAGGAAGACAAGGAATATCTCGACGCCTCGGGACTGCAGTTCAACATCCACGCCATCATGGGCGGACAGTTCTCCGCCGACGCCACGCACAAGCTCTTCCTCATCTACCCCCAGGGCAACTGGGTGGAGATCACCTCCGGCACCCCATACCATATCATTGGAGAAACCGGATACGGCAAGCCCGTTCTCGACCGGACCCTCAAGCACGCGGACTCCATCCATTTCGCCCTCAAGGTCGGCTGTCTGGCCTTCGACTCCACGCGCATCAGCGCCGCCGATGTGGACTTTCCTCTTGATGTGGTGGTGTACTCCAAGGGATCCTTTTCCCTCATCGAACATCGTTTCGAACAAGGCGATCTGGCGCACATCTCCACATGGTGGCAGGAACGCCTGCGCGAAGACGTCCATGCCCTGCCTTCGGAGTGGATCGACGCCATCGCGGCCAGCCTCACTCCCAGCAGCCGCAAACTACAATCCAAAACCGAGGATTGAGCGATGCGCATCCGGGTGGAGCACGAAACCCGCTATGGCTTCAGCAGGCCCGTCTTTCTTGAGCCGCACCTGATCCGGCTCAAGCCCCGGCAGGATGCGGGGCAGGAACTTGAATCATTTGCGCTTTCGGTCAGCCCCGAACCGGCCGGGCAATGCGAAATTGTGGATGCATGTGGCAACGCCGCCCACTGGCTCTGGTTCGAGGGTCTGTGGGAGGAACTGGTCGTGCGGACGACGTTCACGGCCCGCACCCTGCGCAGCAACCCCTTCGACTACCTGCTGCACCCGTGCGCTTTCACGCTCCCTCTGAACCTGCCCGCCCTTGAGCGCGAAGCCTTGATGCCCTTTCTGCGCCCCGGCAGTCCTTCCACTCGCAACCTAGCCAAGAAATTCATTACTGAAACCGGCGGAGACAGCCTTCAATTCTTGAACCGACTCAATGCCTGGATATACCAGAACACAACCATCATCCCACGGCTTGAGCCGGGCATCCTCAGCACGGAGGCCACGCTGCACGGTGGCCGGGGCGCATGCCGCGACGTCAGTCTGGTCTTCATGGAAGCCTGCCGCGAGGCGGGAATCCCGGCCCGGTTCGTCTCCGGCTACCAGATCGGCGACCCGGGCCAAACCGAACGCGACCTGCACGCCTACCCGGAAGTCTATCTCCCCGGAGCGGGCTGGCGCGGTTACGATCCCACCCTGGGCCTTACGGTCGTCGGAGGTCATCTTGGCCTTTGCGCATCCTCCGAACCGGAACTGACCGCCCCCATCACCGGTACGTACAGAGGCAGCGCCACGAATGAACTCCTCCACGAGATCCACCTCGAAGCCATGCCGGAAAAAACAAACGGCTGACCCCATTTCAAGGATCAGCCGCATCGTGCAACCAAGGGAACTTTCCGCCTACATCAGACCACGCCCTGGTCCAGCATGGCGTCGGCCACTTTCACGAAGCCGGCGATATTGGCACCCACGACATAGTTGAGAGGCTTGCCGTATGTGGCCGCCGTGTCCATGCAGACCTTGTGGATGGTCTTCATGATCAGCTTCAGCCGGTCGTCCACTTCCTGCCGGGTCCAGCTCAGTCGCATGCTGTTCTGGGTCATCTCCAGGCCCGAAACAGATACTCCTCCGGCGTTGGCGGCCTTGCCGGGACCGAAGAGCACCCCGCTGTCCAGAAAAATATGCACGCCCTCATGCGAGGTCGGCATGTTCGCTCCCTCGGTCACGACCCGCACCCCGCCGGCGACCATGTTTTCCGCATCGCGCCGGCCGATCTCGTTCTGTGTTGCGCAAGGGAAGGCGCAGTCCGCCTTGTGCGCCCAGAGCGGATTATGTCCAAGCGCATAGTCCGCCGGAGTGAAGACGGCCTCGGGATAGGCGTCCACGTATTCATGTACCCGCCCCCGGCGCACATTCTTGAGGTGCTTGATGAAGGCGAGCTTCTCGGGTGTGATCCCGGCATCATCGTAGATGTACCCTGACGAATCCGAAAACGTGATCGGGGAGCTGCCCAGCTGCAACAGCTTCTCCATGGTGAACTGGGCTACGTTGCCCGATCCGGAGACCAGGCTGCGCGTCCCTTCCAGCGTCTTCCCCTGGGCCGCCAGCATCTCGCCCGCAAAATAGACCGCGCCGTACCCCGTGGCCTCGGGCCGCACCAGGCTGCCGCCCCAGGATGCGCCCTTGCCCGTCAGCACCCCGGTAAATTCATTCTTCAGCTTCTTGTACATGCCGAACATGTAGCCAATTTCCCGCGCGCCCACGCCGATGTCTCCTGCCGGAACATCCGTGTTCGGACTGATATGACGAAAAAGCTCGAGCATGAAGCTCTGGCAAAAACGCTGGACCTCGTTGTCGGACTTGCCTTTGGGATCAAAATCCGCCCCGCCCTTGCCGCCGCCCATGGGCAGAGTGGTCAGGGAATTCTTGAAGACCTGCTCAAAGGCCAGAAATTTGAGAATGCCAAGATTGACGGAGGGATGAAAACGGATGCCGCCTTTGTAAGGCCCGATGGCGCTGTTCATCTGCACGCGAAATCCGCGGTTAACGTGCACATCCCCCTGATCATCAACCCACGGGACCCGGAAGATGACCGTACGCTCCGGCTCGACCATGCGTTCGACAATCCCCGCCCGGCGATATTCGGGATTGCGCTCAAGCGCCGGTTCAATGGATTCCATGACCTCAGTCACAGCCTGATGAAATTCCACTTCACCCGGATCACGCCGTTTGACCAATTCAAGAATCTCCATGCTCATGAAAGTCCTCCGCGTCTGTCCTGTTGCAGGCAATTTCTGTCGGCATTCACTCTACCGTAAAATGAAGACCGTGAAAACCTTGCCGCCCTTCTTCCCCCAAGCGAAGCCAAGGTCAAGGGAGTCTGGGATTTTTTCCGTAAAAGAAGCCTAAGTTTAGCACAATACCTGGATTATTAACCCGATTCCCGTAATTTCAACAGAATTTTATCCTTCGATTTCAATCTTGCACAAATCAGCGCTCAACGCGGACCAACTCGTCCCTAACAACGGCCAGACAAAAGCCGCGACCATCTCCTGAAAAAACCTGGATCCCCGCCTTCGCGGGGATGACACCGCGCAATACCGTGTCGGGGTGGGTTGGTCCGGGCTGGTCGCCTCGACTGTCTGACTGAGCCAGGCATCGTTGGCTGAATCGTTGCCGCACGAGCTACCCCGGTCTTGTGCCCTGCACGCAACGATTCAGCCGTACGAGACCCGCGAAGGAGTTTCGAGGCGACCAGCCCGGACCAACCCACCCCGGCACACTCCAAGCAGACGAAAAAGCCGCGCTATTTTCCTAGAAAGCCTGGATCCCCGCCTTCGCGGGGATGACGCAGAGTGATGCCGAAGGGATGAGTGATAGAAGCATCGCGTAGAGAACGCAGTGCTCTTCTGCAAAGATGACACAGCCCCCGCCCCGCATCCCCGGTCACGCCTTGTCACGCCCAGTCTCGCCCAGGCCCTTCTTGCAAAAAATCATCGCGCCCCTCATGATGAGAACTCGAAACCGACACCCGCACCCCAGGAGCCCCCATGGAACCGATACAGCTTGGATTTGAGCAAAGCCGCACCCTTCTGGATGCCTACGACATCCCCGTTCTGGGACGCATGATACGCACGCTGGAGCAGGCCGGGCAGGCGGCGCAGGATCTTGGTTATCCGGTGGCCATGAAGACGGTCTCAAGCCAGATCATCCACAAGACCGACCTCGGTTGCGTGCTTCTGGGTCGTAAAGACTTGGCCGAGCTTGAGGCCGGATATGCAGAACTCATGGACAATGTGCGGGCCGCCGGGGTGACGGAGATTGACGGCATCCTGATTCAGCCCATGGTCAAACCCGGCCTTGAGGTGCTCATCGGCGCCACCCAGGACCCGAGCTTCGGGCCCATGACCATGATCGGTTCGGGCGGACGATTCGTTGAACTGATGGGGGACGTGGCGCCCGGCATCGGCATTTTGGAGGAAAGGGACGTGCTGGCCATGCTGGACAGAACCCGCGCCGGGCGTATCCTGGACGGATTTCGCGGCCCGGCCCTCGACAAGGAGGCCGTCATCCGGCTGGCCATGAACGTGTCCCGCTTCATGGCCGAACACCCTGAAATCCATGAACTCGATCTGAACCCGGTCATCGTCTACGAAGAGGGCTTCGCCATTGTCGATGCCCGCCTCATCGCAGGAGACCCGGTCCAATACCCCCGCCAGACCGATGTCTCGCCGCAAAAAATGAGCAGCCTGCTCACTATCTTCAATCCCAAATCCGTCGTTCTGTACGGAGCGTCGAACACTGGCACTGTGGGCGGCATCGTTCTCAAGAACCTGCGCCGCCTGGGCAGGATCTACCCCATCAACCCGCGCACGGAAGTTCTGCAAGGCATGCGTTGCTACCCAAGCCTGGAGAGCCTGCCGGAGGTCCCGGAGGTGGCGGTCTTTGTCGTCAACTCCGAGACAGTGGTGCGGGAATTTGAAAAATTCTGTCAGGCCGGGGGCAAGGGCGCCATCATCATCAGCGACGGCTTTGCCGAATCGGGGCGGCGCGAGCTCGAAAACCGCCTGCGAAACCTAAGTTTGGAGTACGGGGTCAGCTATATCGGCCCCAACTGCCTGGGCATCATCGACAATTTCTCCGGGATGAACACCATGTTCATCCCGCCTCACCGCACGGGCGTCATCCGCGAACCGGGCGGCATCGGCATCATCTCCCAAAGCGGCGGCATCGGCATGGAGCTGATGGAGATGCTTGAGGCTGACCGGGTTGGCATGGGCAAGTGGGTGTCGTGCGGCAATTCAAGCAGCGTCGGCGTGGCGGAGATACTGGCGCACATGGGCCAGGACCCGCGCATCGAGGTCATCGCAATCTATCTTGAAGGGTTGTCCGAAGGTCTCAAGCTCATGGAGATCGGGCGGCAGGTGGCGGCCGATAAACCCGTGGTCATCATCAAGGGTGGCTCAGGCGGCGGCAAGGAGGCGACCATGTCCCACACCGCGTCCCTGGCCGGCAGCCACGAAGCCTTCAGGGCCTGCTGTTCGCAGGCCGGATTCTATCTCATAGAGGACCTGACCGAAGACCCGAAGATCATGGTCAACGTGCTCTCCATCCTGACGACGCAGCCCAAGGCCAGGGGCAAACGCACGGCGGTGGTCAGCGTCGGTGGTGGCGCGGCGGTGCTGCTGGCCGACCAGATCACGGCCGAAGGCCTGGAGCTGGCCCAGTTCACACCCCAAACCAGACTGCGCCTGCAGGGCCTGCTGCGCGAGAACATCAAAGCCGCAAGCCCTGACGACCTGGAGCAGATGCTGGTCAATGTCGGCAACAACCCGCTTGATCTTCTGGGCAACTGCGACGACAGGCGGCTCATTCGTGCGCTTGAGATCATCGCCGATGACGCGGATACCGACGTCATCGTGGCCGCGATCTACCTGCAGGTGCCCTACCTCTCCGAATATCTGGCCGAACGGCTGGTCGAATTCAGACGATCCATCGACAAGCCCTTCATCGTCTCCCCGCGCGGTCTGTGCACCCACGTGACCAGATTTCGGGAATCTCTCTACGCCAAACGTTTCCACACCTACACCGTGCCGATGGTCAAGCCGCTCAGCATCGCGCTGGATATCTGGAACCGTTACGATCGAAATTTCATGAGCGAAGCGGAGCTCCGAGAAGACTAAATGCCCTGCGGAGCCAGGTCCGCACAATGGAAAACCCGGCCTGCGCGAATCGCAGCTGCCGGGTTTTTTTGTTCATTTTCAACTTGCCAGTCAGGGTTTCTCTTTCGCTTCCCAAAGCTGCTTGAGGCGCTGGTCACGGCCGCAGCCCTGCCGATAGAAATGGTAGCGGAGAGGATTTTTCTTATAATAATCCTGATGATACTCCTCGGCGGGATAGAACTCTGTCCGGGGCAGAATCTCAGTTGCGATCTTGAATCCCCGAGCCTCCTCAAGCCGGGCCTTTGACGCCCGGGCAATGGATTCTTCGATCTCGTCTGCAAAGAATATGGCGGATCTGTATTGCGGTCCGCGATCGCAAAACTGTCCTCCTGCATCGGTGGGGTCGATGTTGCGCCAGAAGACATCCAGCAGCTTTTCGAAATCGAGCTGCCCGGGATCATAAACCACCCGCATGGCCTCGATATGCCCGCTGGTTCCGGACGAAACCTGCTCGTAGGTCGGATTGGATATCTGCCCGCCGGTATATCCGGCCTCAGTTTCCATGACTCCGGGCAAGGCGTCAAATGGTCCTTCGAGGCACCAGAAGCACCCCCCCGCGAATACGGCTTCTTTTGTTTGTGCTGCCACGTTTCCTCCAAACAAGCCTGATGCCAAAATTACAAAAATCAATACCAGCCGCATAAGGCCTCCTTAAAGTTCCGCGCCTGAATCCCAAAGCGCCCCTTCAGAGGAGAACGGGATCCCTCCGGAACTCAGTCCGCCTTGATAGAGAATCCCCTCCACAGCATAGGTCAGCTCGTTCTGGCCACCCTGAAAATTAAGTATCTGGCGCAGCAGACCCAGAGTCGAAGCGGAGGCCTCGACCTTGAAGACCGATTCTCCAAGGGCTTCCACCTGGCCATTTTCCGATGACACCCCCGGCAACAGATCCATTTTGTTGACCCGAGTATTGACCCTGACTCCGGTCCACGACAACGCAAACGGATTTGGATTGACTATGCGAAAAGTCAAAAGCACACGCTGCTCGAAGAGGGTGCTGCTTGCCGGCGCCATGTCAACCAAGCGAACCGTGGGCGACTCAACTGTTCTTCCGAAATGGGCGCACCCTGTAACTGTAATGAAAACAACCACGCCGAGCATCAACAACTCAAATCTCATCATCCCTCCTGCCGGGTCACAGCCAGAACGATTCTCAGCGGGCTTCCCATACGGGGAAAGTGTCAGGCAATTGTTCATCAGAAAGACTCCATTGGTCGTCGCCGTCAACATTTTTTCTGCCCGCATATTTCATGGTCACTTTTTTGGGTCCGTGAGCAAAAAATCCATTTCCTCCCAGAACCTCGAGCGCCTCATCCTTCTCCGGATACTCAAGGGCCGATACGTAACAAATCCTTTCTCCGTTCTTCTCTATGCAATGCGGCTCAAAATACCGCATGAAGTGCAACAGCGTATTCATGTTCTTCATAGGCCCTCCTGTCTTCAACTGTCACTTCCCCTGCTAATCACTGCGGGCGGGATGACAAATGAAAAAGTGGAATCGGCCCGAAAAAAACGCCCCGGCCTGGATCAGCAGTCGGGTTCAATGAATCATTGCCGCCGCACAAAGCTCTGCCTCGCGCAACAGGCATCCGAAACTTTCGGTCAGGATGAACGTTTTGTCGTGTCTATCTGAAATTTCTTGATCTTGTAGTGCATGGTCCGGCGGCTGACCCCGAGCAGATCGGCGGCGTCCTTGACCACCCAGGAGCTTCGCTCCAGAGCGTTCAAAACCACCTGCTTCTCACTTCCGGCCAGAGAAAGAAGATTGCCAGGCAGGGGTGTGTCCTCGTAGCTGTCCTCGAACTGCATGTCCTCCATCCGGATCACGCCGTCGGAAGACAAAATGACCGCAGCCTCCAGCATATTTCGCAATTCACGTACATTGCCGGGCCAGGGGTAATCAAGAATTGCCTCGACCACCTCCAGGTCGAGACGAGACAAGGGCCCGTCCTCCGCGAAAAGCTGGAGAAAACGCCCGGCCAGAACGGGAATGTCGGCCTTGCGCTCGCGCAGGGGCGGCACCTGGATGGTGATGACCTTGAGGCGATAGTAAAGATCTTCCCGAAATTCGCCGCTGCGCACCAACTCCGCCAAATCCGCATTGGTCGCGGCAATGACACGGCAATTGACGGCGGTCTCGGCAAGGTCACCAACCCGGCGAATTTTTCGTTCTTGCAGGAAGCGCAAAAGCCGCAACTGCATTTCCGAGGAGATGTTGCCGATCTCATCCAGGAACAAGGTCCCGCCATGCGCCTCGGCCACAAGCCCTTTCTTGTCCTTGTAGGCGTTTGTGAATGAACCCTTGGCGTGCCCGAACAGTTCGCTCTCAAGCAACGTGGACGGCGTGGAGCCGCAATCAACGATCACGAGCGGGCCCCGCGAGCGCTGACTCAAGCGATGCAAGAGGCCGGCGATCTTTTCCTTGCCCGTGCCGCTCTCGCCCAAAAGCAGAATCGTGGCCTCCGTCGGGGCCACCCGCTCGATCAGTTTGTAGAGGCGTTGCATGGACGGGCTCTTCCCGCCCCAAAGCTCCTCAGTCAGCAGGTTGCCGCTGCGAGCCCAGGTGCGATCTCCGCTTGAAGCCAAAGTCCGGGCAATTCCCCGCAACAACTCCTGCCCATCAACGGGTCTTGTCAGGTAATCCGCGGCTCCGTCCTTGATGGCCGCGACCGCGCGAGGCACCGTGCCGCTCCCGGTCAGCATGATGAACGGCAACCCTGGCCAACGCCGGACGCACTCCCACAACAGTTCTCTGCCGGACATGCCTGGAATGTTCTCGTCGGAGATAACCAGATCGACCTGCCCACCTTCAAGCTTGAGCAAGGCCTCTTCGCCATCCGAAGCGACCATGACGGCATAGCCGTCGGTCGCCAGCAGATCGATCAAGGCCTGCCGCTGGGCCGGATCGACATCCGCGACCAGAATGGTCTTTTCCGTATTCACCGCGTAAGTCCGCCAAAACCCACAGCGCAGAGCACGCGGCAAGTCGCTGAAAATCTGATCAATATCCGAGGATCTATTTTCTGCATTTCGACAACATATCTGAAACTCCAAGAAGACTCAAACAGCGCGCTGGCTTCCGGGAACGTGTCCGGTTGGATTCGCGCACCCGTGCGGAAGCTCGCTGGCCCGGTGTTGTCAGCCGTCGCGCAGACGGGTATATTGGAAAAGTAAAAACCAAAGGAGGTCCTCCATGACAGACAAACAGGAAGATACCCTGCGCCTGGCTGGCGACACCAAGAAAAAACTTACCGGCCGCAAATGCAAGGAGCTGGACTCACACACGGCCGCCATGCTTGAATCAAATGAAGTCAAGGCCATCACCGGCGAAGGCGAGGAATGGTGGTGCCCCAATCCGGACTGCGCAGTCGTAGACAAATAGCGGTCGCGTACGACCAAAAAAGCACGGCCTGGGTATTATCTGCCCAGGCCGTGCTTTTTTGGTCCCAACCCTACCTATTTTTCGACCTTTAAATATAAGAGTTCGACATTATTGAAATAGGCTGCAGTCAGCCCTATCGTGCCGGAAATTTCTGCAATGAAACCAAGCAGATTCTCAGGCACTATGACCAAAGACACTCAGAAACGTTCCGGTCAATCCGGCATAACCCTTGTTGAAACTCTTGTCGCCATGGCCATATCGGCCCTGATCGTCAGCGCTATCTACTCCCTTTTCCAGACCCACCATCGCATTGCCCTCAGGCAGAGCCAGACCACCCTCATGCAGCAGGAGTTGCACTCCGCCGCCGCGCTCATTTCCGAAGAATTGCGCATGTGCGGATTCTCGGCACAAGGCAGCCCGGGCTTCGGCTTTTCCCATAAGTCCGGGATAGGCGACCCGGATTTCGGACGCGCCACCACTGGGTCCGCAGTCTATTGCAGCCAAGACTGGAACGCGGATGGGATCGCCAATGAAAATGGCAGCGGCAGCCTGCGCGAACACGCGGGCTTCAGACTCAACGTCGCCAATGACGGCTCCGCCAAAAAAATCCCCGACCATGTGCTACGCAAGTACGACACCGGAGCCGTACACTGGCAACCTTTCAGCACCAACATCGGCGACCTGCGCTTCACCTATCTGGGCGCTGGCGGCGAAATCATCACCGATCCGCACGCGCATACGCAAAACATCCGTGGGGTGCGCGTTGAAATCACCGCGATCCCATCAACGTCTCATTTAGGCATTGGCAACCGCACGCTGTCAACCATGGTCTGGTGCAGAAATACGGAAATGGAAAAAACGCCGTGAACAAAGGCTTCACGCTCCTTGAAACCCTGGTGGTCCTGGCCATCGTGGCCGTTTTGACCGGTATCTGCGGCACGGCGCTCCTCGCCGCCCTCCCGGGGGCCGAAGTGAACCGTGCAGCCAGAACCATTGTCAGCATGTGTCGGCACGCCAGATTCGAAGCCATCAAACGAAACGAACAGATCCGTTTTCACTGCGACATGCAGCAGAATACCTGCGAAATCAGGGTGCGCGGCGACAATACCCTGCTGCGGCGCTTTGATCTCGCGGACTTGAGAAGCCAGGTCACCCAAGCAAAATCCTTCACCACCCATTTCAATGGCATCGGAAGGGCTTCCGTGGGCGGGTCCGTCGTCATCCAAAACAACACCGGACTGTCTCGCACGGTGAAGGTACGGCCATCGGGCAGCGTGGTCACGGAGTAAAGCGGTCAGATGCCCAGCCGTCCCCTCACAGAATTCCCTGCAAAACGTCGCGAAGGCGAACCATGTTGGACAATGGCGCAAAATCCCGAGTTTTCAGATGGTTAAAAAGTCATGGAGTCCCTTCTTCAAGGCGGCGTCAACGTTTTGCCGTGTCGTCTCCACAAAGCGCCTGTTCAAGACCGCAAAGCCGATTTTTGTCTCAGAGGGTCAATCTCACGAGCGATGGGAAGAAAACGCCCCTTCCGGTTTCACGCTCATCGAGGTCCTGATGGCGGCGGCCATTCTGGCTATCGGCCTGATGGGCATCGCCGCTGTCATCGCCCGGGCCTCGGTGCAGGATGTCCGCGCCAGTCACATCTCCCGAGCAAATTTTCTGATGGAGGAATTTCTGGAGAATGCCACACGCGCCCAGTATTCCGCCCAGACGTTCAATGCCCTGACGGACACCGCCGCAAGCCGCGTCATCGATGGCGTCCGTTTTACCATGAACTGCACACTGGCCGAAAATACCCCCGTGGCAAGATGCAAGGAGATGACCTGCATCCTTTCATGGGACAACAGCGGCTCACGCGCGAGCGCACGGTACGTCTATGTCCTCTCTCCAAAATTCTAGGCCCGGCCCGGAAACCTGTCCGGACCAGTCCGGCATGGTCCTCATCATAGCCATCATCACCCTCGCCCTGCTCGGGATCATGGGTCTGGCCGCAAGCGACACCGCGCATCTGAACATCCTCATGGCCACCAACGGCCAGGACGCCAAAGCCACCTTCTTTCTGGCGGATTCGGGCGCGAACGCGGGCCATGAATATCTGGAAAACGCCATCGCCTCCGTCAATTCGTCGTTCTACAACAACGGTACCAACGCCTCAGCCTGGGAAGACAGTCGGGACTTCAACCCGAATGACTTCCCCGTCAAATGGCACCACCATGGAGCAGAGGCCACGCATGTGCGGGTAGGTTTCATCGAGATGGGGCTAGTTCCGGGCAGCGCCATCCAGGGCGGAGCGGGGTACGGAAGCGGGAGGGGCACCTACAACAGCTACCTCATCCGCTCGCACAGACAGGGACCGCGCAAGAGCGTGGCGGAAGTGGACCTTGGCTGGAGGCACGTCAACCAATGAACACAAAAATCAGAAATGCCTTCTGGATAGCCGTCTGCGCACTCTTCCTTCTTGTCCCCGAAGCGCGAGCGTATCGGGCCTCCGATTTCCACTGGCTGCCGCCCTTCCTGCCCATGGAAGAAAAACCATCCCTGACCTTCATCCTGGACACCTCATCGAGCATGCTGGAACGGGCGTATTCCGACCCATTCAATGCAACGCGAGAATACTATGGATACTTCGATCCCCGCTCCTCCTACAGCTACAATGCCGAAAGCGACGCGCCGCATTTTTTTGCGGATAATGCCACAGGAGAATGGAACGGTAATTTCCTGAACTGGGCCGCGATGCTGCGCATCGATGTGGCGCGCAAGGTGCTGACCGGGGGAAAATTCGAGGACGGGAGCGGCTGCTACGCATCTGAGCAGCTTGGCCATACGGCAGTGGAGTTGATCTTTAACGCCACAGAACTGGACGACGGCGTGACGCCTCTGCGCGTCAAAACAGATAGCAAAGATGTAAGCGGCCTGCTCCAGACCATGAAGAACAAGGCCCGCGTCGCCCTTTTCACCTTCGAAGGCGAGGGACATAACCGGTACGCCATGAGTGACGACACCAACGACCTTGAGGAGGTCATCCGCGTCGTGAACTCCGTCAGACCGCATAGTGTTGCCCCACTGGCTAAAACCCTGCACAAGGTCTACGAATATCTGCGCCATGACGGCGGGCGAGGCTCAAAGACTGACGACCCGTTTTACTTTCCGCCCAAGGGGCAAACGGTGCCCTGCACCAAACAGAGCGTTATCTTGGTCAGCGCCGGAGAAAGCTCCGGGGATCAAGGCATTCCCGACAAATTCAAAAACCAGATCATCACAAAACGTTCAGACGCGGATTATTCTCTGAATTCTAGCGGGAGCACCTTTCTCATCGACATGGCTTACCTGGGACACTCCACGGACTTGCGTCCCGAAGACGGCATGAATGGAATGCAGAACTGGGACTTTTACGCCGTCTCCGTCGCCGACAGCACGAACCATCTCCTGCAGGACGCCGCCCAATATGGGAAATTCAGTGACTTGAACGGCAACAACCTCCCCGACCTGGACGAGGAGTTCGATGCCGACGGCGACGACGTGCCTGACAATTATTTTTCCGCGCAGTCTGGCCTAGACCTGACAACAGCCCTGACCCGGGCCCTGCTGCCCGACGTTCAGGGAGTTGCATCCGGCACGGCCGCAGCCGTTTCCACCCAAACGCGCAGCGGCGAAGGGGCTGCGTACCAGGCAATCTTTTTCCCACCCGAACGTGCAAACCAAACCGCCCCACCTTGGTCGGGCGATGTGCACGCCTATCTTGTGGATGCCCAAGGCAACCTGCGCGAGGCCAATACGAGTGCTCAGGGTAACGAGAACACCCCAGGCAGGGTCATCGAATTCACCGGGGAAAGAATTTACGTCCATGCCGATGCAGATGGCAACGGGCTCATTGACGAAGGAGAAATAAATGCCACGGCCCTGGACGGCTTGGGCGACATCAATTTTCTGTGGTCCGCAAGCGACTGGCTCAACCAATTGGACGACGAGCAGGCGATCACGCAGCGATCGAGCTACGCATCCGTTGCGCCGAACCGCTACATCATGACCTTTGTGGACATAAATCAGAATATGGTGGTCGACGAGGACAACGGAGAAATCCAGGATTTCGCGCTTCCGGCCAAGCCAGCGGAAGCAACACTCAACTCGCCGGATTATTTCTACAACTACCTGACATTGTACGAACCCGCTTCCGGAATACTGGAGCCTGACCCGGACAATCTGAGTATCAACCTGAAAAAAAATTATCCCTCGAACTCCTCTACGCCTACGCCCCAAGCGGAACCGTCCAAGCTCCAAGTGGACTTCATCCGTGGGAAAGATATCGATGACAACGCGACCCGAAGCCGCACGCACGAGGGAAAAACCTGGCGACTGGGCGACATTGTCTTCTCGTCGCCCACCGTGGTCGGCAAACCTGCCGAAAACTATCACCTCATATATAATGATATGACCTACGAAAAGTTCCTGAAGCAATACCTGGATCGTCGCCAGATGGTCTACGTCGGAGCCAATGACGGCATGCTGCATGCCTTCAACGGCGGCTTCTGGAACGCCAGAACCCGCACTTTCGACGATGAACGAGACGGGATGACGAAATTCACCCTCGGCCAGGAACTCTGGGCCTACGTGCCCTACAACCTGCTCCCGCATCTCAGGTGGCTCATGGAAAAGGAATATGAGGAAACCCTGCATGTCGCCTACATGGACCTGACGCCCAGGGTTTTCGACGCCCGGATTTTCGTCATGTCCGATGGGGTCACGTCCGTAGACGAAGCCAGATACCCCGGCGGCTGGGGCACCATCCTGGTCGCGGGCATGCGCATGGGCGGGGCGGCCATGGAGGTGGATATCGACAAGACCGACGGCGACGCCTTTAATCAGGATATTGATCGAACCGTGTCCTCGGCTTACGTGATCATGGACGTGACCGACCCGGAATCCCCGCCCAATGTGCTGGCTGAAATATCCCTGCCCGGCCAGGGCTTCACGACCTGCATCCCTGCGGTCATGCCCATGAGCAGCCCCGATGCAAAAAATGCGGACGAGAACAAATGGTATCTGGTCTTCGGCTCCGGCCCGGCCGACGCCGCCGGACGCGCCGACAGGAGCAAGCTCATGCGCGAGAGCAGCGACCAGCCCGGCAAGCTCTTCGTGCTGGACCTCAGCGCCCTGTACGTGGAAAAAACCGTCAAAACCTTAGACAGCACAGGCCAAACATCGCCAAAAGGCGATGCTTTCGCCTTTGCGGAGGCGGGGTCGTTCATCTCCGACCCCGTGTGCGTGGATCTGGACATCCCATCCAAAAGCGGAGCCGGAAAATTCAGTACCGATCTCGTCTACTTCGGCATCGTGGCCGGAGATTCGGCCAGCCCGGCGGGCAAGGTCTACCGGTTGCGAACCGGCAATGGCCCGCCCGATGGCTGGGAGACATCCACCCTCGTCGATGTGGAAGAGCCAGTCAGCGCCGCGCCATCGGTCGCCGTGGACGAAAAAGGAAGTCTTTGGGTTTATTTCGGTACGGGGCGTTTTTTCAACCGCGACGACATCCCCCAAACCGCCCCCATGGGCTTCTACGCGATCAGGGAGCCGGAAACCGCAGGGACCCGGAACTGGGACACGGTCTTCACATCATTCCTGTTCGACAGCAGCAAGGTTGCCGTGACGCGGGGCACGTGCG
>Ga0180007_10001671_pt1 | contig 28702 bp, 19 predicted proteins | sample MM_PC_MetaG_FD_121122 | JGI IMG/M metagenome (GOLD analysis project Ga0180007, IMG submission 121122) | Groundwater microbial communities from the Aspo Hard Rock Laboratory (HRL) deep subsurface site, Sweden - MM_PC_MetaG | ecosystem: Environmental > Aquatic > Deep subsurface > Groundwater... | reverse complement strand
GCTAGTAGTGATACTAATCTACCTATCAAATCTTTTTCCATTTTTATTACCTTATTATTTTAATATGAAGAAAGTTAATAATAATTATCTTTGGTTCCAGCACATCAAAATAATATTTAACCTAATTATCCCAACCCAAATTTTTATAAATCGGTTTTAGTATATTTGCAGATTATAAATTTTAAAATTTGCAGAGCTAAAATGAAAATTAAAGACCTAAACGATATTCCAAAAGTTTATGACCCAAAAGAGGTTGAGGATAAATGGTATAAATATTGGGAGGATAATCGCATATTCCATTCCGAAATTGATGAAACAAAAGAATCGTACACAATTGTAATTCCACCACCAAACGTAACTGGAATGCTGCATCTTGGACACATTTTAAATAATACAATTCAAGATGTTTTTATTCGCTACAAACGAATGAAAGGCTTTAACGCACTTTGGGTTCCCGGAACTGACCACGCATCAATTGCAACTGAAACTAAAGTTGTTAAAATGCTGGCAGATCAAGGCATTAAAAAGGATGAAATTTCACGCGAAGAATTTCTGAAACATTGTTGGACATGGACAGATAAATATGGTGGAATAATTATTTCTCAACTTCGCAAATTAGGTGTTAGTTGCGATTGGGAACGCGAACGTTTCACAATGGACGACCGATATTACAAACGAGTAACCGATACTTTTGTTGATCTTTACAAAGAGAATTTAATTTATCGTGGTTACAGAATGGTAAATTGGGACCCAGCTTCAAAGTCGGCAATTTCGGATGAAGAAGTAATTTTCCGTGAAGTGAAAGGCTCATTGTGGTATATGAAATATCCAATAAAAGATTCGGATGAATTTATTGTTGTTGCAACAACGCGTCCCGAAACAATGCTTGGCGATACTGGCGTAGCTGTTAATCCAAATGATGAACGATACAAACATTTAATTGGCAAAAAAGTAATTTTACCAATTGTTGGACGAGAAATTCCAATTTTCGGTGATAATTATGTCGATTTAGAATTTGGAACGGGATGTGTAAAAATAACTCCAGCACACGATGTTAACGATTACGAAATGGGGCAGCGTCATAATTTAGAAATGATAAATATTTTCAACGATGATGCAACTACTAATAATAATGTTCCCAAAGAATTCGCTGGTTTGGACAGATACGCAGTTCGCAAAAAAATAGTTGCAACTCTACAAGAGCTTGGTGCTATTGATAAAATAGAGGATTACACAAATAAAGTTGGATTTTCCGAGCGTGGTGGCGTGCCTATTGAGCCTTATCTGTCTGAACAATGGTTTATGAAAATGGATGATTTAACTAAACCAGCTTTGCAAGTTGTTCGTGATGGAAAAGTAAACTTCCATCCAAATCATTGGATTAAGACATACGAACATTGGATGGGAAATATTCGTGATTGGTGTATTTCGCGTCAACTTTGGTGGGGACACCGAATTCCAGTTTGGTACAACAACGAAACAAATGAAATTTATTGTGAAAAAGAAGCCCCAAAAGATATTGAAAATTGGCGTCAAGAAGAGGACGTGCTAGACACTTGGGCTTCAAGTTGGCTTTGGGCTCAAGATGTTTTCAATTCTGAAGAGGAACAAAAATATTATTATCCAACTGATTTGCTCGTAACTGGACCTGATATTATTTTCTTTTGGGTTGCGCGAATGATTATGGCGGGAATGAAATTTATGGGAGACATTCCATTTAAAGATGTTTACTTTACATCAATTATCCGTGATGATAAAGGTCGCAAAATGAGTAAATCTCTCGGCAACTCGCCTGATCCAATTGATGTTATAAACGATTACGGTGCTGACGCACTTCGTTTTTCTATAAACTACCTTGCTCCGCTTGGGCAGGATGTGCTTTTTAATGCTGAAAAAACTGAACTTGGAAGAAACTTTGCAAATAAAATTTGGAATGCCGCGCGCTTTCTTTTAATGAATGCACAAGATATCGATTTAAGTGATAGTAAAAATTTAGAAGATAAGCACGTTGATTTTACAGACAAATGGATTGCTTCACGTTTCCAAAATACTTTACAAAAATATGAATCTGCACTTGATAGCTTTGATGTAAATGGAGCGACAAAAATTGTTTACAGTTTTATCTGGAATGATTTCTGCGATTGGTACATTGAACTTTCTAAGAAGCGCATGTACACTGAGGATAAAGAAGTAAAAGCCGCATCTTTGGTTCGCTCACTTTCGCTATTTGCCGAAATGATGAAATTGTTACATCCATTTATGCCATTTATTTCGGAAGAAATTTGGCAATTATTGGATGAAAGAAATGATGGCGAATCAATCTCAACTTCTGATTTTCCAAAACAAAATCCAGATTTAATTAATTTGGATGCCGAAAACGAAATAGAATTTGTTCAAGCCGTTGTTACAATAATTAGAAACATTCGTGGTGAAAAAAACATTCATCCAGCAAAAACAATTTCTGTTTATATGACAATTAATACTCTTTCAGAAGTTCAACAAATGTACATTAAATCGCTTGCTAAAGTTGAGGAGTTATTTGTTGGTGAAAACATCGAAAAACCAAAGGGCAGCATTTCTGCTGTAGTTAAAGGATTTGATTTGTACATTCCGCTTGAAGGATTAATAGACTTATCAGTTGAACGTGAAAGGATAGAAAAAGAAATTAAAAATCTTGAAGGAATACTTGCAAGAGTTTCCGCTAAATTAGCGAATGAAAAATTTGTTCAAAACGCTCCAGCAGAATTAGTTGAACAAGAACGAGCAAAACAAACAGAATGGCAACAATCTCTTGAAAAACTTAAAACAGTTTTAAGTGAATTAAATTTAGGTTAAGTTTTTGGGGAATCGATTTATTAAAACAAATAATTTATATAATTGTTTCCTCAAAATAATTAAATATAGATAGGTAATAATGATTAAAAATATATTTCGCTTGTTAATTATTTTAACAAGTATTTCGTTTTCACAAGGTTTCAAATTTGCGGCTATGTCCGATAGTCGTGGCTCTGATAATGGAGTAAATACTCCAGTGCTTACCGCATTAACAAACCACATGCTTTTAAACAATCCAGACTTAAAATTTGTAGTTTTTGCTGGCGATATGGTTAACGGACACAAATACGATCCAGAAAGAACTAAACGCGAGCTTTTTCATTGGAAAGAAGTTATGGCTCCAGTTTATAATCATCCAGGAATTGTTTGGCCTGGAATTTGGCCTGCGGTTGGAAATCACGAAATTCGTCACAGAGATGATGAAAATAATTTCCGCGAAGTTTTTCAAGATGTTTATATGAATGGTCCCAAAGAGCAAAAAGGACTTTCCTACTCCTTTGATTTTGGAAATAGTCACTTTTGCGTTATTAATACAGATGCTTGGTATTATGGAAATTTAGAAGATACAACTGATGATAGACCCGACTGGCATTACATCAAATATATGGATTGGCTGGAAAACGATTTGAAATCGGCTTCTGAAAGAGGAATGAAGCATATTTTTACTTTTTCGCACGAAATGCCATTTCCAATTGGTGGACATTTACGCGACGGACTTCCAAATTTGGGAATGAAATTTAATGGCACAATTGATTCAACCCGCCAATGGTATCTTGATAGAAGTGATAAATTTTGGAATTTGATGAAAGAATATAAAGCCGATGCTCATATTTGTGGACACGAGCATACTTATGGAAGGCAAGAAGTAAATGGAGTTTTTCAAGTTTTAAATGGAAGTGCAGGCGCTCCACTTTATCAATTTAATCCTCGTCCAGAAGATGATACAGAAAATTTTGGATATGAAATGTCTTACGAAGATGCAATTCCTTATTATGAAGCACTAAAGTATAATCATGGAAAGGGTAAAAATTCGCAACGTTCAGAAAATTTTGTTGGATTTAGAGCTTTTAACTATTCCATTTATGAAGTTTTGGATGATAAAGTAATTGTTAAAACTTATGGTGCTTATCCAAAAGAAAATTCAAACACCGAAATTGGAACCGAAATAGAACTTATTGACGAGTTTATAATTTCAAAATAACTGTCCTTTTTTTAATTCTCGGAGATTTATATAATTCTCCGAGGTTTCTTTCCTATTCCATTCGTATAAATTCATTCAATTTTTCTAAAAATATTTTCAAATTATAATAAACTTTTTTAGTTAAACTACGATAATAGTTCAGAGATAAAAAAATGTCTTTACAGTTATTCAAGCATGGATGCTTGGTATTAGAAAAATGGATTACATGGAGGTAAATCTTGGCATTCTCAATTAACACTAACTTGGGTGCTCTCAAAGCGTTTAACGCTTTAGCAAAAGTAAATTCCGAAGCCCAAATTGCACAATTTAAGCTTGCAACGGGAAAAAGGATAAATAGTGTAGCTGATGACACATCTGGATTTAAGGTTGGCAAATCACTAGAATCAAAAACAATGATTCAAAAATCGCAATTAAACAATGCTTCGGCAGCAAAAGATTATTTAGCAACTGCTGAAACAGCATTACTTCAGATAAATGACTTACTAATCCAGATTTCTTCAAAATACGCCGATGCTCAAGATCCATCAAAAAGCAAAGATGCAATTGCCGATGATATTAGGTCAATAGCTTCTGAAATTGATTCAATTATGAAAACAACAAAATTTAACAACACAAATTTATTAGCTCAAGCAGATGGAAGTGCTTTAACCAGCAGCGGTACTTTTGATGTAGGAACCGACTTTGCAACTGATTTTGCAAGCGACGACTATCTTAAAGCTGATGTATTAAAAACAGCTTTGCATGGTGGAACTGGGACTGAATTAGTCTTTTATCAAGGCAGCGAGTATAATGTGACCGATGCATATTCTGGTGGTGATCAAACTTCCGTTATTGAGGCACAGTTTGCGGATGGTTCTACTGAAATAATAAGCATAGATTTAACTGGTGCAACCACTCTTGGAGATGTTGAGAATGCAACTATGATGTCAATTGGTTCTTTAGATATGCTGAATGGAGGTACAAATTCTTTATCCATAGTTAGTAGTGTTAACGGTGATGAAAATATTCACAGGACTGCTTTTCAATCTTTGAGTGGTAGTAAAATTACAAGTCTTGCAATTACATCAGGATTTGACATATTATCAGCCCTTGGTACACCTTTTGTAGAAACCACATACAGCTATCCTGATGGTGGTTTAATGAATACAGACACAGATACAGTAATATCTGCAGCGAGTGATATAACAGAAATAACAGATAATGTAAGAAATTCACTAGGAAGAATAGGCAACTTAACCCAATCACTAGATTATAAAAGTGATTTTTTAACGTCATCAATAACAAATAATCAATCATCAATTTCAAGATTATTTGATACAGATATGGCCCAAGAACAGTTAAATGCAACAAAAGGCAGTCTTGCAAGCAATGTTGGAATTTCAATACTTTCTCAAATGAACTTTGCACCACAACAATTGCTTCAATTATTAAACTAGCAATCATTACAATAATATTAACCTCTGGTAAAAGAGGTTAATATTATAATCTAATTCCCATCAAAATGCTTCTTTTTAGAACCTTGATAAAGTTCATATTTAAAAAATTTGCATTCCAAAGCGCCATTATGGAACAGAAATACAACTACTTGATGAATTTGTAATGGACAAGAAACACTAAATTTGCGACTAAAAACCTCCAAGGTTTTTGAAACCTTGGAGGTTTGCAATGCTTCTATAAAACTTTACTCTTTATCGTGAAATATCTTTTTTGTACCATGATAAAGTTCATATTTAAAAAATTTGCATTCCAAAGCACCATTAAAGAGTGTTAATCTTTTGGATGTTTTAAGTCCAATTTTTTTCATTGAGCTAAAACTCGCACTCAAAATCCATGCATCAAATCCAGCAAAATTTGTTTTTAGAGTATCACCAATTTCTGAATAAAATAAATTTAAGTCATCCTCTTTAAGACGTTCACCGTATGGAGGATTCATAACTAAAGTTCCAACTCCAGAATTAGAGCTTTGTTGGTCAAAGTATTTTTGTTCCAACTTAATGTATTTTAACAACTTAGCACTTTTTATATTTCGTGCCGAAGCCGCAATTGCATCGGGTGATTTATCAGATGCGATAATATTAAAGTTTAATTCTGTTTTTGTCTTCACTCCTGATTTTACTGATTCCCAAAGCTCCGAATCAAAGTCTTTCCATTTCACAAATCCATAAGATTCCTTTAAATAACCTGGAGGAATATTTAGAGCAATTAATGCCGCCTCAATGGGAATTGTCCCCGAGCCGCACATTCCATCAATAAAATCAGAATTATGATCCCACTCGCTAAGTAGAATCATTCCAGCAGCTAAAGCCTCGTTTAGTGGTGCTGTAGTTGATGCGGTTCTGTAACCCCTTTTGTGAAGAGAATCGCCAGAGCTATCCAAAGATATTGTGCAGCTATCGTTAAAAATATGGACATTAATTCTAACTGTTGGATTATCAACATCCACGTTTGGGCGTTCATCAAATTCGTCTCTAAATCTATCCACAATTGCATCTTTAACTCTCAATGCAACAAATTTTGAATGTGTAAAATATTCAGATGAAACTACTGTATCAATCGCAAATGTATCCTTGAGAGAGAATAGACTTTTCCAATCATATTTTTTAACATTCTTATAAAGTACTTTGGGACTTTGCACTTTAAATTTTAAAATTGGTTTTAGAACTCGTAAAGACGTTCTTGATAAATAATTAGCTTTGTACATTGTTTCTAAATTTCCAACAAAACTAACTGCTCTGTTGTGTTGAACAATTTCTTCTGCACCAATTTCTTTAAGTTCATTTGCAAGAACTTCTTCCAAGCCAAAAAATGTTTTGGCTAGCATTTCATATTTTTCATTTTCCATAGTACTAAAATACTCAAAAATCACTTCACAAAAAGTTTTGAAAAATGTAAATTGCATACTAAATCAACAAAAGTTATAAATAAAAACTTAGTTACTTAAATACAATTTGCTTAGGAGCTCTTTTTGAAACAATTTAAATTCATTATACTTTTTGGTTTTCTATTAATTTTTTCTTCTTCGTTATTCGCTCAAAAAGTTGATGAGTATGAAATGCATCAACTGCGTGCTATTTCAAAATTAGACAAGTTTGGAGTTTATGTATGGGATTTTGAAGGCGACAAATGGAATAAAAAAATCTCCGAACCAGAAGTCCAAAAATTTGTTCAAAAAGCTTTAAAAGGCGCTGGAATAAAAACAGTTGATTTCTCCGACGCACGTACTTTAGAAGGCGCACCAAATCTTGAAGTTTCTATAAAAGTTGATGAAAAAGCAAAAAGCGGATTATTTGCATACTCTGTAATTATGCGTTTTATCCAAGATGCAAAGCTAATTAGAAATAATGTGCTTAATTATGGCGCAATAACTTGGGAACGCGATGATGTTGGTTTTACCACTAAAGAGGATTTGGATTTAGAATTGAAAATTTCAATAAACTCTTTAATTGATGAATTTATTTTGGATTATAAAAAGGTGAATTAATTAGCTCTAATGCCAATTAGCATGAGAATAAGTGTATTTATGCAAAATTAAATAATTCTGATTGTTTTGGATCCATATTTGAATTTGTTTGTGTGTTTGCGATTCGGCGAATTGAACTACATGTAGCTCGAAACGCCGTTTCGAGTATTTTTCACTTTGAAGTTTTTAAAAATTGTGATGAAAACATGTAAATTATTTTTCAAAAACATTTAAAAAATATTATTCTGAATTGCTCACAGAAGCATCCCACGCAGCTTTTGTAATATTTGCAATTACCTCATCGCGTGTTTTCTCGTCATCTGTGGAATCTGGAACAAAAACGACGATAATAAAATTCCTTTCATTGGGAAGCACAACTATACCAACATCATTTGTAGCTACTGCAATACCATTTTTATTAACTCCAGACGAACCAGTTTTATGAGCAACTTTTGTTCCTGCGGGCAATTTGCCTTTTAATCTGCCAGCGCCAGTAACTGTTGAAACCATTACATTCCATAGAAAATCTGTACTCGGTTTTGAAAGAATACTATCGCGACTAAATTTTAGTAGCAATTGCGCCATTGCTGTGGGCGTTGAATAATTTTTATATTGAGCTTTCTCGTCTCTGTGCATTTCTTCTTCAGTTGATACAATTGACATTCCAGTAATTCCAAGATTTTGAACAAACTCATTTACCTTAATTGGTCCTCCCAAAAGTCGGAAAAGAATATCACAGCCATTGTTGTCACTTTGCGCAACAGTATATGTTAACAACTCACTTAATGGAATATCGACATTTCCATTAGGATATTTTTCACGAAGAGGACTCCAAGTATTAGGCTTCAAGTCATCCAAAGTAATATGAATATTTTGGTTGAGCGCGAGGGTGCCTTTATCAACCTCGCTAAGTACAGTTAATGCTAAAGGTAGTTTATAGACGCTTTGCATGGGGAAGTGGTGAGTATTTCCAAATGTTAAAGTATCAAATTTTTCAGAACCTATTATAGCAACACCAATTTTACCATTTGCTTGTTCAATAATTCTTCCAATCTCTGTTCTAGAAGATTCAATTTGAGCAAAGGTAATCTGGGAATAAAGTAAAACAACTAGTATTCCCCAAATAAAACTTCTATGGTTTTTTGTCATTTTGTTCACCTAAATAAAAATAGAATAATTTCATAAATAGATTTAGTTAAACACTAAATAGAGTTTTTGCACAGCTAAAAAATTGCAAACAAACCTTCGAGGTTCTTTATTTTATAAATTTGCTTTTTAATAAATAACACTCAATAAATCGAAACCTCGAAGGTTTAAATTATTTATTCTGACCAAACCGCATATTCGTTACCGTTTGGATCACTAAAATGGAAACGACGTCCACCAGGAAAAGGGAATATTGGTTTTATAATAGCCCCACCTTCACTCTTAATATTAAATAAGGTTTGCTCTAAATTGTTGGAATATAAAACGATAAGAACGCTGCCATTTTTTGTTGAAACAGTTTGGTCTGATTTAAAGAAGCCACCGTTTGAACCTTCATTTGTAAAACTAGTGTAGTCTGGACCAAAGTCTTGAAATGTCCAGCCAAAAACATTGGAAAAAAATGTTTTTGTAGCTGCAATGTCCTTTGTTGGAATTTCTATGTAACTGATTTTATTGTGTTCACTCATGTTATGTATCCTTTTTGTTTTTTAACGACTGTCATTTCCTATAAGCGGTGTCCCAGAATAGCTATGCCAATTAACTGCAACACCTTTTGTTTAACTGTCCCGTGTTTTTTTACGGATAAAAATGTTTCGCGTTTTGTATTTCTTATATTGTCTTTATTCTGGAATAAATATAAGTCCATATCAAGATAATATCAAGATTGTTTCCTAAGCATAGTGATTCATGAATTGAGTCATAATTAATGTAACCTAAGCGCATCAAAAAAGGAGTCGTTACGTCAGAATAAAAAGTAACCATAAATAATATGGAGAAATTCATGAGTAACGAATCAAAACAAGAATACTTGGCTACAATAAAACAGCGTTATCATCAGTCATCGAAAAAGAGAAGAAAAAAATATTAGATGAGTTTCGCTCGATGTGCAGCTATAACCGGAATTACGCAATTAGAATTAACAACAAAAAAGAGACAAAAAAATCTATAAGCAAGAAAAGAGCTGGTAGAAAGAAAATCTTTATCCCTTCTGTTATTATTATAGGAATTGCGTGAACCTTGCTCAAACAAGAATAAACTTATTGCTCCCATAAGTAATTCTGAAATTTCATAATCGCTCTTGCTTCGATGGTCTTCTATCTTTTGTAATTGATGCCTAAAATGAGGAAAGTAATGTTTTATGGTTTTTGGAATGGAGTGAGCTAGTTTTTTAACAATGGTTTTTATGGTTTCTTCTGAGTTTTCTGTATCTTTGCATTCGTAGGAAATAGAGTGTGTCTTTGATGCCTTATATTTATTTATTGCTAAATTAATATAAAACTCTGTTTCCTCTTTTTTGCCTTTTCTGATTTAACCAGAAAAAAATCTTTTAGTGTTACTATAATGCATTGTTTTTTATACTGTTATACTTGTCGCTGAATTGCTGATTTTACTTTCTTTTAAAGGAATTGTGGTATAAATAATTAACTGAAAACGTCCTCAGAAAATGTTGTTTCTCCAGAACAAAAAGGGACAAATAAAAAGGTGAAATGCTAATTTTTGTTTTAAAACAAAAAACCTTGCCAGATTGACAAGGTTTTTTAGTTGTTAAAAATTAAGCAAAAAATTAAACACCAAGAGTTGTACCTTCGCCGCGTAAATCTTTAACAGCAACAATAACTCTTTCTTTAATTCCTGTTTCACCTTTTTTCAAATAACCACGTGGGTCATACATTTTTTTGTTACCAACATCACCATCAACTTTTAGAACACCATCATAATTTTTAAGCATATGGTCAGCTATTGGGCGAGTAAAAGCATACTGTGTATCAGTATCTACATTCATTTTAACAACACCGTAATCCAATGTTTCTCTAATTTCTTCAAGTGTAGAACCACTTCCACCATGGAAAACTAAATCGAAAGAAGCAGCTTCGCCATATTTAGCAGTAACAGCATCTTGTCCTTTTTTAAGAATTGATGGACGTAATTTTACATTACCTGGTTTATAAACACCATGAACATTACCAAAAGTTGCAGCAAACATAAAACGTGCACCTTTAACTTCTGATAATCTTTCGTGCACATAAATCATATCTTCTGGAGTTGTGTAAAGTTTTTCTGCAGGAACATCTTCTGTGTTTACACCATCTTCTTCACCGCCAACAACACCGGCTTCAACTTCAAGAATAATTCCTAATTCTTTACATTCTTTTAAAAGCTCTACTGCAATATCCATGTTCTCTTTTAATGGAATAGCAGAACCATCAAACATATGTGATTGGAATAATGGAATCATTCCTTTTTCAACTCTTTCTTTTGAAGCAGCTAACAATGGGCGGATGAAAGAATCTACTTTATTTGCTTGGCAGTGGTCTGTGTGAATTGCAACATTAATATCATATCTATCAGCAACGAGGTGAATGTGTTGTGCTATAGAAATTGCACCAAGTGCAGCATCTTTAAGTGCTTGACCAGATGCAAACTCACCGCCACCTGTACTTACTTGAATAATACCATCTGATTTTGCTTCTGCTAACGCTTGAAGAACAGCATTTGCTGAAGATTCTGAAACTACATTAATTGCTGGATATGCAAACTTATTTTTCTTTGCGTTATCAAGCATTTCACAATACTTTTTGTGCGATACTACTGGCATGTTTATCTCCTTTAATAATTAAATGTTTAATTTATTTTATAGAACAAAAATAATGAAATAAGCATGGTTCTACAATGTAGAAATATATCAAAGAAACGTAATATTAAATTTAGGTTATAGATATTTAAAAATTTTACATTTATTAACTAAGTTTTTCTAGCTAATTTCTTTCATGTTTTGTCCTTGTTTTGGTTTACTATTTTTATTCTTTTTTTAGTAAACCTATTTCAGGACGATACAAAAGAATTATTGGGCTGTTAGGAAAGCAGGCTAAAGCCTGAGTTATATTACATTATGTTCAGGATATTACCTGAATAATGTTTTGAAGGAATAATTTATTAAAAAAGGATTGGTGATTTAATGTGCTGGGCGGGCGAATTTATAACTACCCAAAAAAAGCACCGTTTTTATACGGTGCTTTAAATTTATTGTAATGTAAAGAAGAGATTTAACTATTTTGTTGAAAAAATAGAATCCTCCAAACCAGTGTTTGTTTTCATTGATGTAACTTCCAACTCCATTGATTGTGGACCAACTGATTGCGTAATTTTAAACGGAAACTTAACACCGTCAACTTCTTTGTAATCATTAAATAAACTACTTTGAGTCATAACTCCTTGAGGTAATTTTAGACTTTTACTTTCCTTTACTAACAATCCAGAAGTTTTACTGTAATAATGTGTCCAGACGTCTTTATTTGGTAAAGTAAGATTTACAATATAAACATCCTCGCCTTCAACTTTGTCTGTACCAACTAGTTTGGCATTTATTCCAGCAGCGCTATAATTAAGGAATAAATTTAGAGTAGCTTCCATTTTCATGTTTTCTAAATAATCCCCTTCCAATATTTGTTCTTTGCCCATTGCAGCAACTTTACCAACCACACCATCATAAACTGATTTTTGTTTCATCATTCCGGCATCCATGGTTTGTAAATACTTGTTTGGAGCTTTATTAAAAATTTCCAATTTTATTTCCATTCCTTGAACTTTGGAAGTAATTAAAGTGGTTTTGTCTTTAATGTTTTCTACTTTTTCTCTACCACCAATTGCCGAAATATAGTTGTTAATAACTGATTCCGCCGTTACACCTTCTTCAGCTTTATTTGCTGAAGGATCATATTCATTTCCGTAAGTATCATAAAAAGTGACTTTATTATCACCGCTTAATTTCACTAATCCTTCAAGAACGTCATCTCCTTTTCCAACAACTAAAATGTGAGCATTTTCTGGATTTACATATTTTTGAGCAGATTCATGTATATCGTTGACTGTAACTGAATTAAGTTTCTTCAAATAATTTTGATAATAATCAGATGGTAAATTGTATCGAGCAATATTTAATGCAAAGCCAGCAACAGTCTGGGAGCTTTCCAATGCTCGTGAGAAACTTCCAGTAAGAAAATTTTTTGCTGCTTGTAATTTCTCTTCTGAAACTTTTTCATTTCTAAATTTTTTCATTACATCTAAAAATGTAATTATTACACTATCTGTTACCTCATTTCTAGCGTCGCAGGCAGAAGTGAAGTTTCCTACTAACTTATCACCAGTAAGTGAGGAGTAAGCTCCATAAGTATATCCCTTTTCTTCTCGCAATACTTGGAAAAACTCACCAGATACTCCTCCTCCAAGAAGATAATTCATAACAGATGCTTTAATTGCGTCATCTCCTAATTTATCCAAGCTAATTGGATATGTTATATTTACTACTGATTGTACCGCATTAGCCCTATCAACAAAAGCTATTTTATTATTGGCTGGTGCTGAAACATCGGTATAAGTATATGTTGGCACTTCCTTAGCTTTCCACTCACTAAAATATTTTTTCACTAATTCTTCAGCATCATCTTTTGTTATATCGCCAACTATGGCAAGAAAAGCAATGTTAGGATGAAAATAAGTGTTGTAATATTCTTTACACATTTCTGCTGTAATGTTGGCAACTGTTTCTTCTGTTTGAATTTCTCCGTAGGGATGATCTTTTCCATAAAGCAAAACTTTGCGAACGTTTGATGCAATTGCAGAAGGTTGTTCTTTCGCAGCTTTAAGTCCAGAAATAGTTTGCTTTTTTATCTTTTCAAGTTCTTCTTCTTTAAATGAAGGGTGAAGCAAAACATCTGACATTAATGCTAACAGTTTATCAGTATGTTTGCTTAAAGATGAACCATAAATTCCAGTTGATGATGTAGAGATATTTGCTCCAATAAAATCAATGGCTTCATCAAGTTCATCTTTTGTTTTGTTTTCTGTTCCAGCACGTAATAATTCTCCAGCAATAGTGATATAACCTGTATTCTCATTTTCCATAATTGCTTCTCTATGAAGCTGTAAAGAAACGGATACACGTGGAAGCTTATCATTTTCAACTACGAAGACTTGCAATCCATTATCCAATGTAAATGATTCATACTCACCAATTTTAATTTCTGGTGCTGGACCTGGTTTAGGTTTTTGTGTTCTATCCAATTGAGCAAAAAGCAGCACAGATGTTAATAGAACAAAGCTTATCGTTTTTCTTATCATTTTAAAAATCTCCAAATTTTTATTAATCAAACATATGAGAAAGAACTATTTTTTTTCTGCTTTGGGCAAGTAATATAAAGCGACTCTCGTATTACTATCCAAATATTCATTTGCTACGCGTTTAATATCTTCACGAGTAACAGCCATGTAATTTTCTAACTCATTATTAATTTGATTTGTATTTCTATAATAAACATAATAGTTTGATAAGCTTCCGGCTATACCAGCAACAGTTGAAAACCCACCAACAATTCTACTTTCTATTTGGTTTTGAAGTTTTTGAAATTCATTTTCAGAAATTAATTCAGCTTGTACTTTGTCAATTTCTTCTTGAAGTGATTTTTCAACATCATCTATTCCAACTCCAACATTTGCAATTGAATAGACAATAAACTGTCCTGAGTCTTCCAAAGCAAATGGAATTGAGCTTGCAACAACAGATTTTTGCTCCTTATCAACCAACCTTTTAGGTATTCTTGCACTAGGACCACCAGAAAGAAGTGTGGTTAACATATCTATTGCGTATGAATCCTTATCAGTTTGTTTAGGAATTGGGTACGACAATAAAACCATTGGAAGTTGAATATTATCATAAACTGTATCTCTTACTTCCTCAGTTTTCTTTGGTTCAATAACATCAGGGAAAGTAATTTCTTGTTCACCTTTAGGTATATCGGCAAAATATTTTTCAATCATATCTTTTGTGTCATCAATATCAATATCCCCAGCAATTGTTAAAACGGCATTATTTGGAACATAATAGTGTTTATAGAAATTCATAAATTCATCAATGGTTGCCATGTCAATATATTGAGCAGAACCAATGGGAGTCCAGTTATAAGGGTGTTTTGTGTAAGCTCGTTTAAACGTTTCTTCAAGAAGACTTCCGTAAGGTTGGTTGTCTAGTCTCATTTTCCTTTCTTCTTTTACAACTTTACGTTGTGTTTCAACACCAGTAGAATCAACTAAAAGATGTAACATTCTTTCAGATTCCATCCATAATCCAAGCTCTAATTGATTTGAAGGAAAAATTTCATAATAGTATGTGCGGTCAAAATTAGTTGTTGCGTTATTTGTTCCGCCATTACTAGAAACAATTTTGTGATAATCTCCGGTTGGAATGTTCTCGGTTCCTTCAAACATTAGATGTTCAAAAAAATGTGCAAACCCAGTTCTATCCGATTGCTCATTTTTAGAGCCAACGTGATAGAAAACAGTTACTGCAACAATGGGTGTTGAATCATCTTGGTGGAGTATTACATGAAGTCCGTTATCTAAGTTATACTCAACAAAATCTATTTTCTTTTGAGCAACTAGAATGAAGTTTGTAACAAGGAATAGCACGATAACTTTTTTAATCATTATTAACCTCTATTAAATATGAAATGTTAAAACAAAATTATATAAATTTTTATTAACAGGAGAGTTTTTTTTTGAATAAAATAATTGTGCGGATTATTTGGCGCAAACCCGTGACAAAAAAAATAAAAATTTGTAGTTGGAGGAGTTTTATTCTGAAGCAATCTGCAAAAAATTGCTTTGGACAACTAAAAGATTTGTATTTGTAATAACATTTTCTGCTTTTTTGAAAACATCAACGGTTCTTTATATCAGTGAAAAGATAAAATTGTAAAAACAGGAAATTGTATTTATTTAGCCAAAATTAATCATAAAAAACGATAAGAAATTAAACTGATAAATAACTATCTTTGAAATAAAAAAGTATGGCAAATAATCAATCAAGAAATTATTCAATTCTAACAATTAAAAGACTTTACATTCTTTCAGGTAATCGTTGTGCTTTCCCTGAATGTGATGTTAAGTTTTTGAATTGGGAAGACGACACAAATTTCTCGAACATTTGCCACATTGAGGATGCAAACCAAAATACACATAAAGCAGATAGGTTTAATCCAAACATGTTGGATAAAGATAGAGCAGATTATCAAAATTTAATATTGCTTTGTCCCAATCATCATATAGAAACAGACAACCCAAGTAAATATTCCGTGGAAACTCTTAAAACTATGAAAAGAGAACACGAAAAGAGAATGGATGCTCTTCAAAGTGGAAATAATACAATAGCTAAATATCCCTCTTTATTAAGTATTCTAATAAATCAAATTGGTTCATGTTTATTGGAAGATGAGTTTGAATCCATTGGTAAAAAAGCTCCAATTACAGAAGAGAAAATCCAATATAACAATGTTATTTCATACAAGCCAATAATTGAAGAATACAGCATATATCAAGGGAAGCTAAATAGTATCTATGATGAAATAGAAAAACAAGGTTCTAGTAAAAAATCTTTTTTACTTCAAAATTTTAAATCACTTTACTTGAAGGAAAAGGGGAAATATGTAACCATTGAAAATATTCGAGAGAATGCTGATTTAATTTTTGAAAATATTGAAAATGAAATTTGGAAGATTCTTGAATCAAGTTCAAATTTAAGTCCTAATTTGCCAATTGAATCAATAAAAATGGGTATTTTAATTGTTATGGTAGATGCCTTTATGAGGTGTAAAATACTTGAGGAACCGATAAAATAATGATACTAAGTAACGACATAAAGCCAGATAGAGACTTATACTTTCTTGGAAGCAAAGTGATTGAAGTGCTTATCGATTCTGATGAAAAGAAGGTTGATTATTTTGAACTATTTAAAAAAGTTAACTCAGAGTTAGAAATAAGTTTGAATCTTTACACCCTAGTTTTGGATTGGTTATTTATTATTGGTGTTATTAAAAATGCAGAAAACAGATTGATCGAAAAATGTTTCTAAAATCCATAAAAATATTAAACAGAGACTTATTAATAAGAGAAATTCCCTTTCATAAAGGTATAAATCTTATTGTTGATGAAACACCTGAAGACCTTTCAAAAACTTCAACTGGAAATAATGTTGGTAAGACTACTGTATTAAGACTTGTTGATTATTGCTTTGGTGGTGACGGTAAGAATATTTATCAAGACACAGAATTTAAAAAACAGCCAAACACATTTATTGAAAACTTTTTAAAAGAAAATGATATTATTATTGAAATTGAACTTGCTGCTGATTTGGAGGACAAGACCTCTGAAACTGTATTGATTAGAAGGAATTTCCAACAAAGAAGTAAAAAGGTCCAAGCAGTAAATGGTGAGAATATAATAAATGATAAACTTTTTGATAAAAAACTAAAGGAATTCATTTTTAAATCCGAAGTTGATAAACCAACTTTCAGACAAATTATTTCTAAGAACATTAGAGATGAAAAGAATAAACTTTCCAACATAGTAAAAATTCTCCATGCAACCACTCCTATTGAAGTATATGAGGCTCTTTACTTGTTCTGGTTGGGTATTGACACAAATGAACATGATAGAAAGCAAAAGCTATCCGACGATAAAAAACGTGAAGAGCAATTTCAAAGACGTTTAAAGAAAGAAGGAGAACTTTCTTTAGTGCTACAACAATTGACTTTTATTAATTCTAAAATTGAAGAGTTAAGTCAAAAGAAGAGTCTATTTGTAGTAAATGAAAATTACGGCGATGACATTGATGAACTAAATAAAACCAAAGCTGAACTTAATTCAATTTCGACTTTATTAAGCATGCTCGAAATGAGACGTGATTTGATTATTGAAAGTAAGGAAGAATTAGAAAATGAGCACTCTAATATTGATGCATCTCAAATCAAAAAACTTTATGAAAGAGCAAATTTCTTAATTCCTAATTTACATGTTTCTTTTGAAGATACAATTAAATTTCATAATGATTTGTTAAACGAAAAACTGAAATACATAACAAAAGAATTGCCTGAATTAGAAGTTACAATAAATCAAACCAAAATAAGGCTAAAAGCACTTCAAAGGAAAGAGTCATTATTAACTATAAAAATAAAAAAATCAGGATTCACCGAAGACCTCGAATTAATTATAATTGAGCTAAATAAACTTTCAGAAAAGAAAGGAAGTCTCGAAGAACAAAAAAGATTATGGGAATCATCAATTGATAAATTAAAAAATATTGAAACCGAACTTAATGATATTAATGACGGTATTACTTCAGGAGATGATTTAATTCAGAGTCGTATTACACTTTTCAATAAATATTTTTCAGACCTTTCCAATCAACTTTATGGTGAATACTATCTTCTCAGTACTCAAAAAACTGAAAAAGGCTATGACCTGATTGTAACGAATATTGAAGGGAATCCTAGTACTGGTAAAAAGAAAGGTCAAATTGCCGCATTTGACTTTGCTTATATGAAATTTGCAGATTCATTAGACATTAACTGTCTTCACTTTGTAATGCACGACCAGCTTGAAAATATTCATGACAATCAATTAAATACAATTGTAGAAGTTGCAAGTCAACTAAATGGACAATATATAGTACCAATTCTAAGAGATAAAGTACCCGAAAATATAAATATAAGTGAATTTGAAGTTGTATCCCTTTCTCAAACAGATAAACTTTTTAGAATATAAAAATAGACAAGAAATAATTTTTCAACAACACTTAGAAAAAATCTACCCAAGTTATTTACCAACCTATCCAACCCCAAAGAATTAAACCAATTGATGAATGAAGCTATATATTTTGTTTAATATTTTTTTATGTTATATAACATAATAATATTCTCTATTATATTAGTGAATATTCAATTTAGCAAAACTTCAAGTAGATATGAAAAAAAACAGGTTAATACTTTTTTTTACAGTTATATTATTATTTATTACATCTATCTCATGTGATGCTCCAAGGGAAAATCCAGTTGATCCTAATAACACCGAGAATAGATTATCCAGCATAAGCGGAGTTGTTAAATCGCATGGCTATCCATTTACGCCTATAAGCAACGCTGATGTTTTTTGGAAAAATAATAATATCCTTATTCAAACGGATGAAGATGGCAAATATAGTATTCCAAATGTAATAAAAAAGAACGGCTGGCTAACTTTTGAATGTGTAGGGTATAGTGCTGATTCTGTGTTTATCAACTGGAAAGAAAATGGTGCTGTGGCAAATGAGATTTTCCTTAATTCAAAACCTCAATTAGATAGCTTGGAGTTTTTTAGCGTAGTTGAAAATCGTTTTCAGTTCAATCAAAAATATTCAATAAGAATTAGGGCAAGAGTTACCGATTATGAAGGTGTAAATGATATTGTTAATGTCTTAATCGAAAATGAAGAATTGGCTCTCCTAAAAGTTTTAACTTACGATCACACCCAAGATTTTTATGAGGGAACGCTTACGTTAAATGAGTTAAAAATAACATCGTTAAATGAAATTATAGGCAAAAATTTTAAAGTACTGGTTAAGGATTTGGAAGACAAAGTTTTTACTGTTGGAATTACAAATATTAAAAGAATTATTAATGAAGAAGTAGAACTTATTTTACCAATAAACAATGGAACGGTTACAAAGCCATTTAAATTAAGTTGGAAAAGATTCACTCCAGGTTATAGTTTTAAGTATAAAGTAGAAATATTTACAAATGAAACCTCGCCAAGTCTGGTTTATTCAAAATACGATATTGCAAAAGATTCAATTTCCCTTCTGGTAAATTCAGAATTTGAAGGAAGTAATTATTTCTGGGTTATTTGGGCAATTGATGAATTTGAAAATCAAAGTCGCTCGAAGCCAGGCTCATTTATTATTGGAAATTAAAAAAATATGACAACCAACTACGAAAATATTAATCACATTAAAACGTTAAGTAAAAAACAGTTTGATGCTCTTTACGAACTGAACCAGCTAATAAATTCTGAAGTAATAAAAGATAGTTTAATTGAGCAGGCTTTGGACTTAGTAATTAATGTTATAAATGCTGAACGTGGTTTGTTTACTAAATACGATTCTGAAAAGAAAGATTTTTCAATAATTAGCGCACGAAATGTTGAGCAAGAAAATATAAAAGTCCTTTCAAATTTTTCATCCAATATGCTGCAAGAAGTTATTGATAAAAAGGAGCCTGTTTTATATCACGATTTACAAAGCGACCCGCATGCATCACAGTACGATAGTGTTCAACTGCAAAATATTAAGTCGGTAATTGGAGTTCCAATAATCCAAAACGAAAATGTTTGGGGAGTAATATTAGCCGACAGTCAAAAGGATAGAAAGGAATTCACTGAGGAAAATCTTTCGTTTTTAAAATTCTTCTCTAATCTATTTTCCTCAGCTCTGGAAAGGGTTGATTTTGTTGAACGAATTCAGGATGAAAACCTAATTTTACTAAATCAATTGCAGGCAAACGAGCAACTGCCCGATATGATTGGCAATAGCGACGCGATGAGAAAGGTTGCAAAATTATTTCACAAAGTCGCGCAATCGGATGCAACCGTTTTAATTTATGGAGAAAGCGGAACGGGAAAAGATCTTGCAGCAAAAGCAATTCATAAATTGAGTAAAAGAAAAGACTATCCATATCTTGCACAGTTCTGTGGTTCAATTCCAGATAGCTTATTGGAAAGTGAATTGTTCGGCTACAAAAAAGGCGCATTTACTGGTGCCAACTCTGATAAAAAAGGATTGTTGGAAGTTGCCAATAAGGGAACATTTTTCTTTGATGAAATTGCCGATATATCAAGTCCTTTGCAGGCAAAGCTATTACGCGTACTCGAGAACAAAGAAATAATTCGGTTGGGTGATACTTCAGTAAAACAAATTGATGTAAGAATTGTTGTGGCAACAAATAAAAGTTTGGAAAAACTTGTTGAAAATGGAGAATTTAGAGAGGACCTTTTTTATAGATTGAATGTATTTCCTATTAAGCTTCCACCTCTGCGCGAACGGAGAGAAGACATTCCGTTGTTGGTAAATCATTTTGTTAATGAATTAAGCAACAACGAATTAAAAATTGATTCCAACGCAATGAAGTTGATGCAGCAGTATCAATGGCCTGGTAATATTAGGCAGCTCAGAAATGTAATTCAGCGCGCAGTAATACTATGTAATTCAAATAGAATTGAAGCCGAACATATTATAATTGAAAACGGCAAAAATGGAGATGGTTTTAGCGGAACACTTAAGGATTATGAAATGCAAATATTAAAAAAGCGTTTGGAAGAATTTGATGGAAACCGAACTGCTGCTGCTAAATCGTTGGGAGTTTCGGTGCGTTGGGTGCAGAACAAAATTAAAGAAATGGAAGACGATAAAAAAATCTTAACGGATAAACGCAATTAATGGAAGAGACTAGTAACAAAATATTGTTTGATAAATTTGATATTATCAAAGTATTAAAAAAGGATCAGCACGCTGCTGTTTATCTAGCTCACCATATTTATCTTGAAAAAAAAATTATTCTTAAAGTGCTAAACACTAAGACAATTGGTGAAAAAGTTATTATCGATAGATTTAAAAGAGAAGCAAAAATTCTTGCACAACTTAATAGCGATAACATTATTAAGGTTCTGGATTTTGGAATGTTCAAGGAGTTTTTTTACATCTCGTTTGAATATTTCCCAAGCCAGAATTTGCGCCAAGTAATTAACGCAAATAAACTAACAGTTGAGCAAAAAGAAAAATTGGTAGTGCAACTTCTAAAAGGATTAAGAGCTGCTCATCAGAATGGTATAATTCACAGAGATATAAAACCAGAGAACATTTTAGTAAATGAATTGCTGGAGTTAAAACTTGGAGATTTCGGACTGGCAGAAGCCATAAATGATAGTTTTGTTACTAGTCAATATTCGCTAGTGGGAACGCCAAGCTATATGTCGCCTGAACAAATTAGCGGAAAGCAGCTAACAATTCAAAGTGATTTATTCGCTGTGGGTATTGTTATTTTGGAATTATTTACAAGAGTTAATCCATTTTTAGGGAAAGACATTAATGAATCAATTAATCTAATAACAAAGTTTGATGAATCTAAAATATCATTTGATTTAAATGGTATTCCAGAAAAAACAAAAAACGTAATTAGCAATTTGCTAAAAAGAAATCCATTAGACAGATATAAAAATGCTGATGAAGCATTAAAAGTTTTAGGAATTACAATTGACGAAAAGGTAAAATTTTTACAACATGAACAGAAGAAATCAAACTTTAATCGAAAAGTTATTTTTCAGTTGGTATTTGCTGTTCTAATTGTACTTATACTAAGCATCTATTTTGCTACATCTTATAATAATGAAAAATCAGTAAGTGAGAATTTTGGGAATGAAGTTACGGAATTTGGGAAAGATGATTCTGCTCATATTGCTGCAATAAATAAAGATAAGAGCAAAATTGATTTAGTTGACAAAGAAGAAACAAGTAGCCAGATGAATTCATTAGAGCACAGATTATCAAGTAAAATGGTGGATTTAAGTTTAGCATTTAAAAAACAGAATGGTGAATTATTTGTAGAATGCTTACCCTGGGCGGAAATTTATATCAACAATGAAAAATTGGAAACCACTCCAATTAAAAGCAATATTACGCTGCTCGAAGGCAAATATGAGCTGAAATTGCGTCATCCAGAATATCCAGAATTTGTTGATTCAATTAAAATATTACCAAAGCAACTTACATCTTACAAAGTGAATTTGGATACATTATTTGGATTTTTGGATTGCAAAGTGTTTCCGTGGGGAAATGTATATATTGATAATGTTTATAAAGGGGAAACTCCTCTTTTAAAGCCAATAATTTTAGAGCCAAAAGCATATTCTTTGGAAATTAGAAATCCACAATTTAAAACAGTTAAAAAGATTGTAACAATTACGCGAAGAGATACATTAAAGTTAGTTCAAAATTTTAATTCAGCATTGAACTAGTATAACAAAATTTTATTGGTATAATAATTGAATGAATGGTTCTGGTTACAAGTTTGCATCTGCAAAAAATGAAAGGTAATAACAGATGAAAAATATAATTATAGTTTTAATTTTTTCGGCAAATTTCTTATTTGCACAGGATGGTTTTTGGGAAATTAGCGGTAGAATGGCAAATCCTATTGCCGGCGGAAATGCAGTTTATTACGATGGAAGCATTTATATATCCGGTGGATATTCCAAAGAAACACAAAGTAACGTTTCATGGATACAAAAGTATAATCCATTTAATGGCAGTACTGAAATTATTGCTAATATGAAAATTCCAAGGTACGGACATGAGTCAGTAATTGTAAATGGTAAACTCTATTTTGTTGGAGGAGTGAATGAAAGTTCGGATATAAATACAAGGCTTGAAGAATTGGATATTGCTAAACCAGATACCACCGTTCTATTGGATTCTAATTCAAACTTTAACAGAATATTTTCAACAGGTGTTACTAATAATAATTATTTGTACTTAATTGGTGGTAATTCTTATTCCAATCTGGATTCAAATAAATTGTCATATATTGTTGAATATGATATGATAAACGATTCAATTTCATATAAATTCAACGAAGCTGATTCGGCGCAAGAATTTCCTGAGCAACAAATGTCGGCAATTTATGGAAACGATATTTACATCTTTGGTGGAGTTTCAAATGGAGTTTTGCGTTCAATACAAAAATTTAATATGCAAACACACACGCTTGACACGTTGGAAGTTGAACTTTTTGAACCACGTGCTGGCGGTGCTGCTGTTAGAAACGGCTATACAAATGAAATTTATATAATCGGTGGATTCAATGAGGGAAATTCAGCATTAAGATCGGTGGAAGTTTTATCTATATATGGTGATAATTATTATGTCAATTATGGACCAGAGTTAAACGAAGCGCGGACAAATCTAATGGCAGTGTCTACAGATTTTGATGTTCTTTACGTTTTAGGTGGTTACAACGAAAATGGGGAAGTTTTAAGCAGTATAGAAATAATGAGCTCATCTATGGTTGGTCAAAAGGACGAAATGCAACCACCAACTACATTTAGATTGGAGCAGAATTACCCGAATCCGTTTAATCCAAGCACAACAATAAAATACTCAATACCCCGTACCACAGAATATTATTCTGTGCAACGCACAACGCTAAAAGTGTATGACATTCTTGGTAGTGAAATAGCGACACTTGTAAACAAATATCAAAGTGCTGGTAACTACGAAGTTAAATTTGATGCTGGCAATTTGACGAGCGGAATTTATTTTTACACTATTAATTCGGGCTCCTATTTTGCCACAAAAAAAATGACGGTATTAAAATAATATATGAAACGATTGAATCAGGTTATTTATATAAAAGTTAATTATTGTAGGGCGAGTTCCAAATGACGCAAATAACTAATAAACATATTTCAAAAGTATTATTAATTAGCATTTTATCACTCCTTTTTTACTTTAATATATTTGGGCAAAACAAGGGTGGTTTGGAGGAATTAAAAACTCAATTTGAATCATTTAATTACTCAAACGTAATTAGCATAGCCAGTATTTTGTTACAGGATAAAGAGCAGTTTAGCGAAGACGAAATAATTGAAATTTATTTAGTTAAAGGAATTTCTCACTATTCTCTTGATCAATCTGAATTAGTAAAAGATTGCTTTTTTGAAATACTCAATTTGAATAAAAATTATAAAATTAATGCCAGCAAAGTGTCACCAAAAATTATAAATGAGTTTGAAAAATTAAAGATTGAATACGGACGATTTATTACTAATAACGAATCGTTAATTACAGTAAAAACAGATACGCTTTACCATACAGATACTCTCTATATTAAAGAAAGTAGAGAGATTTATTCTGAATTAATAGTGCGTTCACTTGCATTTCCAGGTTGGGGTCATTTGTATTCTGGTGATAAAACAAAGGGCTGGATATTAACATCAGCCACTGCATTATCGCTTAGTTCAATGCTCTATTTTATTTTTGATGCAGAGAATAAACACAGTCAATATTTAAACGAAGTTGATCCCTTGTTAATTGAAAAAAAATATAACGATTACAACACGTCTTATAAAATTAGAAACACACTAATTGCCACATATGCTATAATTTGGATTTATACACAAATTGATATTCTCTTCCTTTCTGATATTCCATTTGTCCCAGAAATTGGTTCTGCAAATGTTAACAATGCGCCTTATTATTTAGCGCCAGATATTCAACTGTCATTCCATTTGCAATTTTAGGATGCTACGCAAAATTTTCTCAACTACGCAAAATATGCATGGTTAAGTTCAAACTATTCAGCACAAAAATATATTTTATAACCAAAAATCTTCCAAGAATATTCAAAAGGGCATAAAATAATCGCAATATTAATTTTCACATAGTTGGCACTTCTTTTGCAAACCGAAACATACTATTTTGAAATAAAAACAAATTGTAATGAATAATAATATTTCCAATAAAACTGAGGCTAATTATGTTAAGAAAAATTACTTTATTATTTGGGGTGCTACTTCTAAATGCTTTTCCATTATTGGGAAACGGTGTTGGAATTATTGATTCCGAAAATCCAACAGTTTTAGAATTAATTTCATCAGATGTCGCGGTTGATGTTGAAAATCAAGTTGCAATAATTTCATCCAAACAAACATTTAAAAATAATTTTGGAAGTGACTCCAAATTTAAATATGCATTCCCATTGCCAGAAGGAGCAAGTGCAACAGAATTAAGATGGTTCAAAAATGGAATATGGGAAACGGCGATTATATCCGTAGAACCACAGGACACAACTTTGCCTGGCGGCGGAAGCGGCGGAACAATAGCTAATAATCTAAAAGAATATCTTGGACTTACTCCACTTTATTTTAACTTTGAAGATGAGCTGCTTAAAGATTCATTAATTACAATTGAACTAAAATATGTTCAGCTTCTTAGTTATGATTTTGGAAAAGTCTCTTTCGAATATTCAAATAATTATCAGTTAATTCAAAGTACACCAATAGATATGCAGGGTTTTCAATTTAATTTAACTTCGTCTCGAACAATTGTAGATGTTAATCTGCTTAATCACGATGATCAAATAATTCTTAATGATGGAACAAACGCCAATATACATATGCAAATATATGAATCAGCTGCGGATAAAGATTATGAAGTGCTCTATTCTCTAAGCACAGAAGAGTTTGGCTTATTCGGATTCAGTACAATGCTTGCTGACTCATTGGTCTTCGATAAAGAAGAAGGCACCGGATTTTTTACATTTGTAGCTGAACCAAATCCAGAAAATGGCACAGATGTAATAGACAAAGTATTTACGCTCATTATTGATAAATCTGGAAGCATGGGTGGAAATAAAATTGAACAAGCCCGAAGTGCTGCGGAGTTTATAGTCAATAATTTAAATGAGGGAGACAGATTTAATATTGTTGATTTTGAATCGAGTGTATTTAGTTTCCGAAATACTCATGTTGCTAATACACCAGAGAATAGAACGGCAGCATTAAATTATATTTCAACTCTTAGTGCAGGAGGAGGCACAAATATTTCTGGAGCTTTAACAACATCAATATCCCAATTCTCATCTGCAAATGATTCAACAGCAAATATAATTGTTTTTTTTACGGATGGTGAAGCCACAAGCGGAACTACTGGAACAAGTGCCATTCTTGATCTTGTTCAAACAGAGATAGCAAATAATGAAACTGATATTACAATATTTACTTTTGGAATTGGTACAGGAGCAAACAGACAGTTGCTAACATTGCTTGCAAATAATAATAATGGAATATCCGAGTTTCTTGAAAATGATGAAGTAGAAGAAGTGATAACCCAATTTTACTTAAAAATTAAAAGTCCAGTTTTGATAAATACAGAAATAAGTTTTTCATCAGATAATATAAAAGAAATTTTTCCAATTCCTTTACCAAGCTTATATAAAGGGCAGCAAATGATTGTAAGTGGCAGATATTCAGAAGCATCAGAAACAGTAATTACTTTAAAAGGAAGTGCTTTTGGAAAACACGTGGAATACAATTATGCACTAAATCTTTCCGACAAGTCCATTGCTAAATATCAATTCCTTCCCAAAATATGGGCAAAGCAAAAAATAGAATATTTAATGGTTCAGTACTTTAGTTTAAGTGAGGGCAGTACTGAAGCCGATATTTTAAAGGAACAGATTTTAACATTAAGTCTTGCTTATGGAATAATTACAGAGTTTACTAGTTTCTCTGAAGGTGTAACTGGTATGGAAGAAGAGCAATTACAAAAAGATAATATCATAGTTGATGATTTTAGAATTCTAGGAAACTATCCAAATCCATTTAATCCTTCAACAAAAATTAGTTTTTCTGTTGGATTAGAATTTCACGATGTTGTTACTATTAAAATATATAATTCAATTGGTCAGCTAGTGCGCGTGCTTACCATTAATGTAAATGGAATGGGAGTTTATGAAGTAACTTGGAATGGTTTAATGCAAAACGGTGACTCAGCTTCATCTGATGTTTACATCTATACTATAGATTTCGGCAACAGAATTCTTGCTGGTAAAATGTTACTTCTAAAATAGATTTAAACATGCATTGAAAATAAAGAGTGCCAACTTCCGGAGATAATATATTTTGTTGAAAGGAGTTGGTTCTCGGTTTTAGTTCTAATAATTGTATTTTTGTGTAACTATTTCTAGAGAGCCAAAATGACTTACAAAAAGAAATTAGCAATATTAGTAATTAGTCCATTTTTTATTAACTCAACTTTGGTTGCACAACTAGAGCTTTCGGTTTATACTGATAAAGACACATACCAATATGGTGAAAAGATTGAGCTTTTCTGTGAAGTTACAAACACTGCCGATACTACTTTCAAATTCTTTGCTGGAAGCTATGAGTCTTGCCAAGCCGAGTTCTCGTTTAATGATTTTAATTCATGGGAACACACTGACTGTCTTGCTACAAGTGAGTTGCTAATATTTAATCCTCATACATCAAAAATATACAGTTGGAAAATTGAGCCTTCTGAATCTGGTTTACCAAATAATGACGGCACGCAAATGATTATTGGTAAATACTATTTTGGCTTGCTTGATACAATCTATATAAATGCTCCACAATTCTTAGGCGGGAAGCTTCATGTAGGCTTCCTTCCAATAAATTCAGATTCAGTGCAATCAATTAAAGATAGTTTAAATATTACAGTTCTTGAGCACTCAGAATATGGAACGTCTATTTCAGAATTATGGCAAATTGAAGGTTACCAAATTGATTCCGTAATAAATCATTTTCAAAAGGATTCAATTCTAACATACATTGAGAACGCAGTATTTGTAATGTATGATAAAATTGAAAATGAGAACCCGCTAGCCTTTTATCCGCTTCATGTTGGTGATATATGGCAGTATTTTGTGGAAGAAAGACAAATTGGGGAAGAAAATGAAACAGCACGATATATTGAAATAAGCGTTGTTGGAAAAGATACGATTGATGACAAAAGTTATTTTATATTAACAAATTCAGAAAATTACTGTTTACAGTGCCTCAGAATAGATTCTTCCGATGCAACAATATGGGAATTAAAGGATGGAAGTGAGTGCATGATTGATAGTCTTACAATGCTTCCGAATAATAAGGGGTTTATAAATCAATGTTTTGGAAGTAGTGAATGTATCTCTGACACAACAAAAGTAATATTTAATCAGGAAAGAGGTGTTAAAAAATTCTATTACACAGATGGCACAACTTGTACGTTTTGCACAAGAGGGTATTACGAATATGCAGAAAATATTGGAAAAACTTTTAAACATATAATATACCCAGCTCCAGAAGGCTTTGAGGGTGGATATAAAATTGAAAGCTTAGTTTATGCAAAAATTAGTGGGGCTGAATATGGTGCAAAGGTAAGTGTTCCGTTGCAGGATAATCTACCAACAAAATTTTCTCTTTCACAAAACTACCCAAACCCATTCAACCCAAGCACAACAATAAAATATTCAATACCAAGTATTGCAGTCATTGCGAGCGGAGCGAAGCAATCTTCAAAGATTGCCACGTCGTCCGATGAAACATGGACTCCTCGCAATGACAATTTG
>Ga0180007_10001670_pt1 | contig 28707 bp, 27 predicted proteins | sample MM_PC_MetaG_FD_121122 | JGI IMG/M metagenome (GOLD analysis project Ga0180007, IMG submission 121122) | Groundwater microbial communities from the Aspo Hard Rock Laboratory (HRL) deep subsurface site, Sweden - MM_PC_MetaG | ecosystem: Environmental > Aquatic > Deep subsurface > Groundwater... | reverse complement strand
TGAAACAAATAGCCGTTCTTTGACATACACTTATTGGCTCTATTGGGCTATGCATAAACCATTCAAAAAGTCAAGTACAAAATAAAATATTTATTTTTGCCCCGAGGGACCATTAAGGACTGTCGGTTACTATGAAAGTCATCACTTGGGACTGTCGATTACTATGAAATGGATACCCTTTTCTTACCAAATATGTTTCCACACACAAGGTTGCCCTGACCCTTTAGATAGGACTGTCGGTTATTATGAAACCCTTCACTTACAACTGTCGATTTCGTTGCTGGATATAGCCTTTATTGACATAGAAGCATAGTATTAAATAAGTCTTGTCTAAAGATAATAACAATATTTTATCAATTTATCTTTTTCGTATTAGGGAAAAACGTATTTTTATTCATTATTACTACATTCGATATCTTGTTTAACTCTCTTTAAGTAGTGCTTCAATATTCTTTCTAACGATACTCATATCTTGATTGTTATTGAACAAATACTTTGCTATAACTTCCATTATTTCAAAATCATTCTCATTATCTATGTCTAACACAGCTGTATCAATCATCTTTATTATATCGCAGTTCCCTTCGAAAATTTCTTTACCACTCTTAAGAAAATCAGGAGAATATGCATATAATGACGCATTCATATCAAATATTTCTGGTGCTTCTTGTCTTGCATTAAAATTTGATCTAATAACACGCACGTATCCCTTGTCAGATTTCATCACCATATTGAAATACGGATTTCTTCGAGAGTCAGTTACAGAGAACACAACATCTGCGTCTGATTTTAGCTTTTTCTCAATCAAAGTTTGGAGGTCGTTCAATGTTCTTAATGGTGAAGTAATATCTAGATCCACGACCATTTCATAATCTTTTTTCAATCGTTGTTTGATAACATAATAACTATTTTGGATTACCTGGATTTTTGGAATATTATCACCACTCAATCTTGACTCTCTTTTCACTATATGTATTGGCATATCTAAATTATTGATGAATAAATTAATTAAATCATCACTATCAGTATTTAAAACTATATCACATTCATGATTTCTATTGGCTTTGATGAATAAATCAATTACGGATACAGTATAAAACGGAAGAAAGAAGCCTAAAAAAATTTTAATATTTTTATTCTTCACCCCCTTTGAACCTGCTCTACCGCAAATTGTAAATAATATTTTCATTATTTTTTCCTTTCATTATAATTTTCTAAAAGTTTCTAAAGCATTTTGGATATGATTCTTGCTAAGTTGTGTTTACTAGTGTTTTTTTTACTTAATCATTTACTCCAAATATATCCTGAAAATATTTTCTTTTTCTATTTAAATATCTAACACAATCTTCTAATAAGTGTCAAATTTTTAGTCAGCAACGATACTTTTAAAAAAATCTAAAAATGTTCTATCTTGATTGTATCTAAATACCTTACATCCCGCAGCCCTTCCGGCTTGAATATCACTTTCACTGTCACCAATTATGTAACTGTGGCTTAAATCAATGTTATATTTTTCAGCTGCTTGCAACAGCATACCAGGTTTTGGCTTTCTGCAATCACATATTATCTTGTATTCAATTTTTTCGCCTTCAAACCCTTTATCTGGGTGATGAGGACATATAAATATATCGTCTAAGTATGCCCCTTGTTGCCCTAAAAGAGTTTCCATCTTATCATGAATCTCATTTAGTTCTTCCCATGTAACTTCTCCTCGAGCAATCACAGGTTGATTTGTTACAACTATGACAAGGTATCCCAAACTGTTAATTTTCCTAATTAGCTCAGCCACTCCAGTGATTAATTCAAAATCATTAATATTTTTTAAAAATCCAACATACTTATTAATTGTTCCATCTCTATCAAGGAACACTGCTTTTTGTTTTGTATTTAAGTTCTTTTTCTCTAGTTTTCCTGATTTTATATCTCCCTCTACTTCATAAAACCTTTCAGGAGTACCTATATCTTTTACATATTCAGGAGAATCATAGCAAAATAAAGTCCCAGTAGGAATCATTGGTTCAAGGATGTCCCGGTCAAGATCAAGTTTTTTTAGGTATTTAAATTGCTTGAACAACTTAGGGGAAATCATATGTAAGCCAGCATTAACGCGGTTTTTATACCATTCGCGATTATCCTCTTTATGTAACCATTTATGGACACGATGATTTCTATCAGCAACAATTATTCCACTGTCATAAGGGTGGTCATTAGGATGTGTGAAAAGTGTAACTACTGCTTCAGATTTCATATGGTATTCAACAAATCGGTTAATATCTACATCGAAAATCAAATCACCATTAAGAAGCAGAAAATCTTTAGTTATTTTTTTCTTCAAAAAATATAATGAGCCTGCTGTTCCTAGTGGTTCAGTTTCTGTAATATATTCAATATGCATGTAAAACTTTGAGCCATCACCGAAGTAATCTTGGATTATATGACCTTTGTAACCAATTACAAGGATTATTTCTGTAAATCCCAGTTTCTTAAGGCATTCAATCTGCCACTCAAGAATTGGCTTGCCATGTATTGAGAGCATTGGTTTAGGATTATTCGAACTAATACCTGCAATTCTGGTACCCTTCCCGCCTGCCATTATAACTACCTTCACGTTATTATTCTCCATAAAATTCATTCTCAAGAGCAAGACAAATACTGTGGTAGATTGGTAAATGTAACTCTTGTATCTTATATGTTTCGCTTTCTTGAACATTAAGTAAGTAATCACATTTTTCTTTCATCTTACCACCTGTCTTACCTGTCACTCCTATAACAACAAGTCCTTTTGCTCTAGCAACTTCAATAGCATAAATCACATTTCTTGAATTACCAGATGTACTTATACACAATAATATATCTCCTTTAGTACCCAGTCCTAATACTTGTTGAGCGAAGGAAAACTCTGAAGCCATATCGTTTCCAATAGCGGTTTCGAGGGCAGAAGAACCTACGAGTGCAATCGCCGGAAATGCACCCTGAAGTTTTGAATTAAGATATTCTCCATACTCACCAGTCGAATTTATTTTTGATTTCATATCTTCAGATAATGGTCTTGGTAAAACAAAACTTTTCATCAGTTCACCTACTATATGAAGTGAATCTGCTGCACTACCTCCATTGCCGCATACCAGAAGCTTCCCACCATTTTCAAAACAATTAATAAATGTTTCAACAGTAGTGGTCAGTGTATTTTTGTTTTCCAGTAATATAGGATACCGATTACATAAATTATTAATGATATTTATAGTTGATTTCTTCATAGTTTACCTCTTCCTATATACTTTCAGGGACATAATGAATTACTCTAGTACCGCCATTCTCAAAATTGAATGGTACAAAAAGCAAATCACTCAAAGCAGCCTTAACTGCTTTTTGCTTTTCTGGTTCAACATAGAATATAAAGAACCCACCACCACCAGCTCCGAGTAGTTTTCCACCTGATGCTCCTGCATTAATTGCTTTTTGATATATTTCGTCTAATTTATGAGTTGAAACATTTGATCCGGTCTGTTTCTTAAGTTCCCAACCAAGATGCAGTAGTTTGCCAAATTCATCAAGACCAATAGTATTATCGGTTAATATTTTTTCTGCTTTATCGACCAGTTTTAACATTTCTAATAAGTATAATTTCTTATTTTCAGAAGTAACATTACTTGTTTTATGAATCTCTGAGGAAATTCGAGTAAAACCCGTAAAAAACAACAAAAGGTTATTATTAAGTTGGTTCTTGCGTTCAGGTGAAATTATTATTGGGTGGACTTCGAAATCATTATCATAAAAGTTAATCCTATTGAATCCACCAAACGAAGCTGCAATTTGGTCTTGCCAACCTCCAGCTTCATTACAGAGTTCACGTTCAAGATATATAGCTTCCTTAGCAAGTTTCTTTTTGTCTGCATATATACCTTTCAAAGAATAAAAGCCACTTAACATACCTACTGAGAATGAACTACTTGTGCCCAAGCCTGAACGTGCAGGAAGATCTGCCTCGTATGTGAGTCTTATTTCATTTATGTCCAACATCTGCATAGCATTCCTTATTGCTGGATGTTGTATATCTGCCACTTCCTTTACTCTTTCCATTTTCGAATAGGCTAATTCAGTAGAATATTCAAAAAATGGAGGTAAATGTCTTACGATAATATGGCAATATTTATCAAATGTTGTAGATATAACTGCTCCTCCATGCTCATTAAAGAATTCCGGCATATCCGTGCCACCGCCGAAAAATGACATTCTAAATGGTGTTTGTGTTATTATCATCTTTTTTTAACCTCCTTGTAAAATCTATATTTTTTAAAAATACTAATCCAATTATTACAAAAGTAATTTTTTCACTATATACAGTTTCCCCTAGTCCACAAATCAACAATACTGTAAAAACAACCCATAATATATATGTATTCGAACTATATTTAGCATTTTTCTTTAATACCAACCATGAACTAAATATCAAAAACATCATTGAAGAAAAACCAAATATGCCTAATTCTGCTAATGAACTAATTAAAAAATTATGAGCTGCTGGATAATATATGATATTATAACCTAATTTAGTAATAGCGATTTCTTGACCACCAATTCCTACACCAAATAGAAAGTATTTTGGTATAATCTCTTTAAATATAATTGGATAAGTTGTGAACCTGTTCGAACCAGAGGAACTGATAATTTCAGTTAAGGAAAATCTTCCTAGACTTTGTGATATGAAATTATCTGTAAGGAATACCGCTATTAAACCAGCAAAAAGAATTATGCTCAAACTTATTTTTAGAATTCGATTTTGTTTATATTTATTTGTCATAAAAACAATAAATATTCCAATTAAAATGGCAAAAAGCGAAGTTCTACTTCCGGCTAGATATATTGCTATTGCAGAAATGATTGTTGCTAGGAAGTATACAACTTTAGTCCATGCTCTATCAACTGTCATTGCATAAGATACAAAAAATGCGGCAAAAAGTGCAAACGCAATTGACTGCCTGTTAATATCAACACCTTGAAAAATCGAACGTCTTCCATTATATATATTATATATATATGGTTGAAACAATAATCCAAAAAATAATACAAAGACGTGAACAAGTCCAAATATTAAAACAATCTTGATTATGTCCTTCATTTTATTTTCACTGAAATAATAGCCTTGAAGAGCAATTAAAATCAATAAATTTAGTGCCCAAGCAAACAATGGTGCAATGTCGATGTAGAAAATGGTAGATAGAGATGAGGCCGTTAAAATAAACACGACAAACAAAGTTTTCATATCTAACCTAAACTTCCGATCAATTAATATAGACAAAATTATTATAACAGTGACAATCCTTGAATATGTCAGTGTGTTCCCCAGTATTGAGATAGTCTCCATATCAATTATTGCAGTAGATATAAGTATTCCAGTTAAAACAGATTTATCTGCCAAAATTACTATAATTAAGAGAAAACCTAAAGAAACAAAAGTAACTAATGGTTCCTTAGAATAAGCTGCAAAATAAGAAAGAATTGCAAACATGATAATTGAAAAATATAATAATAGTTTATTAAAACTAAGGCCTTTATTCTTATTCAATACTTTTTCCTTCATAGTTTGTTCTCCTTTCAATCCTAAAAAAATATAAAATAAACTTTTCGCAGTTTCTGTTCAACTTTTTGTTGAATGAATTTTATATCTTACGAATCTTGATAATTAAGACAACAAAGTCACATACAAATATTCCCAAAATAAGTATTTTGTATTTTATTTATATTACGATTATCGAAGTGAATTTCATAAGATTACTTATTTTTTATTACGAAAGTAATCGAATAAATCTGATTCTTGTAGGTTGCTTATGGTACTTATTTTCAATTCTTCGATATATTGTTTCCCAATCTTGTTTAATGTAAATTTATTTATATTGGACCGTATTGCTTTTGGATCCCAGTCTTTTTCTAATGCATATTGTATACTTTTTGATAACGCTTCATCAGTCCGTTCCTCAACTTTAATCATTGCCTCTTCACTGTAAACATCTGGAATAGCATCTAGATCAGCAAAAGCAACCACTGGAATGCCAAAAGCATATCCCTCCAACATCGACATCCCAAACCCTTCTAAAAGACTAGCCACAACTACAATTTTAGATTTATTGTAATAAGATAGCAATTCCGACTTCGAAATAAAATCCGTAAAAATTACTCCTGATACTTTCTTGTCATCTACATATTTTTTTGCTTCGGAGCCCTCAACTCCTCCACCAACAAACACTAATGAGTATTGTTTTTTTAAGTACTCTGGTAGTAATTCATATGCCCTAACTGACTGAATTTGATTTTTTCTTTCTCCGATCCGACCAGTAGAAATAATGTATTTTTTCTCTACATGATCAATTGGAGTAAATTCTTCAGGAACAAGACTAATTGGATTGACAATAATACTAATGTTATTTAAAGGTCGACCAATAAATGACTCTAGCCATAATTTACTTCCTGTTGAAATCATTGACATTCTTACATCATTCTCACATAATAATCTTAACATTTCACAAGTTTCTCTATCCAAAGTTCTATATATGTTACCTTCCCTTATTTCATATTGATCAGTACCGTGTTGAGTAACAAGAAACTTTGTTTTCGTTCTAACACATGCCATGATGAAAGGAATGGTATATAATCCAACGGAATGTATATTTACTGCATCGGGTGAAACTTGCTTTATGGAACGTTCAAAATAAGCTCCATTAGCAAAATAAAGCAAAATACGTAATGCTGTCTTAACATTTACTTTCATTTTTTTGATTAAAGTAATTGCTGCTCTAATATATGTAATATTTAAAGATTTGATTATATCAAATATTGTTTTCTTTTTCATCCAACAATTTAAGCCAAGTTTTGTTTCTTTACCATACTGCGATTGAGTAATTATAAAAACAGAATGTCCTAATTCACCGTACTTTTCTGCAATTTTCAGCGGTCCAAAAGCTAATCCAGAGGTATTTACTGTACCTCTTTTTACCTTTTTAGAGTATATATATGGTGTTCCAAATATAATTTTCACTTTTACCCGACTCCTTTTTAGTTTAAAACAGAATACTAACAAGATTTGAATATTAAAAATATGAACAATATGTTAATGACTTCAATCTATCGCAATTTTCACAGTTTCATAAGCATCATCAATTGTATTTTCATTTATTGCAAAACCTTCAACTATATTAAAAAAGTTTTCTATTTCTCTTAACTGGTAGGAATTTCTATCATCATCAAACTCTATTACTTTACCTTTGCTCAAGTATTTAATTGTGTTGTTAAGAAAATCTACTTCTATAGTGTCGTTACATGTAAATAATTGTAACTGTCTAATATCTTTCTCACCAAAATAATCCAAATGCAATTCAACCAATTTATCTCTATATCTTGCAATGTAGATTGAGATATCTTCGCTACTTATATCAAGACTAGAGAATTTCCCTCGAAAATTATAAATATGCTCCGGTTTTCCAAATAAATATTTTATGTAATCCCATTCATGAATTAAATCTAGAGAAACCCCACCACCCATTATTTGATTTGCACTATATGACAGGCGATAATCGGTATTGGGTCTCCAATTTGGCAAATAACTTGATGAAATCACTCGAGCAGAATAGACTTCACTTAAATCAATATTTTTTTTTACATACTGTAATACTCGTGTATATCTGAGTGGACATGCAATATAGTATGTTCCTCCTTCATATAAATCTAAATCTGAAATATCATATTCGGTTTTTTCAAATATAGGTTTTTCTATAAACATATTTTTTGTATGCTTAGCATACTTTTTTATTGACGAAAAATGCAAAAATGTAGGATTTGTAATAAAAATTACATCATAATCATTATCAATATTATCCTTTTCAGAATAAATATTTGAAATATAATTTTGTAAATCAGAATCTACATTACTGTTTTTATTTCTTCTAATAACATCAATACTAAAGGCTATCTTTTTAGTATTTAACACTTCAAATATATTTAATATATGTCTTCTTCCAATGGAACCTAATCCAACAATAGCTATCTTATATTTTTTCATGAAAGCCCCTCTATTTTATCAATTAATTGTAATATTAATTTATCTTTCTCAAAGTCATATCTTGGTATAGTTTTTTGTCTGACTTGTGTAAAGAAATCCACAATTTCATCTAAGTAGGCATTTTCAACTACGAAATCTGAATACCCATCCAATTTATCCACATCTTTGTATAAACTGATAGTTGATTGAGTTTTATTCACAGGATCATATTGAGCTAGTCCTTCTGGAGTTCCATTCCATGTGAGATAAATATCCTCACTAAAAACCTCCAGATTTCTAACAGGTTTTCTAGATACAACATCAACAGTAATCGTTCCTTTATGCCCAGTTTCATGTTCAATGATTAATAAATAATTATCATCATAATCAATCTTCAAAGTGGATATCTTATTTTTCACAACATAAAAATTAGTTATTTCCCCAAAAGTGTCTATTATCCAAGGCAACTCAATTGCAAATATTTCTCTGCATGCATTCGATCTTTTATCACTAACAAAATATTCCATATAGTTTTCCCAAGGATGCCAATCAGGTAAATACTGCCCAACATGATATGTATAATTAAATCTTTTCTTATGTTCTCCAACTATTTCTTTTAGTTTCATTATCTCGGCTCGATAAAGCATAGTCGAAGATAAAAAAAGCGTTTTTTCGTTATCATGTGAAATACTAATATTCTCATCATATTTATCTATTACAAGGTTCAATTCAGAAAACACATGTACTTTATTTTTTAAACAAAAACTGATTATATCTGCATGTGTTAGTGGAGATGTGCAAACAAAAGCATAGTGAACACTAATAAGTTCTAAAGCTTTTTCCATACTTGATACTGTCAAAATTTTAAAATTCTCACTGACATTTTCTCTGCGTGTTTTATTTGTATCAACACCTATTAATACTAAATTTTTGTCAAATCTTTGTAATAATCTTATTCTTCTTTTACCCATTGATCCCAGTCCAACAATCATGACATTCTCATATTTACTATTAACCATAACATACCTCCTATCAATTTAATATCCATCAATAAAATACTACGCAACTCATTGTTTACTAAGTTTTTATAATCTTGTCTTTAATAACACTAATTATTGATTTGAATAAAAACGCGATTTCATTTTTTACAAAAACAACAGTTATTACTATAATTAAAAAACAAGATACGTAATACATTAAGCCATCTAAAACATTAACTAACAAAATACTTAATACTAGTATAATACATTTAAAAATCATTTTTTCAGTATTCTTAACACTTTTCAATTTTAAATCAGCTTTTGTGTATAATAATAACCACATTAGAAAATACACAAGCACATTAGCTAAACCTATTCCAACAATTCCAAACATATAGATAAACAAAATATTTAAAATTATAGCAATTATCATTCCAGCAACTGCAGTATAAGCTAAATATTTAGTATTCTTCAAAGCAGTGTAAAAACTTGTCAAGCTCCCATGTAAAGAACCAAAGTACGTAGCAGCCAAAAGAAAAGGAACAATTTTGTAAGCTTCAAAATACTCACCATAGAAAAAAAATGATCCATAAATTTTTATAGTGCTTCCTATGAAAATTGCAGAAAGGAATAAAATTTCATCTAAATGAACATATAATTTTTCAAAAAAGCCAAATTTACCTTCGGTTTCAAATTCATCTATAGTAGACAATAACATTGCTTGATTTATTATTGCGTAGATTGCTGTCAGCACAGCTGGAATTCTAAACGCGGCTGACAAAATTCCAGTAAAGCTAGCACCTAAAATAATTATTGTAACATATCTTCCACTTGAGTTAATTAAATTAAAACTAATTTTTGAAGGGATAAGTGGTAAATTAAATTTATTTACATCATGTACTTCTGATTTTGTTAAACTTTTAATAGAGAAGTATCTATGTACTTTGCCAAAAATAGCAAGAATAAGAAAACTTACAAAATTCATGCTAATAAATGCTAGTAAATAACCAAAAACACCATAGTTCAAAATTACTATAAAAATTAGTGTACTTGATATAAAAACTAGCGTAGATATTATACCAACAACTCCAATTAGTTTTATTTTATTGACACCTCTTAAAAATTGATTCATATACATATTCAATGAAGTAAAAAGAAATATAAGAATAAGTAACCATATGTATTTTGAAAACATTTCAAATAGAAAGAAGATTGGAGAAAGTATAATAAGCAAGAAAAATCCAGCAAAAATCACTAGTATTCCATATGTAAAAACTGCATTTGTGTTATTATTTTTACTCATAGAAAATCTTAACACACCTTCAGTTACTGCCAAAGTTAATATTGGAGATATAAGTCCTAAGACCAAAATTAAGATATCTCCTTCTCCTAGTTCTGATGGAGTTAGATATCTTGTGTATACAGGTAAAAGAAAAAATATTAATATTTTAGATGAAAAGTTACTGATAGTAAAAATTATGCTGTTTGTTATAAAACGCTTTTTTTTAGTCATATTTTTTCCTTACTATTCAATTATTAATTTATTAGTTTTCAACTCAATCAATAAATCTAATGTTTCACTAATTTAGATATGCTCAAAAGCTTCATTTCTTTTTGTACAAGTACTTCAATTAAAGCTATCTAGAATTTTAATAATCTTGAATTAAGCCTATTTCCTCTTTTTAACATTAGTAATGCTTATTTGTAATGCTTATTATTTTTTTCTTTATATTCTTGAAAACTCTGCAGATGCTCATCTTTTGTAGAAACAATTATTTTAGTGTTAATCAGGTCCAATGGCCATTCGATATTGATATCTTTATCATTCCACTTGATTCCATCATCATATTCCGAATAAAACCTCTCAGAACATTTATAGCTAACTACTGCAGGTTCAATAACGAGGTAACCATGCCCAAAATATTCTGGAATGTACAATTCAGTGGAATTTTCTCCACTCAAATAAAAGCCTCTCCACTCTCCAAATGTCGGTGAACTCGGTCTCAAATCAACTATTATGTCATAGATTTTCCCCGATATACAACGAACTAATTTTGCTTGTTGTTTTACATTTTGAAAATGTATAGCCCTAATGACACCTTTTTTTGAAACCGTATAAAATACTTCAGAAAGTTTGTGACTAATACCATTCATTTCAAATATTGACTCTGAGAAATCCTTTATAAAGGATCCTCTCTCATCACTTGCAACAAATGGTTCAATAATAAATGCGCCCAAAAGGTCACTTTCTCGAAATTTAAAGTTTTGAATCATTTTTTTCTACCTCGATTAACCATTCAAAAGTTTTTCTTATTCCTTCTCTAAAAGATATTCTTGGTCTAAAGTCCGTATCCTCAAGTAGATTACTTGCATCAAAGTCTTTTAATAATAAATTTGTACCTGAATAAGGAATGTTTCCAAAATTAAAAGTGTCTCGTGGAGCAATTTCCGATTTTATTTCTAATATGAACTCTTTTAAAGGCTTAGCTTTTAAACTACCTATAACATAATTATTAAATGGTATTCCTTGCACCCCAATATGGTAAAATGCACTTGCTACATCGGTCACATAAATAAAATCGTAATTTTGGGTTGCAGAAGTGAAATCTAGACTCAAGCGATTTATGATCCTTCTCAGAGTCATATTAATAAACCTAGATGAATATTCGCCTGGTCCATACGCATTTGTAATCATACACCAAATATGATCAATTCCCAAACTAGAAGCAACCGATTTTGTGATGCTGTGAGTTGCAAGTTTTCCAGTTCCGTATATATAACCTAACCCCGGATGTGTGTTATTTTCATAAACCGCTGAAATAGTTTCTTTTTCCATTATACTACCTGCTCCAACATATTTTTTACACCCAATTTTTTTTGCTGCTTTTATACTATCAACAGACCAAATTACATTTTGCATTTGTAATTCGACATCTGTTCTGGAACTACCAGCTGACCCTTGCCATGCCAGATGGTAGAATACATCAACATCTCTATCATCAATCAATTGATCTAAATTAACTATATTAGCTAAATCACAGTACACAGTTTTATAAACATAACTTTCAATAGATTTATCCATAACCGTTTCTGTATCTTTTAACACTGCTATTACATTTACATTATGAGAGATTAATTCTTTAACAAGATAAGTACCTATAAACCCTGTTGCACCAGTTATAATTGCTTTCTTCATATTAATTCCTCATCTTTCATTTCTTTAATGAAAAAATCAGAGATTTGCATATCCATAACTTTTAGCATATTAGCATCACTACCGATTTGTTTTGTCCATTCAACTGTTTTTTCTATTGCTTTGCTAATATTCCATTTCGGCTCCCAATGTAATCTAGATCTAATCTTTGAACTATCTAGTTTTAAAAATTTTGCTTCATGAGGCCCGTTTTCACCAACATTTTTCCACATTAAATTATTTCCCCAAACATCACAAAAAATCTGCGCTAAAGCTCCCGTAGAAACGCAATCAACCTCATTCGGTCCTACGTTATAACTTCCCTGATATTCGGAATCTAAATATTGTTTTTCAGCAATCATCAAATAAGCATTAAGGGATTCTAAAACGTGCTGATATGGTCTGATAGAGTAAGGGTTCCTAATAAGTATTTCTTCCCCTCTTTGTGCAGCACGGATACAATCAGGTATTATTCTATCATCTGCATAATCACCTCCACCAATAACATTTCCAGCCCTGGCAGTTGAAATATTAACATTCATACTTGAAAAAAAAGATCGTCTATAACTATCAGTAACAAGCTCTGAACAAGATTTGCTATTTGAATAAGGGTCATATCCGTTTAATCTGTCGTTTTCTCTGTATCCCCATTCCCATTCATAGTTTTCATACACTTTATCTGTCGTGATATTAACAACAGACTTAACAGAATGACAGCTCCGTATAGCCTCAAGCAAATTCACTGTCCCCATTATATTTGTTTCAAATGTATAATGTGGATTTAGATATGATTCCCTAACAAGTGGTTGTGCTGCTAGATGAAACACTATTTCTGGACTAGCTTCTTCCATTGACACTTTTAGGAATTCTAAATCACGAATGTCTCCTACAATAGATTTAAATACAATTCCTTGTTTTATAACATCAAATAAATTGAGGTTTTTTGAAGGTTCAAGTGCAAAACCTGTAATCTCTGCTCCTGCTAAATAAAGTATTCTAGTTAACCATGAGCCTTTAAATCCAGTATGTCCAGTAATAAAAACCTTTTTGTCTTTATAAAATTCTAACATAAAATATCACCAAACCTTCCACTTAGCGTTTCCTTCCAGCCACATCTTTTCTAGCAATTCTTTGTCTCTCAATGTATCCATGCATTGCCAAAATCCATAATGTCTAAAAGCTTTCAAGTTTCCTTCTTTTGCGAGTGTTTCTAATGGTTTTCTTTCGAGAACTGTATTATCGTCTTCAATATAATCAATAATTTCAGGTTCAAGAACCATAAATCCACCATTAATCCAACCACCATCTTCGATTGATTTCTCCTTAAAACTCTCAATGGAGTGTTCATCAGAAATGTGAATAGTACCAAATCTGCTACCTGGCTGTATTGCAGTTAATGTTGCTAATTTTCCATGCTTCTTGTGAAATTCAACAAGTACGCTAATATTAACATCTGATACACCATCCCCATATGTTAGCATAAATGTTTCATCACCAATATAATCTTTAACACGCTTTACTCTGCCACCAGTCATTGTATTTAGTCCTGTATCAATAAGGGTTACCTTCCACGGTTCAGTATTGTTTGAATGAATTGTCATTTTATTCTCTGAGCTAAAATCGAATGTGAGATCAGACATATGTAAGAAATAATCGGAGAAAAACTTTTTAATAGAATACTGCTTATAACCACAACAAACAATAAAATCGTTAAAACCAAATGATGAATAGTATTTCATTATATGCCAAAGTATTGGGTTTCCACCTATCTCAATCATTGGCTTTGGCATTAAATGACTTTCCTCGGATATTCTGGTTCCAAATCCACCAGCTAATATTACAACTTTCATAAATTGTTTTGTACTACATCAAATATGATGCAATACGCCTCCTTTTCATTTTTTTCTATCTATGAGTTTTTAATTTGTTCTTCCATTTTTGGGCAATAATGTACCTATACCAGTGTGCAGTCTTGTACATATGTAATTTGAGTAAAATATATGTAGTTTTGTCATATAATGCGAACAAAATATTTTTAGCTCTAGGTATTTTCCTCAATTTATCATTGGCCCAAGGCGTTTCTAGGCGATATTTCTGATAAATATTATTATAATATGATGCGTTACCTCTATACCATGGTCTTTCAAACGGATGTCCAATAAAATGGAGGATTATTGGGTTTTTTCTTGCATCCTCAAATTCATGTAAAGAAAATATCTCCTTCTTGCAAAAATTTTTTCTAATTGTACTATAATTTACAGCATGTACGGATGAGTAATAATTATACTTTAAGTGCAACCTATATATGTCTTGATTGATAGTGTAATTTAAGATTGATTGGTCAGCAATCAGAAAATCCTTATTATATTTTGATACCATATCTTCTATATACTTGTCAATATTTCTGTCTCTCCAAAGTTTTAAATTAATTAATACTATTCCCATGTTAAAATATGGAGAACTACTGGAAACAATATCTGAGGATTCGTTGGTACTAAATTGAGAATATACAGCGATTTCAGGAACCGCGCCAATAAGATGTTTCTCAATGTTAGTATCCCATAATTCTTTTATTGACCCAATAACAAGTGTATCAGAGTCAATCAATAACACTTTATCAAGATGACTGAACCATGCGTTCAACATGACGCGGGCATATGTATTATATGATCCACGCAAATATTTAAACTTTAATTTAGTAGTGTATTGATTGAATTCGTCTTGTGCATCAACAAATATGATTCTTCTACTAAATAAATTCCCAATTTGAAGTATTTTACTTTTACTATTGAAGCTCAATTTCGTCTCCAAGATATATATATCCATTTCATCAATCTCATTATTGTTTTTTAACAATGAGAAAATTGATATCCCTGTACATTCTGAATATAATTCACTTGTAGAGTAGACAATATTTATTGGCATATTACGCCCTCCTTAATATACTATGATGTAAATAAATCATCAAATTCTGCGAATTTAAAGGAACGAACATTACTATTTAAATTCAAATTATATATTTCAACTTTTCTCTTTTCAGCATGTTTTCTCATATAGTAATTTTGATATTGCGCTACTGAATATTGCCAATATCGCCCACATACCTCGTCTTTAGATATAGAGTTTTCCAAGTTATTTTTTATCTTTTGCTCCAGAGAATTTTCTTTATAAAAATGCGATAATTTACCTGGTTCAAAATCATATCCAAGAATATATATATTTTTAAAACCTAAATAGATTGCCAAGTTCATGGCATATAATGAAACACTTATAAAATTGGAACTAAGTTTGCTAAGGTTATTAGAAATATAACCGTTATTTGGCATATGCTTTGAATATGTAAGATATACATTTTCTTGTAATTCAAAGTTTTTCATATATCCAATATTAAAGAAACATTTGCATTGACTATTTAAATTTATAATGTTTTTAACATGAAGCTCTTGCTCTGGGTTTCTTTTAATATTGAAGAAACTTGAATCCACAGCGCAATAATAATTTGGGTTGATTTTATTATAATATTCTGTTTGATAGAAATAATTTGTACATATAGTGTACTCTTGAGATAATTTTGACAAGTCATAGTTATTAATAGATGGCCCATTTAAGACAATAAAACATCGTTCACCTTGGTGTGAATCTTTCAATATCTTATTACGTTTTAGATATTTATGAATACTGAAATACTTAAACACATAGATAGTTCTAGAGATTAAATTATAAATTTTGTATGCCAAATTATCCCATATTTCCATCATTTTTGTCAAATTCATTTTTGCCCTCCTAATTAATTTTTATTCATCCAAACATGTAAATTGACATAATTTGTATAAGATAAAATAATCCCAACAACTTTCGTAGATACATTATCAACCATATAATCTTGAACATAATTAAAGTCGTCAGTTGATTGCTCGAATAATATAGATAGTGCTTGCAGAATTCTATCTTTTTTCATACCAACCATCATAACAGCTGCTTCCTCCATAGCTTCTGGTCTTTCATGAGTTTCTCTTATATTTAAAGCTTTAAACTTTAATATAGATGACTCTTCACTTATAGTTCCTGAATCACTTAAAACTGCTTTTGATTCCTTTTGCAACTTAATATAATCAAAGAAACCTAAAGGTTTTAATATTCTAACCATTTTATTAAACTTTATAGATTTCTGTTCAATTGCTTTCCGAGTTCTAGGGTGTGCAGATAAAATTATTGGCAACTTATAAATTTCCGCTATAGAATTTAATGTATCAACAAACTCAATAAAATTGTTTGTATCAATATTCTCTTCTCTATGAGTTGAGATTACAAAATACTTACCTTTTTCTAACTTAAGTTGTTCTAGTATATTTGATTTTTCTATATTTTCTTGATGTTTTGACAACACTTCATACATAGGGCTTCCTGTTTTAATTATACGATCTGGAGGAAATCCCTCACTAATTAGATAGCCCCTCGCTATACTACTATATGGTAAATTAATATCTGCTATATGATCAACAATTTTTCTGTTTGTTTCTTCTGGAACACGACTGTCAAAGCATCTGTTTCCAGCCTCCATGTGAAAAATTGGGATATGTTTTCTCTTAGCTGCTATAGCTGCTAAACAACTATTAGTATCTCCTAAAACCAGGAAGACATCAGGTTTTTCTGTATCTAGAATCGAATCAATTTTCAATAATATATTGCCTATTGTTTCAATAGCTGTACCTGAAGCTGCGTTAAGAAAATAATTTGGTTTCTTTACATTCAAATCTTTAAAAAATACTTCATTAAGTTCAAAATCATAATTTTGTCCAGTATGAACTAAAACATGGTCTATAGCATTAGTGCTATTTAACTTACTTATTACTGCTGATAATCTTATTATTTCTGGACGAGTACCAACTACTGTCATAACTTTAAGTTTTTTCATTCTCTATACCTCCAAATAGTTTGTATCAGGAAACTCTGGATTAAACTCTTCGCTTGCCCATATAATGGTTACTAAATCGGTATCTCCAACATTCTCAATATTATGCGTTGCCCCAGGAGGGATATCAATTATTCTCAAATTTTCACCATTTACAAAAAATTCTGCAATATACTCTTTATTCAAATCTCTAATTCGAATTAATCCTTGGCCGTAAACCACTAAGAATTTTTCATTTTTTGTGTGATGCCAATGATTACCTTTGATAATGCCAGGATGAGAAATATTAACTGATATTTGACCAAAACCATTTGACTTAAAAATTTCAGTAAAGGATCCTCTATGGTCAATATGCATGTTCAAATCTATAGCTAAATCGTTGTACGAAATATAACTTAAGTAAGTCGCGTAAAGTTTTTTTGTTAGATCATCAGGTAAACTCGGAATCAACATACGATTTCTATTTTCTCTAAAGTTGACAAGTTTATTAGCTAATTCTCCTAATGAGCATCTATACTCAGGTTTCGCATAACAATATTTTCCATGTCTAAACTCATCATCGTGCAGAGCATTTAATAACTCTCTAATAACATCGTCAATATAAACTAAATCTAACATTGTACTTCGATCATTAATAGTTATATCTAAATTATGAGAGATGTTATATGAGAAGGTAGCAACTACACTATTATAATTGGGTTTACACCATTTACCAAATACGTTAGGAAATCTATATATCATTACTTTAGAACCAGTTGTTTCCCCATATAAACTAATAAGTTCTTCAGCTTTCTTCTTGCTTTTCCCATATGGATTTTCCAGTTCGGCTTGTATGGATGAAGAGAACATAATTGGACAGAAATTTTTGTTTTCAGTCAATTTACTAATTAAAAAAGATGTAAAATCAATGTTTCCTGAAGAAAATTGTCCTTGAGTTTTCGGCCTATTTACACCTGCTAAATGAAAAACGAAATCACAGTCACGTGTATATTTTTCTAGCTCATCGATTGTAGAATCTAAATCATATAGATAAAGTGTGTTTTCATCAAATCTACTCAACTCAGAAACTAAATTCTTTCCAATAAAACCTTTTGACCCAGTAATTAGTATTTTCATATTTTCTACTCCTGATTAACAAAAGTGCTTATGATTTTCTTAATTTCTTCAATATTAAGGCGGTGAGTGTTATGCGAGTGATAGGCCTCGGTTAATGTTAAATTACTGCTTCCTTTTTCTATAAATTTATCATAGTTCAAATTTCTATTATCAGCTGGAATTTTATAAAATTCTCCTAAATCTATAGCCTTAATCATTTCCTCTTGTGTAACTAAAATTTCGTATAGTTTTTCACCATGTCGAGTACCTATAAACACTGGTTCATCTTTTGCCCCAAAGAGTTCTGAAACAGCAGTTGATAAATTACCTATTTCAGCGGATGGTGCTTTTTGAACAAATAAATCACCTTGCTCACCATATTCAAATGCATATAAAACTAGATCAACTGCGTCATCTAAAGTCATCATAAACCTAGTCATTTTAGGGTTTGTAATGGTTAATGGTTTTCTATCTTGTATTTGCTGAATAAATAAAGGAATAACAGAACCTCTTGATCCAATGACATTTCCGTACCTTGTCAAGCATAATACTGTGTCATTCTCCTGAAGTTGACGAGAACGTGCTATTACATTTTTCTCCATGAGGGCTTTACTCATTCCCATAGCATTGATTGGATATGCAGCCTTATCTGTCGATAAAAATATAGCTTTTTTCACCTTATTGTTTACGCAAGCATTTATTACATTGTTACTACCGATTATGTTTGTTTTTACTGCTTCCATTGGATAAAATTCACAACTTGGAACTTGTTTAAGGGCAGCTGCGTGAAAAACGTAATCCACACCTATAAATGCTCCAGCTATTGAATCATAATCTCGAACATCTCCAATATAAAATTTGAGTTTTTCATTGTTATATTTCTTTCTCATATCTTCTTGCTTTTTTTCGTCTCGTGAAACAATTCTAATTTCCCTAATATCTGAATCCAGAAATCTCTTTGTAACAGCATTACCGAAACTTCCAGTCCCGCCAGTAATTAGTAATATTTTATTTTTAAACATTTTTAGTCAACTCCATTTCATCGATTAAAGTTTTCATGAATTTTTCTTTACTATAGTTGTTTACATAATAATCATACGAATTTATCCCTAAATCAGAATAATTTTTATTTTTCAAAATTTCTAAGATAGCATTTGATAATTCAATAAAATTTTCTGCTTCAACTGCTATCCCTAGGTTGTTCTCGTTAATTATTCTATTTACTTCTCCGTTTATTGCTCCAATTACTGGTTTTCCAAAAGCCAAATACGATTGGAATTTTCCTGGTATAGTCTTCGAGAGATTTTTATCTTTATTTAGGCTAATTAACATCGCTGTTGCTCGCTCATAAAGTTGAGGCATTTCACTTAAATGCAACTCTCCAAGAAAATCAACATTTGAAAGATTATTTTCTGTGCAAATCTTAAGACAGTTTTCTAAATTAGATCCAGAACCAGCTATTAAAAACTTGATATCCTTATGATCTATTAACTCTTTGGCAGCGAACAGAATTGTCTCTACACTTTGCAACTTCCCTATGTTACCGGCAAACACAAAATATTTATCACCAGCAGGCAATTGATTAGGTTGGGCAGACTTGTTAAAAATATTTTCTGAATATTGAGGAAGAAAAGAAATCTTATTATCGAGTTTGAGAACTTTTTTAAAATAGTCGACAAATCCTGGTGAAGTGACAAATATTTTATCACACCTCTTGTATATGTATCTTGAAATTTTAAGCATAATCAAAAAAATTACATTTTTCTGACTAATACCACCAGCCTTTAAACTTTCTGGCCATAGATCCATAGCGTATAAGATACATTTAGTTCCTTTTTTTCGTTTATACCATAAGCCAGGTAAAGCCATTAAAATAGGTGATAATTGATTAATAAAAATTATATCAAAATTTAACTTATATAATTTTCTTAAAACTCTTCTTGAAAATATTGGAAAACTCACATAATTTAGTATTCTACTAAATACTGAATGTCCTCTAGGTATTATATTTGTTCGATAGACTGTAACATTGTTGATTTTTTGAAATGTATTCTTTTTCTCTTCGTAGCCACTGTAGACTTTCCCTTCTGGATAATTTGGCAAAGCAGTTAATACAGTAACATCATGGTCATATTTATTAGCTAAAGATTCAGCAATATCTGTAATTCTAAATCTTTCAGGGAAGTAATGCTGGCACACAATTAAAATTTTCATTTTCTAGTTAGTCTCCCTGATTATTTGAACTTCATATTTTGAATCTTCACATATTTTATCAATATTAACTTCTCGACAGTCAAGAATGCCTTGAGTAGAAGCTTTATCAAAGATAATTTTCAAGGTGAGTAAAATTAATTTAATATCAAAAATAAAGCTATAGTTATGTATATAATATAAGTCAAGCCGAAGTTTATCATTTTGTTTTGTAGCATAATTACCATATATTTGAGCCATTCCTGTAATTCCTGCTTTCACATTCAGGCGATATCTAAAATCAGGATTTTTTTTTGAAAACTCTTCAACCTCTTCAATTCTAAGCGATCTTGGTCCCACTATACTCATTTGCCCAAGAAGTACATTGAAAAACTGAGGTAGTTCATCTATTCTTGTTTTTCTCAAATACTTACCAATTTTAGTTATTCTGCTATCGTTTTCTCTAGCTTGAATGGCACCTGTCTCTTTTTCAGCATCAACAATCATTGTTCTAAATTTGAAAATTTTAAATTTTCTATCATCTTTTGTAACTCTAATTTGCTTGAAAATAACTGGCCCCTTATCATACATATAAATCATTAATGAAACCAATATTAACAAAGGAGATAATATAATCACAGCAAAAAGAGAAGTCAAAATGTCAAATGTTCTCTTAAAGATTGAACTGACAAAATTTATTCTTAGTGGTTCAATTTTTGATACTAATATATCTCCTATCATTTCAAATTGTGATTTCATTACTCCAACCTCATAAATATCAGGAACTAAAGCGATTTGAATATCTTTATGTCCAATTGTATACTTGACAATCAAGTTTTTCAGCTCATTTGAAATATCAGGTAGTAGATATACAATATCTGTCTGATCAATATAGTCTTTGATTCTATCGAAAGTGTTAGCATCTTGATTACAGCCTATAATATAAACATATTTTAGATTTCTTCCCAATGGCATAGAAGCTGTAAACTCATCGAGATATTTACTTAATTCTAATTCGTTACCAATAACCATTACGTCCATCTTTAGTATCTTTAAAACAAATCTGTGTTCAAAATACTTAAGTGGAGCAAATACTATAGCTTGAATCACGATAATAATTAGAAAAGCCAAAGGCAAGATGTCATAATTATTTATGGTATAGTTTAAAACAAGTAAAAATATCAAACTTAGTATCAAACTCAATAATAGTGAAAAATAAGCGCCAGAGAATTTATGCCCTACAATTGAACTTTCATATATTATCATCAACACAACAGCAAATGCAATATAAAATATATGACTAATTAAAATATTAATATTGGACAAGTACTGAAGAACCACCCTAAGAATGTCAGAAATATTTGCTGCATTTCCTTGAGATCCAACAATATTAAGCAAACAATATGTTAAAAATACAGTAAAAACCATCACTATAATATCCAATAACAGTTCAATTACCCTTAAAAATGTTACATTCCCACGATTTTTTCTTCCAGCACGCATGATTTTGTACCTCCTAAAAATGTTTTCCACATGAATAATGTCTTATTTTATTCCCAAAAATCAGCAATTCTATCCAACATATATTTTTCAGTTTTCTCTTTGATTGTCAAATTGGGAGAATTACCAAATACAATACAATTAGTAGGGATGTTTTGATCTTTAATAGTTGTATCAGCACCAATCAAAACATTATCGCCTATTATGCAATCACCTAACACTTTAGAGTTTGAGTACATAATAACATTGCTTCCTATTTTTGGATATTTATTATTATTTCCTCCAACTGAACAGCCTTGAAATATGAAAAAGCCATCTCCATATCTAGCCCTACCCAAAATACTTCCTAGAGGATGTTCAACACCCCAATATTCTGGTAATTCAATTTCATAAAACCAATCTACAGAATGTAATACTTTGTTTAAATAATAGACTTTAGTAGCTAGCAAATTATCTTTGGAGGTCAAAAATATAGTATTAGACAAATAATATAAAAATATTGAATACTGACCTGAATGAAAAACTGTGAAGTTCTTATCTTTATAATACTTATTTCTATTATTAGAAAAACAGGTAAGTGTTCTATTAATTGAAATCTCTATATATGGACTAACATCTACTTCATAAATAAATATATTTTTAATTTGGCTATTTACATAAAGTGCAATTTCGTTGTTATTCATAAGCTCACCTCAAGGTTTCTACATACAACAATAAAGATAAATGCTTTTTCAATTCTAAAAAACGCAAATCATCTATTGACTAATGGTAATTGCTTAATGAGTTGATATATAACATTTAATGTACTCCCATCACCATATAGTTTTCTTGTTTCATCTATAGCATTAATAAATTGATCAGATTTTATAATAGAAATTGCCTCATATATTGATTCAATCGAGCCATTTACATCAATCACATTGTTTGCTCTTATTCTATTAGCTTGTCTTTTTCCAATATTAATTGCTGGCTTTGGAATATATGAAGCCTCAATTATGCCAGAACTAGAATTACCAATTAGAAATTCCGAGTTTCGTAATAAATTAATAAAATCATCATATGATATATTTCCAAAAAAATGGACATAACTTTCAGAAATAAAACTGTTATAAATATTCATTATTTTTTTACTTCCATAGTCCGAATTTGCCCCAATGACGATACAATCCAACTTAAGTTCTCTCAATACTGCAATAATATTATTTATTTGAAATTCGATGTCTTGAACATTCATAACATCAGGATGAAATAGCAAAATACAATATCGGTCATAATTCAAACTAATACCATAAGATTCAAAAATTTCAATTGGACTTTTTTCCTGAACCAAATCAATTGAACTTATGTCAAGTGAACCAACTACAAATATATTCTTTGGACTAATATTGAAATTAGTTAATTTTTCTAAGTGATTATATATAGAAACAAAATGATAATTCGAAAACAATGAAATAGCATCTCTATATTTGTCATCTATAGATCCAGAGGAATCACCACCACCAATATGAATAATTTTCACTTGAATATGTGCTGCTGCTATTGCTGCAGCAAACATCTCAACACGATCACCAAAGAGGATTAAGATTTCTACTTTATGTTCTATAAGAAACTCCAGTAAATAATTAATTAGTGAAGAAATGGCTAATGGCATAGCTTTAATGTCATTAATGTCTATATTTTCATATAAATCATACATATAAAGATTATCATTAAAGTCTTTTTGAATCTCGTTCAAAGTAAATCCAAATTCTTTCTTTAAATGCATTCCAGTAGCGAGTATTTTCAAATCTATGTCTTTATCGGTATCTAAACGTAATAACAAAGGTCTCATTCGGCCATAATCAGCTCTTGTACCTGATATGTATAGATAGTTCATATGCTATACCAAATCTTTATAAGTTATTAATTCATCCGGCTCAATATTTCTAGAAACTTTTCTTCCAATTATATTGTCAATATACTTTGGAAGCAACCCAGTTCCAGGTCTTTTGAGAGTAATGTCATCTAATGATATAAATGATCCTTTTATGATTTTTTTTGATGCAACAATACTCTTTCTTGCCGCCAAACGTATCTCTATCTCATCATCTGTTATTGTTTTTTTATAATTGCCCATAGCCAATTCAACATTCCTAATATGTTGAACCATCTTGCTTAATTCAGTAGGTTCTAGTGATACTAAATGGTCTGGTCCTTCCATCTTCTTATCCAGGGTAAAATGTTTTTCTATAACTTTAGCTCCAAGAGCAACAGCTGCTATTGCTATTTCATCCCCTATCGTATGATCACTATAACCAACGGGATACTGAAAACTTTGTGCTAATGTGCTCATTACATTAAGATTTACATTTTCATACTTAGGAGGATAATTAGATGTACACTGCAAAAGTGTTATAGAATAATTTTGCTCTTTTTCAATAACATTGATTGCTTCCTCAATTTCACCGATTGTGCTCATTCCTGTAGACATGATAATTGGTTTATTCTTTTTTGCTATCAATCTTAATAAGGGATGATTCACAATTTCACCTGAAGCAATCTTGTACATTGAAACTCCTAATTTTTCCAACAGTTCAACGCTTTCCATATCGAATGGTGATGAAAGAAACTCAATTCCGATTTCATCAGCGTATTTTTTTAGAATCAAATGTTCTTCAAAAGTAAGTTCATACTTCTTGACCATATCAAGTTGAGATTCAATTTTCCCCGTATTTTTAATTTGATATTTAGCCATTTTTGCTAATTTCGAAATTGATTTAGTTGCGTTAAAAGTTTGAAACTTGACTGCATCAACTCCAGCATCTTTTGCAACTCTAATCATTTTTAAAGCAGTATCAACGCAACCATTATGATTAACTCCAGCCTCTGCGATAATATATACCTTTTTGTTGTTCATGTTCTAGCTCCTTCTAATTTATTAGTTTATTATTTTCCATATTAAACAAGATAATCAGTACTTGATTTTAGATTTTTTATATTACACAGATAGAAAATTCCAAGTATTAGACTAAATCACACTTTAGTAACCCTAATCAAGAATTTAGTACAAATCTGATAATACTGATAATTCTATTTTGTTGATCCTTTGTCATTTTTGTGTCACTAGGTAAACACAATCCATTAGCAAATATGGATTCTCCAACATTCGAACCAATGTAATCAAATTTATCGAAATACGGTTGTAAATGCATTGGTTTCCAAATGGGTCTAGCCTCTATATTTTCTTTTTCTAACTCTTCAATTATATTGATTGGTCTAACTTCACCTTTTAGAACAATACATGTTAGCCAACAATTAGGACTATTCCAGTCATTAATAGGCATAAACTCAATATCAGAGATATCTTTAAAATTTTCTTTGTAGTAATTGTACATGAATTGTTTTTTTTCGACGCGCTGATCTAATACCTTAAGTTGGCCTCTACCAATTCCTGCAACAACATTACTCATTCTATAATTATACCCTAATTCTGAATGTTGATAGTGCCTAGCATTATCTCTAGATTGAGTAGCCCAAAATCTTACCTTTTCGATTCTTTCTTTATTGTTCGCAACTAACATTCCTCCACCAGAGGTAGTTATAATTTTATTGCCATTAAAACTGAATATACCATAATCGCCAAAGGTACCTGTATATTTACCCTTGTAAGTAGTCCCTAATGATTCAGCAGCATCTTCAATTAATGTAACGTTGTACCTTGTGCACAAATCAATAATTTTGTCCATATCTGCTGATAATCCATATAAATGAACTACAATAACAGCTTTTGTATTAGGGTACTTAATTAAGGCTTCCTCCAAATATTTTGGACTCATATTCCATGTCTCAAAGTCACTATCAATGAAAACAGGTATAGCTTTTTCGTATATAATGGGATTAACTGTAGCAGAAAAAGTTAAAGATTGACATAAAACAATGTCCCCTTCTCCAACTCCAGTAGCTTTTAAAGCCATATGAATTGCTGCTGTACCTGTAACTAATGCAGCAGCATGATCTATACCAACTTTAGTAGCTAATTCTTTTTCAAAATTATCCACATTGGGTCCAAGTGGTGCTACCCAGTTTGTATCAAATGCTTCTTTAACATATTGTTGTTCGTAGCCCTCATCACTCATATGTGGAGAAGCTAAATAAATTTTTTCTTTCATATTTTCAACATCCTTATCTCACTCAAAAAATTGCAAAATCTTGTTTTTATCATAATTGTTTGAAATTAATTTATTCATTATTGGGCCTTTATTTGAATAGCTAGATATTAAAATGCCATCATGATCAATTTTTGATAATGTATCTAGAGAAATGATTTTGTAACTCATTAAATCATGCCCTTGTTTATTAAAATCATCGTCAACTACAGCTAAAACCTCTATAGGAATACTCTTATCAGTCACAATAGATTGCAATAAGATTTCTGCAACTTCTCCAGCCCCATAGAGTAAAATTCTTTTAAATCCTTTTTCGATAATTTGATTTAGGAATACGACAATATTTTCTTTTGCTGATTTATAGACTTTGAGTGATTCATTTAAGTAAGAAATATTAAGAACTTTCTTTCTTTCGTCACCTCTTTTTGTAACAAAATACTCAACAGTCTTTGTTGAGCGGTACTTTCTTTTGATATAACCTTTTTGCTCATAATCGTCAATGTAATTATTAATCATTGAAACTGCTACTCCTATAGTATTACTTATTTCTCTTTGTGTGATATTTTTGTTTTTTCCTATAAGATCAAGAATCATGAATTCTTTATAAAGTGGTGTAGGTTTAAAGAATGTATTCTTACTCAATTTACTCACCTTCCATTCGATTAATAGCCTTAATAATATTTAATAATTCTGATAGTGTAGTGATTCTGTAGTTTTCTTTTATTCCTTTAAAATATTCTTTATCTAGATAATACCCTTCTCGAAGTATCCTAACAGTTCTGATAGGATATATTGATCCAATGTAAAAGTCTTTGGTAGGATTATCTCCTACATAAATCATCTCATCAAAATCAATACTCATCTTCTTTACAATAACTTCAAAAGGTAGTTTATGAGGCTTCCAATATTGTTTACCTAGTTCATCAGTAATGACAATCTCGTCAATAATATCCTTTAGACAAAGTGAATCTATTTTTTGCTTCTGAGTTTCTTTATAACCATCAGTAATGATTCCCAATTTAACATTATTGGTTTTTAAATGTTCAAAAATTTTTAATGCATCATCATATAATTTAATCGAAGGATAATGATTTCTATAAACTTCAATTAAATCTTTTACAGAAATTAATCTAAATTTTTCTTCAGCCTCTATCAATCTATTAAATACCTGCTTTGGATTTTCTTCACTAAGTTCAATAAGCTTTTTATAGATATCTGTGCTATTTAGATAGGTCTGATTTGAAATAAACTTTGCTATTGCATTAAATCCGCTTAAAACATACTCTTTTTCCGGATAAAGGGTGTCATCTAAATCAAAAATTACCGCTTTTATCATTTGTATATAGCCCCATCTTTAATACAAATACTTTTATCATATCTCAAAAAAATTAGACCGTCCTCATAATCTTCATTATACGAAAGATGTTTTTTCATTAATAGACTATACAAGTTTTTACAAGAGTTTGCCCCACTTCTAATACTCATTGGTGCTCCTCCACCAAATCTAGGATTGATTTCTATAAATTCAATCCCTTTTTTAGTTTTCATTAGTTGTATCGTAATATGGCCTATTAGTTTAAATTTGCTCATTAGATTCTTTATATTTTCTATGATTTCATAATCTTTTACTATTTTACCTTTGGATATTTCACCAGATCTTACTTCCATTCTTAGCCTTGGAACAATAGTAATAACATTAGAATTGAAGTCTAAAAATACATCAACAGTATATTCTTCTCCAGTCATATAGTCTTGTAACATAGGATTAGGCACTATATTTAGAAACAATTTTAACTCTTTAGCACTATTAACCTTAAATGCACTAATACTTGAACTCCCAGACTTTGGTTTTATAAATAACGGGAATTTTAATGATTCGATTTTTACCTTGTTAATGTCATGTAATTTGGGGACAAGGAATCCGTTTTTTTCAAAAAAATCCTGCGTTTTTATTTTATCCCTGCAAATGGATACGACACCTAAATCAGATATTAGTACTGTCGCACCTGACTCATCAAATATCCTTTTCCTTTCTTCGGATAGTAACATTAAATCAGTATCGATAGTAGGAACAACTAGTTTAACATTTTCTTGTTTACATATTTTTATTATTTCATCAATATAACTAGGTTCTTTAATTTTAGGTAATATATATTTTTTATCCGCAAAATATATCCCAGGAGCATATTCAGAACAATCTCCAGCAATAATGTTGCTTTGTATTCCCAATTCTTGTGCGGCTTCTTGAAAAAGTTCAATTAACTCAACACGTTTACCTGCACTTAAGATTAAAACATTATATTGATCCATGCAAACAACTCCTTTTATGTGTGAATATTGATTGTTCATTAATTGAATAATTTTATTATATAATAATGAACCTCATTTTACAAGGACATATATGACTTTTGTTCTAAAATCGAATGAAAATTAGAAATACATTTTTGATATTTCCAAAAATTTGGTCCTGCGTATTTTAATTGCCCTACCGTACGGTACCCCTTGAACGTCTTAATTGAGCCATGGGGGGGGTAAAAACAGAGTTAAAACTTTCACTCTAACTCTAAAGCTCTACGCATGCGCGCATTAATATGCCAAATAATAAGCTTACCAGCTATCTACTGTTCCTTGTAACACTTCTTTATTTTATCCTCCATGAT
>Ga0180007_10001669_pt1 | contig 28721 bp, 46 predicted proteins | sample MM_PC_MetaG_FD_121122 | JGI IMG/M metagenome (GOLD analysis project Ga0180007, IMG submission 121122) | Groundwater microbial communities from the Aspo Hard Rock Laboratory (HRL) deep subsurface site, Sweden - MM_PC_MetaG | ecosystem: Environmental > Aquatic > Deep subsurface > Groundwater... | reverse complement strand
GTTACAGCGGTGATATAAGCCCAAGTTCTATCAGTGGTATTAAAGACAATCTTACCCACATCTCCATAAGGTGCATTGCCACTAACGAATTGGTCATTAACGTCATCATCCAATGTGTTTGTCGTAGTTCCTGAAGTTGCCGTTCCCCTTCTGGTTTCAAGGGTGTATTCCACCATATAGATATGAGGGGAGTATTGAGAAACTTCACGGAGTTCCTCAGTCATATATAAAAGAAGTTCAGCATCAGTCCAGACAGCGTTACCAGTATCCTGCAATTTCTGAGAAACTAAATCAATCATTGAGGCATAGTCTTCGGGGTATGGCATTTTTATCTCCTATATTTCAGTCTCAGGGTCGCAAGGTTTTCCTTCGTCATGCCTGCAAATGTAATAAATAGCCCTGACCGTCATCTCCTCATTAACTTTACCTGCATTTATCAAGGAAGCCTTAGCCTTAGCTGCTTTGATAGCAGGTAGAAGCTGAGGGAAAGCCTCATTTACCTGTCTGGGTGTTTTATCTTGGAAGAACAAATCTATCTGAACACGTGTACCGCTCAATTATGTGTACCCCCTTTTGTGCAATTTCTATTATGTTGGAGTTCAGCAAGACTTAGTTTCCTGGTATAATATCTTACCTCTCCAATTAAGCCAAGATACCATTGACTACTTTCTCCTGATGAACCTACTGACAAGTAACCTGTTGAAGCTGAAAGCACATTACCATCTGTTGCCATCTCTTCATCCAATACTCCATCCAAATAAACTGAAAAGAGACCATCTGAAGCTAGATAGGTAAGAGCAGCATGATGCCACGTATCATTAGTTAAAGCTCCATTACCAGTTTGTTCATACTTGCCCCCTGCGGTGTTTACTGCTACATTCATTTTAGAGGCACTCATCTTCAAGACCCATTGGTCTACTCCATTCCACCTTCCGACAGGAGCTTGAAGTCTGGTAACATCACTTGTATTGAACCACGCTTCTACGGTGATATTGTCTCTTGTTTGGAGAATAGTTGATGTTGCAAAATCTATCGCGTCATTAACGCCATCAAACCATCTGCCATTATCTCTCCACAAAGCACCTGTAATATCACCTATATGCCGATAAGCATCTACCGACCTTATTTTATCGCCTTTCAAAGCCCATAAAGGTAAATACAGCACAAGCCCATTAGTTATGAAACTATGAGGTGTGTATCCATTACGCCTGGCAAACTTATGTTCAGGATTGGGATTACGATAGAACATATCCCGTAATTCTCTAGGTATGAACCTGTCTATGCTCTGACCATTTCTTATAAGTGTTTTCATTATTGCCCCTTATCAGACTAATTCATAGACTACTTCTAATCCCCACCTATCAGCACCTGTATTGGCACTGAGGGCAAAGACAAGGGAATCAGCCTCCGTCATAAACCCCTCATCAGCACCAAATGGGATAGTCAGGTCAAGTGTACCTAAATCCCCTAACTCTTCGAAGAAAAGGATGACATCATGGTAATTAGGACCCGAAGTAGCTGTCTTGGTGATAGTGAAATCTTCACCAGCAGCAAGTGCAGTGGTCTTAAATCTTATCTCCAATAGTTTGTGAGGAGCTTTAGGGTCAAAAGTATGAAAGGTAGTTCCTACCCCTGTATCTTTCCAGTGAAGGGGTCTCCTCTTTCTGAAGAATTGTAAGTTTGTTATGGATACTGGAGGAAGTAGAATCTTGCCATCAGCATCAACCTTTATGGGTCTGAAATGCTCTCCATCATCTCCATAAAGTATAACTCCATCTCTAATTTGGTCTGGATGACCGAATGTTCTTCTCATTTATTTGCCTCCTTTCTTTTTGATTGGCCCACTTGCCATATCCCTCAATTCTTCTTCAGACATACTACGCATCATCTCGTAAGCAGGAGTTCCAGGTGTCTTGGGTGTCGTCCCCCTCTTCATTCCCAGAGCTACCCTTGCTGTCTTCCTTTGCAACTCACTATAAGGCACTTTACATACCCTCCTTACGGATTAAGTCCATAGTTCCCTTCCGTTTACCTTTCGGGGCTTTCTTGCTTTCATTTACTACATTACTAATCGCTACTTGACTATCTCTAGGTGGAGTAACCTTTACCCTTTCCTTTTCTTTTTCAATAGCAGCCTCAGCTACATAATCAATCTCCTCTTTCTCCAATGCTCCAAAACTGGGAATGAGTATAGGTAATCCACCTGTTTCTTCTGATGTTAAATATCTACCTCTCGATTTATTGCCAAGGGGTAGTCTCTCTGTATTCTTGACACAAATACCAATCGTCTTTATCTTCTCAATGTATTCCCGGTCTGACATCAACTTACCTTTAGCGGAGCTTCCAAACCCGCCTTTATTCTCTTGGCTCTCCTGATACTTTCTTTCCAGAGAGATGGTTGGGGTATCTCAACTCCCGCCTCACTCTCTCTCTTTGTGTGCTGATAATCTAACTCAGCACCTGCTTCTTGAAACCTCTTGTAGTCTTTGTCGTGCCTTCTTTCGTCTCTCGGAACTTCAGCTTTCCGAAAGTCTTTAGTGCCTGTCTCTGTAACAAGATAAGGCAAATAAACAGATTCTCTATGGGCAAGTCCCCCACAGTCGGGGCAGAGGATGGACACGACATCCATCCCTGCCCTCTTCTCTGTGGTATGCCCATTTCCACAAGTGTAATCGTAGAATGGCATAAAAAACTCCTTTCTAGCTAACGTTTACCCAAGGTAACTCAATGTAGTCCATGCTTGAGAAGTAGCTCGGCCCAGTTGTAGTAGCAGCTATCTGCACAAAGAAATAAGCTACATTGGCTATCGCAGGCGGGGTGCGTGGCTCAAAGTGATAACTGGTAAATGAATGACCAGCACCTACGGCTACTGGGTTAGAAGCAGACCAGTGTCGCCTTGTGGTAGTGGCAGCCTCTGTGCCAACAACAGTTCCCCCAGTTCCATCTACTAAAGCGGTACACCTTGATGCTGGTGCATCTGAATCCATCATCAAGTTCAATGGAACAAACGCAGTACCCGTTGCTGTTCCATCCAGTGACTTCAGAGCGTACTCATGTAGAGTACCAGTACCAAGATTGATGCTTATATCCAGCGTACAGCATAAGGCACATACACCTTGAGGTGCATTTAAGGCATATTCGGCAGCCGTAGTAGTGATTACCACATCACCGACTAGGGGAGTAGTAAGCGAGCCAGCACGAATCTGAAACGCTCTGCCCTCAAGCATCATCTCCGTAAAGAAGTCAATGACGCAGGCTTCACCACGTTTAGTACCCTTTAGTCCAACCCATGTACCCTCACTTGCTGAGCGGGGAGTATCTTGGTTTACCCACAACCTCATATTATATTCCGACATTTTTAACCTCCTTTTATATTTTGTTTGTTAAGATACTGCAGCCCAAGCTAACTCTAGGAAATCAAGATTAGCATAATAACTTGGCCCAGTACCTGTGGCAGCTACACACACATAACAGCAAGCATTGTTAGCTATAGAGCCAGGCATCCTCGGTTCGTAGTTATGAGTCGTGAACTCATGTCCCGCTCCCACAACCAATGGATTACTTACTGACCATAACACTCTAGTAGTTGTTACTGCATCTGCCTGCACAGTTACACTGCCAGCAGCTTGAACTCTAGCAGTGGAACTACAGCGAGCACCATTAGTATCACCTAGCAGTCTTAATGGGACGAAAGAAGTGCCAGATGAGGATGCCGTATCTACAGTCTTGATACAGTATTCATGCAAGGTGCCTGTAGCAAGGCGGATACTGATATTGGCGAACACTATCAAGTCTAAATACCCTTGTGCAGCGTCCACAGCCATCTCAGCAGCCGTTGTGGTCATAACAACATCACCGACTAGAGGGGTAGTAAGGTCTCCAGCCTTTACCTGATAGCCCCTACCTTCGAGAAGCATTGCTGTGTAGAAATCAATTACACAACCCTCTCCACGCTTTGAACCCTTCCAATCAACCCAGTTGTCATCACCAACTGCTTGAGGGGAGTCTTGACCTACTCTCACCATCACATCAACTTCGGACATATTAAACCTCCTTTTATATTTTTGCCCTTATGGGGCGATTGTCAGATATACGAGACTGTATTCGGTACTGGATGCAACAGTCATTACCCAACCGACCACTGGCTGTTGACCAGAAGCGTCTGCGCTGTTTAACGGATAGACATCTATCGCACCATCAGTTGTAGCACTGGGACATACTGCCTTACCCACAAGCAGGCTGCCATTTGTTAGCACTAGACAAGGGCCCCAAGTCTGTAGCCAGAAGTATTTTGCCACACTGACATCAACTGCTCGTGGGGTTACACCAATCGGTACACCAGTAGCAGCAGCTTGCGGATTAATTATTACTCCATCGTATAGATTTAACCTCAACCCAACATCACTTGTAGCATCTAATGCTGTCACCAGTGCATCGTGGTCATACAGGGTAATCTTACAGGAAGCAGCACCAGTAGACTCAGCAGGGTGCGACTTGATTTGAGCCATCTGCCCTAGACCAGTGCCACTATCCACGAATATATAACCATCCTTATACTGGTCTTTAGTGAGCACAGCCTGAGTGGTTATGGTGATAGCTTTGTCTCCAATAGCAGGATATAAACCTGACGTAGCATCAGTAGTCACAGTAATGTCTACATCGTGATTTGACTGGACTACTGCTTGCTGCATAAGTTTGGCTATCGCAAGGTCACTGGCTCCACCTTCCGAATAATGGAATACACGACCATCTTCAAATTCCATTGGTGTCCCAAGAGGACATCTCAGAGTAGATGTAACTCTTAGATGGTCTCCAGAATTGCCATAAATCCGAGTAGGATAACTCATATTTTAACCTCCTTATTTAGTATCGTGTTTACTCCTCATGTGTCTTGCCAAACCGATGTAAGTCTTAGCAATGAAATGACAACCCTCCACTGGACAAGAGATAGCCTTTTCAGAAGCCTGAAGATTGGTAGGTTGGTTAGATTCCTGTTCTTGACTTGGAGGCGATGTCCTAAACCCCTTTCTGCTGTAGTAATTCATATGCCAAGCATCTGCTGGCAGAGGAGTAGTTGGAATCCATATCGGATTCCCTTCTTTGTCTTTAACGGGACGATAATAGATTCGTGTTTCCTGAGACTGTCCAGAAATAATCTCGTTAGGGTCATGTATGTTTTCTATGTTGACCCTTGGTATAGTCTGTTGTGTCACTTCTTATCACCTTCCTTTATTTTCCCTACATTAACTGGTAGGAGCAGTAGCATCGAATAATAGATAACGTCCGTATCCCCCATCCTCCTCAACCATAGCGTAATCAGCTACGATACCGATTTCCCAACCTCTCAGGGAGTCATCGTAAACTACCCAGGTATCAGGCTCCCAGCCGACTACCTGAATGAAAGCGAGCTTGGAATAAACCGCTCCATAAGCATCATTGGTTGCGTCGATTGAGATATTGGAGTCGTGGAATACTGGGATTCCGTTCATCTTGATGATACCTGCAAAGTGATTTTGTAGCACTGCCTTCTGGTAATCAGATGGTATATTGCTTGTTCCTGGCGTAGCTAGTGCATCCACTATGGTATTGAGAGTGTAAGGATGCAGGACGAAAGACATTGGCATTGGTGCTGGCTCTGACTGACCTACACACTGAGTAACCGCAGCAGCAGCATAACCCAGTCCGAAAGCTGTATTTGCATTACTTAATCCACTATCAAGACCAGAGTAAAGCGTAAGCCCATCTTTATCCATCTTCTTACCCATTGCATTACCGATAACTTTACCAGCAGCACGGTAGGCATCCTCCTTGAGTTGCTGCCTTAGTTTCTTGGTGATGATAACTTTACAACCAGCCTCATTGGTGGTATGCGTGGTTCCTGTAATGGAAAGAGTTTGGCTCTGAGTCATATCTATACCATCAGTCAGATTATTGGCTGTGATTGTTCCAAATTTTGGTAGGTAGTAGCTCTTTTCACCCTTACCCATTCGATGAACAGTACAAGTATTTTTGAATACCTGTATCGGCTCGTAAGTATCAATTTTGTTACTCTCCATTTTTCAGAAGGGGTTAGTCATTTCTGCTAACCTCTGTATATCGCTATACAGTTCGGACTATATCTTCAATCAGCAAAGCGATTCTTTATATAGGCTTGTTTTTGCAAGTATCAACCTGCTTCTATTAAATCGCTTGTATTTAATTGTCTAGCGTATAGTCTCTGAGGCTCAGTAACTTTATGCTTGGCATTCTGTATCTCGTAAATCATATTTATTTGCTCTTTTGTGTAAGTCCTATCCCCATTTGATAAGGAATTAACAACAAGTTCTTTTCTTTGTTTACAAAAGTTAAACAATATAATCGCCTGTTTTTCCTTTTGCCCTGTAAGGTAAGGCATAACTGCTGGCAATATTGTCAGCAATTTGGTCATATTTAGTATTTGGACATCCTTGGTAAAAGACCTTCTGCCTTTCCTTTGAGCCACATGGGGGGTTACACCTATTCGCTGGCATATATCTACGACTTTTTCAATTAAAGCCCAATCATTGTTTGTTATGATTATTCTAGGTGAAGCACTACCTTTCTCCCTTGGATAATCAATCCTGAGTGAACCCTCGCCGTCTATAATACCAGCAAGCCAAGCTTTTTCTATTTCAGTTACCTTCGCCTGCGGATTGACCCCACTTTCGGATTGTTGCATATCAGCACCTCCAGATACACGGGTTGTTCCCGCAAATAGCTAAATTTATTCACACCCTACTTTGAGCGTGCAGCCCCTATCATAGCCACAGAACCCGCAGCCAAATCAGTTGCAGTTGTTGGACCTGCCATATTTAACCTCCTTAACTAGATTTGAACATTGAACCTTCTAGCAGCCTCTACATACTGCTCATAGGAAATTTCACCTTTAGTAAATGCCTCTTCATAATCGGCAAAGGTTCGGTATCCCCTTTGTGCAGTTCGGCTACCAGTACCCGCTGCTCTAGACCTCTGTCCTTTAACAGCAGTAGGTTCTTCTTCCCCCTCTTCTTCCTCTTCTTCTTCCCCTTTCGGGACGGACTTAGCGATTGACTTCATCCGTTCAAGATTGTAGGTTATACTTCCATCAGACGTGTCAGAACCTATCTGGAGGAGAAGGTCAGCTTTCAATCCACTTTCTTTAGCCAGGTTATTAGCCAGAGTTTCTGCCTCTAGTTTTTCCATAGCCTCTATTTTGGCTTTGAACTGAGCCTCCCTGCTTTCGTGTTCTGAGCGTGCTTTGGTAACTTTCTCCCACTCATCTTCTGCCTGATGTTTCAAGCGTATTGAATCTATAACATCAGGTTGCCCTTCAACAGATTTAAGTTCCCTTTCTCTTTCTCTCTGCTTTAGAGACCTGACAGTTTCTCCAAGGCTTGTGTACTCCTTGTTCCTAGCATCGTAACTTTGCTGTAGTTTTTGCTGAGCTTCAAGAGTAAGTTGCAGAGTCCTGCCAAGGCTACTAGCAGATTTCGCCTGCTTGACTAATTCCTGATGTTCCCTTGAGGATAAATTAACCACTTCCTCTGGTGGCTCTGGAGTAATTTCGGGTACGCTCTCTGGAGTCTCCATTTCTGGATTGTCCACAGCAGCCTCGCCGAGTTCGTCCTTTTTCTTAGGCATACTTCCCTCCTTTTAGATAAATAAAAAAGTCCGCTTTCACGGACTCTAGGTCACATAAAAACGGGCTTCTAATGAGCACTAATTATTTAATTGTTAAAGAGCGTGCAGCACTATATTAAACCTTATACTACTTTTTCAAAATTGTCAAGGTTACTATATTCCTTCGGGAGTTTATTAGTATCAAAGATGTTAAACTTTTTACACCGAGGACAGACCATCTCCACATATCCTTGAAGGTGTAATCCTAACTTTTTATTGCATCCATCACATCTAAGATTCTGGTCTTTATCTATCACTGCATCGCCTTTAATCTTCGCCTTGTTTCTTCCTGAAGGTCAGCTATCAGTCCTTCTTTCTCTGCAATATTTCTAGCTTGCCTTTCAGTTGGAGTCAAGCCAGCACTTACATCATACTCCTCTATTGTTTCATTGACAGCACCTATCAAGAATAACCAGGCATCTAACTTTGGATAGCGTCTCCGCACATCCCTCCGACCTTCAGCCTTAGTAATCCCGGGAGTAGCAATAATACTGTCATACATCAAATATAACTTGAATACATCCCTCGGAGGGACTTTACTGAAGTCTTTAGGTGTCATTGCCTTTATCCTGACCATTTCTTTATAGAACTCAGGGTTATCCATAAGATACCAGTCATCATCAAACCAGTAAGTCTGACCAGCAGGTTTGCCCTTTTCTTTAATATCCTTATAACCCATATAAATATCAACATACTGTTCCTTCCCGATGAAGAGTTTATAGGCATTCATTTCCCATTCTTCCGCCTGAGTTCTATCCTCAATTTCAAGCAACTCATCATATCTAACATCAGGAATTTCGTTGAATGGCGTTATCGTAATACCCTTAACATCTCGCATTAACTCACCAAATGGAGTAAGATTACCTCTAGTGTCATACAATAGGCGGTCTCGCCTATAACCAGATGCAGATAGGTCATTATAGTAATATACATACTCATCACGGAGTTCAGTCTGATTATAGACATCATCAATATCCAGAGAGTAGAACTCAGACTGCCGGCGGAATAGCTTATAAGCCTTATTCTCAGGTTTATCCAAGTATTCAGTTCTTCGGTTTATACCAGTTTCAGGATTTATCTCATCTGGTATGGCATTATAAACCTCGTCATTCGGTCTGAACTTTATCTTCTCCTCCAGTATATCAATTGGAATATCTGATAGTGTTAGTGGATTGCCTTGCTCTTTTCTCCACTCCGTATATGACTGGACTCCTGCTATCTTGGCTGCCTCGGCATCTTTAAGTAGAAGTAAATCTGCTTCCCAAGTTCCTTGTTTTTTATCCGCTACATAATCCAGCCATTGGAAGTGAATATTGATAGATGTCTCAGGGGGTAAAGTCAATTCTGGGATTGCATCTTCAGGCACATTAAATTTACTGAGCAGCTTCTTATATTCTTGATAAGCCTCTTTAGAATATATTTCAGTGCCTTTCCATAGAGCAAGCATAGCGTTTTCTTTTGGATGTGACTTTATCCATTCCTGTCTTGGATTCTCCCTTAACTCAGGGTGTTTTTCAAGTAGCTTCTTCTTGGTCTCGTCATCAGCAGCGTGGTATTTGCGGAGCAAAACTCTTTGTTCTGGTGATAGATTTTCCAATGGAGAATCCTTCACCAATCCCAACTGCCACTGCTTGTAATAATCGGCAAAGGTATAGCCTTCCTTCAAATCAACCTCAAAATTCCTTAGTTGCTTATTGAGCATAGGCTCCATAGTAGTCTCTATATCTTCCTTTTCAAGATAAGCAAAGGCTAGGGGATGAACTCCCTCCATAGTTTTTAATTCCTCGGAGGTTACGCCTTCAAGCAATGTATTGAATTTCTGGTTCAATTTCGGCATATCATAAATATCAGATTCCTCAACAGATAAAACAGGGGCTTCGTCAATGACCTCACCCAGTTGACCTATGGCAGTATTAAGTTCATTCTGTAATACTTGAGGGTCTGCTCCCAGAAGTAAATCCAGAGCCTTGCGGGCTACATCAGTCTTTAGAAAATCCATCTCGTCAATCAGCCTACGTTTTTCTTCAGGACTCATCTTCTCATCCTGATAGATTAAATCCTGCTTCTTGCGGATTTCAGTTAAGTCTCTGGCTACCCTGCGTAAGTATCTGGCTGATGCGGAATAGAATACTTCTTTGGGTGTCTCCCCCTTTTCAATCGCTTCTTGATACTCTTTAATGTCAAAATCGGCAAAGAATAAGAGTTCGGGATGCGATGCTTTGAACTCATTGAATTTTTCTATGTTATCTTGGAGTAACATTTCCTTGAGATACTTCTCACCAGACTCATACTTCTCAAGGATGTCATAAAAATCATTAACTGTCTCACCAGCAGAACCATAAGGATTACGAACTACAAAGGCTTTGATTACGGGAGTATCCGCCAGTGTGGCAGATGGCTCTGGAATATCAGGGCTGACACCAGTTCCTTTGAGAATACCGTCCATAATATCCGTAGCATATCTTCCCAACCCACCTGTCCAAGCAAAAATAAGATTATCTATTTTTGCTGGAGGTAGTTTAAGAAGCTCACCAAGTTTTTTGGAGACTTCACTAGTCCAGGCAGTATATTGGAGTTCGGCAGGCATTGCTTCTCGACTTGCAGGAACTATCTTGCTTCCTCTAAAGAATGAGTAATTGGTCATCCATTCTAAAATCGGTAATCCTGCTGTTGGAATAAAACCAGGACTACCCGATTCTATTAGCGTTTGGGCAACATCCTTCATCAGTTCTGGGTCTTTATCCACCAACCAGTCAAGGAATCTTTCGGGGACTGAGCCGAAGATAATACCAAGCTCAAATGGCTTGGGGATACGATAGATGGTATCGCCAACAAAGACAATCCAGAATAAATCCTTCTGCCATTGGGGTATTTCCCTCCACCTTTCATCATCGTGATTAACTGCCCATAATAATAAACTTGGGAGTGTGATACCTGCGAAAACTTTGGCTGAGGTTCTAATGGGATGTTCTTTGAATGAACTAATCATCTTGCCCCAACCACGAATAGTGGCATTGAAGAAGGCGATAAGGGTATTGATAGCCTGAGCAGTCGTGCCAGCCTGAGAGAAATCAAGAGTTACAGACCTTGCTGAATAACCAGCTTCAAGAGGCACTGCTCCGCTTTGAATACCCTTCTTAAACTCACCCAATCTTGTTGCCTTTTCACCAAGTTCACTTATAATTCTGAATAATTCTAAGGGATGTTTCACATACTCCGTGAAATCCCTACCCTCAACTATTTCCTTAAAACTCTTTCGTAAATAACTCCTGTCCATTGAGACCAACATAGAATGTTCTGCTCCAGACATCCTGAATAACTGGTAATCATTACCCTTACCTATCATACTGGCAATACCTCTGATAAAATCTATCCCAGGCATAAATCCATAATTGGAATAGGCAAAGGCAGTCATTTGGTCTCTGGCAGGATTTCGGAACATAAAATCAGGACTTAATGTAGCGCCAGCTCTTAACCATCTGGCAGGAGCACCAAGTATCTTCCCTATCATACCCAATGATTCTCTGTTAAGAGCCAATAAAGCATCACGGAGGTCAGCATCAATCCTATAATAATTTTTCTTGCCATCAATTAAAACAGTAACCTCATCACCACTAACAAAGAAAGAGGGTCTGAATATATCAACCATCTGCTCTTCTTCAGCTTCTGATAAACCCTCTATATCAACACCAAGCTCTTTGGCTGAAACCTGAGCTACTCTTGCCATTGGTGTTTTTACTCTCTCAAATACATCTGCCAGCTCAGGATTCTGGTCAACTAGATTAGCCAGAGCAATACCCACCTGATTCCTGTCGGCAGCACTGATTAAGACATAAGTATTCTTGACTATACTTTCTAAGGGGTTGATTATCTCCCTTTCAGAGCCTTTTATTCTCTTGATAGGAGAGGCTATATTAGCCATCTTTTTGCCGAATACACCTTTGGATTCAAGTTCATTGAACACTCGATAGAATGGAACATAGTTCCCATATTGGCGTAGTTTTCCTAAAAGGTCTCCACTGATAAGCCCCATCTCATTAGCGTAGACCAGAAGGCTATCCTGATACTTATAGACTCTTTTAGCCAACGCATCAAACTCTGGATACTTAGCGTTTAACTCGCCAACACTTGATAGGGCATCATCTTGTGTAATACCTGTTTCTATATCACGTTGAGCTAATTCAAAAGCCCTTCTAGCTGTTAGATAAGTAGAGAAATCCCGCCATTTAACAGGGGCTCTTACTTCATTGAGAATATTCTCAAGTGACTCCCCTGTATAATTGGGAACTGCTTTGCCCTTCTCCATCTTCCAGAATTGCTTACCAAATGTGCCATACTCAAGGAATGTGGTAGCTTTGCTGGTAACACCCCTGAGAAGTCTAGCCAAAAGATAAGGATTCTCCTGAATAGATAAATCAACCCCGCCTTTCCGCAATTGGTCGGTTATCCTCTTTAATGGGAATAAATCATCAACCATTTTAGAATTGAACTTGTGCCAGCCACGCCTTATTTTCTCCCTGATATTAGACTCTGCAGGTTCAATTTGTATTCTACTGAACACTCTAGCAGTAGCCCCTTCAGTTGGAGTTGGGGCTTCAATATATGAGCTTGATATTGTTTCGCCAGTGGGAGTAACCTCAGTCATAGGAGTAACCCCAGGAATCTCAACAGCAGGTTTTACTGGAGGTGCTTCAACTGCTTCAGTAACAGGGGGTATAACCTCTTTGGGGATTGCTGGTTTACCAATTTTTAGTTTTTCATAATTTGCTACTACAACCTCCTGCGTAGGAAATTCCTTCGTCCCACCAAATGAAATGCCATCATATCCTTCTTTAAGAGCCAAGTCCATTGCTTCTCTAGCTTGAAGCGAATTGCGGATATTCTCCACATTCTTCAACCTCAATGTAGAAATATCTATTGGCACTACTTCCGCAGTAGCACCACGATATTCAGATGACATCTTCAAACGGTTTGTCATTTCAGATGCAAAAGATTTCGCAGTTTCAGGATTCAACGATAGATAGACATAATCACCTACTTCCGTTAAAGTTTTCGGTAATTGTTGTTTTGTTAATCGCCAAGGCTTTAATCCCTCTCTTTTTATTTGCTCTAAATGAACTGATGATGTTCCGTGATATGCTATATTCTCTATTGTAACTTCAGGAACGGCTTTAATATATTTATTGAAAAAGTCATACAAGGGTTTAGCGGATTTCTCCAATTCTTGGGGTCTGACAATATATTCCTCCGCCATCTCCGATAGAAATTCACCCCTCTTCCTTGCATCTGCAGTAGACTTCCTGAACATAAATAGTGTGTCAAAAAATCCTAATTCTTTTAATTCCTGCGGAGTTTTGTCCTCAAAGTTCAGACTTCTCCATTCTTCTCTCATCTGTTTGGCTAATGGGGTATTCCATCTTCCGCTTTCAATTTGATGTATCGCTTCGTGAAGGATAGTTTCATTTAATTCTTGCTTCCCCTTCTTTTCGCCTATGTATAAATCATAGGGTCTATCCTCCATACCCCTGCCTACATATCCATATCCTTTCATTCCACGAGGCACAATATAAACAGTTGAATCAGACATACCCTTCAAGAAATCGGATATTTCAGGTCTGATATTATCTAATAGTGTTTTATCTTCACCAATAATCTTAATCTCTCTTGTAACCTCTGGTCTACCCTCTGGTACTCCTTTAACTAAATCAGGATATTCTGCTAATACTTCAGCAGGGACAGGTTTACCTTCAGAGAGAGCATCCTGCACAAGTTGTTTGTGTTCAGTTTCCCTCAATCTATCGGGAATGGTATTTACTATCCTTCTTATTTCAGATTCACTAGCAGCAGGGTTAGATTGCCGTACCTTATTTGTCATATATTCATTATTTATCATCTGCCAAGGTTTTTTAGGTACTCCTTCTATCGCACCACGCTCAGGTGCTTCCCTTACTCGTTCTCTTACCCCTTTCGCTCCCTCAACTATCCTGTCTAGTAATCCTTGACTTTTATCTAATTCGCTGACAATCTCATTATAAAGAGGATGAGTTTCTGTAATCTCAGTTTTTAAGGACTTCTTAATTCGGTTAATAGTAGAAATACCACTCTGCCCAAGACCTCCCATCACTGTCGTTAGAAGGAAGGTCTGCGGGGCTACTTCCTTGAAGGCTTCTACCCAAGTTATGTTACCTTCCCTAAGTCCTGCCTGAACTTCTATTGCCGATTGACCCTTTTGGGTTATTGTTTCCGTCAAGAACTCCTCACCATATATACCAACGAATTTACTTAAAATCTTAGTTGCTATACTTCTGCCCACTACTCTACCTAGCGGTAGAGTTAATATTCTAGCAAAAGCAAGATTACTTATTGCTTCAGGCAAAGCTTCCCATAACCCATAAGCCCTAGCCTTAGATTCAAAGTCATCATATAATTGTTGTCTCTCAGCCAGAGTTAAGTGCCTGCCAGTTTCCTTCATATTCTCTTCGTCTTTAAGGTCAAGGTATTCCTTAGTTATCTGGTAAGTAGTTATTTGGTAAGCCACCACTCCCGAAACTGCTGAACCAAGAAACCAAGCAGCTACTCTAGCCCCTGGCAATGGAACCATTCCTATCGGGACAGCTGTAGTTGCAAATGCTCCCATTGTAATTAATGAATAAGCTATATTCTGGGGTAAATAAGCTATATCTGAAACTGTAAACGGCAAGCCTGTTTCCCCATATTTATCAAATGTCTCTTGAGCAAACTGGTCTAAATCTTTCTTGGCATCCTCAATAAATCTATCAGCCCAGCCTATATCTACTGCCCCTTGTCCTCCTTGAATACCACTAAGAAAAGCAGCTGCTACCTGGGGTAGTACCTTAGTTAAACCTTCCCCCAATACTTTGAGCAAATTCATATGCTTGCGAACTTCCTCATCAATAATTCGCTGACGCTCTTCATCTGAAATAGGGGGAGGTTCTACCTCTGGGCTAACCGGCATACCCATTGCTTCCCACTTATCATAAAACATCTTGCCCCCTGCCTTACGATACGATTGAAATGCCTTAACCCTTTCTTTTCTTTCCTCAGAACTCTTTACTGGAGGAGCAGGGGCATAACCCAATCTTTCATACAAGCCACGACTTATCAATTTGTGTTGTTCTTTTAGGGTAAACTCTTTTTTATTAGGATTATATGAACCAATCCATTTACCCGTTGAATCGTAGGCTCTGTTAGTTGCTGTATCATAAATTATCAGTTTTCTAACGCCTTCAATTTCAACAACAGCCTGCTGCGGGATGGAAACCTGTTGTGAATATAAATCGTCTATCATCTGGTCATCAGCCCCTAAAGCCTTCAGCAGAGATTCCGTATATTCGTTTCTACCCTTCGCCCTTAAATCTTCAACAAAGGCTTCAGGATCGTCTCTCGCCAGAGTCAGAGCAGCATTAAAAACTTCTTCTGGTGATTCACCCATCTCTGGATAGACATTCCTTAGAATATCAGGAAGGTTAAACTCTGGAGCTTTTGGCACTCCAGAAGGTCGCCTTGGAATAGTTGCCAGTCTTTCTCTTATCCCTGATATGTCAGCTTCACTGGTTATGGGAATACCAGTTCTGAAAGGTGTTCCTGTAGGCACAAAATATGATTCACCTGTGGGAGAATAATATATCTCGCCACCTTCAACCCCACGACTACCACCACCAGCAGGCATTGTTTGGAATTCAAGTGCTCTGGCTTCTGGAACAGTTGGTGGTAATCTAAAGGGGGCTTCTGGTTCTACTACTGGAGGGGCTTTAGGTTTCTCTAATTCCTCTGGCTCCATCCAATACACTTCATCGGTGTCAGTCTCTCTTATAAGATAACGTCCACTAACAGGTGATTTAGTAACAATTCTCCTGTTCCCAATAATCTGACCAGTTAAATCTCTTATTACAGTCTCTACCATTAAAACCTCGGTGCTCTTGGTTTTTGAGTTCTTAAAGTCTGCCTCAACCTTTCTACTAAAAGATTAGACCTCGGCTGAAATGTTTGTTTTTGAAGTGCTCTGTTAATAATATCTTTAGATAACTTCTTTAACTCTGAACTCACAAACGGCATTAAGTCACCTCCTCTGGAATAATAATTATCCATCCCTTAAATTCCCTAGTAAGTTTTTCAATTGGTGGAATCTCATTCAGAACCATACCATATGGATATTTTGAGGCATCAATATACTTACCATCCTCTTTTAGCCCCTCCAGCATAGCATCAGCCCCCTCTTCATAAGCGAAGTTTGTACACTCTTCTGGAGCAAAGCAATGTAATGGATTATATTTCACTTCAAACTTCGGCCAGTCTTTCGGTCGATACACCTATACCTCCTCTAATTAACTCCAATATAAAATGCTCTTAAACTCTCATCTTCTACATAATCCATCAGGTTATTCTCATAATAATTTACTAGAACGGGTATTTATCTGTGAGATATTCTTGGATTAAATCCCACTCCACCATACATTTTTCATATCTTTCTAACCATTCTTTTTCTATATCCACTATCAGTTTCCCGTTATATCCTTTTCTCCACGTCCTTTCAATGGTAAAAACTGGATATTGTTCACCTGAACTAATTATTACTTTCATCAGACCGCAACCTCCTCTTCCATAAATTCTCCTGCACCAGGCGGTTCTGATTTCCTGGTTGTTCTAACCGCACCTTCAACTGGACCACCTTGACCTACCTGTAAAGCCTGTGCTTCCTGTTGAGGTGAAGCCTGCGGTATCTCTACACCTGTTAATTTACTCACTTCTCCCTGAGCAGTTCCTTCAAGCGTCTGACCTACTTCAATGAGTAATATTCTAGCCTCGTCTGGATTACCCTGCTTATCCAAAGCCTGAGCCATCTCAAATAAAGCTAATGCTCTGCTAACCTTCTTAGCTGTCTGAACAAGGAATTTCTCGTCAATGTCATCGTAATCCCGATATTTAAGGATTGTCTTTCTAATACTCCTGTCATCCATCCACCTCTCTGCCATCTGTGCCAACCCATAAGTAGCAGCCGTTTCTTCTGGTAGAGCAGTTAGATACTCAAAGTCTACAGTATAATTGCCAGCAAGGTCAGCAGGAGTATAAATTCTCTTTCTGCCAACCCTGCCAATATCGGCTGTCATATTAAAAGTTTCAAACTGCCATCTAGCTTCCTTAAATAGCATCCTCTTAAATCTATCCATAGTCTTTAATCTTGGCGTGAATACCTGTCTCGATGCTCCAGCTAGTGTGGCAATAGCTACCTGAGATAACTGAAACTGTAAATTACCCCAGTCTATATGAGAAATTGAACCTCGCTGTATTGCCCCCCCTAATGATGCCGTAAAGAATCTGAGTGACCCCTGTATATCTGGACTCTCTATTCTTTTTAACCAGTCCTCAGTTTCTAATGCCAAGACATTGCCAGCCCTATAAATAGGTTTATCTGGTAACTTTTTGCCACTTTTACTCCCCAGAACTTGCGGGGGAGATAGAGCCAATTGATTCATTGTTTGAAGGATTGAGGCTATCCTGTTTAACTCAGGATAAAGTTCTCTATTAGCAGAGTATATAGACTCACCGTGCATCCTTAATGCTCTATTTGTAGTATCAAGAAATGTGCCTTGCTGGCATAATTGAATAACAAAAGGAGGATATCCTAATTTATTCGATGTAGCTTCATAAAATTTACCATCTAAAAAGACTACTTCTTCCCTGCTATCCCAAAAATCCCACCTTATTGTTGCTTCTCCAAGCGGTTTATAATCGGGATATTCCTCTCTACACATATCTTTATCAAGAATATCCCAGAAGGCTACCCTGGATAACCCCCATCTACCAACAGAATAAACGCATTTACGTCTATCCACTGGTAAAAGGTCAATATCAAAACCATCTCTATCCTGAGACAAAAGGATTCTCGCTATCTGCCCACCTCTGATTGCATTTTGTTCCCATTCATAGACATCAAAGTCAGGCATCAAGATGCTGTTAAGGTTTTCATTTGCCAAATACATCAGGTCTCTCCACCAATCTTCAATAACTGCCGATTGGTGTCCGTCTAATGGCTTACCATCACGCTGCCCATTTATTTCAATAATCTCTTGAGATTCATTTAGAACAGCTAAAACACGCTCTCCAAAAACCCTGGCATCATTCATATTAACGTTTACTACACGCTCTAATGTCTCACCATCTGGGTCTTTGAGAGTATAAGGGTCTAGCGTCCACAGTTTTTCATCCTCATCCATACGCTGAAAAATGTGTTTCCGCCATTCCATATCCACTGAGTTTATCCAACTCATTATTTCATCATCTGTAATGGCAGAACCCGGTGCTTGAGCAGCTATTGAATTTGACTGCGGAACGGCTTTACTACCTCTAAGGTCAGCTATTTTTGTCATTAAACTCTCCTATCCCTTAATTGTGCCTACTAGTGCTATATCGGCATCATCTGATAATACCGATAACGGTCTGAACTGAGTCATCATATACCGCTCAGAATTATGAACGAGGATACCGTTAGCGTAGTATTCGTGGACTGTATCTATATTGAGGTCATAGACAGTTGTTTTGTCTTTGCATGTTGTGTTTATAAATCGCACCGCATTTTCTTGAGCAAGTTCTGGTAAGTGCGTATCTGTTAATGAGAAAAGATTTGCCACAGATTCCGCATTGACGCTGTTCATCATCTTTATGGGAAGCATACCGGTTGGCTGTTTTGCAAGCTGGTGAACAGAACTTACTGTGGGAGGGTTCAAGGGTTTGGTATTCTTTCCCGCAGAATTGGCACATCTTGGTAATTGGTTGTTTATCTGCCCATTCTTGCTTTGCTCTCTGACTAAGGTGGGCTTTGCCCTCTGGAGTAGAAGCCCATTGCTTCCATCGCTCAATTGCGAGTGGACGTATTCGGGCAAGGTGTTCAAGGTCATATATTCTCGCACCATTTTCAAGATGTTCTGATATGTGTAATCCAAGTCCTTTACATTCAAGATTAGAGAGTTCATTATTCGCAGAATTATTGTCCCTATGGTGGATACAACACCCCCTAGGTATTGCGCCAAAGTTATCCTGCCAGATAATCCTGTGGAGATAACCCCTGCTAGACCTGAAGTAGATCCTATCAGACCGCCTCTTTGCTTGCGGATACCGATGATATTTGACGCCCCTGTAAATAACTGTTTCTCGTTCCATGTCTCTACTGTATCATAATATCGCAGGGCTGTCAATGGAAGAAAACCTTTTTCTTTTACAAAAACATTATGTTCTGGAGTCCCCTGTAAGATTTGACCATTGGAGAACTTAGCTTCAATGGTATCAGCCACTTTCTCAATTTTATCTCTAACAGGGTAATATCCCTGCCTAGTTAAGACTTTATCGCCGACTCTGACATCTCTAATCGGTTTCAAGCCATCTTCCGTAGTTACCAATGTCTCACCCACCAGACAAGCCATAAGGTGATATATTTGTGCGTCCTCTATTTTATCCTCAATGGGATTATAGTTGGCATCAAGTTCTCTACTAAATGTTTGCTTCTCAGCTAAATAATTCTTGCAAGTCCTGAATACCTTGTGCTTATGGAGCTTTTCAAAGCCATAAACCCTGTTTATCCCAGACCATACATTCCCATCTAAAGGCTTATCAATTCTCCATCCAGCCTGAGTAAAATCACCCCTCCAACCATCCTCAGTGAGTGAACCACCCATTCGTGTTGCTATCCTTTCATTTTTTGATAATTCAATCCAATTCGTAACGTGTTCAAATGTAGATAACTGACCCATTGAATATTCTCGATAAGTATAAATTGTACTCGACATAGGGTCATAAGCCTTCCATAAGGCAACAGTATTAACTGGCCCGAAGTCGTGTCCTACATATCTCGGCCAACTAGAGGGTATTTCAAACGGCTCAACCACATCGTTTGCCGAGTCAAAGGCATCATAGATAAGCCCAGTAGGTTTGTCAAATCGCCCCCTGTGCATCATATTAAACTTCCAGCCAGGCATACTCTTTTGCATCCTCTGGTATTCATCAAGAGGAAAGGCAGGATTCTCAATAGAGTCAAACTGGATAACATCTATATCAGGGTCGCCATTAACCCAGCGGTCATATATTTCTGTCTTGAACCAACCTAAGCAATAAAGTGTAGTTGTAAAAAGAATCCTTGCTTTGTTTATCAGACCACGCCGTTCAACAGCTTCCCATGTTTCTCTCTTGAACATTTTCATTCCACACTCGTCTAGCCATATAGCCTTAACAGTAGCGGATTCCATAGATTCTGGATTCTGAGCAGAGCCAATAAATATCTTGGTATCTACATCTGCGTTGGGGAACAGAATATAATCGCTCTTATTCTTGACTGTTTTCTCATTAAAGAAAGTAAAGACCTTCTTGTTATCGTTATAAGTCCCATAGCGTAATAGATATTCAAATACATACAGAAACTCTGGAAGTAACTTCCTATCAAGTAAAGGAAAGGTAGCCGTGCCTATCAGATAATCGCCAGGCCCGCAGGTTCTTATTTCTCTATCCAACCAGTGAGGCCCGAAACACGTCTTGCCACCCTGTGAACCAGCCTGCATATCAATATATCTTTTGCGAGACTTCCATACCCTTGACTGTCCAGGGTGCATATTTAGTGTCAGCTTCCCATCAGGAGTTATTTCCCTGAAAGGCTTTACTTTAGTTCCAGTTGTCATACTCTACCTCTGTACCTGCTGTACTATACAGTGATTTCTTAGCAACCAAACCACAGCGTACACAAAACTTCCTTGTTTCTGTGTAATCAAAGTCAATACTTCCACATTCAGTACACCTCACCGCATCTAAATCAGTCGTATCAGAAAAATACATCTCAATATTGTTACTATTCATTCCTTCACCTCTATCAATGGCTCCCCATTAGGTAATTTTAAGCCTTGAGAGTCGAGATATGCCCATAAAGCAGCTGGATGGTCAGTGAAATCCTCTATCTCTTTCCTAATTTTAAGTCGCTTTTGAATTAAGTCATACTTTGGCTGTAACTTATCATACTCCTCTCTTACTTTAGGGTCTTTTATCTCTTCTCTAGTTGCCATTATTCAACCTCTCTATTACTAGATTGGCTATCAGGTCTATGTGTTCGGCTGCCAGATAAACACTACCAGAGTTAGTAACGTGTAAACTAGCCTCCCCACTTCTAATCTTAGACTCTAGCACAACAGGCTCTTGTTGTTTATATAGTTCCTGTAATTTCTCTTCCGCTGTCATTTTACCTCCAAAGTTCCAATAAATATCTTAAAGCATCCATGTCTTCTGGCGTTTTAGCTGTTCTGGCTTTAACACGAATAAACTTATCTCCTTCCAGTATTAGTAATCCAAATATATAAAACGGCATCATCAGCCATTTAATCGCCCTTTTCATACTTTCCTATATCCCTAACATCATTGAAAAGTTTATACCCCTCAACTTTATCTGTAAGATTATACCCGCCCCCATAAGGCTCTGGTTCTTTCCAAAAATCAGGGCTGGGGTGCTGATATGGTCTCCTATCCCAACCTCTTCTTATAATCTGCTCTATTACCCAGTCACCTAAACTCGAATACTCGTGTCCCCAGTCATACATTATTATCACCCACTTCCAGAGTGCCAACATCACCATCTTCCGACTGGGATTGGTGTAATAAACCGAAAACATATCCCGTATATCAATCAGGGTCTTGGTGTTCTCATATATCGTATTTTCTTTGGTTGGTTCAGGTAATCTACGAATCCTGTCAAGAATCACAGCCATTTGAAAGACAACCCTTACCACACCCAACAAACTCACAGGTTTTTGAATCTTTACTAAGGGAGTCTTAATTTTATCTATTATAAAACTCTGCATCTCTGGTTTCCTGTACTCCCTATTCTTGATAACCATTCTCCCTCAACTTGAACCTCCTTATCCTCCATTAACTCATCGACTTCCATTCCTCTCCTGACCATATCTTCCCAAAGCGTTCCTTCATCACGAAAGCCAACCAGAGTTGCTCCATTGTAGACGGGTAAAGTTTTGCTGCTTTATCTGCATAATGTGTAAAAGACCAATTATAAAGTAGTCTGAGCAAGACAAAGCATAAAGGTTTGTCATTTACCATCTCCTGCAACTGGTCTTGATAGGGTAGCCAATAAACTGGGTTTGTAAAAACCTTAGTTACAGTATAAGCGCAAGATAAGTAATCATCATCTGGACAATAATAAAGATTGGGAGGTTCCCTATTGCTCTCCATTGGTATTTGTTGCTGTATCTCCTCTGCCTTCTCACACATCTTTATGTATTCTGGACTTACATCCATAAATAAACACCTCCATCAAATTTTAACTTACCTTCTCTAAATCATCCCCTATATAAATTAGGTAATGGTATCTTCTGTTGAGGCATCACTGTTTTTGCGTTCATCTCAGATAGCACCATCAAAATGGCATTGAACCAACACATCCCCATCTTCTTCTGCATCCCCGCTACATGCTGCACCATCTCTACATAAAAATTACACCTTTCCTTTATGCAATAATCCTTTACTATCTGACAATACTTGACTTTTTCCTCTTCATTATGATTCCCGTTCATTCCCCTTTCTCCTGAAAAACTATACTAATATATACCTGTCTGGCAGTATTATGGTATCGTCCTCTAACTCCTCCGCTTTTACTTGACCAATCATAGGGAATATTACCCTACATCCCAGACAGTTATAAAATCCACCCATTATGAACCCAAAATCACCACTCCATATGCCGTCTAACCCACAATCCCCTCCACACTCAGGACAACTTTCTACCTTTTTAACTTCTATCATATCACCCTACAATAATAAAACCCAACCACTCCTCTTAACCCACCAACCTTTCATTCTCCCTCCTCTATCAATGGCTCAAATGTATAATAAGCAGATAAGTGAGGGTGAGATACACCTAATGGTAAACCTCTTATACCTACGCCTTGAGCATGGAGATACTTCATAATTGCCGTAGCACAATCGTCAAGGTTGATATGTCTACCATCCCTGCCATCTGCCCAAACATTACCAAGCCCATCTTTGAGGAACTTCATTATCTCTTCTCTAGTTGCCATTCACCCTCCTTTAATTGCTCAGGCATCTGCCATCTTTATAAAATACAAACGCATTGAACTTGCCTTCCCAGTTGAACATAACATTGAAAACTTCAGGATTCTTATAAAAAGCCTCAGCTAACGGATGCCTCCAGAAACTGGATAACACATCTCGCCAAGCAGTACTATTGATACCCTCTCTTAAACTATCAGTCAACGGGAAGAAGAATAATGTATTACCTGAATTGTGAACTAACCAATTGTGGTTACTATCATCCCACGCAAATAGAGCATCAATGCTAATCCTCGGAGTCTCAATATAACCCCTCTTACCAACTCTCATCAATTCCCTGCACGCTTTCAATGGGTTAAGAGTATGCTCCAAAACATGAGAGCAAAAAACAAAGTCAAACTCCTTGTCTGCAAATGGCAATGCCTCAATATCTGCCAGACAAAAAGGCTTTGTAGTTTTTATTACTTTCTTGTCAACTAAAAAAGTGGCGGATGGAAATGGCCTATCACCACAACCAATGTCTAATACCTTACCATCTGGAATGAAACCTATGAACTTATACCATAACTTGGCATCATCCTGAGCAGGATTGACCCAATATTTATTTATCCTGTAATCAAACCTAATAGGAGAATTGTTTATTGCGTACCTTAAGACTCTCTTGACAATGTGCTCAGTTTTCATAAACCTTCCTTTTTCTATATTAATTAAAAAATTACGGAGACTAGACTTTGCTGTATTTGATTACTAAGTCAAGATGGTCTTTAAGCAACTCTATCTCACCACTAGATATGATTGGTCTAACCTTTCCTTTGTTCTCTCTCGCAATATCAAGAAGTTTTTCAAGCTGCTGTATGATGGTGCAAAGTTGCTCTATTGCTACATCATCCTTCGCTACATTCATTATGTCCATACTTTACCCCCTTTTTCTATATTATAAAAAGTTTACCTACATATACATACCACAGTCACAATCCGATTTACGCACCTACCCCTTGGACAGCTGGCAATCATATTACGTTTATCGCTATGACAGTTGTCTACTTTCAACCCCTCTATATAAAGTGCCTTACTGTCCATATTCCTCATTCGTGCCTGGTATGCTTCGAACTATATTTGTTATGTCAAACTATTCCTTGTTCTGCTTTCCATATTGTCCATTTAAGATAATCCTCCCCATCCTCAAATCGTTCTGAAGCCAAGACAAGTGAGCCTTGATAGCGTCCCTGTCTCGAAGTAAAGCATAAAATACACGAGATGCTACCGAGCCTGACTCATCCTCCACATATCCAGGAGTTATCCCGGCTGCTCGCATAGCTCGGACATTGGCCGAGGACATGATAGCCCCAACCTTTAGCTCCAAAGCTCTCCTCTTTAGGGAACGCTCTAACCTCTTTCGTTCCTTATCCCTTTCCTTACTTAACGGCATGTTTTACTCCTTTAGGTTGGACAAAGCTAATTAGGTTGGACACTGAGTAGGTTCATATAGAAAGAAAAGATAGGTATCAAAACCCTTCCCCTCCCCTTATTCTTATCTATCAATTTCTGTTTAGCTTGACCCATACTCTCCAATAGCGGTCACAGGATACATAATATTCCCAGTCAATACCTTGCTCCCCTATCAATAAGATAATAGCCAGATATCAATAAGATAATAGCCAGAAATATCAAATCCTCAATTCTCGGCATCTTCCTTAACCTCACATATATATGTCATTTACCTTCCTCTAATAATTCTACTGCGTGACCCTCTATCATCGGAGTTTGGCCTGCCTCGTTCAATACCACATCTACGTGTGTTATCTGTATCCGCTTGGTCTCAGTTATGTCTACCCTCGTCCTGTCCTTGCGTCCCCACCTGTCTGGATGCCTGCGCTCTAAGAATGTGATAGCCGGTATCCATTCCCTTTTAATCTCTGCCGACTCACGCACAACCTCTACCAATTTAGCCTCAGCCTCAGCCTCAGCTTTTTTTATAGATTGGATTAGATGAGAATACAAAGAATCCACGCCTAATAAATTGTCAGCCTCACCTTGTTGAACCCAATTCCAGAGTGTTTTCTCATCAATTCCCACCAGATTACAGGCCGTGACAGCGTAGTTGCCCTTGCGGATATATTCTGAAAGGGCAGTAATCATACCGTTGTTCAGTTTTCTAGGGATGGGTCTTTTGGTATTATTCATATATATAATATATAATAGATAGCACAGATAAGGGTTTGTGTCAAGCGGGGTGGTTCGCACTAATACTAGCCTCAAAATATTTATTTAGTCTCAAGATTCACCTCATTCCGTGTAAAAGTGGGCGATAACATGTAAACTAGAACACTTGAGCTATTGCAGTGTGTATTATGAGTATGTTAGTATGTATGCAGGTAAAGAATAAAAAGGAGAAGGAAAGATGTTAGAACTTATGAGGAAGATAGAGGAAAAGGGAAATGCCGAGATTCAATCACATACAGAAAGCCCATCGGCTAAGGCACTCATGGACAATGTAGACTTCATAGGGGAAGAGGAGGACTTCAAATTTACTCGAACAATAGACGCCGAACAAAGACACTTTCACGGAGAATTAAAGACAAAGGCTTATGAAGAGGGTATGAGGTCAATGTTACGGGCTATCCTATACGAAATGAGTAAGGAACAAAGCTAAACGCCCTAGCTACTTGCCGGGGAATAGCAAGCCTCGGCAAACGCAAGGGATTAGCAGGTAAACTCATAAGACCTGAGCTAGTAAGCCAGGCTGAGGGATAGGAGAAAAGGGAATGAGAGAATACAAGGATATAAAACTAATAGCGAAAGAGGTTAAACAAGAATTAACAAGGCAATATCCTGATTGCCAATGGTCAACTAGAATTGAGCGATTCTCTGGGGGACAAGCATTAAACGTTACTCTAATGACAGCACCTTTTGAGGCATTTGCTAAGGATAAGGATTGCAATGGGAATCCTATCAGGGGATATGCACAGCTCAATCAATATCGATTTCAAAGGCCAAATGATGAGAACGTAAACAATGGAGCATATCTCACTAAAGAAGCTTGGGAGTGTATGGCAAACGCTTATAAAATAGCTAGCCGTGACAACTGGAATAACTCAGACCCTCAGGCAGATTATTTTGATGTTAATTACTGGTTACATTTAGAAATTGGGAGATGGGATAAACCCTTTGTTAAAGCAAGCTAATCCATTGACCAACTGCCCGTCAGTCGCCGTGGCGGGTAGTAGTGAGCGGAGTAGTAAGATGAAAAGTAGAAAACTGAAACGAGGTATGCACGTTATATCGAAATGGCAATACTCGAATGGTTATCCCAGAGAAGGATTTTTGCCAGAAGGTTATGATGGAGATGGAACTGCTTTTATACAATGGGATGATGACGGGTCTCAGGAGTGGGGAGATAGAACCTCATTTATACCTTGTCCTACACTTAAAGACTCTCTAAAACTTATTAGGTAGCACCTTAACAGTAGTAAGGACCGCAATCAGATAGAAGGCAAGGTAAGACGATGATAAAGGGAATAAAGAATATGAAAAATAACCACTGTCCTGAATGTAAGTCTGATAAGATAACTAAAGCCGGGTTCTCCTGGAAGAAGAGAAACAAGATCCAGCGTTATCGGTGTATTAAATGCGGCCGGCTGTTTTCATAATATCACGCCATAGCTGGCTCGTTCACCTCTACTCCGTCTTTAAGCCTGTTGTTGCAGTCTTTACAAAGCTGTGTCATATCTCTCAACACAATGCACCTATTGCAGACCGACCGATGACACTCTCTGCACACAAATGAAACCTGCGACTCTCTCTTGCACCTTTCACACACGAATCCTGACATTCTCTACCTCCAGTTCAATGTAAAATCTCCGCTATATCTTCCAGAGATACCTCATTAACTCGCCAAAGATAAGCCTCCACTGTCTTGCATTGCCTCAGTAACTCAAGCCACTCCGCTTGCTCCGGTGAGATTTTGCCCTTCTCAGATTTTAATTCTGCAAAAATGAGCCGGGGCACTTTAACGATAGTAATATCTGGGTAGCCTTTCGGACTCCACTTTGACAGGAAAGGATGATAGTATGCGTCTACTTGACGAATCTTGGCTACTTCCTTAACCTGAGCCTCAAACTGCTTTTCGGTTATCTTCATAGCTCTATATCCGGCTCTACTTCACAACATTGGTTTCATTTCCCCTGAGTAGTTCATTAAGTCGTTCAATCTTTACCATCTTAATCCTATCCCAAGTATTTCTTACATCATATCCTGCTTCTTTGTAAGGCAAACTCCAAGCCCCAGTGCCACCGCATAGGTCTAGGATTATTCGGTCAGCATATATTTGATACTTCTTCATAGTTCACTCTCTACTTCACAAGTGCAAGATGTTCCACCATCCCAGAACTCGCCACCACAAATCTCACAAGTTCTATAAATACTAGGGTCACCATTATCATCTTCAACCTCGTCTATGCAACGCCAATATTCTACTAATTTATCTGGTGACATTTGCTCTAACTCTAGTAATTCCAAGAAATCCATATTCCCTCCTTATCTGATACTTCTTCATAGTTCTATATCCGAGTCTACTTCATTGCCCCAACAGATTTATCAGTAATCAAACCGCCTTGCCTTAATCGTCTTTTGGCGATCTTACGTGCCTGTTTTAGTGGCACCTCCTGAGCAAGCATTTCCCAACCTGCACGAGGAACCCATACAGTATAGCCGATTTCGTCCTTGAAAATGGTGATATTCTTATACAACTTTGGTGGTTCATAGTAGCCGTAACCATAATCAACAAATGTTCCGCAATCAAAGAAAATACGAGTTGTGTCATAAAAGGCTTGACGCTCACCATAGCATTGATGCTTATGATATGGGCACATAGCACGAGTACGAACGGGATTTTCACATCGATAAATGTGTAGCATTACTTCTCCTTACTTGGTCAGCATATATCTGGTACTTCTTCATAGCTCACTCTCTACTTCATTGCCCCGAAATATCTCAAGTATTATCAGGTGTGATTTCTTAGTGCGTTCTTTCAGCTTATGCCAACCAGCTGCCTTAAAGCATTTGCCATCGCCCTTGACTTCTCTGGGATTAACGTGAGTAAAATGACGGTTATCTTCCCATCTTTGCCAAGCTAATTTGTCTGCCTCTCTTATCAATTCACTTGAAAGTAAACTACTCTCATTATGGAACACTGAACAATATATTCCTTCACTTGCTACTTTCCGCCAACACCACAAAGCAAGACAATCCGATGTAAGCAATACCATGGACTCCCCTTTGCCAGAGAAGCCATATCTCACATAGTCTATTTCAGGATTGCGACAGCTATAATGTCGTCTATACAAGGCAACTGCTCTTGGGTCGCCATCTAATATCCCTATCCAGGGCAGGTCAGCATATATCTGATACTTCTTCATAGTTCACTCTCTACTTTGGGAAACGAAATGCCTTTCTTATTATCTCTTTCCCTTGCATAACTTCTTCTGGAGATTTCCATCCGTTTCTCTCAAGAATCTCAATCATTCGCATAACTTGGTCAGGAGTTACAAATATCTCCCTTGCTATCTTATCTATCAATTCCTGCTTTGTCATAATCCCCCCCTTATCTGATACTTCTTCATAGCTCTATATCACTCTCTACTTCATTACCCCAGCAGGATTAGCTTTCTTTCTGTAATCATAGCCTATCTTGTTAGCCAGGAATAAGGCATAAAGGTATAGTGCCTTCCTGTTTATGTCATCTGCTCTAAAGCAAGCCTCGGTAAACTTATCCTGAACTATTGCGGTAAGGAAGTTGCCGAGAGGATAACCTTCGTGATACCACCGATATATATGATGCATACACATAGCTACGTGGTCTAGTTCCTCAGAGGTTAGCCTGAGTAGCACTTCATTATACCTAGCATTATCCTCAATCCACGCCCTTATATCTGATTGCTCCATTTTATTTACCTCCTATCCTTTTTCCGCAT
>Ga0180007_10001668_pt1 | contig 28728 bp, 27 predicted proteins | sample MM_PC_MetaG_FD_121122 | JGI IMG/M metagenome (GOLD analysis project Ga0180007, IMG submission 121122) | Groundwater microbial communities from the Aspo Hard Rock Laboratory (HRL) deep subsurface site, Sweden - MM_PC_MetaG | ecosystem: Environmental > Aquatic > Deep subsurface > Groundwater... | reverse complement strand
GGCACTTTAGGAAAATTTTACGCTGATTTTGCGGTTGAGGATAAGATTATAATAGAAGTTAAGAAAGCTAGGTTCATTACTCATGAGGACACTAAACAACTTTATCAATACTTGAAAGCCACTAGCTTAAAATTGGGCATCGTCGTCAATTTTGGCCGGCAAGGTAAATTGCAATACAAACGCATTATTAATTTATAACAATTCGTGTTTTATTCGAGTTTTAATTCGGATTTATTAGTGTATTATTCGAGTATATGCAAAACAAATTGAATTTCGAAATAACAACACCAGAACGTGTAGTTTATTCTGATGAAGTAGACGAAGTAGTCCTACCGACTCCGCAAGGTGAGGTTGGTATATTACCCCATCACATTCCACTGGTTTCCATATTATCACCGGGTGAAATCAGAATTAAAAAGGGCGGTGAAGTCACTCACATGGCCACCTCTGGTGGTTTTATTGAGGTGCAGCCGAAAAAAGTGGTTATTTTAGCTGATACTGCCGAACGCGCTGAAGAAATTGATGAAGTCAGAGCTGAAGAAGCGAGAAAAAGAGCGCAGGCGCTTTTGAAAGAAAAAAGAGCCGATGCCACTGATTTTGCCGCGGTGGCGGCTAAGTTGGAAAAAGAATTAGCCAGGCTAAAGGTAGCCAAGCGCCGCCGCAGAAAACAGCCGCCGGCTAGTCCAATGCCAGGAGCACAATAAACTCGCTAGCCATAATAATAGCCGTTGTTATTTAGCAAACATATGCCACATCATTGTCAAGCTTTGATCATTCATTGTATTGATTTCCGGTTTCATTCAGCTATCCGTGATTTTTTGGTGTCCTTGGGGTTAAAAGACCAGTACGATTTAGTCAGCCTTGCTGGCGCAACCAAGGGTTTAGTGGAAAATGACCCAGCCAGCGCATCGATTATCTCAAAGCAAATAGAAATTTCCCAGCGCTTGCACGGGATTAGCGATGTTTATTTAATTCATCACATGGACTGCGGTGCTTACGGCGGCCATGCTGCTTTTGAAAATATTCAGACAGAACATGATAAACAACTGGCTGATATGGAAGTCGCCAAACAAATTATCCAGCAAAAATTTCCCCACCTAGCTGTTAAAAAAATCCTCGCTAGAATTGAGGAAAAGGCTGGGGAGAACGTGATCGATTTTGAGGCAGCTGGCTAACGACCATTGACAATATTTATAATATCCTTTAATCTATAAACAGCTAACGTTCTTTTAATATTTAACAATAACCAAAAAACACAAAGCCCCGTATATTTGAACGGGGCAAGGAGGTGTGAATGGCCGAGGTAAAAGAGGAGGATTTAAGATTCATCCGCCGATTGCGGGAGAGAGATCACTTACTAGTTGACGTTGACTCTCAAGTCCTAAAAGGGATGTGTAAAGATGGTGTTATCGTTTTTGGCTGTGGTGATGGTGACCAATCGGTGGATATGCTGGTAACCCACCTCATGCAAAAAGTTGATTGCGCCCATCGGCCCCATCTGGCCATGTATGACGGAGGGGCGATTAATTTGATCGAACCATCGCTGATTCCTGAAAAATACCGGTTTTCGACTGAAAAAATAATAAACAGGTTAGAACTTATTCGCCGCCTCAAGAGAATTTCCACCATATTGATCTACTCGCATTATCCTTGTGGTATGGCTGCCGAGGCCAAAGTACCGTTACCCATGATTATTTATTATAATCTTGAAGCAGTTCAGATATTAAGAAGGAAGGGATGGGATCGCAAACGTATCGTCCCATTGTTTCATGTAGATTATGGTAGGTTAAATAAAAACACTTACTACATTGAGAAGGAAAAGCAAGGCTCTATTTTTATTAAAGATTAGTAGAAAAAATTTTTCAAGCGGGTAGCTTCTGCAGCTCCCCGCTTTTTTATATTTGAGTGCCAGCACAACCACAGTGGGTTACGCTGGTTAGATTATCCAAGCGCAGGCGTCTCTGCCTGCGGTTGGAATTCCGAGTTTTTCCTTGACAAAACCACCAAACAGATTTAAGCTTAAATATCTGTTAAAATTAAATAGTTTCCTTTAAAATAGAATAGGGAGGACAAAATATGTGCAAAAAAGTAACCATTGTTTCAGAACAAGCGCGGCGCGACCATATGGAGGACAGGCATTTCCTGGATATCGATTTTCGCGGTCAGGGTGAGATTTTTGGCGGGGTTTATGATGGTCACTGTGACTGGCAGGCAGCGGAATATGTGGCTAAAAACCTGGCTAAGCGCTTTCAAGAATTTTTGACCAAACTTACGCCCGAGCAAGCGTTTGTTAAGACTTACGAAACAATCTCTGATGAGATAACTACTGGTGATGGCACCTGCGCTGCTAATTTTTACCTCAAGGACAAAAAAATTTACTGGGCAAATGTTGGAGATTGCCGGATTATTATCGTCGGCAAAGCGGTGAAACAACTAACTGTCTTGCACCGCGTTTCAAATGACTCGGAAAGGGAAAGAGTAGTCAAGGCAGGCGCCATCATAAAAGGACAATACGCTCATTTGCCAGATAATGGCGGTTTGATGCCGACGCGCACCATTGGAGACCTTGAGTTCAAAGAGATTGGTATTATTGCCGCGCCTTCAACCGGCATCTATGAGATTAAGCCTTCTGATAAATACTTAATTGCTGGCACTGATGGTTTGTTTGATGTTTTAACAACCAAAGATGTTAGTCAGCTAATTAAAGGAAGGCGCAGCGCCGAAGTTGTTGGCCGGATATTGAAGGAGGAGGTTTTAGACAAAAGATTCGGCAAAGACAACTTGACCATGATTGTTCTAAAACTGAATTAAAAAGAAAAGCCACCCTTTCGCGTTTGCGAATCGTGTGGCTTTTTTCGTTGACTCTTCTCCAGCCTTTGATATCTTAAAATAAAAAGCGGGTATTGGCTTATGCCTCACCGCTTAATCGGACGCTTAAGAGTGCGTTTTAAATACTGTTGAACTTCTCAAGGGTTCCCTCGTCTATTCTGAAACCTCGCAGTCCATCCATCAATTGCCTAAAAGCGTTAATCGCCGTAGTTTCCGCAGTTAAGGAGTCAGCTGAGAGGTTCTTGAAGTCACAGAGGGACTTTGATGTTATAATAATTACATCAAATGAAGGTGTTTCTATGGGATATACTTCTATTCCCTTTTCTTCCTCTAACTCTTGAAGCTTTTCACAAAATCTTTTGAATACACCCCTTAGGCTCTCAAATTCTATGTAAACCCTGAGATACACATTCTCGTCGTTCTTAAACACAATTTTGATCTTCTTGCCATCTAAGAAAAAATTTCCAACGACTGACATCTTTCACCTCCTTGGAACGCGTTATATATTCCTTTATTTTTTATGGGACTCTATTTGTTCTTACTACTTGTTTAATTATCTTATATTTAATTAGGTTTTTTGTCAAATGTGGATAACCCACCGCAACCACGGCGGGTTGCGCTGGGTGTATTTTCCAAGCGCAGGTCCCTGCCCACCTGCCTTCCTTTTATTAACTAGTGGGGGTGATACATCGAATTTTCTCAATTACGAGGGTAAATTCCAAAAAACGGGCAGGAAGGCGGGCGGGTCCGCGCCTGCGATTGGGATTCCCCACTGCCATTGACAAATACAAACCATTAAGCTAAGCTAACTTAACGTCCTTTTAAAACTCTTTGGGCAGAAAGAGGCAAACAAAAACCGTAAACCCAAAAACCATAGCCGATGGCGTAAAAGGTCTAGGCGATTGGAGGAAATATGAGTAGGTCAGAAAAATTAACTGTTTATAAGTTTGAAAAAATAGCAGCAACAAGTTTGCTTATACGCTGTTTAGTGAGTGAGAGTCAGTTAAAAGAAACCCTGGTAGATATTTATCTCTACGCGTGCTGCAAACATCCATCAACCGATAATCAAGTATTTCAAGAAATTATCTATCACGATGAGTTGCCGCGTAAAGATTACAAATCTGCTCTTGGCCTCAAAAAGAGGTATGTATTGCCTTATTCGCCCCAGGAAAGGTACCCCATTATTCAGAAGATTCTCTTAGGATGGGAAGAGGAATTTCCTCGCTTCTTAAGCACAAAGCCAGTGGTTGCCTGTAAGAAACCATTTATTGATGGAGTCTTTGAGATATCTCCGTCGGGTTTGCTCCTGATCCAATGCTATAGAGATCTTTCTACGCGTCTGGCATATGGCATCAATGGTGGCAACTGGACGATTGGAATCTTTGAGCGCTTGGAGGCTTTTATAAAACAACGTCAGGCTGAGTGGGATAAGATTTTAAACCCCATGTTTACACATTAACTATTTGTAAGTTGTTAGGCTCGCTGCTGCCCCAGCGAGTTTTTTGTTTGTGACTGAGACCGGCCTCGCCCGCCTAATTTTTCGGTGAATAGGGAGATTTTTTGGGGATGAAAAAACCGCCTCACCGATAAAATGGGTATTGGCGGGAGCAGAAGGGCTGCTCAGTCCTTTTGTGTTATATGGCTGTAAAGACAACGGCGAGTCTGCCATCCCTCATCCAATCTCTTGATATCTTAACTACTCCTGTCCAGGCCCGTTCTAAGTCAGTGAGCCTTTGGAATAAATCCTTTAGGTCTCGGCATTCAAGTGATTCAGTATCATCTTTGTCAAACTTGTATTCAGAATGTCCGTCATTGAGGAGAACTGATATTAATCCAACCTCGTCAAGAAAATTTTCTAAGGACTTTGGTGCGCTATTTAGTAATAACGTGGCAAGTCCTTGTTTTTTGGTCTCGATGTCTTTCAGTTCTTCTTGGCGCCAGATACGGAATTTGGTAATGGCGCCTGGCTCTAACGTAGCCATAGATTCCTCCTTTATTTTTGTTTTGTTTGATATTCTAGGTTATCATACCATCTAAAAGACGTCAAGCCCGCCTCATTTCTTTTAAATTGCCTTAATTTGAACGAAGGTATAAACTAGTAAGTGTTGACAAGTTGTCCCCAAGAAAAATTGGGCGAGCCTGCCCGCCTAATTTCTTTGGTAGTCAGCTTTATCTGATTTTTCAGAAGAGACATGTAAATAATAATGGGATAATAGTAAGAAAAATTGGGCGGGGACAATAAGGGGGTGATGGGGCAATAATGAAAAACGCTGCCTATAGTATTTAGACAGCGTTTGTCTTTTCATAATGTGCTAGAAAATAGAAACCTCCGGATCGTCTTTAAATATTTTTTTCCGTTGATCTGAAGCTGTGTTTCTCCAGGCTTTTTCAAAGGTTATTAACATACGCTCCGCCTCTGGCAGTGTGGCGTTGATAGATTGCCAGCCCATGCGTGGGTCATCTTGGTCTTCTGCACCAATAAAGGTAATATCATTGTTGTCCTTCTGGAGAGTAAACATAATTCTACCAGCTGAGACATAGGTCATGAGCCTAACTCCACCGAATATGCCGGACATTCCTCGTTTTGGCGATCTATCAATGATTTTTTTTAAACCTTTTAGATAGACTCCATGCGAAAAGAATGCAGCGAGACCCCCAAGTTGCTCCCCGACCCAAAGATATTCCTTATTTTCCTTGAGGCATCCATCCAAAATATCTCTTTGGTTAAGGCGGACATTTTCTTTTAGGCTAGCTTTTTTTAGAAGTTCACTAAAAGAATATTCCTTGGGAGGTAGAAATACATAGAATTCAAGCGCTGTATTTACATGATGGCCAAGATGAAATCCCTTATTTCTTTCCTCTTCAGTAGCATCATGATGCCAATTCCAGACACTGACCCAGATAAAATAGGCGACTTTTTCTGGTGATTCATAGAAAAATACACCCTTAACAAGCTGTTTATCTCTCTTTCGCCAAATCATTTTGTAAGAAATCGTATTTTCCATATTGACAACCACTAAGTATTCTGAACGGGTAGCAATATGGCCTCGATGTTCTGGTTCGTCAGAGGTAGGACCGAGATAAGATGTAATACCATCAACATTGTGAGCTCGCCAGTATAGAAATGTTGGGTCAGCTCGCTGAACTCTAATAGCAACAGCAGGATCAGGAGCTCCGGCAATGTGTTCCTTTTCTATTAGCTTCTCAATTGGTGGAAACTGCTTGAGCAGTTTCATAACCTTACTTTTTGGTTGTGCTTTCATGGCACACCCTCCTATACATTGTTCGGCGTTCCGCCGAGATGGTTTTTGGTTTCCAGTTAACGTTCCGTTAGCCAAGTATTTAAAGGTGCATTAGATTGATGTATCTTAACAAAAGGTAGCTTATTTTGTCAAATGGTGTTTATAGTTTCCTCTTGACATCCCGTGGTTTTGGGGGGATGATGGGGGAGGGGGGTGAAATCATTTTTTAATTAATCAGTATGGATAAAAAACAATTAACTCAAAGAGTTAGAGAGATTTTATTGAATAAATTTTTTTATGAAGTTAAAAAGATTGCGAAACCTGGTGAAGAAAATGGCTGTAAACTTATAGGTTTTATTTTAGGAAGTTTATTTATTGACTACTTAGCAGGCTTTTACGGTGGTACAACAATAGATAAAATAAATAAAGATACTGGTAAGAAATACAAAGATTTTGTTGTAAAATATTTATCGCAATATAAAGCAGATGATTTATGGCGCGATATTCGTTCTCGTTTAGTACATAATTACTCAGTAGGTGGTACCTACGGTTTTACTCATATGGAAAAAGATGGTAAACATTTTGAAGTTGTTATGCATGAAGATGGTAAGAGTAGAATCGTACTTAATCTAGAAGATTTTCTTGATGATTTAGAGAAAGCAGCGGAAAATTATCTAAATGATTTGCTCTTAGATGATGGGCTTTATCTAAAAGCAAGTGTAAGATATCAATCCATTGGTTTGATAAGCTATATAAAACCAGCTATAAAAAATTAGTTGTTACAAATTTCTTAGATAATATATTCCTTTATTATTTAAGGGTTTTTTATTTACCCAATTTTATGCTAAAATGAAAATGTAATTTCAAATTAGCGCGGCAGGCATAAAAGCCCGCCGCTACCCACATTTTTATGGACATCTCCGCCAACTTAAATCCAGAGCAGAAAAAAGCCGTCACTTTTGGTGAAGGGCCGCTGTTGATTGTGGCCGGCGCCGGGACAGGCAAGACCACAGTGATTACCCAGCGCCTGGCCTGGCTGATTTTACAAAAGAAAATTGGCACGGATAATATTTTGGCGCTGACTTTTACGGACAAGGCGGCTGGTGAGATGGAGGAGCGCGTGGATGTGCTCCTGCCTTATGGTTATGTGGATTTGTGGGTTTCCACTTTTCACGCTTTTTGCGAAAAGATTTTAAAGGATAATGCTTTGGCTATTGGCTTGCCGCCCGATTTTAAGCTTTTAAATCAAACTGAGCAGGCGCTTTTGATTCACCGCAATTTTGAGAAGTTTGATTTGGATTATTACCGGCCATTGGGCAATCCAACCAAATTTGTCCAAGCTTTGGTCAAGCATTTCTCGCGGGCCAAAGATGAGGATATTTTGCCTGATGATTATTTGAAATACGCCAAAAACTTTAAGCTGGATCGCGACCAGGAGGAATTTTTAAAGAAAAAAGAGGGCGAGGAAATTTCCGAAAAACAAAGAATTACCGAAGTTGCCAACGCTTATCACGCTTACCAGCAGCTTTTACTGGATAACAGCGCTTTGGATTTTGGTGATTTAATTATTTATACGATTAAGCTTTTTAAACAGCGGCCAAAGATTTTAGAGAAATATCGGGAACAGTTCCAGTATCTTTTGGTAGATGAGTTTCAGGATACCAATTACGCTCAATATGAACTGATTAAGCTGCTCGCTGCGCCGCAGAATAATCTCACGGTAGTAGGAGATGACGATCAGTCCATTTACAAATTCCGCGGAGCGGCTATTTCCAATATTTTGGAGTTTAAAAAGGATTTTCCTGATTCCAAGGAGATTATTCTGACTAAAAATTACCGCTCCAAGCAGAATATTCTGGACTTGGCTTATAAATTCATTCAGCTGAATAATCCTAATCGCTTAGAACATCAGCTTTCCGCCAAAATGCTGGATGACAAGGGCAAGCCATTGAAAAGCAAGATTGTCAAACAGTTAAGAGCGACCAGTAAAGGTGAGGGAATGGTTGGGCATTTACATTATAAAAGCCATTTGGAGGAAGCTTCCAGTGTCATAAGAAAGATTATTGAACTGAAGAAAAAAGATAAAAAGCTTGGCTGGAGCGATTTTGCCATTTTAGTGCGCGCGAACAGCTATGCCAATGGTTTTATTACTTCCTTGGCCAGACATGATATTCCTTATCAATATATTGCTTCTTCCGGCCTTTATAGCCAGCCCGAGGTTTTAGACGTCATTGCTTATTTAAAAATGCTAGATAATTATCATGAGAGCGCCAGCTTGTGGCGCGTGCTGAATTTCCCGCACTGGCATTTGCCGGCCGCTGAACTGATGGCTTTGTCCAAATACGCTTCGCGGAAGAACACTTCGCTTTATGAAACTTTGCGGACGGCGCGGTCGTTTCCTGACATGAATCCTAAGGCTTTGGCGGCTTTTGATAAAATATTAAACATGATTGATCATCATACAGCGTTAACCAAAACCAAAACAGTCGGTCAGGTGGCTCTGCGCTTTATGGAAGACTCCGGCTATTTGAAGTCAATCTCCAACAAAGACACGCCGGAGAATTTAGAGAGAATCATGCACTTGAACCAGTTTTTCAAAAAGATTGAGGAGTTTGAAACAGCCAATGATGACAAGTCAGTGAATAATTTCCTGAATGAGTTTTCCTTAGCCCAGGAAGCGGGCGAGGAAGGCGCCATGTCGCCGCTTTGGGAAGAAGGCCCGGAAGCGGTGAAAATTATGACTGTACATGGTGCGAAAGGATTGGAATTTACCTACGTTTTTTTGGTCAGTTTAGTGGACAAACGCTTTCCTTCGGTAGAACGCAAAGAGGCCATTGAACTGCCTGATGATTTGATTAAGGAAATTATTCCGGAAGGCGATATCCATTTGCAGGAAGAAAGGCGGCTCTTTTATGTGGGTATGACGCGCGCCAAAAAGGGCTTGTTTTTCACTTCAGCTGATGACTACGGCGGTACGCGGAAGAAAAAGCCGTCGCGGTTTCTGGTGGAGATTGGGTTTCAGCGCAAGGAAGGCACAGAGGAGCTGGATTTGGTCAGCCGCCTGAAGCCGCCTGAATCGCTGGCTCAGGAGGTCAAAGACCTGAGTTTTTTACAAAAAGCGATTCCGGAAAAAGCCAGCTTTACGCAGGTTAAAGCCTTTGAAACCTGTCCAAAACAGTTTAAGTACGCGCACATTTTACGCATCCCGGTGGAGGGACGCTTCACTTTCAGTTTTGGCAAAACTATTCATAATACTCTTTATCAATTCTTTAAGCTTCTCAAAGAGCGCAGCGGCAAAGTGCAGACTGACCTTTTTGGTGACAAGACCAAAAAGACCAAGAAACCCAGCGCGACTTTGGCTGAGCTGATGGAAATTTTTGAGAAAGAATGGATTGGCGACTGGTATCTTTCCAAAAAGCATGAGCAGGAATATAAAGAAAAAGGGGAGAGATATCTTAAAGAATTTTATGGGTATCATCAAGATGGTTTTCCGGTGCCGCTCTTCCTGGAGCAGCCATTCAATGTTAAACTAGGTGAGTATGTACTGAAAGGAGTGATTGATCGTATCGATTCTATCGGCACGTCGCACGTCGCTGATAGCACGTCGCACGTCGCACGTCGCCTATCGTCAGAAGCGACAAGCGATAAGCGACAAGCGACGGGCCAAGCGGTGGAATTGATTGACTACAAAACTGGCCGGCCACCCAAAGCTGGCAAGATTGAGGAGGATGACAGAAAGCAGCTGCGCATTTATGATTTGGCAGTTAGGGAAGTTTTCCATCTCAAGCCAGTGCAATTAACCTATTATTACATTGAAGGCAACCAAAAGCTTTCCTTTCCTTCGGAAGCCGAAAAGCTGGATAAAATAAAGGAATATTTAATCACCGCCATCAAAGCCATGCGCGCTTCTGATTTTAAGGCAACGCCCGGGTTTTGGTGCGGTACCTGTGATTTCAAGGAGATTTGCGAGGATCGGTGGCGCGGTTAAATAAATCCGAAATCCGAAACAAATTCTAATGACCCAAATTCAAAATTCTAAACAACAAAATAGCAAACCATTACTTCAAACTGACTTCAGTCAGGTAGCGTCAGCGTTACGCCACTTTAGCCAAAGGCTGATCTGCCTCGGGCGGAAAAGTGGCTATGAAAATCGTTTTGGTCATCCCGACATAAAGTCGGGACAAGTTTGGAAAATTAGAATTTAGCTATTATTTAGGATTTAGATATTAGAATTTAGAATTTATTTCTTATTTAGTGCTTCGTGCTTAGGATTTATCAATTTATGGTTATCCACATCAAAAACATCTTAGACAAAAACATCAGGGAAGCTGGCATTAAGCAACCAGTGACAGCGGCTATTATTTGTGATGAGTTTAATAAATTAGCTATAGAAATAATTGGTGAAAAAATCAGGGATAAGGCCAAGGCGCTTTATTTGAAAAACAGGACTTTAACCGTGGCTGTTTTAAGCTCGGTAATTGGTCAGGAATTGAAATTGCATGAGAAGGAAATACTGGAAAAATTGAATAAAAAATTAGGTGATAATGCAGTGGACAGAATCAGGTTTTTTGTCTAGTTTTTTAGCTAATTTTAGCCAAAAAATAAACCAGTAAAAATCCTTGCCAAAGGGCCGGAAATTTGTTAAAATAAGGGTAGGTTTTGAACCTATCTTTTTGGTTAAAATAATGAATTCGGAGACCCCTCGGCAGGCTCCCTTCGGGCCTGAGCCTCAGGGCCGAAGGCGGGGTGAGAGTGGTTTAGGAAGATTAGTGGGAATTTGCTGTCTATATATTTATTAATAACTGATTGATAATTTTACACGTCTCATGTCATTAAAAAAATATCTTATTTTCATGTCTTTTTTGACACTGTTTTGCTGGCTGGCCTGGCTGGTAGTTTTATTTTATTTAAATCCTTTTGAAGCTGGATTTATTGGTTATTTATGTTTTTATTTCAGTTTATTTTTCGCGCTTTTGGGTACATTTTCTTTACTTGGTTTTTTTATCCGTGTTTGGTTTTCAAAAGAACCAGTGATTTTTCGGCACCTTGGCATTTCTTTTCGGCAGTCTCTTTGGTTTGCCATATTACTGGTGATAGCGCTTATCCTACAAGGCACTCGTTTTTTAAAATGGTGGAATGTTTTATTATTAATTCTTTTTCTGACTTTTTTGGAATTCTTTTTTCTTTCTAAAAAGCCGTCACATCGTTAATTTATGCAAGATCAATTAGAAAAATTAAGGAAAAAAGCATTAGAGGAGTTAAGCAAAGCAAAAGATTCCAAGTTTTTGCGCGATTTGGAAATAAAATATCTAGGCCGCAAAGGCGAACTGACAAAAATTTTACGCCAGATAAAAGATGTAGCGGAAAAAGAAAAACCAGTCATTGGTAAATTAGCCAATACTGTTAAAAATGATCTGGAAATAGCTATTCATGAAACAAAAAAAGCTTTGGATAAAAGCAATGAGGAAATGGATAAGCAAGCTGGCATTGATATCACTTGGCCGGGCGAAAAAATTAAACTTGGCCATCTCCATCCATTGACACAGTTTCAACAAAAAATAGAAGACATTTTTATTTCCATGGGTTTTGAAATTGTTGAGGGTCCAGAAGTGGAAACAGAAAAGTATAATTTTGATTTACTTAATATACCAAAAGATCATCCAGCGCGTGACTTGTGGGATACTTTCTATGTGGGCTCAGAACCAAGAACTAAGAACCAAGAACTAAGAACCAAAAACAATGAACAGGGTGGTTCAAAGCTCAAAGCTCAAAGCTCAAAGTTATTATTAAGAACTCATACATCACCAATGCAATTAAGAGCGATGGAAAAGAGAAAGCCGCCTGTGCGCTTAATTGTTCCTGGTCGTACCTATCGCCACGAAGCCACTGACGCTAGTCATGAGGCGATGTTTTACCAATATGAAGGCTTGGTGATTGATCGTTGTATCAGCGTTGCCAATTTGTTAAGTACAATCAAATCTTTTTTTCAAGCACTTTACGGAGCGCAGGTTAAAATAACAGCTCACGGTACTTTTTTTCCTTTTACCGAACCATCTTTAGAGATTTCAATGAGCTGCTTGATTTGCCAGGGTAAAGGCTGCCCAGTGTGCAAACAATCAGGCTGGCTGGAAATGCTGGGTGCTGGTATGGTCCATCCGACTGTTTTAAAAAACATGAAAATTGACCCGGAAATTTATTCAGGCTTTGCTTTTGGCGGCGGCTTGGACAGATTGATGATGCTGTATTATGGTATTAATGATATTAGGTTGTCTTATAAAGGTGATTTGCGCTTTTTGGAACAGTTTTAAGGACACGAATATTGCCCTAATAAATACTAATTTGACACTAATAAAACACGAATAATTTATTATTAAACTATAAAAAGATGAATGAAAAAATTACGGGGACAACGGAGGAGGAGATTGATATTAAAAAAGAAGAAGAGCCTATTGAGACAAGGGAAGAAAAATCCGGATCAGCAGATTTGGAAATTTTTTATGAAGAAGTTGAATCAAAGGATCCACTCGATGGAAAGATTGATTATAAGAAGTTAGATATTAATTCTTATGCTGTGTGGTATGATCTTCAGAATATAAAAAAAGAAGGTACGTTTGAAAACGAGGAGAAAAAAAAGGAAGCGATAAGAAGATTTAAAGGAAAAGTTGAAAGACTGAAGCAGGAGTATTCGATAAAAGATCCGAATTATAAATTCTTAGATAAACTAGAAAAAGAGGTATAAAATAAATAAAATTTTAAAATAAATTAATAATTTAATATTGAATAATATGGACATAAATAAATTAGAACAACCAACAGATGAGGTGAAAGATACAAATCCATTAGAAGCTGAAATAAAAGAAGAACAAGAAGTTGAAAAAAATAAAAAAGAACCAAAAGCGTTTGAAGGCCCTGAATTATCATTACAAGAAAAAGCAAGGTACGCTGACCTTATAACCAATGTTGAAAAAATGAAAATCATTGATGATTTAGACACTCATCTGCCTAGTGTTGACCCATCTGAATTGACTCGCGCTGACTTGGACATACTGGAGAAATACCTGAAGATAAGAAGGGCAGGTTTTAAGCCAGAGGCAGTGTCAGCATTTGAAAATGAACTTTCTGAAATTCAATTAAAACCAGAAGAGCAGGGTTCCGCATCACACAGTTTTCTAGCTGGTTTGAGAAATAAAGTATCTTTTCAAGCTAATGAGCGTTTCAAAAGAGAAGTAGGGAAGGTGGATAAGGCTGAATTAAAGACGGAGGCTGAAGTAAAAACAGGGGACGAAAAAACTAAGTATCAGCAGAAAATACTCAATAAATTTTGGGAACAGTTCAATAGATTAAAGGTAAAGGACTCAAATACGATATTGCAAAGTATTAATCATGAAGATCTGGGCGAAGAAGAAGAAAAGATATGGAAAAAATTCAAACAGTTTACCCATGAAGGCTGGCCAAAAATCAGAATTCCTGAATTTAAAAGATTATTAAGTGAACACGAATCGATAATAGGAAAGTTGAATACCAAAAAAGGTGAAGCTGACAAAGCCAAGTCAATCAAATATTTTATTGAGTATTTGGGAGAAGAAGTCGATAAAGAGAATGAGAAAAGCGAGGCGTAAATAAATCTAATTAATTAAGCATGAAACTCTCTCTAAACTGGCTTAAGAAAAGCAGTGAATAATTTAAATGTATATTACTACAAAAAAGTTATTATATGTTCTAATTATTTGGTTGATCTTTACAATAGGCGGAGTCTTTATTGGTCGCCTTCTAAATCCAGAGGAATTTCAAATTTCGGGCCAAACAATTCTTATAACTATTGTAGTGGGACTTGTTTTTAGTGTTTTAGTAGTGTTTACGACTAAATCCGAATTCTTTAAGCCATTGCCAACTGATCAAGAAGAAAAACTAAAAGAGTTTCGTCAAACTAAAGAATTCAGGAAAGTTAAGATAGTAATAGTTATTTGCTTAATCCTAATCTTATTAGCGGCGTGTTATTTCTTGTTTTATAACAAAAAGAAAGCTTGGTTAATAGTTATTATTACTCCGATTTTAGTGATGATATTTATGGGTTATTATCAGTCTAAGTTACGGCAATTTTCTAAAATCACTTCCGAATGCGCACAAAAATTAGATGAGGTTAGGACATCAAGCATGAAGCGAGGCGGTATGGCCGGGATAGTCTTTGCTGGATTAATTATAATATTTTTAATTATTTACTTTTTTATTCAATTAAACAAATGAAACTGTCGATAAACTGGCTAAAAGAATACATTTTTAAAAACAGAAATTTTTAACTATATTATGTGGATATCAAAGATCAAAATCAAACATGATTGTACAATAGCGAATCGTTGTGAAAAATTTGGATGTATGAGTTACTCACTCGGCTTAGGTGCTTGGCATGATAAAACATATGAATACACTTCTCAAAAGCATCAAATTTTTGGTCAGCCAGATCAAATACATTCTTTCTTGTTGGATTTAAAAAATGATACAAGAATATTTAATTTAAAAATTTTAAATTCACAGGTTTATTTTATTGAAAAACGACACAAGAAAGAAATCCCCAGTTCCTTTTACAATCCCCATTTATTCTATATAAAACCAGTTTTTGTTGATATTTATGGCTGGGAAACTTGGGAATTAGCCAGTCGTGATAAAAAATATATTGAAAATTTTATAAAAGGAGTTAAAACAACTAAAAATGTTCAGGTTAAAGCTGAACCCATTAGACCATATGAAGTTAATAATATTTTACTAAAATTAGATAACCCGCAGAATATAAACAAGAGAACCGAGGGGGAGCTCGATCAACGCCTCACCGAACAATTAAAAACAGGACATATTGAGGGGGATCAGTGGTTTCGTGATTTTCAAGAATGGTTTGTTATTGCTTTCAATAATCCATATAATTTTAAGCATTCAAACTCAGAATTAATTCTGTTAGAGGGAAATCGAGATCATATCTTTCCCTTAATAAACAATCATCTCCAGGTTCATTATGGTGTGGGTGTCGGTGAAACCGAACTAGAGTTAGTAAGATGTCAATTAGAAGCGAACAATTATATAGAAATTAGCGCTGTTGATATTAATGGTGTATTTCTTGAATTGTTTATTGAGAATTTGAAAAACAAAGAAATTGAGTTTACGGAGAGTAAGATTATTTTTAAAGGATATAGTACTACCTTTCAGAACACGACTCTTGAGGACTTTGAATTTTCTAATAGCAGGTTTAAAAATAAAGTGCATATCTGTTTAGGCGGAACTATTGGTAATTTTAGACATCAAGAGGAAATTTGGTCTATATTTAAGCGTAATACAAAGAAGGGAGATAAATTATTGTTGGGATTTCAACTGGATTCACATATAAGGGAAGCCTTTGATAAATATAAAAGTAATAAATACTATCCCCACTTCGTCTTAAATTACTTTGACGAGCAAGTAGATACATCAAAGATTGAATGGAAAGTTGAATCCAAGTCCGGTTTTATCCTTATGAATTATAAAGGAATGGAAGTATTCAGAACAAGAAAATATAATCTAAATAAACTTATCAGCGAACTGCGCGAATTTGATTTTTCTATGTTGGATAAATGGATTGATGAGTATAATAATTCATGTGTGGCTATTTTTGAAAGGAAAAATAAATGAAACTCTCTTTAAACTGGCTTAAAGAATATATCAAAATTAAGCAAACGCCAGAACAATTGGCTGAAGTTTTGACATTGGCTGGCTTGGAAGTGGAAAGCGTTGAAAAATTGGGTAAGGGTTTGGATCAGATTATCGTTGGCCAGATTAAAACTATGGTTGACCATGCTGAAGCTGACAAATTGCGCGTTTGCAAAGTGGATATTGGTGCGAGCCAGTTGCTTAATATAGTTTGCGGAGCCAGTAATATTAAGGCTGGCGATAAAGTGCCAGTTGTTTTAGTTGGTGCCACTTTGCCCAATGGCGTGAAAATTGAAGCCAGGCGTATTCGCGGTGTTGATTCAGAAGGCATGCTTTGTGCCGAAGACGAGCTTGGGTTAGGCGATGACCACGAGGGTATTATGATTTTGGACAAAGATTTACGCGTTGGACAAAAACTAGGCAAAGCCATTGGTTTAGATGACACTGTTTTTGATTTAGCTTTGACGCCCAATCGGGCCGACTGGTTTTCTGTTTTGGGTTTAGCCAGAGAGTTGTCAGCGATTTTAAAGTTGAAGTTAAGTGTAAAAACTTATCCAATGATGGAGGATGCCAAAACCAATGCTAAAAAATTGCTTAAAGTTCAGGTTAATGATTATAATTTATGTCCGAAGTATGTGGCTAGAGTGGTTAGTAATGTTAAAATAGGTGAGTCGCCAGCCTGGCTAAAGTCGAGATTAATTGTTTCGGGTATGAAGCCAATAAACAATGTAGTTGACATCACTAATTATGTTATGCTGGAGCTTGGACAGCCTTTGCATGCTTTTGATTACGATAAAATAGGCGGTCATAAAATTATTATCCGTCGTGCTAAAGCGGGTGAGAAAATGGTGACTTTAGATGATGAAGACAGGAAGCTCGAAAATACTATGCTGGTCATTGCTGACAACAAAAAACCGGTGGCTATCGCGGGAGTGATGGGCGGTTTTGACTCCGAGGTAACTAAATTAACGAAGAACGTTGTTATTGAGTCAGCCATTTTCAAGCCTATTTCAATTCGCAAAACAAGGCAAAAGCTTAATGTGGTAACTGAGGCTTCGATGCGTTTTGAAAAGGGCATTTGGTGGACATTGCCCGAGCAGGCGGCTGACCGTGCCGCTGCTTTAATGAGCCAGCTGGCTGGCGCTGAAGTGGTTAAGGATAAAATTATCTGCCAAACCAAAAAAGTGCCTAGCCAAAAAACTATTAAAGTTTCCCTTGATTACATAAATAAAATTATTGGTTTGACATTTAAAATAAAACAAGTTAAAGATATTTTGGAAGGCTTGAGATTTAAAGTGCAGGCTCCTAAAGATAATATTTTATATGTAAATCCACCGAGCTTTCGGCCTGATGTTAAATTACAGGCAGACGTGGCTGAAGAAGTGGGACGGCTTTATGGCTGGAATAATATAGAGCCAGCGCCTATTTACGCTGAATTAAAACCAGTGGCTCTGTCAGCCGAGAAATACAGGGAAAGAGAAATAAAAGAATTATTAGCGGCTGCCTGTCTGACCGAAGTTTTGAATTATTCATTTTACAGTAAAAATTTAATGGATAAATTTAGTTTTCAGGAAAAAGATCATTACAGATTAATTAATCCTTTGAATCCCGAGCAAGCCTATTTAAGAATTAGTTTGCTGCCTAGATTAATAGAAAATGTTTCCCAAAACGCGCCAGATTATGAAACTATAAAATTATTTGAAATGGGGCACGTTTATAAAAAGAGCAGGAAAGAATTACCAGAGGAAAATCAATATTTGGCCGCCTTGATTTTTGGTAAAAAATATGAATTTTACAGGTTAAAAGGAGTACTGAATAAATTGTTTGATCATCTTAAGATAAAAGATGTAGAATATCGCCGCGCTGATAATCAGGTTATGACTGGCGCAGAAATTTTTATAAAAAATCAGAGGATCGGCTATCTAGGCAATGTTAACTTGATGATTTCAGAGAAAAGCAAAATACTAGGCAAAATTTCTGCTTTTGAACTTGATTTTCATAAACTAATTCAGTTTGGCGGCAGGACTTCATACAAACCTGTGTCCGAGTTTCCGAGTGTGGAAAGAGATTTGGCTTTGGCTGTTGATAATAAGGTCACTTACGCTGATTTATTTGAGGAAATTAATAATTTTAGTCCGTTAATTGTTTCAGTGGAAGGTTTTGATTTATATGTTATGCCTGACGGCAGAAAAAGCATGGCTTTTCACCTGGTTTTCCAGGCGCCTAATCGGACTTTAAAATCAGAGGAAGTGGATGAGATTCAGCAGCAGATCATTGAAAATTTAAATAAAAAGTTTAAAGCGGTATTGAGGAAATAAATGTTAGTTACTATACTTTTTTTAATATTAGGTTTGGGACTGCTCTATTGGGGGGCCGAGTGGCTGGTCAAAGGTTCTTCGCTGATTGCTCGGTATATAAAAATATCAGCCATTATTATTGGATTGACAGTAGTTTCTTTTGCCACTTCCGCGCCTGAACTTTTTGTCAGTGTGACTGCGCAGCTCAAAGGTTCAGCTGATATTGCCGTGGGCAACGTCGTGGGCAGTAATATTGCCAATATTGGTTTAATTTTAGGTTTAGCCGCTCTTGTTTCCTCTTTGAAAATTCATGGAAGGACAGTGAAAAATGAACTACCTATGGTTATTATGGTCAGCGCTTTGCTGTTTATCTTGTGTATTGATAAGCAGTTAAGTCGTCTAGACGGAACAATCTTGATTATATTGTTTGGATTATTTTTGTATTATAACATTTATTTTGCCAGAAAAGACAGGGAGGAAAAGAAAGAGATAGAAAAAGAATTAGAAACAGAGAAGATTGACAGGAAGAAACGCTGGCTTTGGAATATTTTCAGGGTTTTGATCGGATTAGCCCTGCTGGTGATTGGCTCTAAATTTTTAGTAGACTCCTCGGTAGAAATAGCCAAAACAATAGGCATTTCGGAAATGGTTATTGGCTTGACTTTAGTCGCTATCGGCACTTCTATACCAGAGTTAGCCACTTCATTGGTAGCGACTATTAAAAAAGAGCAAGACATCAGCGTTGGAAATGTTGTGGGCAGTAATATATTTAATATTTTGTTGATTTTGGGGGTGGCCAGTTTGATCAGCCCCATTGATGTAAATTTCAAGATGGTGAGAGTGGACATGGCCATCATGATTTTTTTTGCCGTTTTATTACTGTATTTAATGCGAAGAAATTATCAATTATCCCGCTGGGAGGGAGGGATACTTTTGGTCTGTTACGTCAGCTATATTATTTACTTATTTACCGGAAAATAATTTATGGTTTTGACTATATTTCTATTAATTTTAGGCGCAATATTTCTCTACAAAGGAGCTGATTTTTTGGTTTCAGGCTCTTCTAATGTGGCTAAAGTACTAGGTATTTCTACACTAGTGATCGGCATGACAGTTGTTTCTTTTGGCACTGTGGTGCCAGAATTATTTGTTGGTATTTTAGCGGCTTTTCGCGGAGAGACTTTAATTCCTGTTGGCAATTTGATTGGTACAATAATGTTTAATTTAGCTTTTGTTATGGGATTGATGGCTTTGATTTTACCTTTTTCAGTGGAGAAATATACTGTCAGAAGAGAATTGCTTTTTCTGATTCTTGCCCTGGTCATTTTTTTTCTTTTAGGCTCTGATTCAAATTTGTCTCGTTTGGATGGTGTTGTTCTTTTAATTTTATTTATAATATTAAATTATTATTATTTCAAAAAGTTGGAAGTTAAAGTTTTTTGGCATGAAATTTCCTCTCACTGGCGGTTATTTTTTCGCAATTTAGAACATATTTTTTTGAAAGAAAAGAAAGAAGAGGAAAAATCAGAAATTTGGCAGAATATTATTTATGTTTTCCTCGGTTTATTCTTAACATTTGTCGGTGCACGACTGCTACTTGGTTCAGCTGAAGAAATTGCTAAAACTTTTGGTATCAGTCAGCTGGTTATTGGCTTAACAATTATTGCTATCGGTACATCTTTGCCGGAATTAGCCACGGCTTTAACAGCAACTTTCCGAAAAAAACATGATGTGGGGGTGGGCGATTTGATGGGGGCTGGTTTAAACAATATTTTATTAGTGATTGGCTTGGTCGCTGTTATACAGCCAATTACCTTGAATGCAAATGTTTTAAGATTTGATTTTCCCGTGTTAATTTTAGTCTTGTTATTACTGCTTTTATTTATGAGAAGCAAAAATGTATTGAGTCGCCTTGAGGGTTTTATCTTAATCTGTTTTTACCTTGTATATATAATTTACATTTGTTTTACCATTTTTTAATTTTTAACTCAAAAATATGTCTAAAAAAATCAAAAAACCAAAAAAAACAGAGAGGGTTTCTAAAAAAGATATGGAAGCGATTAAGAAAAAAGAGGAAGGCTATACAGCCAAGCAAATTACTGTTTTAGAGGGTTTAGCGCCTGTGCGCAAAAGGCCGGCTATGTACATCGGCTCAACAGGACCAGAGGGCTTGCACCATTTGGTTTGGGAAGTCGTCGATAACTCTATTGATGAGGCGATGTCTGGCTACAGCAATAATATAGAGATTGAACTTTTGCCTGACAATATAGTTAGAGTTGCTGACAACGGACGCGGCATACCTGTTGACAAACATAAGCAAACTAAAAAATCAGCTTTGGAGACAGTACTGACAATGCTGCACGCCGGCGGTAAATTCGGCGAAGGAGGCTACAAAGTCTCAGGCGGCTTGCATGGCGTTGGCGTTTCAGTGGTGAATGCCTTGTCTGAATATATGAGAGCCGAGGTGAAACGCGACGGTAAAATCTGGATGCAGGAATATGAAAGAGGCAAAGCTCTAAAAAAAGTGAAGCCAATCGGTACCTCAAAAGAAACAGGCACCACTATTACTTTTAAACCTGATGCGGAAATTTTTGAAACATTGGATTTCAATTTGAACAGCATCTTGGATCATTTGCGGCAGCAGGCTTATTTAACAAGAGGCACCAAAATTATTTTGATTGATTCAAGACTTGTTAAAACAAAAAAGGATAAACCTTTTGTTTATGCTTTTTACTTTGAGGGAGGCGTTGCCTCATATGTCCAGCATCTCAACTATAATAAAGCGCCGAAACACCAGAATACTTTTTATATAGAGAAAACAATGCACGATGTCGTAGTCGAAGCGGCTTTACGTTATACTGAAGAGTATAAAGAAACAGTCTATGGCTTTGCCAATAATATTTATAACGCAGAAGGCGGTACGCACCTAGTCGGTTTTAGAACAGCTTTAACAAGAGCTTTGAATAATTTTGCCCGCAAGCAAGAGTATTTAAAGGAAAAAGATGAAAATCTATCTGGCGAAGATGTACGGGAAGGCTTGACAGCTGTAATTTCAGTAAAAGTTAAAAATCCGCAGTTTGAAGGACAAACAAAGGCAAAATTAGGCAATGTCGAGGTCAAGTCAATTGTCGACAATGTTATTTTTGAAGGTTTAAACGCTTTTTTGGAAGAGCATCCAAGGGATGCCGAAGCGATTATTGGCAAATGTGTATTAGCCTCACGGGCGAGGATTGCCGCCAAAACAGCGCGTGAGTCAGTTTTAAGGAAGGGTGCTTTGGAAGGGATGACTCTGCCTGGTAAATTGGCTGACTGCTCATCCCGGGACGCGACATCCACAGAATTGTTTATTGTTGAAGGTGATTCAGCCGGCGGTTCGGCTAAGCAGGCGAGAGACAGGAATTTTCAGGCTATTTTACCCCTAAGAGGCAAGATTCTTAATGTGGAGAAGGCGCGTTTGGATAAAATGCTGGCGAATAACGAAATTAAGTCATTAATTATTGCTTTAGGTACAAACATTGGCGAGCAATTTGACCTTTCCAAGCTAAGATATCATCGTGTTGTGATTATGACTGACGCCGATGTTGATGGCGCCCATATCAGGACTTTACTCTTGACTCTTTTCTATCGTTATTTCCCTGACCTGATTAAAAGCGGCTATCTCTACATTGCACAGCCGCCTTTGTATCGCGTCCAGCTGGGCAAGGAAGCAAGGTATGTTTACAAAGAAGATGATTTAGAGAAGACGCAAAAGGAATTGCAAGCGCAGAAGGCGCAGAAAACACAGAAGGCCGCAAAGACGAAGCGTGCAACCACGGCAACTACAGAAAACACTGAAACAACTGAGGCCACGGATGTTGCTGAAGGCACTGAAGCAGCGGCTGCGACAGTGGGCATCCAGCGCTACAAAGGTCTCGGTGAGATGAATCCAGTCCAACTTTGGGAGACGACGATGAGTCCGGCTAACCGTATTTTCAAACAGGTGACTGTTCCTGACGCTGAAAAAGCTGATGAGATTTTTGATATATTGATGGGTGACGATGTACTGCCCCGTAAAAGATTTATTCATACGCATGCTAAATCAGTGAAGAATCTTGATATTTAATACTACGAATATACGAATTATTACCTGCCCGCCATTCGGTTTCGCCGAAGGCGAAGGCGGGCGGGCGAATGTACGAATTATCTTAAGAAGTGTTATAAGTAGAGAAGTGAGTAGGGCCAAGAAGTGGTGAAAGGCTATCTATCTTTCACTTCTTACACTTCTTTCCCTTCTTCACCTCAACCGCTTCTTTCCGCCTTCTTATCCCTTCTGACACATCTAAAATAGACTATTCGTATATTTGTAGAGATTCGCCCGCCCGCCACGCTTCGCTGGCGATGCGGGCGGGTAATTGGTAGGGAAGATTTGACTAATTTCTTAGGTTATTTTACAATTGTATTAGTCCCCCAAAGAGGGGATTTTAAAGACCTTGAAATCGCTAATAGCTTACGAATGTCCGCGAATATCCACGAATAATTATCACGAATACACGAATTATTTAATACATTAATTATGGCGAATAAAGTATTTAATTACGTCAGGGAATCAAGGGACGAACTTAAAAAGGTGGTTTGGCCGTCCCGCAAGGAGACAATCAAATATACATTAATTATTATCGGCATCAGTCTAAGTGTCGCTGCTTTTTTGGGTATTATTGATTTTCTGTTAAATATTGGCTTGGATAAACTTATTAGTAAGTAATGTGTTAAACTACCACGAATCTATTGCCGTGAATCAACACGAATTTCCTATCAGCGGTATCGAGAGCTATAAAGTAAATTAGTGAAGATTAGTGAGTATAGATTAGTGGTGGAATAACCTTATAAACCTATGCCAAAACAAATTATACAACAAGGAAGAAGATGGTATGTTTTACATACTTATTCTGGCTACGAAGAAAATGTCTCGCGTAATTTAAAGCAAAGAATTGAATCAATGGGCATGGAGGATAAAATTTTTAATGTTTTGATTCCCACAGAGAAGAAAATTAAAATTAAGAATGGTCGTCGGCATGTTGTGACAGAAAAGATTTTTCCCGGCTATGTTTTAGTTGAAATGATTGTTACTGATGATTCATGGTACGTGGTACGCAACACACCTAATGTTACTGGCTTTGTTGGTTCTGGCACCACTCCTACACCTATTTCAGATGAAGAGGTAAAGTCAATTCAAAAGAGAATGGGAGTTGAAGAACCCAAATATAAGATCGATGTGAGCGTTGGTTCGCCAGTCAAGATTATCGATGGCCCGTTTAAGGAATTTGAGGGTAAAGTTTCAGAGGTAGATGAACAGCGCGGCAAGGTTAAGGTTCTTGTTTCCATGTTCGGTCGCGAGACGCCTGTTGAATTAGACTTTTTACAAGTTAGAAAGATATAACACTAATAATACACTAATTATTCACGAATTTATACACGAATAATACACGAATTATTATGGCAGTCAAAAAGGTTAAAACGATTGTTAAACTTCAGCTACCAGCCGGTAAGGCCACACCAGCGCCGCCTGTTGGGCCTGCTTTGGGTCAGCATGGTTTAAACATCGCTGAATTTTGTAAAAAGTTCAATGATCAAACTAAAGATAAGGGTAATGATATTATACCGGCGGAGATCACTGTTTTTGATGACAGGACTTATAAATTTATTCTTAAGACACCGCCAGCCGCTGAACTTTTAAAAAAAGCAGCCGGTATTGAAAAAGGTTCACCGCAGCCATTGAAACAAAAAGTCGGTAAGGTCACCAAAAAGCAGATTGAAGAGATTGCCAAGAAGAAAATGCCTGATTTGAATGCCAAGGATTTGGCTGGCGCCATGCGGATTGTTGAAGGTACGGCGCGGAATATGGGGCTGGAAGTCATAGATTAGCCTCGCGAATACTCGCGAATGTCAGCTAATACTCACGAATTTATATCACGAATATTATCTTCGACCTAATGCAATAGAGACAAGTACGATTCATTTACACATTATATGGGTTTTCTAATACTATTGGCTGCCATAGTCATAATTATTTTTGCTATCGCCGCGATTATGGGAGAAAAAAACAATATGAAAAAGGGATTAGTCATTCGCAGTTTATATTTCTATATTGCCTCATTGATAACGTTAGCGATTGTCGTCGGTTCGCTGATTTTTTTAATTAACCTTGGTTTAAAAGCTTGGGTTTTTCCGAAAGCTGACTATAATTTCAGTTACTATCTCGGATCGCCGTCTGGATTATACCTAGAGCAACCAGTGGCTCAAGGTGAAGCCAAGCCCATACAACTCGGTGAAGGTTTGACTTGTGATGACAAGTGTACGCTGACAGACTTACAGAAATCATCGATTGACAGTTGGAAAACAAATTATAAAAGTTGGCAGGAATCAAAGACAAATCCTGGCTCACGCCGGATGCGCGATATGGTGGCCGCTTTGTCATTTTTAATTGTGGCGCTGCCATTTTTTATTATACACTTTAGAATTGTCCAGAAAGACGCAAAACAAAGTGGTGATAATGGGCGTTCAGTTATCCGGCCGACATATTTTTATTTTGTAGCGCTTGGCTCATTAGTGATGATTGTTGTTGCCGGCGGTTTTCTGATTAATATTGCCTTAAAAACCTGGGTTTTTCCGCAGGCTGGCGAGGCCGATAAGACAGCTACCATACACGTGGTCGAACCCTTTTCGTCTGAAAAAACAGGTGTTCAAAGTATAATTACCTGTGGAGAAAAGTGTGGTTTGGATAAAGATACTGTTGATCTAGCCAAACAATGGGTCGCTGATTATGATGCGTGGCAAACTGAAGTTTCAAAACCAGTAAATAATACGCAGCGTTCAGCCGCCGCTTCTATACCATATGTCGTGTTGGGCATTCCGCTTTTTCTGTATCACTGGGGTGTGGCTCGAAGGGAATCCAAGGACAGGAAGGATCAAGCGACGACAACACCGCCTAACCAGGTTTAATAATTGAGATTTAATTTGTGGGACTCCGCTAGCGACGGAGGTTTGTACCACGAAAGGAATATAAGTATGAATAAACACTCTAAGCGCTATAAAGCTCTCAAATCATTAATTGATTCCTCAAAGAATTATACACCAGAGGAGGCCATTGATTTAGTGAAAAAAACAGCTAATACAAAATTTGATTCATCAGTAGAGGTTCATTTACGGCTCGGTATAGATACCAAAAAAGCTGATCAGCTGGTGCGCGGTTCTGTTTCATTGCCGCATGGCACCGGTAAAAAAAAGAAAATAGCTGTTTTCGCCGAAGGTAAAGATCAGGAAGCGGCTAAAAAAGCCGGCGCTGAAACAGTCGGCGGCGAGGAAATGATCAAGGAAATCAAGAGTACTGGTAAATGCAATTTCGATATTGCCTTAGCTACACCAGAGATGATGAAAAAATTAGGTCAGATTGCCAAAATTTTGGGACCAAAAGGCTTGATGCCTAATCCGAAAAACGAAACTATTACAAAGGATGTGGCTAAATCAGTCAAAGAACTGTCAGGCGGCAAAATTACTTTCAGGAATGATGATTCGGGCAATATTCATCAGATTATCGGTAAAGCTTCTTTTGAAACCAAAAAACTTTTAGAAAATTTTAATATATTTCTTGATGCTGTCAAAAGAGTCAAGCCAGCCGCTGCTAAAGGAGTTTATATTCAGAATGTTAGCCTTTGTACAACCATGGGACCAGCTATCAAGGTGCAAACTTAATTTAATTATTTTATGCCGAGAAAACATAAAAGACCATCTTGGGATGAATATTTTATGGAGGTTGCCCGAACCGTGGCTAAGAGAGCGACTTGTGATCGGGGGAGAAATGGTTGCGTGATTGTGAAAGACAAACGTATTTTGTGTACTGGCTATGTTGGTTCGCCGATTGGTGTTGAGCATTGTGATGAGATTGGTCATGAAATGCTGGAAACATATAATGAGAAAGGCGAGAAATCAATGCATTGTATTCGCACCTCGCATGCTGAACAAAACGCTATTGCCCAAGCTGCAAGATTTGGCATCTCAATTGACGGCGCCACGCTCTATTGCAAAATGGAGCCTTGTTATATTTGTGCAAAAATAATTATCAATTCTGGCATTAAACGAGTTGTCGCTGAAATGAAATACCATGCCGCAGAACGAACGCGAGAGGTTTTTAAAAAAGCAGGTGTCAGGCTTGAGGTTTTGAAAGATAAATTGGTTTATTACAAAAAACAATAATATCGGTTAAATCCGAAATCCGAAGCACGAAGTACGAAACAAATCCCAAGCACTAAATTCCAAATCCCAAACAAATTCAAATTACCAAAATTCTAATATCAAATTTTCAAAACTTTTATCTAATAACTAAGAATAAGAATTGAATTTAATTCCTTAATAAAATGGAAGTTGAGATTAAGGCTAAAGTAGATAATTTGGATGAGATAAAGGATAAATTAAAGAGTTTAGGAGCCAGTTTTGATAAAGTAAAAAAAGAAGAAGATTTTTATTATAAAATCGGGAACGAGATACGTAATTTTGAGCCAGGTAGTTTTACCTTGAGAGTAAGGGACAGCGATAAAGGAAAATTTTTAACCTTCAAAGCTTTTACAGACAAATATGGCGTTTGGGACGAGCATGAAGTCAAGATTGATGATGCTCAGAAGATGAGAACTATACTGGAGAAATCAAAATTTACCCTAGCTTACACTATTACTAAAGAAAGAGTATCGGGAAAGCTGGATAAATTCTCTTTTAATTTAGACAGAGCCAAGGAGTTGGGTGATTATATTGAAGTGGAATTAGTCAGTCAGGAAGCAGAAAAGGCTCAGGCCATCATCAAGGATTTTTTGAAAAGTTTAGGCATAAAAGATAACCAGTTAGATAGACGCGGTTACCCAGAAATAGTGGCCGCTAAACAGGGTTTTTATTCTAAAGGACAAAAATAATGTCCAGTGAACATCCCAGAAAAATCTACACTCTCGCTGATCTGCCGCCTGAAGTGAAGGCGGTAACTTTTGCTAAATGCTCTAGATCGCCAAAGAATTTTAAGGAAATCGCGGCAGAACTTACTGAGGAAAAGTCAGCTGAATTCCATGAAAAATGGGTAGTGGGCTATGGCCATTCCTCAGTGGCTGAGCATGCTGTTTTATCTATAGCCATGGAAAATGTTTCTATTTTAGCCACCAAGGTGATTGAAGACACCCGATTAGCTTCTTACACCGAACAATCCACTCGTTATCAGCTTTACGACAGGAACCGCTATTACAAGCCAAAGGAAATTATGAATTCAGAATTTGCCTCGCTTTATGAAGAAGTGGGTAATTTTTTATTTGATACTTATCTTTCTTTGTCTGAAAAAGTGATTGATTTTGTCAAAAACAAGAATCCCAGAAAATCGGATCAGTCGGATAAAATGTATGAAACAATCTGTAAGGCAGGCGCTTGCGATATTATCAGGCATTTACTGCCGATTGCGACTTTGACAAACTTAGGTGTCACTATTAACGCCAGAAGTTTGGAACATATGATTCGCAAGCTTTTATCACATCCATTGTCGGAGATGCAAGAGATTGGTCAAGAAATTAAAGAAGTTTCTCGCCAAGTTACGCCGACTTTGATTAAATACGCTGATTATAATGCTTATTTGGCTGACACCAGGGATGCGTTGCCACAACTATCGAGTGATGTTTTGGAACTTGATAAGATCCAAGATACCGATAGCGTCACTCTAGTTAAATACGATAAAGATGTGGAAGATCGCCTTGCCTGCGCTATTTTGTATGGTGCCTCCAAGTTTTCTTATCAGCAGATTCAGGACAAAGTTAAAAAAATGTCCAAGGCGGAAAAGGAGAGAATTATTGATGAAGCTTTAAATAAAATGGGTGAGCACGATTGGCCTATCAGGGAGTTTGAGCATACATATTATACCTTTGATATTTTGATTAATTACGGCGCTTTCCGTGATATCCAGCGCCATCGCATTTGCACGCAAACAAATCAGGAAATCACCTGCGACTATGGCTATGATTTGCCTGAAGACATGGTGGAAGCTGGCTATGAAAAAGAATTCAAAGCTTGCATGGCTAAAGCGGAAGACGCTTACCATAAAATAGTCAAGAAATTTCCGCTGGAAGCGCAGTATATTATTCCTTTGGCTTATCGCAAACGAGTTTTATATACCTGGAATTTACGCGAGTTATTTCATTTTATCAAACTAAGATCAGGCAAAAGAGGACACCCGGCCTATCGCCGGATTGCGCAGAAAATTTATGATGAAATTGCCAAGGCGCATCCGTTTCTGGCGAAGTATATTAAAGTGGATAAGAGTTAAACCCTAATATTACCCGAATTTACACGAATAAAGACACTAATAAAACTCGAATATTGAAAATATTATGGCTAAGATAGTTTTACCAGAATCAAGTTATCTATTAATGGGCTTGTTTTATAAGATTCACAACGAGCTCGGTCCGTCATATCAGGAAAAGCATTATCAAAGAGCTATTGAGCTAAATTTTAAAAAGAATAATATTAAATATGTCAGAGAAAAAGCGATTGAATTGCCTTATGAGGACGGCACTTTAGGAAAATTTTACGCTGATTTTGCGGTTGAGGATAAGATTATAATAGAAGTTAAGAAAGCTAGGTTCATTACTCATGAGGACACTAAACAACTTTATCAATACTTGAAAGCCACT
>Ga0180007_10001667_pt1 | contig 28743 bp, 27 predicted proteins | sample MM_PC_MetaG_FD_121122 | JGI IMG/M metagenome (GOLD analysis project Ga0180007, IMG submission 121122) | Groundwater microbial communities from the Aspo Hard Rock Laboratory (HRL) deep subsurface site, Sweden - MM_PC_MetaG | ecosystem: Environmental > Aquatic > Deep subsurface > Groundwater... | reverse complement strand
CAGTCTGTTTCTCCGCGCCGCCCGAGGCGGGGGCGGGCGGCGCGCCCAAGAGCGTCAGGGTTTTGCAAAATTTTCATGGAGGCCCGCCGGAAAGAGCCTCACTTTATGCCCGACTTTTTCGGGACGGCTAATTATTTATGCCTCTTTTCCAGCTCTTCTTGAATATCGGCAATGGTAACATCTTCATTATTTAGAAGTACAAAAAGGTGATATAGTAAATCGCAACTTTCCTCTATTAGTCTTTGTTTGCCTTCCGATTTTGCGGCGCGCGCAACTTCCTCTGCTTCTTCTTCAATTTTAGCTATGATTTTATCTAGTCCATCACTAAACAAAGAACTTGTATAAGAATTTTCAGGCATCTTCTTTTTCCGCTCCTTAATAAGCTCAAATAGCTGAATCAAATCAAATTCTGATTTTCCAAAACACGACTCCGTACCTGTGTGACACGTTGGACCTTCCGGCTTTGCAAGAATCAGCAAACTGTCGCTATCACAATCAGATTTGACCTCAATGACTTTTAGAAAATTGCCCGAAGATTCACCTTTTTGCCATAAACGATTTTTGCTTCGACTGAAAAATGTTACCTTGCCATCCGTAAGCGTTTTCTCAAACGCATCTCTGTTCATAAATCCGAGCATCAATACTTGCAAAGTGTCCGCATCTTGAACGATGGCAGGAACCAGCCCATTTAGCTTTGAAAAATCCAGTTTTGATAAATCTTTTTTCTCAGGTCGCATAGTTATTAAATTGGCTTGCAGATACTTTTTGAGATCAAAAATCTCAATTTGTCCGTAGTGAAAAACACTTGCGGCTAAAACTGCATCTACATTTGCCTGATTAAAGGCATCTAGGAAATCTTTTTTTGCGCCGGCTCCACTTGAAGCAATGACCGGAATGCTGACAGCACAGCAAATAGCTCTTAAAAGTTCAGTGTCATAGCCTTGCTTTGTGCCATCGCGATCAAGGGAATTGACTAACAGCTCTCCCGCGCCAAGTTTTTCCATTTCACGCACAAAATTAAGCACATCGAGCCCGGTGTTTGTGCATCCGCCATCAATAAAAATATTCCAGCTGTCACCAAACCTTTTTGCATCAACCGAGATAACAACACATTGCGAACCAAAAGCTTTTGCGGTTTTCTTTACAAGCTCGGGGTTTCTAACCGCAGCAGAACCGATTGATACTTTATCCGCTCCACTGTTTAGCAGGTCCCTAATATCAGCAATCGAATTAATTCCACCTCCAACTGTAAAAGGAATATTTATATTTTCGGCGATTTTTTTTACCAGCTCACATAAAGTTTTTCGCTTCTCAACTGTGGCCGTAATATCAAGAAAAACAAGCTCATCTGCCCCAAGGTCACTGTATTTTTTGGCGAGTTCCACCGGATCACCGGCATCTTTCAAGTCTGTAAAGAAAGTACCCTTAACAACGCGACCGTCTTTAATGTCCATACAAGGAATAATTCGCTTTGTCAGATTACTTAGCTGAAATTTTTCAACGGCCTCAGTTAGATCAATCATTCCCTCATAAAGTGCTTTCCCGATAATCGCGCCATAAGCCCCGATTTCCTTCAGTTTTTGCAGATCAGAACTTGAGCTAATACCACCTGCAACAATGACATTCAAACCGGCGGCGATAACTTGTTTTATATTGCTCCAATTTGGGCCTTTTAACATGCCATCGCTATTTATATCAGTGAAAATAATTGTCTTGATGCCAATTCCCTTCAGTTCTTCAAGAAATTCAGACAAAAATTTTGAGCTGTCTTTCAGCCAGCCTTCCGTTAGCACTTTTTCGTCTCTCGCATCAACTGAAACCATAATTTTCTGTGCTCCATATTGTTTGAGCAGTTTTTTGAGCAAAATTTTGTCATTTACTGCGGAAGTTCCAAGAATTATGCGGTCAACGCCTAAGTCGAACAGCCTTTTTGCGGCTTCAAAATTTCTAATCCCTCCACCAACTTGCACGGATAAATCAGTGTTCTCCAAAATATTTTGAACTTGAGCTAGATTTTGAGAGCTTCCTGACGCGGCACCATCCAAATCAACAATGTGCAGAAAAGTACTGCCTGATTGCTCAAATTTTCTGGCAATATCAGCAGGATTTTTTGAGTATGTTTGTTTTTTCTCATAATCACCTTGAGCCAGGCGCACACACTCACCACCAATGATGTCTATAGCGGGTAAAATCAACATAGTTTTATAAAGTTATTGAGTACGTTTGCTCCAATCTCGCCGGATTTCTCAGGGTGAAACTGGACTCCATAAAAGTTTTCTTTCTGAACTGCGGAACAAAAGCTCATTCCATACTCAGTTTCGGCAATAGAGTCTCTTACTTTTGGCTTGCAGTAGTAGGAATTTACAAAATAAAAGTAGCTCCCTTGTGGAATATTTTTAAATAAAACTGAATCGTTCACGGCAACTTTATTCCAGCCAATCTGCGGAACAGTTAGCCCAAGAGGAAACTTGCGCACATCACCTTTGAGGACTTTCAAGCAATTAACAGCATCTTCTTCACTAGATTCAAATAATAGCTGCATACCCAAACAAATCCCGAGAAAGGGATTTTTCAGCTTAGGCAGAACTTTATCAAATCCACTTTTCTTTAGATTCGCCATAGCACTACCCGCCGCTCCTACACCGGCAAAAATTATTTTAGCGTCAGCTCTTAGTTCTTGGGGTGAACTAATAACTTCATATCGTGCGCCTAGTTTTTTCAGAGCGTTCTTTATGCTTTGCAGATTTCCCGCTCCATAATCAATAATTTGAATCATAATTTTCCTTTAGTTGATGGTAATAAATCCTTGCCTCGCTCCGAAACTTCCAGCGATATGCGCAGAGATCGCGCAAAAGCCTTAAAAATGCTTTCAATTCTGTGGTGTTCATTTTCGCCGGCATTCAGAAATTGAATGTGCAAGTTCATTTCGGCATTGAGAGCCAAAGACTTGAAAAAGTGCTTTACCATTTCCGTTGAAAAATCTTTCACTTTTTCACGCACCGGCACATAGTTGGTCTCAAACGCGTATCTTCCTGCAAGGTCAGTGACCACTGCAAGCTCAGCATTATTGAGCTTCACTTCTGATGAAACCAAAACTTCATCCATTGGAAGCAGCATAAAACCATAGCGATTGATGCCTTTTTTATCGCCTGCCACTTTTTTTATAGCTTGGCCTAAAGCAATGCCAACATCCTCAATTAAGTGGTGATCGTCATACTTTATGTCACCTCTGGCTGTGATTTTCAGGTCAAATAACCCATGTTTGCCAAAAAGTTCCAGCATGTGATTTAAAAAGCCAATATCTGTATCAACCTCATACTTGCCTGTGCCGTCGAGATTCAATGTGAGGCTGATTTGTGTTTCGTTAGTATCCCGCTTGATTGATACAATTCGTGGCAAATAGGAAAAGGGGTTAAAAGTACCGTTACATTCCATTGGCACAAATTTGACTCCCAATTTCTCCGCAAACTCTTTGTCGGTTGGAAGGTCTCCGCAAACAAATGATTGCTTTAAATCAACGTCATTCTCTGCAAGGAATTCATTGAACAGACCGATTTTTGGCTTTCTACAATCACAATTATCCTCCGGCACGTGCGGACAAACAAAAATTTGCTCAAATTCAATACCGTTTTCTTTAAAAATTTTCAAAAGCACTTTTTGCGGTTCTTCAAAATTCTCTGTTGGGAATGAAGGCGTGCCGACTCCGTTTTGATTCGTCACCATAACGAGTTTATAACCTTGTTCTTGTAGTTTTTGGAGTCCTTCAATCACACCGTCGAGCACTTTTAACTTTTCAACACTGTCAATTTGAAACGTGTCCTGTGGCTCGAATATTAGCGTGCCGTCCCGATCTAAGAATGCGTATTTTTGAGACATAATTAAGATGTTATTTGATTAAAAATTTCTGCAAACCGCTGCATCTGTGAAAGCTTACCAATGGTAACTCTGGCGTAACCATCAGCTTGAGGTCGAATTAAGATGCCATTTCCCTCTAATTCTGCTGAAAATCCTGCGAAAGGTTCATTGAAATAGATGAAATTTGCTCCGGAAGGGAAAAATTCAACACCCTTTTCTCTTAAAAATTCCTCAGTAAAGGGTTTCGACTCTTTCATTACCTCATCGCAATATTGCTTTAATTCGGGCAAGGTTTTCAAAGAGGCATCTGCCGCTACTTTTGCAATTTGATTGATGTCATAAGGGCCGCGAACTTTAAGCATTTCATCTATGTTTGCTCTGCAGCTCATTAAATAACCGATTCTTAATGCGGCCAAGCCGAAAGCCTTTGAGAAAGTTCTTGTGATAAAAAGATTCTGGTATTTTTTGATTAGATCTGCCGCTGTTACTCTGGAAAATTCAAAATAGGCTTCATCAACATAAATCAAAGTTTCACTGGTGGTTTTCAAAATAGTTTCAATTTTTTCAAGTGATAAAAGCGTCCCTGTCGGATTATTCGGATTACAAATAATCACCAGTTTTGGCTTTTGTTTTAGTAATTCCATTACTTCATCAAAAGGGAAGTTGCCATCAGATTTGTATTTCGATTTGATAATTTCTGCGCCTTGTACCTGCGCCACTTGATAGAACATCGCAAAACTCGGTGAAGGAATCAGAACTTTATCACCAGTCGATACAAAAGTTCTGAAAATCAGTTCCATGCCCTGATCTGAGCCGTTCGTTATCATCAGACTGTCGGCATCTACTTGAGCGTATTTCGCAATTTTCACTACTAAATCGCCATATGACGGATAAACCATGAATCTTTGTGGATCAAAGTTCCGTATTGCATCAATTACTTTTGCCGGCAGAGGTGCAAGGCGTTCGTTAAAATCCAGTCGCAAGCCCTCAAATTTTGCGCGCTGTTCTATTGGCGGGTTGTATGTCCGCATTCGCCTGATTTGTTCTAGTGCAAAGTTCATTGTTTTAAACTGTTAATTCGCAGTCGCATGGCATTTTTGTGTGCCTGTAATTGTTCACATTCCGCCATTTTTTCAACTATCGGCCCCAGATTTCGCACGCCTTCTTCGGATAATTTCTGAAAAGTTATTTTCTTAACGAAGCTATCAATTGAAACGCCGCTGTATACTTTGGCATAGCCGTAAGTTGGCAAAGTGTGGTTCGTTCCACTGGCATAATCTCCGGCTGATTCGCAAGAATATTTGCCTATGAAAACAGAACCGGCATTTTTAACTTTCTCAAGATATTTTTCAGCTTCCTCTAAATTCAAAATCAAGTGTTCGGGCGCATAGTTATTTGAAAAGCCAAAAGCTTCATCCAAATTTTGACAAACCAAAACAAAACTTTTTGAGAGTGCCAGCGAAGCGATATCACGGCGAGGTAGATCAGCAAGTTGTTTTTCAACTTCAATTTTGACTTTATCCGCCATTTTTTTTGATAAGCAAAGCAAAACTACTTGGGAATCCGGTCCGTGTTCAGCTTGTGACAGTAGGTCAGCAGCTATAAAGCACACATCTGCATTTTCATCGGCAATCACAAGAACTTCCGAAGGCCCCGCAGGCATATCTATTGCTACGGAATCAAGCGAAGCCAACATTTTAGCTGCGGTAACATACTGATTGCCCGGCCCGAATATTTTATAAACCTTGGGGATTGATTCAGTACCGTACGCCATTGCTGCTATTGCCTGTGCGCCACCGACCTGAAAAATCTGCGTAATGCCGCACAAACTGGCCGCAAAAACAATTTCTGCTGCGACAGGAGGCGGAGTGCATAAAACAACTTCACTGCAACCGGCAATTTTAGCAGGGAGACCAAGCATTAAAACCGTTGAAGGTAGTGGTGCTGTGCCCGCAGGCACATAGATGCCAACTTTCTCGATTGCACGAAGCTCACGGAAACAGACAACACCTTCCATTGTTTCAACCGGCTTTTCCGTTGCTAATTGATACTTGTGGAATTTCTCAATATTTGCGGCAGCCTTTTGAAAAGCCTCTTTTGTTTGCTCCGGAAGCGCGGCAATGGCCTTTTGAATTTCTTCATCGCGGAGTTCCAAAGAATTAAGACTCACTCCGTCAAATTTTTCAGTGTACCTAATTACAGCTTCATCTCCATTTGCTTTTACATCAGCTATTATTGGCTTAACAACTTCGTAAGTCTTCTCAAGGTCTATTTCTGGCCTTTGCGTTAAAGCTTCTAGCATTTTGGCATCCAAATTTTTATACAAGTAGGTTTTCATAGTTTAAATTAGAGTTAGGATTTTGAATCAAGACAGCCTGCGAATCTGCCACTTTCAAAATCGCTTTAAGTCCGTTTTCCGAAAGTGTTCTGCCAGTCTGTGTAATATCGAAAATCGCATCAGCGAGGCCAAGTGAAGGGCAAATTTCTACCGAACCACGAATTTCAATGATTGAGGCACTCACTTTCTGCTTTTTCAAAAAGTTCTTTAAAATTCGCGGATACGATGTTGCAACGCGCTCATGGTCGAGATCAGTCAGTTTTTTTATCTTAGAATTGTTGGGTACGGCAATAACCAGGGAACATTTACCAAAGTCCAATTCCTGAACTGTTTTCAGGTTATTCTCTTTTTCCATCAGTACGTTCTTGCCGACAATTCCGAAATCCGCGACGGAGTAGCGTACATACTCGGGAATATCGCTATTGCGGACAAATAAAATTTCAACATCTGAATTTTCGCATGGCACAATAAGGTTTCTACCGTTCTCGGCAAATTTTAGGCCGCATTTTTTCAAGTACGTTAGGCTTGGCTCCATCAAGCGACCCTTATTTTGCACCGCAATTCTGATTTTATTCTTAGCTTTGTTCATAGCTTTCTAAATAGGTTATGAGTTGAGAAACGGGAATTGTTTTTTGCTTTCCCGATTGCATTGATTTGACCGTGACTTCATTTTTTTGCTTTTCCTCCGGCCCTTGAATCACAACAAAGGGAATCTGTTTTTTGTCTGCGTACTTGAACTGTTTTTTGAGCTTTTCAGGCTCGAAATAAACCTCAGTTTTTAGGCTTGCATCAGTTAGTAGTCGATAAAGTTTTAATGAATCACTGATTGAATCTTCATCAAAAAGTGTAACGAGAATTTGGGAATTCAGAGTTAGATCATCAAAATCTCCACGTTCCTCCATAGCAATCATGATTCTTTCAAAACCAAAGGCTACACCCATGCCCGAAAAGCTTTCCTTGCAGAAAAGTCCGCAAAGATTGTCATACCGGCCCCCGGCACACAATGAACCGAGGTCTAGATTATCGTGACTTACCACTTCATATATGATTCCGGTGTAATAATCCAAGCCACGAGCAAGCGAGGGATCAAAGTCGATTAGTTCTTCCGATACCCCCAAGGCGTTGCAATAATCCAAGAGAGTCTCAATTTCGCTCGTATTGTACTGCTTAAGTTTTTGCAGTGTTTCTTTCGTGCTCGCTTCCGGCTTGATTGCTTTGAGCAATTCCTTCGCATTTAAGATTTTGAGTTTTTCCAATTCTTCTATAACCGCTTCTTCTCCAATTTTCGCTAATTTATCAATCACTCTTATGACATCCATCGATTTTTCTTTCGGGGCATCAAAAGCTCTTAAAATATCATTCATCAAGCGCCGTGAGTTTGTTTTGATTTGGAAATTGCCAAAATCGAGTTCCTCAAAAACCGTGGCAATGACGCGAGCAACTTCGGCTTCTGCAATGAGACTTTCAGTGCCGATAACGTCAATATCGCATTGGTAAAACTCCCTCAAACGTCCTTTTGTTGGCTTTTCGCCACGCCAAACCCGCTGAATTTGATACCGTTTGAATGGTAAAGGCAATTCTTTCCAATTTGCCGCGAAATATCGGGCAAAAGGCACGGTTAGGTCGTAAGGTAGAGCCAACCGCCTTTTGCCATTATCTTCAAAGTTATAGGTTAAGCGATCTCCTTCCTCGCCGTATTTGCCGAGAATTGTCTCAGCAGGGTTGAGAATAGGAGTTTCTATCGGGTCATAGCCATAGCGAGCGAAAATTTCTTTGATCTTCGCCATCACTACGTTGCGCTTGGACATTTCACTTGGTCCAAATTCGCGAGTTCCCTTTAAGATTTTAGGTTGTATGATTTCCATAATTAGATTGGTTAGAAGTTTAAAAAAACCGCCTCGTTCGGTGAGGCGGCTCGTAACAAACTGACTTTTGAGCTTAGGTACGCTCAAGTATCAGCTTATAGCCGCCTTTTCCATGATGAAGCCAATGCGCAACACGGGTGATGGTAGCGGTACTAGAGCCCGTTTTTTTACTAATTTCCCGATAAGGAATTTTTTGATCGACCATTTTCGCAACTGTAAAACGCTCCGCCATACTATTCAGTTCGGATATGGTGCAGAGGTCACGAAAGAATTTTTTACACTCATCAACCGTTTCCAGCTTGAGTACAGCTTCGTAAACTTCCTTTAGCCCCTTATTGTTAGATTTTGCAGTCGTCATTGCGATTTAGTGTTTTAGCATAATAAAACAAATTTAATATAAGCTACTGAGTTTATTTTGTCAACAGTAAATGTGAGACTTCTTTCATTTATGCTGTTTTTTCAATGAAACCAACCCAGCCCAACCGTATTCCGCACCGAAAAAGTCGGCATGGGGGAGGCTCTCTCCAGCGGGCAGGCAAAAAGGTGGGGGTATGGGGAAAATGAATTTTGGCCGGACGCTCCTTATCCAAATATTATCTGGAGGCTAGCCTCCAGATTCCTTAAAATAAGTCCGAACTTTGCTATAAGTGCAGCTCCATTCCCATCAATATGCATTCTTCCTGAAGGATATTTTTAGAATGATTCCCTTTCCTTTTTGTTTAGTGAAAATTACGCGTATATTCCCTTTCCGAAGTCTAAACACTCCTTTCAGCCCTTTCAGTTGTTTTATGTCGTATTTATCTACATTGAGAACTTGAATATCTTTAAAAATCTTAAGAAAGATTGTCCTTTCCTTTTTTGACAATTTCTTAAGGAATTTTGCAATTCTATCCATCTAGTTCTTCAATGGCGTTAATAAGTGCTTGAGGGTCGATGCCGTTTTTAAAATTTAAGCCAATTTCTTTCTCATTCTCAAAGAACTCAATTGTGTCACTATCCACCATTCTCATGACCTTAATGGTTATTACACCTTTACCCGTATCTGTAATAACAACCGGTGTGTCTTTACATATTCCATATTTCTCCCTGATGTCTGATGGGATGGTTATTTGTCCCTTTACGGAAGGTATTGCTGTGTAGTTCATAAATTTATTTGTGGTAGAGTTTCTGTAAGTATACTATCGGAATGTAGCGCTTCTGTCAAGAAAATGTGCGGCTCCATAGTTTCAGGCACGCCCTCCCAATCGGGTGGCGTTTTTTGAATTTATGAAGAGGCGGTATGAGAACCCGAAGGGTTCGAAGCCGGCTAGGAGCGAGAGTCGCGGGGAAGCGCATATATGTTTGAAAAAAAGCACTGTTAAAAATGCCGTCATTTTGACGTAATTTTTGATACTGCTTTTTTTGAAGTGCTTCCACATGACCGAGTGACGACGCCGGTGCACCGAGCGAATTGAGCTATTCCCGTTACCTGATAAACCGCTACAATCAAAGTGAATCCGGCACATATCCGTCTATATAAACCCCAATCCCATTGTCTTTGGCTGCTTTCATTCTATACAGTATTTCAGCGACCTCTTTCCTGCTCATCTCTCCACCGGGGTAATAATACACATCATTGCCCCAATCGGCATTCGGATTAATTGATTCGGTCATATGATCTGTCCCAAGCATATTTGAAGCATATGCATATTCAAAATAATCCCCATACCATTCGTTATAATCAACGTCCTGGACAGCCTGAAGCTTCAAACTAACTCCCGCATATCCTTCATAACTCGGCACTTCGCCATTATTGAATTCCAAAACGCCCATTTTGATTGCTTCTACTCTGTCAACACATTGCGCAGGTTTGAATGTTCCATCCGGATAACCTTGAACGGTTCCAGAGCTTAACGCAAAATTTAAGTAAGGCCAATACCACTGAGTGATATCAGTATCTGAAAAATAATAATCATAATAGTGAGAGCCGGCAGTCCCTTCCGGAACTGAAATATCTGTTTGCAAAGTCAAATACAACATTTTCAAAAATTCAACCCGACTAACACACTTATCAGGCCTAAAATAGCCGTCAGGATATCCTTGAATAACCTCATTATCAGCCATCCAATCAATGGCGGTTTTGTATGGTGTACTTTCAGTTACATCCGGAAAAGCGGCAAAAGCGGTTTGCGAAAAAATCAAAGACACTAAAACGCCCAAAATTAAGAAAATTTTCTTCATGATATCGTAGTTAAAGGTCGCCTTCATATTACATTTTCTTGGATTTTGGTAAAGTTTTTTATAGCCCTGAAAAGATTCTGAAAAAACAACCCATATACCCAATTTCTGGATTTTGCTATACTAACTAGGTGAACACACTCAAACAAAAACTATCACTCCTTATAATTGTAGCAATAACCTTGCTTGGTCTTTGCACAAATGCATTTTTTATGAGCCAAAATGCCATGTCACATGGGCATTCACTATCAGGAATGCACGAATGTTGCTTTTTAGCTGCCTCGACTCATGAAATGCCATCTGCAATAACAACAGCAATGAGTTTTTATTTCCCACTCATTCTATTTGTTTTTTATTACTGCACTTACCAGGAAAACCGCAAATTGGGCTATGCACATCATAGTCCTTTCCATCCCCCCAATAAATTTTCAAAAGGCGTAGTTCAGAGAGAATAAATAGACACAAAAATATCGTGTTTATTTCTTATTCTTTTTAATATGTCAGAAAGAAAAACTGTAAACTTACAGACCATTTTTCTCGGTTTGTCGGTAGTTCCAATTTCAATAATCGTTTTCCTGCTGGGTATACAAATTGGCCAATCACAAGAAACTCCGGAAGAAACAGAGCAAACCGAACAAAAAGTCTCCGTGGATGCGGATGACGACCCATATCTGGGAAGCCTGGATGCACCAATCACAGTGATAGAATTTTCAGACTATCAATGTCCTTTTTGCCGAAGCTTTTATAATGAAACACTGCCGGAAATAAAGAAAAATTTCATTGATAAAGGCCTTGTTCGATTCGTATACAGAGATCTTCCATTAACTCAATTGGGCCATAAGGATTCATTGCCTGCAGCAAACGCAGCCGAATGTGCAAGACTGCAAGGAGGTGACGAAATCTACTTTGCGTATCACGATAAAATTTTCCAAGGCCAAAATGAGTTGGGGAACGGCGTAGTCCCAATCCCGGCAGAAAGTTTATCTGCTTACGCAAAAGAACTTAATTTGGACATGGAAGAATGGAGTACTTGTCAGGACAGCTTAAAGTTCGAATCCGAAATAAAAAATGATGCCGCGGTAGCCTATGATAATCACATGAACGGCACTCCAAGTTTTGTTATTAACGGACAGGTTGTCGTGGGAGCACAGCCGTACAACATATTCGAACAAATATTTAATAATCTTTTAAATTAATAACATGAATAAAATACTAATTGGCTCTCTTGCATTGATTGTGATTATTTCTTTGGTAATTCTCTCCCTACCAAATAAAAACTTAAATGCATTAATGCCAACAACAGAAGCAAAACAAGTAACGGTCTATAAAACCCCAACTTGCGGTTGCTGCACCATCTACACAAACTATCTAAAAAAACTCGGCTTTGATGTCCGCATTGAAGATCTAGATACTTTGGATCCCATAAAAGAACAATACAATATCCCAAAAGAATTGGAGAGTTGTCACACAACAATAATGGGAGATTATTTCATTGAAGGCCACATGCCCGCTGAAGCAATAGAAAAATTGCTTATAGAACAGCCGGATATCAACGGAATTGCTCTGCCGGATATGCCATCAGGAACACCCGGAATGCCTGGTCCAAAAAATGAAACCTACACCATTTACCAAGTCTCAGAGGAAGGTTCAAAGATATTTTTACAAATTTAACATGAAAAAATTATTAATATCTTACATTTCCGGTTTTATCATCCTTTGGCCAAAAATGGCTTTTGCACACTGCCCACTCTGCACAGTTGGTGCCGGCTCAGCTGCATTATTGGCAACCTGGCTTGGAATAAATACACTAAGCATTGGACTTTTTATTGGCGCATTTGCAATGGCAATGGCGCTGTGGGTTGAAAAAATTTCCAGAAAATTCTACACGGGGAAGGCGAATATCGCTTTCCTCATAGTAGCAGCGGTTTTCTTAACAACAATTTTGCCTTTGCTGCCAATGATGCCGGGGGAAACACACTTTTCCATTTTCCTAACGGGCAATTACGGCTCGATTTTGAATCGGACTTATTTAATAAATCTCTTCCTGATTGGTAGTTTGATCGGCGGGCTGATCATGTATTTAAGCCCATTTTTCAGCAAACAACTCAGTAAAATTAAGGCAAAAAAAATTCCATTTCAGGGGATGATAATAAGTTTTTTAACACTTTTAATTTTCTCCGTATTTTTTGAAATTTTGCTATGAACGAATTATTTTTCATTTTACTTGGCATTTTTTCACTCTTCATCCTGCTGCTAGCTGGAAAGACATTATTCAAAGTGAAATTATGCGTAATTTGCGTGAGCGTGAGCCTTACATGGCTCACGCTCTTGATTCTCTACAAGCTCTTATTGTTTGAAAATCCCGTGATTCTTGCGCTGCTAATGGGCATGAGTATCACCGGCATTTACTATCTGCTTGAAAGAAAAACTCCGGGAAAATTTCACATTTTTCGTCTACCATTAATACTATCCCTAATTTTTATTTTCTATTTAATAATTAAACCGGATACCAATTATCTCTACAGCTCAATACTAATCATTTTCGTATGGTTAATTTTTACAGTCCTATTTCTATTCAGAGAAACAAAAGCAATACACAAAATTGCAAAAAAAATTATTGCATGCTGTAGTGACTGGTAAAAAAACAAATTACTCATTAAATTACACCCTCACCGGTGGGTGTTCTTTAATGAACTTAGCCACTTCAGAAACATCATCGGAAATTGCAAGCATATCATGATACTTATACCCCTCAGAAAGATGCTCTAAAGCTTGATAAATATGACAATCCTCACTCCAAAACTTTTTGCCAAAAAATATCATTGGGCTCACATAACCAAAAGTCGCATATTGGTTCTGATTTGCATCATTAAATATCTCTTGAACAGTGCCGGAACTGCCGGGAGCATAAATAATTCCATATAAAGATACGGAAAGTAAAATATCCTCACGAATCGCATTTGAAAAATACTTAGCAATCTGAGTCGCAAATAGGTTGGAAGGCTCATGGCCATAAAACCAAGTTGGAATTGCTAAACTGTCAGCCCCTTCAGGATATTTCTCAATCACTTTTTTGGACTGAGTAACAAATTCTTTATCTTGAATGCTTGGCGCTTCTTGTAAAATTGAAATTGCATCCTTCAAATCCTCATCTGATTTCCCGGCAAAATAAGCCCCCAAATTAGCCGCTTCCATAATTCCCGGCCCTCCGCCTGACAAAATATAGTACCCATCTTCCGTCAGCTCTTTTGTCAAAACAGCAACCTTCTCATAAGAAGGATTTGTCCGCAAAATACTATGCCCTCCCATTACCCCCACACATTTTTTCTTAGTCATCCCGGTCTCATCAAACTCCACAATCCCATTTATGGCGTCATCAATTGCATGATCATGAATCCGCTCCGCCAAAGCTTCATTGATGTCCATGCAATTTTTAAACGACTGATAGTGATTGTAAATTTTCAAATCCAAACTTTCATCCTTGCTCGGATCCGGATCATAGCCATCTAAAAGCTCCTGCCACGTATAAAAGGATTTTCTATAAGGATTATAAGGTAGCCCAACAATTTTTGGATACAAAATTGCCCCCTTCTTTTTCAAAATAAGCTCAGTCTCTCTGTCCATATCACAGCCAAGAAAAGTTGTATTTGCAATTTTCACATTCTCCCAATCAATATTCACTTTTCTTAAATCAAGACTCTGAATTGTGAGATTCAAAAAAGCATCACCTTGCTTAAGAAGGGCTTCAACTGACTCAATTTCTTTTATAAGTTTTTTTGGAATAGCCATTTTTTAAAGAGAATTAAAATTTTACTTTCGCATAATACCACATTTCATCTCACAAAACCCATTATGCTATAATCCTCCTCGAACAATTACTCACCCTCCACGCAAATGAAATCGTTCAACATAAAGTTTATATTTTTTTTAAGCATTTTTTTGCTTAGCAGCTGCGGCTCTCCGGAAAAACAAGCAGAGCCTACCACGGAAATAACCCAGCCAACTATTACTCTTGGCGAATACACCTACGAAGAGCCGGACGAATCAAATCTAATCAACTACAACAATGACGAATATTTGCCAGTACCAGCAAATATGCTGTTGGTCCTTGCAAAAGACGAAGCATCGCAAGAACAAATAAACTCTCTCACTTTAGACCTTCAGGGCGAAATAGTGGGCGAATTCGACTTCATCAAGCTTTACCAAATAAAAACCAATTCACAAACACAGGAAGAACTCGACTCGCTCATGCAAAAAGCACAAAGTTACGAATTTGTTGAAGATGCAGGTCCAATGCTCCCATTAGTTGGCAAAGACGTCACCGGTGAATCCTGCAAAATCTTGGACGACATGTACACTGACCCCAAAAACGCGACTCCATATGAAATGATAGGACTCCAGCGTGCCTGGGACCTCATACATGCCAGTGGAATAAAACTGAATCCGGTCAAAGTCGGCGTTGTGGACACAGGCTACAATGACGAAACCGCCGACGGGAAAAAAGGCACAAAAATTCAAGCTTTAACCAAAAGTGATAATAAAGATGCCCCGGACGACTACAACACCCACGGGACCTCCGTTGCAAACGTGATTGGAGCCAGTTGGGATAACGGAGGAATGCGGGGAGTTGCCGGTGGGCTAGGGGATAAGCTGGAAATAAACATTGCAAGTCTTCAAAAAACCAAATCAAAGTACACACCAATTCCAACCGGTGACCCGAATGATCCATCCCACTACATTCATTCAGACGGCCAGGCATACTTAGTCAATAATTTTGCGGAAATTAAAAAACAAATTGAAAATGGAGCGGAAGTCATAAATTACTCATGGGGTTCAGCAAAGCCGGGCTCTCAAAACCATTTGGATAACGCAGTAACCAAAAAATTCCTCCAAAAAATGCAGGAAAAATATCCAAAAGTGGTTTTTGTGGCAGCCGCCGGCAACGAGGGTTATGAATTAATGGAAGACCCCAAAACAAAAAAACAATACTGGGTCAAAGGAACCCCACTGGACGGCACCAACTATGACATGGGTGGAACAAAAGCGGACAATTTAATCACAGTTGCCGCCTTGGATAGCCAAGGGAAAAACGCCTGGTTCACCAACACAGTCACCGGAAACGGAGAAATTACTTTAGCAGCTCAAGGAACAGACGTTCCATTGGGTGCAAACAAAGACGGAACAACATACGCGGCTGACGGAACCAGCTTCTCTACTCCGCAAGTTTCAGGCGCAGTCGCAATCTTAAAGTCAATCAATCCAAACCTAACCGCAAAAGAAATCAAAGATATTTTAACTTCAACCGCTGACACAAAAATCACCAATCCAAAATTGCTCCCTGACGGTGTAAAAGAGCAAGCAATCAGCCAAAACGTTGGCGGCAAAGTAATGCGCCTAGACAAAGCCGTTTTAAGCCAATTGAAAGTTATATTGGGTGAAAAATTCGACGAAACCAAGCTTGAAAACATTGCTCGCATAACCGCCACCGCCACTTCAGACAAGCAAGACCCCCTCCATTTTGACATTGAAGCTTCTATACCAGACGTCTGGGAAAGCGGCACGGACGTTTCAGTCACTTTCACAGGCGAAGGCTCGCTTGGAGGCATGTCCAAACAGCACATTTCATCCGCCGGCAATTTAAATTGGGACTGGAGATTTTTAAATGAAAAAAACTCAGCCAGACTCACAATAACTCGCCAAGACTCCGGTGCCTGCACAACTTTAGTTCTCAAGCCTGACAACATTGCTGGCACATACACGGGAGAAATTATGGTTTCTCTGCCCGAATACGCAGAATTCCTGTCAAAAACCGTTTTTTCACTGCCTTCCACAATGATAATTGACGAAAAAAACAACCTGAATTTCAAATTCGCAAAAAGCGACTCGGCAACATACGGCATGAGCGGTTTTAACGGCACGCTAAAATTCAAAACAACCGGAGAAATGACCGGCACGGTAGCAGAAGATAAATCCCTAAATTTCACCGGCTCATACACAAGCATTTATCAAAACATTTTACCAAGCGAATTTATGATTTCCGGCATGGAAAGCCAACTGGGCGGCACACTTTACGGAAAAAATGAGGGCTCCGGGAAAATTGTTGAACAAGAAATCACCGGCACAATTAAATTCATCTACTCGGGAACAACAACAACCGGAACGTTTAAGTTAACAAAAGTAGAAATAGAAGAATGAAACCAGCCATCCAGCCCTACACCGACGAAAAACAAACCCTGATCACTCTTATCGAAGAGTTGCAAGACCACCTTGTCTCAATCGACCCCGAGCACCTTCGCATAAGAAAACCGGAATACGGCAAAGAATACATAGAAAACCTCCTCAAAAAAATCAAAAAAAACGAAGGCACAATCTTCATCGCAACCCTAAAAAGCGAACCGGTGGGCATGATTGCAGGAATAATTGAAGAATTCACTCACTTAGACTCCCTTGAATTCAAAAAAGTGAAAACCGGCAGAATTCTGGAGCTAATTGTGAACGAAAGCCACCGCAATCACAAAATTGGCCAATCCCTTATGAACAAACTGGAAGCCCATTTTAAATCCGCGCACTGCGACCTGATTCGCGTTGAAGTTTTTTCACCAAACCTTGTCGCCCACGGTTTTTACCAAAAACTCGGTTACTCAGACAGATTTGTGGATATGATGAAGAGAATTTAATTTTTTTTAAAAGGAGAAGGCCCGCGCCGCGGCGCGGGCCTCTCTTTCTTATCTCTTATCTTCTGCCTCTAGCCACTAAATCCTCTATAACCTCCTCGGCACTTCGCGCATCTCCAAGTTCATTTTGGAAATTTGAAGCACGAAAGTTACCGCCAACCCCCGGACGAGGTGCCAAATCCCGAACATTCACAACCGGCTCAAGCTCTTGCATCATTTCCTGACTTTCACGACTCGTCAAAACAATCTTAGTCTCAGGCAAAAACAGTCTCAAAAGCCCCAAATAAAACTTAAAAGTTTTGTCATCCACCGGACAATTCACACCTTGTTCCATGCCCTCCACAGGCTGCAATCTGGGTAACGAAACAGTCTCAGGGTAAACGCCAAACATTCTCTTTAAGAATTCGGCATGCATAATCAGGTCAAAAATTTCCTGATTATTACTCATCAAACCTTTATTATTAATGCCCAAAAGCACACCAATACCTACAGAATCAAACCCCGCCTGAAGCGCACGCGCTTGAGCAAAGTACCTGTAAGCAAAATTACTTTTAGGGCCACGAGTATGGCATTTAGAATAAACTTCAGGATCATAAGTCTCCTGAAAAACTCTGTACTGCAAAGGCACACCAGTTTTATTTGCTTCAACAATCGCCCTGAAATCTTCAACTCCCATTGGAGCCACATTAAAAGTAATGCGCTTCAGCGGTTTACCGTACTTCTCATTTAATTCACCCAAAATTTGCAAAGCTTGAACATAATTTGCAAGCCCGTGAGGATCTTCGCCTGAAAGAATACAAAATTCCTCAGGTCTATGCTTCATGACCTCCTCAAAATCCTTTCGCATCTCATCCGGAGAAAGCTGGCTTCTCTCCCTTTCTATCTTGCCATTATGCCCGCAGTACGAACAATCATTCACACATTTATCTCCAATATAACTGATTCCATAAAGCTCCAGCTTCTCACCAAACCTCTCAGCATTCAATTTCTCAGCCAACTTCATCACAACATCGTGATGTCGTTCTATGTCCCTAAAAATCTGTCTAAGCATTTCAGTCTTTTTATCATTTTCACCCCCACACATATATACGGACGGATGAGTAACTGCAGAAATTTCCCTCAAATAATCATGCATTATAAGGTCAACTTGAGTGCGAAGGCTTTTCTCTGTCTCTCCACCTTCATATGGACTCCTAGTTTCACGAGTTTCTTGCATAAAAACATCCGCAAAACCCATGAATCCTTTCAAGTAACCTGTCTCATCATGAACCGGCACGAACTTGTCCCGTTCAAATCGCCTGACTTGTCGACCATCCGCCAGTTCATAATCATTGCTGCCATTTAGGTCAACAACAAGCACATCCATTGAGCCTTCGGAAAAAGCTTTCATGATATTCGGGAACACGCTAGAAAGCTCCCCACCAAAAGAAGGAGCATTCGCATGAAATTCCATCAAATCACGCCCCATCATCCTATTCTTGCCGCTCGCATCCTTCGGTGTTTTTTCAAAAACCGACACATCACAAACATATTCAAACTTGCCGTCTTTTTGCAAAACCGCAGCAAAATCTTGATCAAAAAAACAAGACAGGTAGCGAATAATTTCAAAAGGGGAAATAACTCTCTCAGGTCCGGTAATCCTTGCACTTTCATTAAATTTAATTACATCGAACCCAGGAATTGTTATAGTCCCGCCACTCTCAGTAATTTCAACCCCCACACCGCATTCAGCCAAAAGTGGCGTCAAATTCTTAAGCAGCAAGAACGAATCAGCAGGGCTAAAGCCATATGCAAAACTGGCAAATTCAAACTCATTGCCATCTAAATTATAAAGCTGACCAAGTTTTTCCGCTCTTTTCCCGGGTGAAGCTAAACTGAGGATTGGACCGTCCAATATTTCACACTCCTCAGGCTTTCCGGCCGAAAGATTTGAATTCAAATTTTTAAGTCTTTGAGAGACTTCATCTTTTGTGCCGCGAACGTCCAAATATTGAACAGCGGCTTTATTAATAGTTTCCATAGTAAAAATAGTTAAATAAAAAAATGCACCACTTTGGTGCATTAAAATTCAAAAAAAAATTTAAATGCACCAAAAGAGCTCGTACACCCAAGCCCAATAATTATTTCTCACCGCAAGACCCGTGATCAATTTCTCCGAATTTTGAATTTCCTTTTTCATAGTAAACCTAATTCTACGCTGCCTAAATAATATGTCAACTTTTTGTAAAGTAGACATATCTGCTCAAACGGAGCACAATAATTCAGTCTATAAACACAAAGAACATGCATAATGGAAACAGCCACACCACTTTAAAAATTGAGGGTATGGATTGCGCATCTTGCGTTCGCCATATTGAAAATGACTTGAGCAAACAAAAAGGGGTCACAAAAGCCAACGTAAACTACGCGAACGAAACCGCAGAAGTACACTTCAATCCCGCTGAAATTTCCCAGGAGCAAATAATCCAAACGGTAAAAAAATCCGGCTACAAAGCAACTTCAAAAGACCACAACATGGCAGAAATGCACCACGGCTCGCACCAAAGCCATGAAGACCACTCAGCTCACGCAAAAGCAGAAACCAATCAAGCAGTCAAAAAACGCCTCAGCAAACTGATTTTTTCAGCCATAGCCAGCATTGTAATTTTAATTCTGACCTTTTTTTGGGATCCGCCTCAAGGTCCGGTTATAATGCTAATATTGTCACTTCTTGTAATTGTAATCAGCGGCCGCGAATTCTTTGAAAAAGGCATTCCAAACCTTTTGCGTGCCCGACCGGGTATGGACACGCTTATAGCGCTCGGAGTTGGCGCCGCTTTTATTTATTCGTCCTACATAGTGCTTTTCACCACTCAAACGGAAGAATATTTCATGGACGTCGCAATTATCACCACATTTATTTTAACTGGTCGCTACTTGGAGGCTTTAGCAAAAGGCAAAGCTAGCGAAGCAATAAAAAAACTGCTGGAACTTTCCGCCCGCGTCGCCCACAAATTGCAAAATGGTAAAACAATTGACGTCCCCATTGAAGATCTCCAAAAAGGTGATCTCATCCTAGTCAAACCCGGAGAAAAAATCCCCGTAGACGGGCAAATTACAGAAGGCAACGCCGTAATTAACGAATCAATGGTAACCGGAGAAAGCATCCCATCAAGCAAAAAAGAAGGCGACAAAGTAATTGGCGCAACCATAAACGGAAACACAGCTTTCACCATGCGCGTTGAAAAAGTCGGCTCGGAAACAATGCTGGCCAGAATAATAAAATTGGTTGAGGAGGCCCAAATGTCCAAAGCGCCCGTCCAAAAACTTGTTGATAAAATATCCGCATATTTTGTTTGGGGCGTAATTTTAGTTGCTCTAACCACTCTTTTTGTCTGGCACTCCCAAACCGGCGACTTTTCCCGAGCCATGATTTATACCGTCAGCGTTCTAATTATTGCTTGCCCCTGCGCCCTTGGCCTTGCAACGCCCGTATCAATTATTGTCGGATCCGGCCGTGGTGCTTCGCTCGGAATTCTTATAAAAAACGCAGAAAGTTTAGAACGAATCCACAAAGTCACAGCGGTTTGTTTTGACAAAACCGGGACCATCACAACCGGTCACCCGGAAGTTAAAGAGTTCTTCTCCCTCAAAGGCGTAGAAAAAGAAAACTTAGCTCTAGCCTTGGCCCTGGAAGAAAAAAGCGAACACCCGCTCGCAAAAAGCATAATTGATTTTATTTCAACAAAAAAATCAATCCCAACCCAAAAAATCCAAGATGTAAAAGCGGTTGTGGGGAAGGGAATAACCGGCAAAACAGATAAAACCGAATACCATTTTGGCAGTCTGAAATACATAAAAGAGCTTAAAATTGACCTTTCGGATTCGCTTAAGAAAATTGAAAACCTGCAAGAAAAAGGACAAACGGTCCTAATTCTTTCTGACAAAAAGGAGATCAAAGCCGTTTTTGCAATTCAAGACACCTTAAAAGAGAGTTCAAAAGAAGCAATTGAAGCTCTGAAAAAACGCAATATAAAACCAGTTTTGCTAACAGGAGATAATGAAAAAGTGGCTCATGCAATTGCAAATGAGGTGGGAATTGATGAAATCCACGCGGAAATCTCACCGGAGCAAAAAGTGCAAATTATAAAAGACCTGCAAAAAGAAAACCACGTTGTTGCCATGATTGGCGACGGCATTAACGACAGCCCCGCCTTGGCCCAAGCCAACATAGGCATTGCAATGGGAACAGGCACGGATATTGCAATGGAAAGCGGAGATGTAGTCATTGTTAAAGGAGACCTAAAAAAAGCTGTGGAAGCAATGCAGTTGTCTGAAGCCACTTTGCGCAATATCAAGCAAAATCTGTTCTGGGCATTTTTCTACAACACAATTTCAATTCCGGTTGCAGCAATTGGACTCCTAAACCCCATGATTTCGTCATTCGCCATGGCATTTTCGTCCGTTTCAGTCGTACTAAATGCATTAAGATTGAGGCGCTTTAAGGTAAAATAAGCCATTCAAGCAAGAATAAAATCGCTTGACTCTTGCCAAGCCCTAATTTATATTTTGCGCTCAATTTAGCTAAACCTCATGGTTTTATCTGTTGACCGAGTAATAAAGAGCGTTGAAAGCGAATGGAAATCCGCTGGTGTGCTGCAAATAATTGAAAATAATCGCGAAGCAGCTGCCGCAATTAGATCTGTTAGAGAAGGTATACACGCCGACTGTACAAGAATTCTTAGAGCCGTTTACACCGCATTGCAGTCTCCAGATGGAGACTTATTAGTGCTTCAAAGATCAAACAGAACCAGTAGACCAGGAACATGGGAATTTCCTGGAGGCAAAGTTGACGGCAATCCAACAGACCCATTTTCTGTAGAACAAAGCCGAATACGTGAGTTTGAGGAAGAAACGGGGATCAAAATACCTGCTATGGACTTTTCCATAGGTATTGATACAGATAGTCTAGATAATGAAACTAGGAAACAGCGGAAACCAAAACTCGTCGCAACCAGGCGAGCAGAAGAAATATTTCAAGGTAGGAGGGTTTTATACCTGGCAGATATTTACAGACAAACAACAACTAAAAGACCTGAAGTTGAATTAAGCGATGAACATCAATCATACAAATGGCTAACAGCAAAAGATGTTAATTCGTTAAAATGGACAAACGATTTTTACAAAAAAACTGCATTATCCTTAGCAAAACCTCACACAAGAAGAACTCCACTCCACATACCACACTTTCCAGCCATCACAAGATCAACCTTCACTTCACAACTTGAAGCAGCAGGAGTCTAATATGGAGTTTTTTAAATAAAAAAAGGTTCGTACGGTGACTTTTGTTATCTACGGCTCGTAACTCGTAACTTTCATACACCGTATCTACGACCGAGTTCATGATACCAAATCTACGCTAATTGTCAAATGAATTACGTCAAAAATCGCTTATTTTACAATATTAAAAGCTCGTTGTAATTAAGAATACATTCCCAAGTTTAATGTTTTGATTATTATTTTCTCCTTTAATTTATATATATGTCACCAGAATCACAGAGCCCAAATAAAATTGAAGTAGAAGATTTAGGTCAACTACCAATGCCACAAATTGAAAGGTGCTTTGAAGGTATTAATGGTCTTGATATTCAACGTTCAGGAGATAAAATTGTCATTTCAGGACCTGCAGATGTTATTTCAGAAGCAAAAAAAGCTAAACACAAACTAATACTTGCAATTGTAAGCTATGACCCAGGTCACAAGGCGGGATATTGCGCTACGGGATATCCAGACCTAAGCTCAAGAATATTTTCTGCATCCAATGATGACCCTAAAAATAGCCTTGGCGACACTGTAGATGTAAGTTTTTTCAACTACCACAATACTCTAAGAAGAGAGCACGGGGATATTCACGACAAATCTACAGACTAATTGTACTCTATCCCCAGAGCTGTCCATCAGGGAAGGTAATCACCAGGTCCTTTCTTTCTAAAAGCACCGTCCATTTTTCTTTTTCCGCTTTTTGAGCCAACGCAAAAGTTGGATTGATTGCAATTGCCTTTCCAACTTTCTCAAGCATTGGAATATCAGAGGCCGTATCTCCAAGAGCTATACAATTAGATAGATCAAAGACGTCTTTATATGTTTTTTCAATAAAATCTCCCTTGTTTTTCAAAATTGTGAGGTCAATTTCACCTGTAAACACACCATCATCAAATATCCATTCACTGCTATGTAGTGCCCAAGGAAATAGTCCAATCTTACTCAAATACTTTTTTGCCATAAAAGAAGGCGCTCCTGACACCGCAATCAGTTTATATCCCATCATTTTAAGCCTCAAAAGCAGCATCCACGGGAACAAATGATAATGCCCCCCGCGCCCAGAAACCACATCTTCAGCAATTTTCTCCAGAATATCCTCAGAAAACAGCTTTAAACTGGGTAAAATCTCAATCACTTCTTTCAAATAATCCTCAAAATCCAAATCTCTATTTTTCCAAAGCATTCTGGCCTTTTCCACAATGCATTCCTTGTCCTCAGGCAACAAATCCCTATCTGTTATTTCCGTAATCAACATCTCCAAATTGTCATTTCTACTCACAGTCCCATCAATATCAAAAAAAACAGCCATTTCGCCGTTTACCGGCGTATCAACCTTTAGAACCTGTAAAAGTCCTTCAATTTGCTTACCAATTAACTCTGCACTGTGTTTATTCATCTTTTAATTATATCACATCTCGGCTATTTTTTACACATAAAATCCATGCCATGGGACAAATATTCAAAGCGCAAATCCTTACTCCAAAAAACCAAAAAACGGTCCTTTTTTACGACCCCGGCTATTTAGTAGTCTCTGACGAAGGCAAAATTGAATTCGTAGGAACCAAAAACCCCCGCCAAAAATACAAAAACTACCGTTTCCACGACCACTCAGACCTAATAATCTGCCCGGGCTTTATTGACACTCACAACCACCTTCCTCAATACGCATTTGCCGGAATTGGCGACTTCTCACTCCTCCCATGGCTAAAAAAATACACTTTCCCAAGAGAAACCCAGTTTAAAAGCGAAAAAACAGCACGTCCCGCCGCAAACAATTTCTTCACTTCTCTCCTCAAAAACGGCACAACAACCACTCTGACTTACGTAACAACACATTTCTCCGCCACAAACATTGCTTTTGAAGAAGCCAAAAAAGCAAAAATCCGAGCAATAATAGGGAAGGTAATGATGGATTCATTCAGCCCCTCCGCACTTCAAGAAAAAACTGAAAAATCCCTTCAAGACTCTCTTGAGCTCATTGAGAAATGGCACGGCCATGATAGGCGACTTTTTTATGCTCTAACACCTCGATTTGCTCTAACTTGCAGCTCAAAATTACTGGAAAAAATTGCCACACTCGCTAAAGAAAAAGATGTCTACATCCAAACACACCTTTCAGAAAATCTGGAAGAGCTAAAATTAGTTAAAAAGCGCTTCCCAAAAGCAAAATCCTACACGGATGTTTACTACCGCGCCGGCCTCCTAACCCCAAAAACCATCCTCGCGCACTGCATCCATCTTTCAAACCCAGAACTCACCCTCATTAAAAAAGCCGGCGCGTCAATCTCCCACTGCCCAAGCTCCAATAGATTCTTAATGAGCGGCCAAATGCCAGCCAGAAAATACCTCACCGCCTCAACACAGCTCTCCCTTGGCACAGACGTTGCGGGCGGCTACAGCCTTTCAATGTTTAATGAAATGCGTGAAGCCCTTGAAACCTCCAAATCTTACATTAATCCACTGAAACCAGAAGAAGTCTTCTACATGGCAACACTCGGCGGCGCAAAAGCTCTATCAATGCACAAAATCACAGGATCCCTCGAGCCCGGCAAAGAAGCAGATTTTCTAATAATTGACCCACTCAAATTCACCCCGGATCCAAACACAAAGTACCAAAACCCCACCCAAATCCTATCCCAAATGATCTACCGTGGTAGCGAGTTCGCAATAAAAAACGTTTTTATAGCGGGAAAGAAACTAAATTAAACAAATACCCAATTATTATTATCCCCAGCGCGACCAAACCAAAAAAAGTCGCAAGCAATTTAAAGCTCATTACGCGTTTTAAAATAATGGCTTCCGGCAGAGAAAGTCCGGCAATTGACATCATAAATGCCAAAGCGGTCCCAAGCGGCACTCCACTTGCACTGATTGAAAAAATCACAGGAACAATTGTGCTACATCCCGCATAAATTGGCACACCCAAAACTACAGCAGCAATCACTGAAAGCCAGCCATATTTCCCAAGGAAAAACTCAAAAAATCCCTCAGGCACATATCCGTGAATCAAAGCTCCAACCATAACTCCTAAAAAAACATAGGGGACCAATTTTTTCATTGTTTTGAAACCTTCTTTGACAGAGAAACGAACTTTCCCCTCAAAAGTTCCAGGAAATTTCCTGTCAAAAATCTTCCCACCATTGCCCAAAATAATCTCTTTATCCATTTTAAACGACCCCAAAATCCATCCACCCATAACTCCCAAAAATATCCCTGAGACCGCATATAAAAACGCCAGCTCCCACCCAAACAAATCCCCCATAATCACAAACGCCACCTCATTCACAAGCGGCGACGTAATCAAAAATGAAAAAGCAATTCCAAGCGGAATCTCAGCTTCCAAAAAACCAATAAATATAGGAATAGACGAACAAGAACAAAAAGGCGTAAGAGCACCAAAAGTCGCTGCCGCAAAATTTCCAAGCCCAAATCGAGAACGCTTCATAAACCGCCGCAGTTTATCAGTAGGCAAATACGTCCTTAAAAAAGCAATCAAAGAAACCACCAAAAAGATCAAAAACAAAATTTTCAAAAAATCTTGCACAAAAAATTGCACACTTGAAGAAAGCTCCGTGCCACTCTGAAGGCCAAGCAATTGAAACGTAAAATAATCTGAAAAAATTCTAAACATAAGTGAAAAGAAATATACTCCCATAACTATAAACATGCAAAAAATACAAATTTAATTGCACCATCTTGCAACACTAAGCTAATATCATCTCACACTTTACACATAGGCTCTATGCTAAAAATCCTCGGTTTATTAATGGTTTTAAGCGGACCTGTGATTATTGCAATTGAAGTAAACAAATACTTCCACGGACAAGTTCTACCAACAATGCTGCTTGTATTTATGGTTGTAGGCATTATTCTATCTGCAGCGGGAGCAATGATTATTGCAAAAAGCCAATAATTAAAAGCCCAGCATCAGTTTTATTGCAAAAACCACCACCATAACAACAAACAAATATTTCACCCATTTGTTCCCTTTTTTTATTGCGAATCTAGAGCCCAAAAATGCTCCAATACCAACGGAGATTGCCTGTGGAACTGCCAAATGAAGCACAACAGCATCTTGAAAAAGAAAAACAGCGGTCGCAGCTACTGAAGTAAAAGTGCAAATAATCAGCGCTTCACCCATTCCTTGAGAATAACTTTGGCCAACCAAAACAAAGGAAAAGGCAATTAAACTTGCTGCGGCAATTCCAATAAAGCCGGCATAAATACCCATCACCAAACAAACTAAGCACATGAACAAATATCCACTTCGCGATGGTTTAAAAATCCTATCCTTTAGCCCTAAATTTTTTTCGGCCAACAACACAAACAAAAGAACAACCAATAACCCGGCAATAATTTTTTCTAAAAAAGCTTCTTCTAATTCTAATACAAACTGAGCTCCTAATAAAGAACCAATAGTAGCCAAAGCAGCCAAAGGAGCAATTCTAGCAAATCGCACTTTTTCACTTTTTAAATATTGCAATGATGCAACACTACAAAGAAAAACTGCTGCGAACCTGTTTGTTGCAACAGCAACTGGTGCTGTTAATCCCAAAAAGATCAGCACGGGAAGTGTTATCAACCCACCGCCACCAACCTGCGCGCCAATAAAGCCCGCAATCAATCCCGCTAATGAAACAAATAATATATCCATCGTGGCGATAATAGACTATCACCTGTTTACATAGAGCAAAACCTCAAAATAAATTTTGCACCTCTTCTCAAATTACTATCTTGAATAGAATGCAAACCGCCATGTGGATCACATTCAATTGTACCGCTCATTGCCTGCATTCGCTCTTTGGCATAATCATTGCTCTTGTATGCGTCTCTGCTCTTTCTAGATTTTCTTCTCCATCCTCAACATCTTTTCTCCAATTATCAAAACCTCAGCGTTAAGCTTTAAATAATTTCTAGAATCTTCATCCAATCTGAGAATTGGTGAGCGCATTTATAATACTCAGAGGAAAGTATACATTTATGCACCACAGAGCGAAGGCAAAAAACCAAACCACAATTGTGTCAATCGAATCATAAAATTTACAGGTTGTGATTAAAGCAGTAAACACTTTGCCACCCTTAAAAAAAAACCAAAAATGTGCTATAATCAATAGATAACAAAAATTAAAAAAACCACTATGGCTCAAAAAATCACAAGCAAAAAAAGCTTGCACAAAAAATCCACAAAACCGGATTTCAAAAGACCGCAAAGAAAGCATTATTATGTTTTTGGAGCAGTTATGATTGTAGTTCTCGCAATGCTGGCCCAATCAATATTTGGAAAGTCCAGTGAATTGAACTATGACTATATAATTGCCTCAATTGCTGATCTTAACCAAGAAGTAAGTGTAACAGGTAAAGTGAAATCATCAGAATCCGTTGACCTTTCTTTTGAGAATAGTGGCAAAATCACAACTGTTAACGTCAAAGTGGGGGACAAAGTTAATAAAGGCCAAGTGCTGGTTACACTTAACTCCAGCGAACTAAACGCATATTTGGCCCAAGCAAATGCAGATTATCAAAGCGCTCAAGCGGAACTAATGCGATACGAAGCCGTTCTAGATCAAGAAAAGGCAGTATTAGCAGAAGTGAAAAGAGGGACAAGACCGGAAGAAATTCAAATAAAACAAACGGCAGTCACAAACGCTGAAAAAGCGCTTGAAGATGAAAAATCTAATCTTGAAGCAGTGCAAAGCGAGGCCGACACAGACCTTGATAATATATACAAAGGAGTAAAAGACATACTTAGTGATGCTCTTACCAAAATGCAGTTCGCAATGGATCATCAGCTAGAGGACATGTTTGACGAATCTACCGCTGAAAAAGACACACTAAGTTTCTCTATCCAAGATCCAAGTTTAGAAACCCAAGTAAAATGGGACAAAAGAGAAGCAAATGCAAGTGTTGACAACCTAACAAACTCAATCAATGCCCTTTCAGATGCTTCCAGCTATATTGAATATGACGCAGCATTAAACACGGCAATATCAAGCCTATCAGACGTAAATTCCCTTTTGATTTCACTCTCAATGGCAGTTGAAGATTCAGCAACACTACCAGAAACTACAGCGGACACTTACAGAACCAGCATAAACACAGCCAGATCGAACATCGATACAGCCTTATCAAGTGTAAATACAAAAAAACAAAGTATCTCTGCACAAATTGCAACAAATAATACTGCAATAACAGCAGCAGAGACAGCAGTTTCAGATGCAGAGCACACGCTTCTTTCAGCTCAGGATAATCTGACTTTAGCACTCGCAGGGACTCAACCGGAAGAAATTGCTGCACAAGAAGCAGTAGTGAAGCAGTCAGAAGCCTACATTAACACTCAAAAAGCAAGAATTGCTTCCGCCGCAGCAACTGTACAACTTTACCAAGCAAGAATAGCAAAAAACTCTCTAGTCTCTCCAATAAACGGAATTATTACAAAACAAGACGCAAAAGTGGGTGAAATAATTGCATCAGCAACGTCGGTAGTATCAATTAT
>Ga0180007_10001666_pt1 | contig 28754 bp, 30 predicted proteins | sample MM_PC_MetaG_FD_121122 | JGI IMG/M metagenome (GOLD analysis project Ga0180007, IMG submission 121122) | Groundwater microbial communities from the Aspo Hard Rock Laboratory (HRL) deep subsurface site, Sweden - MM_PC_MetaG | ecosystem: Environmental > Aquatic > Deep subsurface > Groundwater... | reverse complement strand
TTTAGTGACCCGAGTATCTTCACAAAGAATCAAATCAACTTCTCTTAAAATCCGCAAAGCTCTTTGGCTAATATCTTCTAAATTCCCGATTGGTGTACCAATAACATATAGTTTAGACATGACTCTATTGTATCTAAAAAAAGCCCTATTTGACAAGGACGACCGACAGAGGTCAGACCTAAAAAGCGGAACCTTTTACTAAAGGTTCCTACTTTTTGAGGTCTGACCTTATCACATGCTTACTTTTGGAAATCTCCAAAAAATTCCATAGCCGCCGCGGTCAAAGGAACAGAAAGAATAATTCCCATGACCCCGGCCAATTTAGCCCCGATTAACATGACGATGATAATAACGATAGGATTTAAACCAACTGCTTTTTTCATTATTTGGGGAGTAAGAACATAATTCTCTAATTGCTGAACTATAATATAAAGAATAACTACCAACAAAGCCAAAAGAGGCGATTGTGTAAAAGCCAGAATAACTGCTGGAACAGCAGCCATAATCGGACCAGCGTAAGGAACAATTTCTAAAATTCCAGCTACCAAAGCTAGAGTCAAAGCATACTCAACGCCCAAGAAATACAAACCAATAAAAACAAGAATACCAACAATAAGCATTAAGAGTAATTGACCCCTTAACCAATTGCCTATTTTAATTTGAATTCTATCAATTAAATCAGAAAGATAATGTTGATGCTCTTGAGGTGTTAAAGAAACTAAAAGCTTTCTAACTCCTCTTTCTTGAACAGCTAAATAAAACGAGATAACTAAAACAACAACAGCTGAGAATAAACCGCCAAACAAATTAATAATTGTCCCAAAAATATTTGAAGCAGCTTGAGATAAGTTATTACTCAATTTATCTAGCAAAGCTTGGAGGTTGCTTTCTGTCTGGTATTTACCCCAAAGCTCTTGGACATTTAAACTTATCTTCTCCATGAATTCAGGAAAATGAGTAGCTAATTGTTTTACTTGCTCTGATAAAGGAGGAAAAACCAAGGTGACTATTGAAGCAACTAACAAGAGAATAAAGAGATAAATAAAAATAACTCCCAAGAGTCGAGGGATTCTATGTTTTTGCAACCAACTAACCGGACCGTTAATAGCAGCTGCAAGGATTATGGCTACTAAAACGATTAACAAAATATCGCGAATTAGATAAATGAGAACTAAGCCGAGTAGAATAATAACAGTTCGGAAAATAGTAGAAGTGGAAATATTAATTGTTTGTGATTCACCCATTATATCTTCAATAACTTATTAAATTTATTTTTATCCTTAAATGGCCCGATTAAAGCTAGATTAAGCTTTTCTGGCTTAAAAATATCTTTAGCTACCCGTTGAATATCATCAACTGTAACTTTATTTATTTTACCTAATTTCTCTTCTAATGTCAAAATTTCGTTTGTTAATAATTCTTGAGTGGCATAAAAGGAGGCTTGGGCATCCGATGATTCCATACCAATTAAAGCCGATCCCTTAATGTGATCTTTGGCTTTCTGTAACTCTTTTTGACTAACTTTTTTATCAGATATTTTCTTAAATTCTTTTAAGATAGTCTTAATCGCTCTATCTACTTTCTGATTATCAACTCCTGCGTTAGCGGCTAAAACACCTATATCTGTATCCATATCTGCTCCGGCGCTGATATAATACGCCAAACCTTGTCGTTCTCGAACAGAAATGAATAGGCGAGAACTCATATACCCCCCTAAGATATCCCCTAAAAGACTTAGGGCGTATCTGTCTGGATGAAACATATTATAGGCCCTAACGCCCAATATTAAATGACTTTGGTCAGTTTTTTTATAATTGATTAAACATTCTGGCTTACTCTGTTTCTCTTTAACTTTTAGTTTACCTTTGACTGACCGGCTATTAATTGTCTCAAAATATTTCTTAATTTTATCAATTGTTCTTTCTTGATTAATATTACCCGCTACAGCCACAACTGTATTCTTGGCGGAATAGTGATTTTTAAAATAATCTACAAATTGACTCTTCTCCATGTTTTTAACCGTGCCCACACTACCAATCACATCCCAGCCAGCTGGTTGGTCTCCGTACAGCAACTCAATCCAAAGATCTTCAATGTGCCGAACAGGATTATCTAAAATCATATTTATTTCTTGTAAAATAGTACCTTTTTCTCGATTGATTTCTTTTTCTTCAATCTTAGAGTTTAAATAAATATCAGAAACCCAGTCTAAGGCCAAATCTAAATGCCCAGCATCAACTTTAGCCCAGTAACCAGTATATTCTTGACCAGTAAAAGCATTATAGTGCCCACCAATCTGATCTAATGGTTCAATTATCTTCATGGTAGTAGGATGTTTTTTTGTTCCTTTGAAAAGCATATGTTCTAGAAAATGGGAGATACCATTGATTTCTTTAGTTTCATATTTAGAACCTGTTTTAATTAATACCAAAACAGCGGCTGTCTTAGTATCTCTAGCTGGAACTGTAATAATTCTTAAACCATTTTTTAAAGTTGTTTTCTTGTAGTTATCGGCCATATTGTTCTTTAAGATAAGAATCTAATTCTTTAATCTTGATCCTTTCTTGTTTCATAGTGTCGCGATCACGAACCGTAAGATCATTGTTATCTAAACTATCAAAGTCAACCGTGGCACAATAAGGTGTCCCAATCTCATCTTGACGACGATAGCGTTTACCAATATTACCATTATCATCGAATTCGCAAGTATAACTTGTCTTAAGTTCGTCAAAAACTTCCTTAGCTTTTTTAACTAATTTCGGTTTGTTTCTTAAGAGAGGGAAAACAGCTACTTGAATTGGAGCCAATCGCTTAGGAAATTTCATAACCACTCTTGTTTCTTCCCCTACTTTTTCTTCGGTATAGGCCTCAGTTAAAACAGCAAAGACCGTTCGACCGACACCAACTGATGATTCGATAATATGAGGAATATATTTTTCTCCGGTTTTAGGATCTAGATATGATAAATCTTTTCCGGAAAACTTGGCGTGTTGTGACAAATCATAATTGCCCCGGGCATGAATACCTTCCAATTCACCAAAACCAAAAGGAAACTTGTAATCTATATCATAAGCTGCTTTGGCATAAAAAACCAAATTCTTATGTTTATTCCATTTCAAATGTTCTTTTTTAAGACCCAGATCTAAATAATATTGCCAACGATCTTTTCTTAACTTCTCGTATTCCTTCATTTCATTATCAGGATGAACAAAATATTGCATTTCCATCTGCTCAAATTCCCGCGTCCTAAAAAGGAATTGACGAGCCGTTATTTCATTACGAAAGACCTTACCAATCTGAGCAATGCCAAAAGGAATTTTAACTCTTGTCGAGTCTAAAATATTCTTGTAATTAACGTAAATACCCTGACAGGTTTCTCCACGCAAATAGGCCGGCTCTTTATCCCAATTACCAGTAAAATTTCCTAGATTGGATTTAACTAACAAATTAAATTTCTTAGCATCGGTAAAATTTTTCTTACCGCAATTAGGACATTTAATTTTCTCTTTGTTTTCAGAAAAAATCTTGTTAATTTCCTCTTCGGTCATTTTTTCATCAGCCTCTACTTTAATCTCCGCTAACAAATGATCAACTCTAGAACGAGTGTGACAATCCCTACATTCAACTAAAGGATCTAAAAAACCAGCTACATGACCGCTAGCTTCCCAAATCTTAGGATGCATAAAGATAGCTGAATCTAAACCAACTACATTTTCTCTTTGGAGAACTACCTTTCGCCACCAAACATGTTTAATGTTATTCTCTAGCTCAACCCCATAAGGACCATAATCATAAATCGCGGCAAAACCACCGTAAATATCTGAGGATGGATAAACAAAACCCCGTCGCTTAGCTAAAGATATAATTTTTTCCATAGTCACCATATTTTTATTTATTCAACAACTTCACCTTGTTGTCGAGTAACCCTTAAGTCATCCGGCAAATCAGTGTCAATTGACTCGTCGGCACTAGTTAATTCTAAATCTACAAAACTATCTTGACCACTGGCCTGAGCTTGACTAATTAACTCAACCAAACTGTTCAAATGAGCCAATCCAGGAGTAATTGATATTTGAAAAGCCACTTCCTTAACCGGAAGAAGAACACCGCTAGCCGCTGGCAAATCCCCGACTGACCAAATTACTTGCCCAGTCTGTGAATTATATGTTAAACCGCTACCACTAATTCTATTATTCCAATTAACATGAGGAGGTAGAGAACCAGTTACTTTAACATTTTTTAAATCATTACTTGTGTTGATCAAGCGCCATTTGATTGTATAACTAGTTGTTTGACCAACCCTGGGTGGAATTGGCCCACTATTGGTGATTAAGTCATCATAATAATAGCCTTGAGATTGAAGAGTCAATTGACTAGCAACCTTTGTTGTCATTTGACTTTGACCAATAATTTCAATATCCCTTAAAGAAAGAGGTACTTCTGAAGAATCTATTTTAACCTCATTGTTAATATTAAAATTCTTGTCGCTATAGCTATTAACCGGCAAAGGATTTTTAACCTGAACTGAAAAATTTAATTTACCTCCTTGATTAGAACCAAGAGATTCTAAGCTAGGCACATTACTAGTATTCCAGGTAATTGTTTGAGTCTCTCCATTAAAAGAACCTCCTCCTAATTTTAGACTAGTTAAATCCAGGGCCTTGCCTTCTATTTTCGAGGTAATAACAACGTTTTTTATTCTAACATCAGTCGTATTCTTGTAGTCAATCTGATAAGTTAAGACCTGGCCAGCTTGAGTTACATAATTGGTACTATTATTAACTGTTTGACTAACTAATAAGGGCGAAGCAGAAATTTGGAGAGCACCTACTGTTTCTGCATAAGGAGTGAATTCTTCGTTTTGAAAAAGACCCAATTGGGCCTTAAATGACTTTATTTCGCTTTCTTCTCCTTGGATATTAGCCCGAATAGAAATCCTGCCCTGTTCACCAGCCATTAATTTACCCAAAGACCAAACATTATCATTTTCATCTTCTAAAGGAGTGAGGTCGGCTGATTCAAAAGTAAATCCTGCTGGATAATCTATCCGAATCTGAATATCATCAAAAGAAACTTCAGCTTGATTTAAATATCTTAAAGAGAAATCAAAATCTTGACCAGTTACTAATTTTTCTGGTAAATCAAAATCTAAAATCAAAGGAACAGAGATTACCTGGCTAGTGAATTCCGCCTCATTGATATATTGAGAACTGATACCTACTGGCTGATAACTTAATTCAGCCCAAGCCTTTCGATCCTCTCCTCTTAAACCAATAATTCTAACTAAAAGTTCAATTTCTTTTTCTTGACCAGGGGCTAAGTCAGGTAAATCGATGGTTTCATCTAAATTCTGTTGATTAGCTGGAATGGAGTCTTCCGGATAATGAAAAACTAATTTAAGATCTTCTAAAACTAAACGAGTACTATTCTTGTATTTAATCAAATATTTAACTTCTTCGCCACTAACCACTCTTTCTGCTCCCTGGATTTCTATCGTAACTTTATTTTTATCAAAAGAAGTAAAGCCACGCCAAATGAAAAAGCCGGCAACAGCCAAGAAGACGATGATGACTGGAATACCAATCATCCATATTTTCTTTTTTTGTTGAGGCGATAACTGTTTTTCCTCTATTTTTTGCCATTCTTGGGCTACAATTTTTTTTTCTCTTTCTCTATCTATCTTAAAAGCATCCGGCCCCTCTAACCTATCTTCAAATTCGGCTTCTGGCTTATATAGTTTTTTTCGTAATTCGTCTAACTTCATTTTTATATTATAGCATTTTTATTAAATATTGGTAGCTCTTAACTCTATCATTTACCAACTCTTGAACAAACTCAATAAAATTATCCTGCTGACCATATCCTAATATTTCTAATAATTTATTCTCGAAACCAGTAATTACTGGTTTGATTTCTTTTTTTTGATCAAGATAATTAAAACCAGTCAAAAGTAGTTGCCAAATTTGCTCATCTTTTTCTGGACCAGCAACTAATTTATCAATTAATTCCGAGAAATAGTGGGCTGTCAATAAGGATGGTAAATTCTGATGAAGGTAGGAGAAACTCTCAATTGTTTCAGCCCCAGTGACAATATCAAATCCCCGTCCAGGAGCAATCATTAAATGAGAACACAAAAAAAGCTCGAGATGACCCTTGAGCTTAGCTTGGTTTTTTCGAACAGCTTTTCCCTTGATTACTAGTTTACCAAAATCTTGAGTATAAGCAGTGATCAATCTATCAAACTCCCCCAAATTTGAATTTTTAATAATAATCCCTTGGGTTTTGTATAACATTATTTTTTAATCCCAATCCAAATTTTTTGACCATCTAAGTCAATTTCTTTTTCAACTAAAAAATCTTTTTTATCTGGTTTAGTCTCTATTGTAGCTGTAACTTCTTCTTCAATTTCTGATTGGTGATCTTGCACTATTTTTTCTAATTCCAAACCAGTTGAATAATATAAAACAATTTTATCTTGAGGATTAAGGCCGCCTTCTTTGCGCATCCCTTGAATAGAACGAATTAGATCTCTAATCATGCCCTCAACTTTAAGTTCTGGAGTAATTTCAGTATCCAATTCAACTTCTTTACCAAAAATAATCTCCTTAACATTGACTTCTTCTTTAATTAATTCAACTAATTCCTTATCTTCAACAACTTTCTTATTATTAATAGTTAATTTAGTTAAGGGTTGTCTCACTTTAATTCCAAGCTCAGCCCTTTTAGCTAAAGCCAAAACAACTACTTCTCTGACTTCTTTCATGCTTTCTTCCAGTTTTAAATCAATCAATTTTTTATCGGCTTTCGGATAATCACAAAGATGAATACTTTCTTTGTCTTTCTTATCTTTGAGTTCGAGATATATTTCTTCAGTTATGAAAGGAATGAATGGAGCTGCTATTTTAGATAACTTCAATAAGACATGATTAAGAACTTGGGTCGCTTGATTATGTTCTTCTTTATTAATTGGTTTTTGAAATCTTCTTCTTGAACGCCGAATATACCAATTAGATAAATCGTCAATAAAACTATCGATTAAACGAGCTGACTTAGTAATCTCATAATTATCCATCAAAGTTATCATTTGCTGATTAAAACTATTTGCTCTAGATAAAATCCAAGCATCAATTTTATTACTAGCTTTAATTATATCATCAGCCTTAAATTTCTTTGGCTTATATAAATTTAAAAAACTAAAAGAATTCCAAAGAGTCATAATATCACGACGATAGACTTCACTAACATCTTTTTCAGAAAAATTAAGATTTTCGGCCAGCATTAAAGGAGAAATCATTAAATAGAGACGAAGGGCATCCATGGGATATTTCTCAAGTAATTTCCAAGGATCAGGATAATTATTCTTTGATTTAGAAAGTTTATCTCCTTTTTCATTTAAAATAGTTCCTGTTGTGACGGCATTAGTAAATGACGGTTTATTAAACAATCCAACTGCCAAGACGTGTAGAGTATAGAACCAACCTCTGGTTTGAGCGATATATTCAGAAATAAAGTCGGCTGGAAAACGTTTTTCAAATTTTTCTTTATTTTCAAAAGGATAATGTAATTCTGCAAAAGGCATCGAACCAGATTCAATCCAACAATCAAAGACATCTGGAATCCTGATCATTTGTCCGCCACATTTGCATTTATATGTAATTTTATCGATATAAGGTCGATGATAGTCTTTCAAGGTTTCGCCTGATTTCTCTTTTAACTCAGCATAAGAACCCATAATTTCGATTTCTTCGCATTTCTGGCATTTCCAAATAGGAATTGGGTTACCCCAATATCTGCTTCGAGAAATATTCCAATCAGGCGCTGTTTCTAAGCCCTTACCAAAACGTCCTTTTTTCAAATGAGCTGGATGCCAATTTATATCCTCATTAGCTTTAAGTAAATTATCTTTAAAAGCACTAACTTTAATAAACCAGTTTTTTTGAACTTTATAAATTAACTTAGTATCACAACGCCAACAAAATGGATAGGAATGAACAATTTTTTCTTTTTTAAAAAGAAAACCATTCTCTTTAAGATGTCCTATTACCTTACCGTTGGCTTCCCAAACACCCGACCCTTTCCATTGACCGCTATCAAACTTACCTTCTTCATCAACATTAGAAAACATAGGTAGGCCTTTTTCTTGACCCAAATCATAGTCTTCAGCTCCAAAAGATGGAGCAATGTGAACAATCCCAGAACCATCTTCATCTGAAACAAAATCAGCTGTTACAACTTTGTAGGTTTCTTTTAGTTCTGGCTGAGGAAAAATTGGTTCATATTCTAATCCTTCTAAATCTTTACCTTTAATTTTTTCGATTATCTTATAATCCTCTCCTAAAACAGATAATCTTGCTTCGGCTAAAATTAAAATCTTATCACCAACTTTAGCTTTAATGTAAGTTAATTCTGGATTAATAGCTAAAGCAACATTAGCTAAAAGAGTCCAAGGAGTTGTTGTCCAAACAAGAAAATATTCATCCCTGCCTCTACACTTAAAATAAACATAGACTGAATCATCCTTCTCTTCTTTATAACTATTATCCATAGCGATTTCGAAATTCGAAAGAGGAGTTACACAACGAGGACAATACAAAGAAGTTCGATAGCCTTCATAAACTAATTTCTTTTCCCAAAGAGTTTTGAAAGCCCACCAAACTGACTCCATGTATTCCTTGTCCATGGTTTTGTAGGCTTGATTAAAATTAACAAAACGACCAATTCTATGAACCATTTTTTCCCATTCTTTGGCATATTTCAAAACTGCCCGACAACAGGATTTATTAAATTTACCAATATCTTTTTCGATTTCAATCTTACTCTTAATTCCTAGATCAGCTTCAACAATATTTTCAATTGGTAAACCATGACAATCCCAACCCCAACGTCGCTCAACCTTAAAACCTCGCATCGTGAAATATCGGGGAACTAAATCTTTACTAACCGAGGAAAGAATATGACCGTAATGAGGTAAGCCAGTAGCGAAAGGAGGACCATCATAAAAACTAAAATTAGGTTGATCTTTTCTTTGATTAACTGATTTTTCAAAAATCTTGTTCTTCTGCCAATATTTTAATATTTTTTCTTCGTTTTTAGATAAATCCATATTACATTTTTTCTGGAGCAGAAATACCCATTAATTCCAAAGTATTTTTTAAAACAATTTTTGTTGCTTTGATTAAACTGATTCTTGCTTGAGCGATTTTCTCGTCTTGACCTAAAATTCTGCAATTTTCATAAAACTTATGAAATTTATTTGCTAATTCTAGAGAATAATAAGGGAGACGCTGAACCTGATAATCCCCTGCTGTATCCTCAATAATTTCAGGGAACTTAGCAAGCTCCTTAATTAATTCTAATTCTACTGGATGAGTTAGTATTTCAAGATCTGATTTTGATGACTTTATCTTTTCCAAGAGACTACAAATGCGAGCATAAGCATACTGGACATAATAGACCGGATTCTTTTTTGTCTGCTCTTTAGCTAATTCCAAATCAAAATTTAAATGAGTATCAGGAGATTTTTGTAAAAAGAAAAACCTAGTTGCATCCTCCCTTGCCTTGTCTAAAAGCTCATCCATAGTCACATAGATGCCAGCTCTTTTAGACATTTTTTTCTTTTCACCTTTTTCTAAAATAGTTACAAATTGAAGAAGAAGAATTTCTAATTTTCCCTTATACCCTATTGCCTCAACTCCAGCCATTAATCCAAGAACATCGCCATGATGATCGGCCCCCCAGATGTTGATGACCTGATCAAATTTCTTATCCTTAAATTTGTAATGATGTAGAGCAATATCACCAGCTAGATAGGTTTTGTTCCCATCTTTCTTAATTATAACTCGATCTCTTTCATCGCCGAATTTTGTTGACTTAAACCATTGAGCTCCTTCTTTCTTGTAGATTAACTCTTTTTCTCTTAAAGAATCAAGGATTGTATCTACTTGCCCGCTTTCATGTAAATCAGATTCAAAAATCCATTCGTCATATTTAATACCCATCTTATCAGTCGTTTTTTGAATTATATTTTTAATAATATATTTAGCCGCCCATTGACCAACTTCAAAAATATTTTTATTTTTATTTAATTTATTTAATTTATCAATATAATCCCCTTCGTATTTAGCTTCGCCGTCTTTTAAAACTGAATGGCCCAAAGCCATAATTTGTTGACCAGCATCATTAACATAATATGCTTTTTCTGTTTTGTAGCCAGCTTTTTTCAAAACATTAGCTAAAACATCTCCAAAAGCACCACCTCTGGCATTTCCTACGGTTAAAAGTCCTGTTGGATTGGCCGAAATAAATTCAACTTGAACTTTTTTCTTTTGACCAATTTCTAATTGCCCATAATCATCTTTTTCTTTCAATATCTGAGCCAATTCTTCTTGTAATGCTTTAGCAGATAAATAGAGGTTAATAAAACCGGGGCCGGCTTTTTCAACTTTTTCAAATAAAGGATTATCTTTTAATTCAGAAATTATCTTATCTGGATCAACTTTTGCTTTTAAGGCAATATTAGTAGAAAAATCACCGTGTTCAGCCAGAGCCGGATGTTCTAAGTCAGTTTTTTGACCAACTATTTTCTCAATTAATTTTTCTATTTTCTCTCTTAACATATATCTATATTACCCCATCCCTGCCATTTTCTCAAGCATAAATTAGAGGTCCGACCTCGGGTTGAGTGACTTCAGAATTAAGGTCAGACCTAAAAAGCGGAACCTTTAGTAAAAGGTTCCTACTTTTTGAGGTCGGACCTTATACTACCCAAATATAAGCTTACCCTTCTCTCTAAGTATGATATAATAGAACTATGCCTACATTAGTAACAAATCGCAGAGCGAAATATGACTATACTATCCTAGAAAAATTCGAGGCGGGTTTAATTTTAGCCGGATCTGAAGTTAAAGCCATTAAAAAAGGACATATGAGTTTAAGGGGTTCTTATGTAACCATTAACGAAAAAGAAGTTTGGCTGATTAATTCTTTAGTTTCCCCTTATCAACCCAAGAATACTCCTGAAGATTACGACCCAAATAGAAGCCGAAAATTACTTTTACATCAAAAAGAAATTTTAAGCTTGATTGTTAAAAAAAAACAAAAAGGCTTGACTTTGGTCCCTTTGCGGGTCTATACTAAGCACAATAGAATTAAACTGGAATTTGCCTTAGGTCAGGGCAAGGGTAAAATAGATAAAAGAGAAAAGATTAAACAACGCGAAACGAAAAGAAGTATTGACCGAGTTCTTAAAAATCGGGGATGACGGGCATCGATGGAAGTTTTCCTCTTTAATATGCAAGTTCCCGCGTAACGGGATTAAACATTACAAAGATACAACTGCTAAACCTAATTTAGCTTTTGCTATTGCCTAAAGTCAGTAGCCATCCAAACTTTTGATTCCTGATAGGGAGTACGGGTGTTATTTTTTCAGGACAGATAATTAGTTTTGTCTCTGGCTAATTATTTAAAAAATTGAGACGAGAATTAAGAATATTTTGCTTGGCTTTTAGTTCTTCTTTCTCTAATTTAAACCAAGCTAAACTTGTAGAACTGTTAAAGAATAACTTTTAGACGAGGGTTCAACTCCCTCCTTCTCCACCATCGCCTCGCCGAAGCTTTAGCGAAGGCGGGTAGTAAACAAATTAAAATCTATTTACAAAAGAAGATACAATAAAACAATTTGGAAGCCACGAACTCGAATCAATCACTGGATTAGAACTAGTCTCATCCGATTGATTGATCAGAACGGTAAAAACGTTGGTGTTGTTGAAACCTCTAAAGCTTTGGGTATGGCCCGAGAGGCGGGACTTGATTTAATCGAAATTGCTCCCAATGTTAAACCGCCTGTTTGCCGAATCATGGATAATGGCAAGTTTCAATACCAAAAATCTAAGCAAGAAAAAGATCAACGCTCTAAACAGAAAAATGTTGAAACTAAGGGAATCAGAATCAGTATGAGAACTGGGAAACACGATTTAGATACTAAGATTAAGCAAATAGAGAAATTCTTTAGTAAGGGTCACAAGGTCAGAGTTGAAATGATTCTTAAAGGACGAGAGAAAAGTCTATTTGATTTAGCTAGAGAAAAATTAAACCAATTTATTGAATTAATCCCCGTTGAAACAAAAATTGATCAAGAAATTAGAAAACAACCGAGAGGATTAAGCATAGTTATTGGAGAATCGCTTACCAGTGGAGATAAAAAATAATGCCAAAATTAAAAACAAGAAAATCTTTACTTAGAAGAATTAAAATAACCGGCCGAAAAAAAATACTCTCAAGAAAAATCCATCAAGGACACTTCAATGCCAAAGAATCAGGGAATCAAACCAGAGGTAAAAGAAGAGATAGTAGGATTTCGCCGGCTGATAGTAGAAAAATTAAGAAAATATTACCAGGATTTTTTTAATCCACGAATATGACTAGAGTTAAAAGGGGCGTTATGGCCCACAAAAGAAGAAAGAATGTTCTCAAGCAAGCTAAGGGCTTCAAGTGGGGACGTAAATCCAAGTATAAGTTAGCTAAGGATGCTGTTAAGCATGCTCTAACTTACGCTTTCCGAGATCGCAAAGCCAAGAAACGGGATTTTCGCCGACTCTGGCAAATAAAGATCAATGCTGCTTCCCGTCTTCATGGAATTAGCTATAGCCAATTTATTGATAAATTAAAAAAAGCCAATATTGAAATTGACCGAAAAATACTGGCTTACTTAGCAGAAAAAGAACCAACAATCTTCGAAAAAATTGTTGAGAAGATTAAATAGATTAAATCTCCCCGATGAGTAGATCTAAGGCAGTTGGCCCATCCCAACGGCCTTTTTTGATTCCTAAATCTATTTCTAATAATCGTTGATAGATTTTTTTTAATTGATCTAAACTAAAATTCCTTAATTGGTCAGAACTCTTTTTAACCACAAAAGGATGAAGTCCTGCTTTTTTGGCTAGATCGTAATAAGACGTCCCTCTCTCCATTAAATCTTTAAGTTTAATCAATGTCCTTAATTGGTAAGTAAACATGGTTAATAAATAAATTTCGTTCTCACCCTGTTCTAAGTGCTCATGTAAAAATTTAAAAGCAGATCTCTTATCCCTCCGAGCTAAAGCATCAATGGTTTTAAAAATATTAGTGTCTAGATTAGCCCTGACTAATAGATCTACGTCTTGCTCATCAATCACTTCTCCGGCCTTGTAACTCCCCAACTTATTTAATTCATTAGATAATTGCCACAAATCTTCACCAAGATAGGTAACTAATTTACTAGCTGCTATAGGACTAATGTTTATTTTGTTTTTAATTGCCTCCTGCTTTAACCAATTAATCAGTTCAATCCCCTTTAATAATTTGAATTCTTCGGCCATACTAGTCTTGCTCTTCCAAGAAGAATTAGTTAGTTTCCCCTCTTGATGCAAAACAACAATCACATCTTGATTATCTTTAAGCTTGCTTTTCTTTATGTACTTAGAGAACTCTTCAGTAAAAGCTTTATTTTTAAAAATATTTTCTATAATCAATAACTTTTTTTCATCAAACATTGAAACCGATTCAATGGTTTGTTTAATCTTATCAAAATCCAAGCCATTTTCTCTAAAACGAACTAAATTAAGGCCAGTTTTATGTTTGGTCTTGTATTGCTCAACAATTTGATTTAATTTTTGACGAGAACGAAAAGTATCCTCGCCGTAGAGTAAAATTAGCATATCAGTTCCAAGTTACTTCTTGATTTGGCTCAACTATTTCAATCCAAGTCTGACCGGAAACAAAAGGAATTTCTTGACCATCATCATCTATAAATTTAAGTTTGCTAAAGGGTTTAATTTCGCTTTTCTGCCAAGTACAATCGAGAACTCTTCCATTTTGATAAATCTGACACTGGCCGCTTCCTTCAAGATCAAGATCATTGTAATCCGGTCCTTCAATTTGTTTTGAAAAAACTCTCATGACCACAATATTTTTAGCCTCAATTTGTCTATCATTATTAGCATCCATTTCTCTTAAATTATCTCTATAACGAAGATAGGAATTAGTCCCAGAGTCATATTGATAAGAAACATAATATGGACGAGGATAACCTATCTTCAAAACCCTATTAACCGCATCCTGGTTATTTTCTCCAATAAAAGAATACCCTTCAAAAAGATTGGTTGAACGGTAATTTAGTTTTGAAGCTGCACCAGTCAAACGTTCTATTGAAGTAAATCCATTATGAGGTTGGGGCTTACTACTATCACGGTAAAAAGAATTATATGGATTTTTCAAAGCATCAATATTATCCATAATTCCAGCATCTAATTTATCCAAGGCAAAATGAGAACCGCCCCAGTGAACTAAAATAGCGTCAAGACCTTGAGCTAAAGGTATAAAATCGTGACGAGAACTTCTCAAAGAACCAATTTTTTCCGGTTGATTACAAACGAAGAAAGCCATTAATCGAGTAATACTATTAGTAATAACTGGCATTTCAATAATTAGATCCGCCTCAGAAAGACCGAATAAAGACCTGGTGACTGGATCATTAGCCAAAACTACAGCTAAGGGTCTTTGCTGGTAATTCTGACAGGAAAGACCACTTAAGGGACTTAAGCCCTCTCCTTCAGCTGGGATAGGCAGTTGAGCTAATTGATTTTTAACTTCAATTTCAATTGTCCGATCACTTTTTTGCCAAACAAAAACTAGCCCCGCGGCTAGGATAAATAACAGTGAGATAATAATAAATCTCTTATTAGCCATTGAAACAAAATTAATTATTCTTTAAAACAGCTCTAATTTTCTCGATAATTTCATCAGGTGTAAAGTGAGCTTTAATTAAGTAATCATTCGCCCCTAGATTTAATCCTCTTTCTACTTCTTCTGCTTGCCCAAGATTGCTCAAAATAATAACTGGAATTTTGCCGGTTTGAGGATCTTGTTTAATCTGTTTCAGAATATCGTATCCATCAAGGCCGGGTAGGACTAAATCTAATAGAATTAATTGAGGCAATTCTTCTTTTATTTTTTTGAAGGCCTCTTGTCCATCAACTACTATTGAGATATTAAAGTCAGCACCCTCCAACTTACGAACTAAAAGCTCTCGTAGAAATTTATCATCTTCTACTATTAAAATGGATGGTCTTCCTTCTTTATTTTTTAAATTATTAGACATAATATTTTTTAGTGATTAAAAAATTAATTTAATTGCTTTTTAACCTTATCAACCACTTCTTGAGGATCGAAGTTGGTTTTAATCAGCCAGTCACTAACCCCTAATTCTTTAGCCCGACCTAATTCAACCGGCTGACCAGAATTAGAAATAATGATAATAGGAATCTTTTTTAAATCTTCATCCAGTCTAATTTTTTCCATTAATTCAAAACCACCCATTTTGGGCATAATAATGTCTAAAAGAATCAAATCTGGTTTATTCTCCTTCATTTTTGCCAATCCTATGAGACCATCCTCAGCTACTTCAACTTGATATCCTTCTTGAATCAACTTTTTCTGAAGAAGACTTGACAAGGTCTCTTCGTCTTCAATGATAATAATTTTTTTCATAATTTTAATTGATTTACGGCTTAACAGGTAAGGTAAAGCAAAAAACACTTCCTTTATCTTTTTCGCTCTTAAACCAAACTCTGCCGCCATGAGCCTCAATAATATTTTTACAAATGAACAAACCCAAACCAGTTCCTTCTGTTTCTAATCTAACTGCATTATCCGCTCTAAAAAATTTGTCAAAAATTCTTTTTTGTTGGTCTTTAGGAATACCAATCCCATCATCTTTAACCGCTACCTCTAAATTAATTTTATCATATTTAATTGAAATTGTCACTTTTCCGCCCGGCTTGTTAAAACGGATAGCGTTGTCTAAAAAATTTTGAACAACGATTTCTATTTTCTCCCCATCCATCTTGATCTTAGGAAAAGGCCCTGAAACTATCTCAAAAATAAGCTTAAGTTTCTTCTCTTTAATTATTTCAGTTAAGCCCTTAATAACTTTTTTAACAATCTCTTCCAAAGAATGAGGAACCAATTTATAGATAAAACGACCTTCTTCAATTCGAGCAATATTCAAAAGATCGTTAATTAAAACAATCATACGTTCATTGCTCTGATATCCTCTTTCTAAAAACTCCATCTGCTCTTGAGAAAGATCACCCACATCTCCGTCTAATAGCATTCTTAAAGTCCATTTAATGGCCGATAAAGGAGTTCTTAGTTGATGGGCAGCGATAGAAACAAATTCGGTTTTAAGCCGTTCAATTTCTTTTCCCCGAGTAATATCATGCAAAACAACCATTAAACCAACTATTTCTTTTTTAACCACCACCGGAATAATTGATACCTGGAAAAATCTTCTTAATGGTTTTTCTAAAATAAACTCGTACTTTTGCCCAGTCCATTTTATCTCCTTACCTAAGGTCTGATAAAGTTTATTTAAATTAGGGAAACCAGAAATCTGATCTATTTTCTTGCCAAGAACCTGCCTTTCTTTGAATCCTAAAACTCCCTCTGCTTCTGGATTAATGAGGGTAATTTTTTTCTCTTTGTCAAAAACGATCAATCCATCAGCTAAGCTAACTAAAGTAGCTCTTGTTTTGTTCTGTTCCTCTTCAATCCTGCTTCTGGTCTCTTCGGCGTCTTCTAGCATGTTAGTTAAGGCCTTTCTGGTTGCTTCTAAGTCCTTAGTCTTATTCTCTAATTCCTCAAGTTCTTTATCTCTTGTCGTTCTAACTTCAGACAATTGAAGATCTCTTTTAATCAACATCTTGGCAATCTTATCTAGTTCTTCTATCCGTTTGTTTTGCTTTTCTTTGCCCTCTGTTCTCTCTATTATTTTTTCCTCTTTTTTAAAAAATGACAAAAATTTCATCTTTTTGGAGATACTAACTTAATCTTAGATTTTACTAGTCGCCTATTACTAAAAGACACATTGTCTCGTTATGGAAGACGGAACGACAAACATCTGGCTCAATATTACCACTCAAAGGAGCTTGTTCTCCATAAGTGTAAAAGCCAATTAAGGGAACTTCCTTGCCTAAGACATTCTGGATAGCTGATATTTCTTCGCCAATTCGAGAACCAAGAAGCTTATGACGAGCCATACAATCAAAGACGAAAATAGCTTTAGGAGCATTACCTTTAAGTTGACTTAAAGCGTTTTCAGCTGCTTCTTTAGCTGCTTGAATAGCCTTATCTGGATCACCCAACATTAAACGGACCTCTGAACCTTGAGGAATTTCAGCCGCACAAGTAATCTCTCCATCTTTATTAGCAATAACCACATCAACAATCAACAGTTCTGAAGATCCCTCTACACTCATGCCTAAAGGATAGGTATAAGCCATTTTAGCAATCGGTTCCTTAATTAGCTCTTCAGATTTCTTCCCGAAATAATCTTCATAAATCTTAAGGGCTGGTTTATGATCCAACTCTTTAAGAATTGCTCCTTCGGATTTGGTCACTTTCATAGGTAGACCAATTGGCTCCCAGCCATGTTTAACCCCTACCCCCCAAGAGAACTGACCAGATAAACCGAGGCCCATGACTGTATCGTTTAAAACTTTATCCTGATGATAGATAAAGGTTTTCTTAAAGGCAAAATCATCACCAGCTGAACCGCCAATAATTGGGAAATGCTCCCCTAAAGTTGCCTGCATTCCTCGAACAATAGCTGCCCCATTACCAGTTAGCCCTTCTAAAATACTAATCAAAAGAGATATCTCACCTGGAGCTTTTTTAATTACCTCTTCAGCTGCTTGCTGGCCAGCTTTATGACTATCCACACTCACATTCTCTCCTAAACCAGTGGTAAATTGGATCTGGTCAGAGGAGATAGCCATAACGGCAATGTTTTTATTGGTTGGCCCCTGAGTAGTAATTTCTCCTGAATCACTACAACCGACTATCAAAGCCCCTTGAGCAACAGAATTAACTCCTTGAAGCATTTTCTCTTGGTCTAAAGCAACTGAAGCAAACACCATAATCAAATCTGGTTTACCACCCATTTGATCGACAGCTTGCTGACAAGCCTCTTGGCCCGCTTTTAAGGGATCGGTATTTTTACTTCCACCAACTCCTGCTTTAATTGTTGACATATTTTTTCCTTTCTTATTTTTTATTAATTCTTTTTTATTTTTTTAATTTCCTTTTTTAATTCTATCATTTTAAGCTCCCGATCAACAGCTAGCTTATAGAATCTCTCCAGTTCTTTTACTTTCTTTTGCAGTTCTTGCGTTCTTTCTTCTACTTTTTCTTCTAGGCTTTCCTGAAACTTTTTAATTTCACTAATGTCAGAGATAGCTAAGAAGAAACCAATGATATTACCAAACTCATCCTTTCTAACAGATCCTGAAACACTAACTGGTATTTCTTTCTTATCTTGAACAACTAAAATCATCTCCTGTCTTTTAATAGCTTCTTGTTGCAAAATTTGTTTAAAAAACTCTTCAGCTAATTCTTTGTCTTTAAATAGGATTTCAACACCCTGACCAATAATACTATCTTCATTGTAATTAGTCAGATCCTTAAAGGCCTGATTAATATCAACAATAATATTAGTTGGATTAACAGTACAAACTGACAAAGGCAAAAAAACCGAAAATTCTTCGATATATCTTTCCAAATTCTCTAAATCATTCTTAAGATCTTCTAGAGTTTGTTGATTTTTTTCTTCCATTTAAAATTATTTCCAACTGATGGTGAACTGATGATAAGAGTCCCCTTTAAATGAGCATTTGTCTTCTATAATATTCATATCTTCTGACCTAACGACTAATCCAGTAATGGCTTTAAAGTATCCCGTAAAATATGTACAAAGAATCGGATGAACTTTGAAATCCTTAAGTTGAATAACTAGGCGCTTGCCCTTAATATCTATTTCAGGCGCATGAAGTTCTCCAATTGAATAGTGCTCGCGCCAATACTTAGAACTCTCCGTAAAGGTTTTTTCCAAAGAGACAAAATACCTTAAAAGCGTTTTGACAATAAAGGAATGTTTGGGAGCTGAAAAACCCATCTTAGTTATCTCCTGATCGTCCCAGTTAAAAACATCTTTTATAACCATCAAGGAAATGACTCGCCAACTTAGGGGATACCAACCAGTAGCTTTAATTTCTTTGCCATATTTAATTGGCTGTCCGGTCTGAGCAATAGCCACCTTAAATTTTTCTAATCCAGCTTCTCCTTCTTTCCTTAAAACATAACTAGCATCAGTTTGAAAAACCGCTCCTCTAACTTCTCCTTTAATTTTTAAGATCTCTTCAATTGTATTTTTATCCAACATATCTTTTATTATACCACATCTAATCTTTGAATCAAACTTTTGAATCCAAATTCTTCCAGTAATTTAGCTACTTTCTTAGAATCAAACTTCCCCCACTTGGCTTTATCCAGATCAAATTCAATGGGGACGTCTTTTTTAATAGTAGCTAAATAGTAGCTGAACAAAGCATCTTCTTTGTATTCTAATAAACGAGCTTTTAATTGTGGCTTCAAATCACTTCCATTTAAATCCTGATAAAGTTTTTTTAAACTACCAAATTTTTTAATCAAATCAATGGCCGTCTTCTCGCCTATTCCTGGAACTCCCGGAATATTATCAGAAGGATCACCTTTTAATCCCTTGTAATCAATGATTTGGTTTGGCTTAAGCCCATAACGATCATCAACCGCTTTAATATCGTAAATACAAGTATCTTTCATCCCCTTCCTAGAAGTAAAGATATGAGTTTTCTCATTAACTAATTGAAGAGTATCTAAATCACCAGTAACAATAATTGTCTTAATTTCTTTTTCTTTTACCTTCTCAACAATGGTACCGATTAAATCATCTGCTTCGAATCCTTCTTTTTCGTAAATTGGAATCTCCATCGCTTCAACCACTTCCTTAACTAAGGAAATTTGATCATAGAGATCTTGAGGCGCTTTAATTCTTTTGGCTTTGTATTCTTTGTACTCTAAATTCCTGAAGGTCGGCCCGGCTAAATCAAAAGTAGCCACTAGATAATCTGGTTTTAATTCTTGAATAATCCGAAAGAGAATACTGGTAAAACCATAAACGGCATTAACCAATTTCCCTTTTTTATCTTTAAAGGGGGGCAGGGCATGATAAGCCCGATGAATCCAAGCATTCCCGTCAATTAGAACTAATGTTTTCATGTAGAGTCTAGAGGTCGTACATTATTTTGTCCGCACCTCAGCAGAGGTTCGGCAAAATAAGGTCCGACCTCGAATTAGTAAGTTATCCTTCTCTTGTTTTTATCTAAGTATTCAAACTTGATCCAAATAGTATTCTCAGGCAAAACATCTTTAACTCGCTCAGCCCATTCAATCATAATAATATTTCCGGGCTGACTAATGATTTCTTTAAAACCTAATTCCAATAAATCATCTGATTCAATTCTGTAACAATCAATATGATAGAGAAAATTGTATTTTTTCATAATTACAAAAGTAGGACTGGTAATTTTATCTTTAATTCCTAATCCCTGAGCGATACCTTGAATAAAGGTTGTTTTACCACTACCCAAATCACCCTCGAGGCCAACAACAAATGCTTCTGAATTTGATCTTTCCATTATCTCCTGAGCCATCTCTCCAGCTAATTTTTTTGTTTCCTGATCACTCTTGGTTATAATCTCTTTGCTCTTCATAATTTAAGTATACTACACTCCCCCAAACAAAAAAACAACTTAAAAACCCGATGCATTATACACCGGGTTTCAAAAGATTTCATTTCACTCCTCCTCAAAGAATTAGCAAGATTGCTGCGATTATGGCAAGCATGAATCCAGCTATTTTTGTTATTGTGACTTCTCCCGTCATAATAACATGATAGATAGCTGGTACAATAATCTGAGTAATAATCATCAGAACAAATAACAACCCTATGTTTTGTGGAGTCGCCTTAGAAAGAATACTGTTGAATAACAACATGGCCACGGCTCCAAAAACAGCTGCCCCAACTGCAAACTTCAAATTTACATTCGCATCAAAGATTTCCCCGAAATTGCCAATTGAAAACGGTAAAATACACACAAACATTACAAAGACAATAACGAAAGATGCAATATTCCCACCAAGACCGCTTCTATTCATAAGCAACGGCCATACCCCGAATAAGATTCCGGACATCACAGCCCTGACCGACAAACTATCCATCGCAAGTCCTCCCCTCTATTTGATTATTTAAGAACCAATTTCTTAACTAAAAACAGAATAGTACAAATATACCATTCTGTCAAATTTAAGTGGTAATGTGCAAGGACTTAGTATGACGAGGTCGTACATTGTTTTATCCGCACCTCAGCAGAGGTTCGGTAAAATAAGGTCCGACCTCTGGAATTTTTAATGGTGTATTGAACCATTTGAATCAATATGTGTAATACAAAAAAACTGATCTCGCTGATAACCAAAGATTCGAAAAAGACCTATTTTCTCAACATAAAAATGAAAATAAAATTGCTCAACAATTTTTCTCTCTAAACAAGAATTCTGATCATTAATCATATTAAAACTTTCTGATCCTTTTTTCTCACAAGTTAATCCATTTCTTCGTTGCGAAGAATTAGAAAATTGTTTCCATTCTATCCTCTCTATGTGTTTCAATCTATTTATTAATTTTGTGGCTTTTTCTTTATTTAACCCATAAAAAGAATATTTTTTATCTAACGAACAATCACAAAAATAAAAAACCACTCTTGATTCAGTGTGGCGTAAATCAATTTTACTAGGCACTTGATCACTCATCTTATTATCCCTAGTAAAAATTTATTTATTCAACAAAGAACTATAATAATTCTTAATAGCCTTATGGGATATAACTTTGCTTTCAGAATTACTTGCTTCTTTCCATGGAGTATGTGCATGAGCAATATCGACCAGTCTACTTGCAGAATAACCACCAAACGTATCCCATACTTTCTTGAGAATTTCTTTATCTTCTTCTTTAAGTATTGATTTATCTTCCTCAGAAATTATTGGATTATTACCAAAACGCCTAAACTTACGGTAAACCCCTGGAACAACAGGACCATATTCCCACGCCTCTAGTTCATCACCAAAAAGAGGCTTATCAAGTTTGGCAAGATAGTAAGCTTGAGCAAAATATAATACTTTCTGAAGCTTTAGATTTGTTACACCCTCTCTTTCTTTATTATCACCAACAAACTCCTGAGAAGCAAGATAAATCAAATATTTAGCAACATTTTCTGCTTTATAAGGAGATTTTTTATCGTAAGTAGTCATAAATTATTTACTACAATATCAATATAGCACAAAAATAAAATTTAAACAATAAAATCTTCAAAATTAAGGTCGGACCTTATTTTGTCTTTAATTTTCTTAGAGTTCTAAGTTATCTTTAGTTTTAATTCCATGGAGTGTTGTTTGTGTGATTTAGGTATAAAAAATTACACTATGATAGAATCAATCTTCATATTGACTCTTAAGTTTTGCAGATAATCTTAAAATTGTTTCTTTGATGTCTTGTATATCGCTTAATTCTCCACCCACCTCATAGATCATAATCTCAGATATAGCTTCTGCTATATGAATAACAGCATAGAACACAGGATCTTTTGTTGCTAGATAAGCTGGGAAGTCAGTATTCGTGTAGATTATTATTTTTTTACTTTTCTTATCAAACTCATATGATTTCCAAGCAGATTCATATCCTAAAGAATAAAATAAATGTTCAAATTCAAAAGTCTTACCTTTAACTTTTATAGTATTCTTTCTATTTTCATTTTTCTTTTTAGGAACTCTTTGTCGATCAGTATCCTTAGCATCAACCCCTCCCTTATTTTCACCTAAATCTCTCTTTTCTGCTAGTGATTCCGTCTCTTCTCCTTCATCGCTTTTGATCATACCTGTCTTAGGATCTATCTGTGCAGTATAGCACTTTAAATCAGACGCATTATTAACTACTTGACTAATCTTATCTTTCCAGACATCTAATTCGTTTTCTACGTTCTTCGTTATCTTATCTTGACCGGACTTTCTTCTTGCCTCCTTTAATAAATCTTTGAATTCTTTTTCAAGATATTTTTCTGCAATACTATATCCTTCACTTTCTTTTATAAATTCTTTCTTATTATGAGTAACATCAACAAAATCTAAATTAATTTCCCCAATAATTCTAGAAATAGTTGGGTGTTCGCCAATTGCTATCTTATCATATGTTGTAATCATTCTACCTCTTCTATATGTGTGAAAACCATAGAGTCCTTTATTAGAACCCTCTTTTAATAGTCCATACCAACCAAAAATTTTCTTACCTTTCATTCCCCCTTCCTCTATTTCTATTTCAAATTCCTTCCTTGAGTCTTCTATTAACTCATATTCTTTTAATTTACAATTTTTACCATTTACTTTTATTACTATCTCACCTTTTTTAATAAATGGAGCGAATCTTCTTTCTAGATCTTTTCGTAAACCTTCTGCTAATTGAGGCCAATATCTAACTAAGTTTTCGACCTTAACAATAGTAAAATGATCATCCGTTGATGATTTTAATGATTCTATATCTATATTCCAATTATTCTTCCCTTTTGACCATTCTTCCTGATCAAAAATTATCTTATATTGTTTATTGTCTCCTTTTGGGCTCGTAATAATTTCGAAACGCGATCCTAAACTATTACATGCAGTTTTCAACCCCAATCCAAATTCTCCTAGCATACCTTTCTTTTTTGAACGTGCGAGTGTTAATGCTCCATGTAATTCTTTTTGACTCATACCAGAACCATTATCCGCTATGCTTATTACATTTTTATCTATTTTAATATTTAAATTTAATGTTAATCCATCTATTCTAGCATCAATCGAATTATCTACTAACTCAGCAATCGCCTGAGGTGACGAATATCCTGATTTACCTAATTTAATCATCAATGAAATATCAGGTGTGATATCAAATGTTTTTTTAGACATATTTTTTTATTTAATTAATTATTTAAAGAATACCTTATATTCGTCGGGCACTCCATTAATCTTCTTTTCTTTTTTTGTTAATTTTAGAGTATACTTTTTAATATTCTCATTTCTAAACACGATTATCTCCTTCTCAAATAGGTAATTATCAAAACAGGATCTTAAAAAATCTTCATTTAATAAACTTGGATATTCTTGAAAATAATCATCGAGCATTAAGTTTTTATATATATATTCCCATTTATCCTCAATCGAATCTGGTATTTTATCAACATTTTTTTTAATTAATTGTTTGATAGAATCTATATGTTTTAATACCCTATCTTCTTCAACTACATTGATAAAAAACTTATTGCCCGAAAACTCAAAAACCTTAATCCAACGAACAATAGATATTATCGCAAATAGAAATTTTAGCAATGCAGCTTCATTCTCTTTTTTTGCTAGATATATTTGTTCCTTAAAAGAATTGATTAAGACAATATCTTTTTCTATAATTTCTTTTGATAATAAAACTAGAATCTGTCTTACTGCACCATGATTATTACGATATATTTTTTGGAAACTATTATCTATTATTTGCTTGAGTCTCTGTCTACTAATATCATAAGTAGGTACTAATTTTTGTAAAGTAGGAAAACCCTTTTTTAAAAAATGATATCTATTTAAAACAATAGATTTATTACGTTCACCTAATTTATCGAATATTAAATTTAAATAATTTTCGTTAAATTTAATTGGTAATTCATATTTTTCTACATCTGTTCTAAATCTAGGCAAAAATTCTTTTATATGATTACCTGTATTTTTTGACTTTATTTTCTTGATTAATTTCAGTGTGGGATCTAAATATTTATCAGCTCCTTTATTATGATTAATAGAATCTTTTTTCATATTTAAACCTCTAGATATAACTTGCTTATATATCCGTGATTTCACATCACCCAATAATTGCTTTAACAATTTTTTGATCCTTTTATCTTTATCTATCAAAAGACTAATTTTGTTATAAGAATAAAAAATAGTGGTATGATCTCGTTTTAATATTTTACCAATAACTGGAAAAGATAGGTGAAATTTTTCTCGTAAACAGTATGCGAATACCTGTCTAGCTTCAACTAAATAAGCTTTTCTAGAATTACCGGAAAGAGATCTTCTATCCGTCTCGTAGTAATCTAAAATCGAATTGATCAATTTTTTATATTCTTTACTATGAATTGACATATTACAATTTAAATTCTTTATTTTTAGGAAAATGAAACTTTGATTTAGTTTCTTTTACTTTACGCTCAATTTCTGAAAAAATTTTGTTTATTTCTTCTTCCTTATAGCTATAAGCACTTCTATTAGAACAATTACCAAGAACCTTAATTCTTTTTAGAACTTCATTTGTTCGATAGGTCGCTAACTTTTTAAACCTTTCTCTTTTGATATCTTGATTTTGTTTAGTCATGTTTTTATAATATATAATAAATACTACTACTATGATATAAGGGTATCATACCCTTATGTCATTTGTCAATACTTTAGTTGTGAATAGTCAGAATTAAGGTCCGACCTGATACAACGAGGTCGGACCTTGTTTTGCCGGACCTCCACTGAGGTACGGACAAAACAATGTACGACCTCTGGGATATTGTCAAAAACTACATTGACCAGAGAGGGAAAATGCGATAAAGTAGAGATATGCCTTTAATTGATCCTAAAAATATTCAAAACAAAGAGCTTCAGGAAACTTTATCTGAACTTAAGCACAATAAGGAAGAAGATATAGCTAAAAAACTAGCTGAGAAGCTTGATTTACCATATCTTAATTTAATTATCACACCGATTGATTCTAACGATCTCCTTCTTATAGACAAAGAGAAAGCTCAAAAAGGAAACCTTTTAGTTATTAAAAAAGCAGGCAGAACACTTCGGTTAGCGGTTAAAGATCCTAATAATCCTCAAACTCAAGAAATTATTAAAGAACTTCAAGAAAAAGGATTTGAGTCTAAATTTTTTATCGTTTCTTTAACTAGCCTTAAAAATGGTTGGGCTAAATATGAATTAGCTTTAACACCTCAAAAGGATACCCCTATTCGAGGTGTTTTTGATATTAAAAAAGAAGATTCAGATAAATTTAAGGATTACTTAAAAACTGTTCAAGATATTCAAAAAGTAATTAAAAATCTTTCAACTAGCGGACTTCTAGCTTTGATTCTGGCTGGTTCGATTAAAATGGAAGCTTCAGATATTCACCTGGAACCAGGCAAGGATAAAATACGGATCCGTTATCGAATTGACGGACTCCTCCAAGATATTGCTGAGTTCCCTGTTGAAGAATATCACTTTTTGGTTTCCAGGATTAAAACTCTCTCTGATATGATTATTAACATTACCGATCTTAGTCAGGACGGACGATTTACAACCAAATTAAATGAACAAACTATAGACTTAAGAGTTTCCGTCTTGCCAAGTAATTATGGAGAAAGTATCGTTATGCGTCTCTTGGGTATGGCCACAGTCAAGTTAAGCCTTGATGGACTAGGTATCAGACCAGAACTATACGAAACTGTTAAAAATCAGATTGATCGACCTAATGGCTTAATTCTAACAACCGGTCCAACTGGCTCCGGAAAAACAACAACTCTTTATGCTTGTGTTAACTATATCAACAAACCGGGGAATAAAATTATAACCGTCGAAGATCCTGTTGAATACCGATTAGAAGGGATCACTCAAACACCGATTAGTCATCGTAAAGGACACACTTTTGCTAAAGCTCTAAAATCAATTGTTCGTCAGGATCCAGATGCTTTAATGTTAGGCGAAATCAGAGATCAAGAAAGCGCCGAAATCGCTGTTGAATTTGCTCTAACTGGCCATATTGTTTTTTCAACTATCCACACTAACGACGCGGCTGGAGCAATCCCTCGACTTTTTGGTATGAAAATTAGTCCCGATTCTCTAGCCTCTTCCCTTAACTTAGTTATGGCTCAACGATTGATCAGGAAACTTTGCCCTGACTGTAAAGAGAAAGATGAGGCCTCTCCAGAAATAATTGAAGCTATGGAAAAAATTCTCTCTTCAACTTCTCCTCAATCAGGACTTAAAATTCCAGAAAAAATCCCTCAGCTTTACAAGGCTAAAGGATGTGAAAAGTGCCATGGCCTTGGATACAAAGGCCGACTTGGTGTTTTTGAATTCTTAACCATCACTGACAAGATTAAGAAAATAATTTTGGCTAAAGCAGCTTCCTTTGAAATCCAAGATAAAGCTCAAGAAGAAGGAATGATTACTTTAATGCAAGATGCTACTCTTAGGATAGCTGAAGGAATAACTAGCCTAGACGAAGTAGAAAGAGTAGTTGGTTCAGTTAAGCTAGCTGGAAAAGAAAAACCCGCCTCTTAAAAGAGGCGAGGTAAACCTCCATTAATCTGTAGGCAACGACTCTCTGCCTGAGAACAGAGAGAAAGAGCTTTCCGAGGAGTATTTCAGTCGGAACCAAAATATCCAATAACTAAGAGAAACTCCCAATGGATCCTATTTAAAAAATTGGCTCCTTGCTACCTACAGACTAATAGAGATTTTAAACAAACAAAAATGAGGATGTAATATCCCTCATTTGATAACATTTAAATCATAACAAATTAAACCAGATATGTCAAGACAAATAACAGAATCTAAACAATTAAATGAAGATCGTTACTTAGATTCAACCCTTAGACCTTATTCCTTTGATGAATATATAGGCCAGGATAAAATCAAAGATAATCTTAGAATTTTAATTGAAGCGGCTAATAAAAGAAAAGAAGCTATTGATCATATCCTTCTTTCGGGTAGTTCTGGATTGGGTAAAACTACTTTAGCCCATATTATCGCTAAAGAAATGAATAGTAATATCAAAATTACTTCTGGACCAGCTATTGAAAAAATTGGCGATCTAGCTTCTATCCTAACTAATCTCCAACCAGGCGATATTCTTTTTATTGATGAGATTCATCGATTAAATAAGACAATTGAAGAAACTCTTTATCCAGCTATGGAAGACTTTGTTTTAGATATTATCATTGGTAAGGGCCCTTCAGCCCGAACTCTTCAGCTAGAACTACCCCGTTTTACTATGATTGGGGCAACAACTCGAACTGGATTAATTTCTTCTCCTTTAAGAAGTCGTTTTGGCGCTACTTATCGCTTAGATTTTTACCAACAACCAGATATTGAAAAAATTATTGACCGTTCAGCTAAAATATTAAAGGTTAGCATTGATAATCCTGAAGCCTTAAGAATTATTGCTTAGTCAGCCCGTCAAACTCCACGAGTGGCTAATCGCCTCCTTAAAAGAGTTAGAGACTATAGTCAAGTTAGAGGTGACGGTATTATTAATCAAAAAACTTCACAAGAAGCTCTTAAAATGTTGGAAATAGATCAATATGGATTAGAATCAGCTGACCGCCGACTCTTAGAGATAATTATCACTAAATTCAATGGTGGACCAATTGGCCTTCATGCTTTAGCAGCCTCTTGTCAGGAAGAAACAGAAACTATTGCCGATGTCCATGAACCCTATCTTCTTCAACTTGGTTTTCTTGATCGAACTCCCCGTGGAAGAATCGCCACTAAATTAGCTTACAACCATTTAGGATTGAATTATCCAGAGGACAATTTAAATAAACTATTATAAAAATCTTATCAGAAGAAGCCACAACTACCCAAACAGAGAATAGCTACTGATAAATTCGATGGGTGCCAACTGAATAAAGATAAATTGTATCTTTATCTGCAAATTCAAAAATAATCCGATATTTATAATCAATCGAAAAAGACCAAAAACCTTTGAGCTTTCCTGAAAGCTTGTGAGTTTTAAG
>Ga0180007_10001664_pt1 | contig 28762 bp, 25 predicted proteins | sample MM_PC_MetaG_FD_121122 | JGI IMG/M metagenome (GOLD analysis project Ga0180007, IMG submission 121122) | Groundwater microbial communities from the Aspo Hard Rock Laboratory (HRL) deep subsurface site, Sweden - MM_PC_MetaG | ecosystem: Environmental > Aquatic > Deep subsurface > Groundwater... | reverse complement strand
CGTCGGCCTCTGAACCGTCCGCATCGTCGTAGAGCGGCGAATCCTCTTCGGCACCGCTCCCGAAGGCGTCGAGCCCATCGGAGTCGTCGGATCCGGAATCGCGGTAATCCTCGCCGGAGTACCCCTCGGAGGCCGGGGCGTCGGCGTCGGCGAGCGGGGCCGGCTCGCCCCGCTTCCGGGCCCGATTGACCGCGAGCGTACGGCCCTTGAAATCGTACCCGTTGAGCCCGGCTATTACGAGGTCCTCGATAGCCGGATCGACGACGATGAAGCTATAGTTATCCATCGTCCTGATATCGCCGACGCTCTCGTCCGCGACGCCGGGTATCTCCAGCATGACCTTGACGGCGACCCGCGCGTAGAAGCGCTGCCTCCTGCCTGCGCTGACGAACAGCGTGACGCCTTCGCCGCGATAGCGATTCTCGCGCGCTTCGCGGGGCTCGCGGCTTTCCGCCGGCTCGCGGTCCTTGCGCTCCTCGCGGGCCAGGGGCTCCTTCTTCTGCTTATCCGCGTTCTTGGGCGCCTGCTGCTGGCGCCCGTCCTTGCGCTTGTCGCCGCCGGCGCGGGACTCGCCGCTCGGCCTGGCGTCGGGGCCCGATCGGCCGCGTCTGTCCGACGATCTCGGGGCTCCCTTGAGCGCGAGCGTCGCCGCGACGTAGGCCCTGAGATGCAGGGGAACCCGCTTACGGAAGATAGCGCGGCATTCCTGGAGCAGGGCGACGTCCTTGGCGGCGCGAACCTCGGCGAGCGCCTCGTCGAACGCCGCCTCGATGGCGGCGCGACGTGAATCTGGGAGTATCGAATGAGATGGCACGTGTGACTCCTTATCTTTAACAATAATCGAAGTGACCGCCTTTCCTCAAGCCCGCGTGCAAAAATATGCGCGTATCCATGCGGGCGCGTATCCTCGCGGGCGCGTATCCTCGCGGGCTTGCGGCGTACGGCTCGGCTCCGGTACAGTAGGTACGATGAAGCGCGCCGTGCCCTTGGCATTAACGATACTCCTCGCCGCGACCGCCCTGGCGACCGCGCAGGCGCCGGCGCCCGCCGTGCCCGAGGATCCGGCCACGCTGCTCGGCCTCAGCCCGGCTCAGGCCATCGAGCGATTCGGCCCGCCCGGCGGCGTGTTCGCCGTCCGCGGGGCGGAGGCCTGGCAGGACGACGTGGTGTTCGACTACGGCGGCGGTTTCTCGCTGTTCCTCTTCCTCGACAGGGTCTGGCAGGTAAGGGTCGCCGAGCCCTACGCGCGGCCCGTCCTGGGATTCGTCGTCGGATCCGCGGTCGACCGGGCGGTCTCGGCCCTCGGCTCGCCGGAAACGGAGCTACCCGATTCGTATGAATGGTCGCTGCCCGGCGAGGCCTGGCCGGTTCGCCTCAGGGGAGTCGTCGACGACGCGGGCGATATAGTCGAGCTCTATATCTACCGGGCCGATTTTTAGGAGGGCGCGTGCCTAAGATTTGCCTCTGCCTAACCGGCTCCACGATAGCCCAGGACCTCGCCGCCCTCGAGAAATACCGCGACAAGGTGGACATGGTCGAGCTGCGCGCCGATTTCCTGGATCCCGGCGAGCTGTTCCACGTGCGGGCCTTCCCCGAGAAGGCGAGGATCCCGAGCATTCTCACGGTCCGGAGGCGCTCCGACGGCGGCATGTTCGACATGGGAGAAGGCGTCAGGCTTGTCATATTCGCGCGGGGGCTGGCCTTCGCCGACTCGAACCGGGGCAAGAATTTCTCCCACGTCGACATAGAGTACGACTTCCATATCCCTTCCATACAAGAGGCCGCTCGCACCTTCGGCACGAAGATTATCCGCTCGAAGCATTGCATGCACGGCATGCCCGAGGACATAGACAGGGTATGGAGGGACCTTTCCGCGAGGCCGTACGAGATACCCAAGCTAGCCGTCGCGGCGGAGGGCCTGCGCGACGTCGACTCGGTGTTCAGGCTGTTCGAGGGGGGCGACGGCGGATCCGAGCGGGTCGTCGTCAGCATGGGCGCGTACGGCTTCTGCACGAGGGTGCTCGCCGCGCGGCTCGGGAGCATGCTCGTCTACGCGAGCGCCTCGGGATCCGGCCTCGAGCCCGAGGCTCCCGGGCAGCTAGAGCCTTCGAAGCTGCTGGAGACCTTCCGCGCCAAGGAGTACGGTCCCGACTGGAGCCTCTACGGCATCCTCGGCGGCCCGACCGTGATCCACTCGCTATCGCCCACGATCCACAACGCCGGCTTCTCCGAGCTAGGCCTCAGGTCGCTGTACCTGCCCTTCCCGGCCGACGACGTAGAGCCGTTCCTGGCCCTCGCCGACAGGCTGGGCGTGAAGGGCTTCTCCATTACCGTCCCGTTCAAGGAGAGGATCCTGCCCTACCTTACCAGGCGCTCCGCGGAGGTCGAGGCCATCGGCGCCTGCAACACCGCGATACGCGAAGGATCGGGCTGGGCGGGCTACAATACCGACGCGTACGGTTTCTCCGCCGACGTCCGCCGTTTCCTGGGCGTGGAATCTCTCTACGGCCTTAGGACGACCATCGTCGGGGCCGGCGGCGCCGCCAAGGCGGTAGCCTTCGCGCTCAGGTCGCTCGGCGCCAAGGCCTGCGTCATCAACAGGAACATGTCCAAGGCGAAGCACCTCGCGGAGAGCTACGGCTTCGAGTGGTCCGGCATGACGGAGCGGGCGGCGGACCTGATGGAACGCTACAACGACCTGATCGTGCAGACGACCTCGGTGGGACTCGAGGGCGGCCAGGCGGGCGATCCTATAGAATGGTACGAGTTCTCCGGGCGCGAGGCCCTCTACGAGACTATCTACAGCCCTACGGAAACCGACGTGATGCGGCGCGCGAAAGCGGCCGGCTGCCGCGTCTCCAACGGCCTCGGCATGCTCCAAGCCCAAGCCGAGGCTCAATTCTCCCTTTTCTCGGGCATGGACTATCCTCAGTCGCTACGCCGCGCCTAATCGGCGCGAAAGGAGGGCCTCGTGCCCGACATCCACAAATCAGCCTTCATAGCCGTCGTAGGGCGGCCGTCGGCGGGAAAATCCACCCTCGTCAACGCCATTTGCGGCCAGAAGGTGGCCATCGTCTCCCCGGTCCCCCAGACGACCCGGAATACCATACGGGGCATCAAGACGACGGAGGCCTACCAGCTGGTGTTCCTCGATACGCCCGGCCTCCACGACTCGGAGAAGGCCATAAACCGCCGGCTCCGGGACATCGCGGTGCACGCGCTCAAGGACGCGGACCTCGTGCTGTACGTCGTCGACACGACCCGCGCCCCCGGGGCCGAGGAGGAGTCGATCATAGCCAAGGTCGCGCCGTACGCGGGGAAGACGATCGTCGCGGTCAACAAGATAGACGCGAGGGAATCGGACATCGCCAGGGCGCGGCTGTTCCTCGAGGAGCGCATGCCGGGCGCCCGCGCCTTCGACATTTCCGCCGAGAAGGGCACGGGCGTCGAGGCCGTCGTCGAGGCCCTCGCCGAGGCCTGCCCCCTCGGGCCCGAGTTCTACCCCCCCGAATTCTACACCGACCAGGAGCCCGTGTTCCGCATAGCCGAGACGATACGCGAGAAGGTATTCCTCCACACGAGGAACGAGGTCCCGCACGCGGTCTACGTGGAGTACTCGTCCCACCATATGCTCGACGACGGCACCCTCGTCTACGAGGGCGAGCTGGTCGTGGAGCGCGAGACGCAGAAGGGCATACTGATAGGCTCCGGCGGCTCGATGATCAGGCTGATACGGGAGGAGGCGGAGAGAGACCTCTCCGACATCTTCGGCTACCCCGTGCGCCTGTCGATCAAGGTCCGCGTCCAGGCCGACTGGAAGAAGGACGAGAAGATACTAAAGAAGCTGATCCAGTAGCCCCGCCCGCGGGCGTCCCCGCGGCGGCCGGGGGCGCCCTCGCTACACGAGGGCGTTCGACTTGGCGTACGAGGCGAGGGCCTCGTCGAAGCCCCGCTCCACGCAGATGTCCAGGGCCGTCTGCGCCCTCGGGAAGACGGAGCAGGCCAGCTTCTCCCTCTCGTCGCGGGAGAAGTCGGACAGCACGTACCCGGCCACGTCGTCGTGGTTGGGCCGGCCTATGCCGAAGCGCAGCCTCATGAAATCGGGCGTGCCGAAGCGGTCCTTCATCGAGCGGAGGCCGTTATGGCCGCCCAGCCCGCCGCCCTTCTTGAAGCCGAAGTAGCCGAAGCCCAGCTCCAGCTCGTCGTGCACGACGAGTATCTCGGCGGGCTCCACCCTGTAGAACCGGGCCAGCTCGACGACGCTGTCGCCTGAGAGGTTCATGTATGTCTCCGGGACTATGAACCACGCCCTACCCTGGGACGTCTCCAGCTGCGCCCAACGCCCCTTGAAGCCGCGCTTCCACGAGAGCGACGGGTACGACGACAGCGATTCCAGGAAGAGCCATGCCACGTTATGCCTATTGCCGGCGTACTCCCGGCCGTGGTTACCCAGGAAGGCGAAGATCTTTATCATACGCCGCTAGCATACCGATCCGCGGCGGATTTGACCATCCGGTCTCGGCGAGGATACACTGCGGCCATGAACGACACGACCTACGTGATAGGGCACAAGAACCCCGATACAGACTCCGTCGTAGCGGCCTCGGCCTACGCCCACCTGAAGCGCGAGCTGGGGGCGGAGCGCTGCTTCGCGGCCCGCGCCGGCAAGATGAGCCCGCAGGCGGAATACGTCTTCGAGCGCTTCAGCGTGCCGTTCCCGGCCTTCATCCCCGACCTCGTGCCCAAGGTCGAGTACTTCATGGGCGGCGAGGCCACCGTGGTCGACCGCGGCACGCCGCTCTGGGACGCCCTGTCGACCATGAACCAGTCGGGCCAGAAGGCCCTGCCCATCGTCGACGAGGACGGCCGGTACCGCGCCATGCTCCACTACAGCTCGTTCGCCCAGAACATACTCAAGAAGATCAACCCCCATAAGAAGGCGGTCATCCCCACGAGCGTCGGGCGGCTCGAGGCGACCATAAAGGCCCAGCCCATCTGCGCGTTCAGGCCGGACGAGCAGTTCAAGGCCCGCGTCCTCGTCGCGGCCCTTGAGACCGAGAGCTTCAAGCGCCACCTGGACGCTGAGGCGAAGGACTCCGTCATCGTCATCGTCGGCGACCGCGTCGACGTGCAGCGCTACTCGATAGAGTCGCGGGTCCGCGCGATGATCGTGACCAACGGGGCCCTCCTGGGCCGCGACCTCAAGGAGCTGGCCGAGGCCAACGGCGTGTCGGTCCTGGTCTCCCCGTACGACACCTCCAGCACCAGCCTCCTCGTCATCTACTCCACGCCGGTGGAGACCATGGGCGACGGCTCGATACGGCCCGTGCGCAGGCACGAGACGCTCAGGCGGGCGCGCGAGGCCATAGCGGAGAGCCCCAGCCGCTCCGTGCCGGTCCTCGACGACGACGGCCGGGTCGTCGGCCTATTCGACGAGGGCGACCTGATCAGGGAGCCCAACGTCAGCCTCATACTCGTGGACCACAACGAGCTGGGGCAGGCCGTCGAGGGGGCGGAGAACTACCGCATCCTCGAGGTCATAGACCACCACCGCATAGGCGCGTTCAGCACGCGCTACCCCATCACCTTCATAAACCGCGTCGTCGGGTCGACGAGCACGATAGTCGCCTCCATGTACCGCGAGGCCAAGGTACCCATCCCCAAGCCCGTCGCGTCGCTCCTCCTGGCCGGCATCCTGTCGGATACGCTGATCCTGAAGTCGGCTACCGTCACCGACGTCGACCTGGAGGCCGCCGAGTACCTCTCCAACATAGCCGACCTCGATATCGAGGAATTCGGCCGCGACATCATGAGCTCGGCCAGCCTCGTGGCCAAGAAGCCGGTCAAGGAGATAGTCAGGCTCGACATGAAGGAGTACAGCGCGGCCGAGCGCTCGTTCACCGTCAGCCAGGTCGAGGTGCACTCGCCGGACGAGATACTGGAGCGCTCGGCCGAGGTCGGCGCCGAGCTCGAGGCCATCCGGGACAAGGGAGGGCACTACTTCAGCGCGCTGATGGTCACCGACATCACGGAGCTGTCCAGCGTGCTGTTCGTAGAGGGGGACAAGGACTTCGTGGCCATGCTCCGCTTCCCGAGGCTCGACGAGCGGACCTTCGAGCTCAAGGACGTGCTTTCGCGCAAGAAGCAGCTGGTGCCGCTCCTCATCGAGCTTACCGAGAAGGCGCTCGGCGCCTGAGGGCCGCGGCGAAGGCGTCCCGGGAGACGTAGTTGCATTCCCCGGACAGCTTCCCGTCGCGGTAGAAACGGACGTACGGCACCGAGCGGTTGCCGAGGAAGTCCTCCTTCCAGGCCATGAACGGCTCGAAGAAGTCCTCCTCGTCGTACTCCACGTAGAACGCCCGGGCGCCCGCCTCGGCGGCGGCGGCGTCCAGCCACGAGGCCATCGCCTTCCATTGCGGGCACCAGCCCTGGGTCATGACGACCGCGACCGACTCGGCGGCCCCGAGCACGTCGGGCCCGAATTCCCCGTCGCGCATGGCCGACCCGCATTGCGCGGCCGTTAATCTCGTAGCTTCTAATACGCTCACGGTACTACTCCTAGCCGCCGGACATGAGATGCGTAGCCTCGACGACGTCCCCGTCGGCTACCGGGGCGGAGTCCCAGGCGGAACGCGCGACGAGCCTGCCGTTGACCGTGACCACGATAAGCGGGAACGACCAGGCCTTGGCCTTGAGGAGGCCCCTCACCGTCGCGTCGTCCGTCTCGAGGCGCTCGGGGGCGCCGTTCAGGGTAATCGTCATGACGGTAGTATACCACGGGCGCCTCGCGAATTTCTCTTTGCAGAAAGGGCTCCTTAAGACGTATACTTGCCCGATGCCTACCACTGGCGGGGTATCCGCGCGCGCGACCCGAGGCCCGAGCACCAAGGGAGCCAAGCTGAAGCGGGTCATAGTGCTCCCATTCTTCCTCGTCATCTTCGGGGGCTTCGCCCTATCCTGGGTGATGTACATCGACGGGTCCCGCGCCGCGCTCCGCGACGCCGTCTCGGGCATCATCCGCGAGTCGTCCGACCGGATTGCCGAGGAGGTGAGAGGGAGGCTCGCCGTCGCGGCCCGCGTCGCGGGGGCCAACGCGGCGTTCCTGGGCGTATACCCACGATCCCCGGGCGAGACTACGGAGATCCGCCGGGCCTTCCTGGAGGAGCTCCGATCCGAGCCGACGATAGCTATCCTTGCAGTCGGCACCGAGGAGGGAGAGTACCTCGAGGCGCAGCGGCTATCGGCCGACGAATTCCGGGTGGGCGCGGCCGGGGCGGCCACGGGCGGAGCGCTGGTGTTCCGCCACGTCGAGCCCGACGGCGGCTTCGGGGATAGGTACCTGCAGGCCGCCGGGTACGACCCGCGCCAGCGGCCTTGGTATAGGGCGGCGGTCGCCGCCGGGGGCCCGACCTGGAGCGCCCCGTACTCGCTCTATTCCGACGCCGAGCCAGTCGTGGCGGCGACCGTTCCCGTGTACGCGGGGACTCGGCTGACCGGAGTCTGCACCGCGACCATCACCCTGCGGACGCTGTCCTCGTACCTGGCCTCGATGAAGGAATCCGTAAACGGCGTCGCCTTCGTCGCCGACGCCGAGGACCGGCTCGTGGCCGTGTCGAGGTCCGCGGTCCTGGGTACCGACGGCTCGAGGGCCTTCGCCGCCGCCCATCCCGACCCGCTCGTGGCGGCGGCGGCCGGCGCGGCCTTCGCCGCCACGAGCGGGTCGGGCGCCGCGGCCGATCCCGGCCGGCTGTCGTTCGTCGCCGAGGGCGAGCGCTACCTAGGCCGGGTCGTGCCGTTCTCCCCGGGACCCGGCCTCGAGTGGACCATAGTCCTCGCCGTCGCCGAGAGCGCCTACTCGGAGAAGCTCCGGAGCGCCGACCTCAGGAACTTCGTCATCCTGGCCTTCTTCCTGGCGGCCGCCCTCCTCGTGGGCTGGCTCGTCGTCGAGTACGTCACCAAGCCGATCCGGATGATGGCCGACGGCGTCGACATCCTGCTGCCTGGACAGGACATCCCGGAGAACGTCAAGGCGCTGGCCTCGCGCGATAACGAGATAGGGCGGCTCTCCCGGTCCTTCGCCGCCATGAAGGGCCGCCTGGACGACAGCTTCGGCGCCCTGGAGGCGAGCCTCGCCGAGAAGGACGTGCTCCTCAAGGAGGTGCACCACCGCGTCAAGAACAACCTCCAGATAGTCTCGAGCATCCTGTCGATCCAGTCAGGCAGCCTCGACGACGAGAGCGCCAAGGCCGCCTTCGACGAGTGCCAGAACAGGATACAGGCGATGGCCCTCGTGCACGAGGAGGTCTACCGCACCGGATCCTACGTCGAGCTGGGCATGTCGGGATACCTCGAGAGGATATGCGAGACGCTAAGCTGGGGCCGGGACCGCGGCGCCTGCGAGACCGCTATCGCCGTCAGCGTCGACGACGCGGCCGCCCTTTCCCTGGACAAGGCCATCCCCTGCGGCCTCGTCGTCAACGAGCTCGTCGTCAACGCCCTCAAGCACGCGTTCCCGGGCCGCGAGCTAGGCGCGGTCTCGGTACGCTTCTCGAGGGAAGGCGCCATGTGGCGCCTGTCGGTCTCCGACGACGGCGTCGGCAAGGCCGGTGCCGTGTCGGGCGAAGGCATTGGGGATCAGCTCGTAGCCGGCCTCGTAGCCCAGCTCAACGGCTCCATCCGCTACGCCTCGCCTCCGGGCGGCGGCACCGAGGTCATGGTCGAATTCCCCGTCTAGGGGCTGTTTCCACGACACCGAAACGCGGTTTCATCTATCGAACGCATTGCTTTCGTAGTGCCCCGCGTTATATTTATGGAAGCGCTCAATGGATTCGGGCTACTCCGGTACCTGGTGGCGCAACTCACGGAATAAAGGAAGGAACCAGATGAAACGCGCATTATTAGCACTCCTACTCGTAGCCGCGCTCGCGGCCCCCGCGTTCGGGCAGTTCGTACCCCAGTCGATGGAGTACGGCATGACAGCAGGGACCTTCAGCAACGAGATCGACCAGTCGTTCCAGGCTAACGTCGACTTCGGTACGCTCAAGGACAGCTTCCTGTTCGCCGGGCTCGGCAACCCTATCTCCGGGAACGCCCCGTTCATCGCGCAGAGAGCGTTCGACCTGGGCTTCACCGGGCCGTATAGCGTGGGCTATTTCATGGCCGGGCAGCTGCCTATTTCGCTCTTCACCACCCTGAGCTTCGACAAGCTCGCTGCCAGGACCATCGCCGCGGACTACGCGGTCGACTCCTACTCGACGGCTAACGTCGTAGCCGGCACGACGACGACCGGGATGGAGTGGCTCGACCAGAAGACCTCGTACGCCGCCACCAACCCTATCTACTTCAATAACTTCGCCGCGACCCTCCAGGCCATCACCAGGCTCGGCCCGGCCGTCATAGGACTCTACGTCAACCTGGCCGCCGACAATAACGCCGCCGACACGGTCGCGGCCATCGGCTATAACAGGACCGTGACCGACGCCTACTTCTACAACACCGCGATCGCCGGAGTCGCTCCCGTCTCGTCGGCCAACTATACGACCACCACGTCGGCCACCAACGTGGACCCGGCGGCACTTCCCGCCGCGGGCGCGAACGGCGCAGCCACCCTCACCGATACCCTGCGCATTGGCGTCCCGTTCGCGATGCGCACCGGCGCGCTCGAGCACAAGCTCTACATCGACGCGACCATGCTCAGCTCGGTCGCTTCCGGGGCCTACAGCCTGACCGAGACGGCCCACGTCGCCGGAGGCGGCGGAGCCGCTACCGACCGCACGCTTAACCTCACCTCGACCTCGAGCGCGACCGACATCGCCCTCAACTACGCGCTCGGCATCCCCGTCGGCTCGGCGGGCGATAGGTGGTTCGCCCAGGCCGCCTTCGGGCTCGGACTCAACGGGGCCGCCTATAGCTACGACTCGCTCTCCAGGCCGTACGACCTTTCCGTCGCCGCGACCAAGACGGCCCTCGCCGGCGGGTCCCGCACGACCTACGCGAAGACGTACGAGACGGCGACCGATATAAGCGGCAGCCTGGGCGGCGGCCGGGTCTTCGCCTTCCAGCCCTCCGGCGCCGTGGCCTTCAAGGTAGCCCCGACGCTTACGATCGGCATAGCCACGACCACTAACGGCGGAGCCGCCCTGCAGACCGGCTATACCACCACCACCCAGCCCCTCGACGCGACCGGCGCCTACGACGCCACGACCTACACGACCACCGCGGTCTCGTATTCGGGCGATCCCGCCAAGACCTTCACCCTCATGCCCTCGATACAGCTCCCGATGGGACTCGTCGTGAAGCCCGAGGGCTGGAAGTTCAACCTCCTCCTCGGCGCCAACCCGGCCGTCACCCTGACGTCGACCACCTCTACCGCCTCCTCCAGGGTAACCACGACCACGACCACGACCTACACGGCGAGCGCGGTCAGCGCCGTGAATATTTCAACGGCCAACCCGACCGATCCCGGGAAGGCCACTACCACCCTCGTCCCGTCTTTCTCGGAAGTCCACTACCTCGGCATCTCCGTGCCCTTCGACGGCGGCGTCCGCTTCGACGCCCGCCTGAACGCGAACCTCCTCAATTTCGAGAGCTTCACCGTCCAGGCCTTCATACCGCTCAAGTAAGCGGTTCCGGCCGCTAGCCGGCTCGGCCGCCTCCTCCGGGAGGCGGCCTTTTTTTTTTCGCTGGACTAGTAGGATCACACCGCGCGTACTATGCTTCATACCGCCACGGAGCGCTTTCCCCCGTTGCGGAATCGCGCCCGCGCGGCTATACTATTCTGTCGACTGTCTGATACATCAGTCTGTATACACAAATTGCCATTACACTTCAAAAGGCACGATAAGCGACTTAAAAAGGAGGTCAACTACCGTGATCAAGTACCTGAAGATGGACGACCAGAAATGCGTCGGTTGCATGGGCTGCGTCACCGCGTGCTCGACGGCCTACGCCAAGGAAGATAATCCGGCCAAGGCCAGGATCCAGGTCCAGGGGCTCGGAGCCGGCAGGTTCCGGCTCGTCGCGTGCGACCAGGAATGCCGCAGGTGCGTGGCAGAGTGCCCCGTCCAGGCGATATCGGTAAGCAAGCAAGGCGTCGTCGTCATAGACAGGAAGCTGTGCGTCGGCTGCCTGGCCTGCGTCGCCGTCTGCCCGATAGAGGCGATGCGCTACTACCCCGCCGAGAGCTCGCCGTTCAAGTGCGTGGCCTGCGGGATCTGCGTCAAGGCCTGCCCCAAGGGCGCGCTCGAGATCGCCGAGAAAGAGGACAGCCCGGCGTCGCGCTTCCCCTTCGAGGCCGCAGCCGCCGTCCGTAAAGACGCGGGAGGCGCCGAATGAGCCGTACGTTCGACATGAAGGATTTCAAGCTCCTGTCCGAGACCCGCTTCGAGAAGAAACCGATCCATCGCGGCTACGCGATGCGTACCATGCACCTCGACGTGGGAACCCGCGCCGTGCGCGAGAAGCCCGTCTCCGAGGAGATGAAGGCCAAGTTCGTCGGAGGCAAGGGCTTCGGCCTGCGCCTGCTCTGGGACGGCACCAAGCCTAGTACGCGGTGGAACGACCCCGAGAACGAGATAGTCATCGCCATGGGACCGGTCTGCGGCAATACCAACTACCCGGGATCGGGCAAGAGCCTCGTCGTCAGCCTCTCGCCCATGACCGGCGTGCCCATAGACTCCAACGTCGGCGGCTACTTCGGGCCCTACCTCAAATTCGGCGGCTGGGACGCCCTGGAAGTCCAGGGCAAGGCCGAGCGCGAGACGATAGTCTTCATCGACAACGTCGAGGGCTTCGTGCGCTTCTACGACGCCCCGGACGGGCTCCAGGAGGACACCCACCTCCTCGCCGAGGAACTCACCCGCGCCTTCGCCGGCGGCGGCGCCTCGGCGGACCCGGCGGAGCTGCAGGCCGTATCGGTCATCTCGGCGGGCCGCGGCGCGGATCATTCGCCGATGGGCGTGCTCAACTTCAGCCTGTACGACAAGCGCCGCGACGGCATACGCGTCAAGCAGGCGGGCCGCGGCGGCATAGGCACCGTGCTCCGGGACAAGAAGATCCGGGCCCTCGTCGTCCGCTACAAGGGCGTCGTCCAGAACGCCAACGACGCCGCCGACCCCGCGGCCGTCCAGCGGCTCGGGCTCAAGCTGCACCGCGAGATAATCGTCAACGACGACAAGCAGTGCAAGATGCGCAAGCAGGGCACCGCGCACCTCATGGAGGTCATGAACGACTACGACCTCCTGCCCACGAAGAACCATAAGTACGGCCAGGACCCGCGCGGCCCGGAGATAGCCAGCTGGGTCTGGGAGAAGCTGTTCAGCCAGAACCTGCCGGACGGCTGCTGGTTCGGCTGCACCATGGCCTGCGCCCACGCCGTGGACCACTTCGAGCTCGAGACCGGCCCGTACGCGGGGCAGAAGGTCTGCGTCGACGGCCCCGAGTACGAGACGGCGGCCGGCGTAGGCTCCAATCTCTACGTCTACGACCCGCACGGCATCCTGGAGCTCAACTTCTACTGCGACACCTACGGCATAGACACCATCAGCTTCGGCACCATGACCGGCTTCCTGATGGAATGCTGGGAGCACGGAGTCCTGAACCTGGAACGTACCGACGGGATAGACCTGTCATGGGGCGACTGGAAAGGCGCCGCCCAGATCCTGCACGACATGGCGGACGGCAAGCGCTTCGGCGTGCTCGCGGGCAAGGGCGTGAAGTTCCTCGCCGAGTACTTCACGAAGGAGTACGGCGCCGACGCCCAGTTCATGAAGGACATAGCGCTACACGGCAAGGGCCTCGAGCAGAGCGAGTACATCTCCAAGGAATCCCTCGCGCAGCAGGGCGGCTACTACCTGACCAATAAAGGCCCCCAGCACGACGAGGCCTGGCTGATCTTCATGGACATGGTCAACAACAAGATCCCGACCTTCGAGGACAAGGCGGAGGCCCTCCATTACTTCCCGATGTTCCGCACCTGGTTCGGCCTCCAGGGCCTGTGCAAACTGCCCTGGAACGACGTGGAGCCCGCCGACAACGCCAAGTGGCCCGAGTCCAACAAGGTTCCCGAGCACGTCCACAACTATATAGGCCTCTATAAGGCGATCACGGGCGAGGACCTCGACTGGGACGGCCTCATCCGGCAGTCGGAGCGCGTCTATAACTTCCAGCGCGCCTTCAACGTCCGTCAGGGCAAGGGCCGCCGCGTCGACGACTACCCGGCCTACCGCGCCATGGGCCCGGTGCTGGAGGACGAGTACCTCGCCCGCGAAGAGCGCTACGACAGGCAGCTCAAGGAGAAGGCCGGCGTCGACCCGGCCGGCAAGAGCGTCGCGGAGCGCGTCAGGCTGACCCGCGAGCACCGCCTCGCGCAGTACGACTCCCTCATCGACGCGGTCTTCAAGCGCCGCGGCTGGACTCCCGACGGCGTCCCCACCCCCGAGCACCTCGAGGCCATAGGCATGGACCTCCCAGAGGTCCTCGAGGTCGTTACGAAGCGCATCTAAGCAGTAGTTCGGGCGTCTCCCCCTCCTCCGGTTACGGAGGAGGGGGCCGCGCTCTACGCTGCAAGTCCTCGCCGGGCGCCTCCGGCGCACGGCTGCGGGCTTTCCGCTTCGATCGCTGACGCTAGCATACATCCTCGAAGCTCGCAGAAGCCCGCGCCGCGAAGCTAGCGCCAGGCGTACCGATCCATACTGAACCCAGGCTTCGACTCTATCTTCATAGAACCGCCGAGGGCTTGACAATTGAGTGGCACTAGTATTACATGTGTCACTATGGATACTATAGATACAAAGAAAAACCAATACCTCATGGCCAGCGCCAGAGTAGGTCCCAAGGGGCAGATCGTCATACCCAAGGAGATCAGGGACATGTTCGGCATCGTACCGGGCGACTACCTGCTCCTGATGGCGGACAGCCGACGCGGCATCGCGGTGCACAGGCAGGACGCGATGGAGGAAATCGCCAAGGGCATATTCGAGGGCCGGGGTCCCGAGATGATGCCGCGCGAGGACCAGGCGGGCCTCGGGACGTTCGCGGAGGCCATACGCTCGGCCGGCGCCGGGGAAGGAGAAGAGGAATGAGCATTCTGAGCGTCCGGGGACTCGTTAAGAAGTACCCCGCATTCACGCTGGGGCCTGTTAGCTTCGATCTGGAGCCGGGCAGGATCACGGGCTTCATCGGACGGAACGGCGCGGGCAAGACGACGACCCTCAAGTCGATGCTCGGCTTTGTCCACCCGGACGCTGGGGATGTCGAGTTCTTCGGCCTGGGCTTCAAGGACCACGAGGCCGCGATCAAGTCGCGCATCGGGTTCGTGTCAGGGGGCGTCGACTACTACTCGCAGAAGAAGATCAAGACGATCGCCTCGGTCACCGCGGGCTTCTATGCAAACTGGGACGCGGGCGCGTACTCGGGCCTCATGGATCGATTCCGGCTGGACCCGGAGAAGACGCCGGCGCAGCTCTCCGAAGGCATGAAGGTGAAATTCTCGCTGTGCCTGGCCCTCTCCCACAAGGCCGAGCTCCTGGTGCTGGACGAGCCGACGAGCGGCCTCGACCCGGTCTCCAGGGACGAGCTTCTGGACGTCTTCCTGGACCTCAAGGCGTCGGGCGTGACCATTCTCTTCTCGACGCACATCACGTCGGACCTGGATAAGTGCGCGGACAGGATACTCTACATCCGCTCGGGCCGGCTCCTGGCCGACTCGACGATAGAAGGTTTCCTGGACGAATACAGGCTGGCCGTCGCCGGTCCGCAGGGTTTCGCCCCTGAACAGGAAAAGGCGCTCGCCGGACTCAGGCGAACCAGGGACGGCGCGTCCGGGCTCTTCAGGAAGAGCGACGCCGAGGCCCTGGGCCTCGCCTGCGAGAAGCCCAGCCTGGAATCCGCCATGGTCCACCTCGAGAAGGAGTTCCAGTCATGATCAAGCTCCTGTCAAAGGAACTGCGGCTCGCGATGCACCCGACGTCCCTCATCTTCCTGGGACTGTCCGCGCTGATCCTCGTCCCCAACTATCCGTACCTCGTGACGTTCTTCTACACGGGCCTCGGGGTATTCTTCACCTGCCTGAGCGGCAGGGAGAACCACGATATCGCGTACTCCGTGGCGCTTCCCGTCAGGAAGTCGGACGTCGTCAAGGCGCGCTTCATCTTCGTGGCCGCTATCGAGCTGGTCCAGGCGGCTATCGTCGTTCCCTTCGCCCTCCTCCGGGCCAGGATGCCTCTCCCGGGCAACCAGGTCGGCATGGACGCCAACGTGGCGTTCTTCGGCTTCGCCCTCCTATCGCTCGGCATCTTCAATGCCGTGTTCTTCGGGATCTATTACAAGGACGTCCGCAAGGTCGGCAAGGCGTTCGGCGCGGCCAGCGCGTGGGTCTTCGCCTATATAACGGCAGTCGAGGCGGCCTGCCACGTCGTGCCCCTGTTCCGGGACAGGCTGGACCGGCCCGACCCGGAGGAGCTCGGGCTCAAGCTCGCCGCGCTGGCCCTGGGGGCGCTCGCCTACGTCGCGCTCACCGTAGCGGCCTATTTCCGCGCCCGCCGCGACTTCGAGCGGCAGGACCTATAGGAAGCCGCGCGCGGGCGAACCGACGGCAGGGAGCCGCCCGCGAGGCGTCACGAGCGGTCCCGTATGTCGACGACGATGGTATCGCAGTCCGCCCCGGCCAGGCGGTGGGCGAGGATCGCCTGGTATTCTGGAGAATAGTACCAGGCGTCAAGCGCGGCCCGGTCGGGGAACTCGATAACCACGGTCTTGGTATACGGGTACGATCCTTCCAGCGCGACGGGCGGCTCCGCCACGGCGAGGTAGCGGCCCGAGTAGCGCGCGAAGACCTCGTCGCAGGCGGACAGGTAACGGGCATACTCGTTTTCGTCCCGCATGCGGATGTTGGCGATGAACAGCGAGCTCACGGTTCGTCCTCCCGTCCTCCCGGCGGCCTAGGGCGCCGGTCGCCGAGCGCCGGTCGCCGCGATGGATGCGGCTAACGTGGCAGGCCCGGCCTGTCCCGGCCTGTCCCGGCCCGCGGATATAGGCCGCCGTCCTTTCAGCGCGGTTCAAGCCCTGAGGCGGCGACCCTGGAACCGGCGACCTGACCGTCGCCGTTATCCGCCGCGCCGAAGCCGACGGCCCTGGCTACGAATTCGGCCTTGTTGCGGCAGCCGCATTTCTGGTACGCGTTGTATACGTGCGACTCCACGGTGCGCGTGGAGATGTAGAGCGCCTCGCCTATCTCGCGGTTGGTCCGTCCCGCGACTAGGAGCCTGGCGACGTCGGCCTCCCGCGGGCTAAGCCCGAAGCGCTCGAAGAAGGCCCCTCCGAGGCCGTCCGGGGCGGCGCGGTTGCCGAGGGCTCGGCGGACGGCGGAAGCGAGGATGACGGCGCTCCAGGCCAGGCTGAAGATCCCCGTGATGAACGGCGAGGCGAGCGCGTCGCTCCTGGGTATCGCCCCTGTGACGAGAAGCGCGGACAGCGCGACGAAGGCCGAGTACGCAGCCGCGCTCAGGATGAGGAAGGGCAGGCTCTCCCGACGGTCGCCCCGGCCCTTGCCGCCGCCGACCCGGAGCGCGCCCGCGATGGCGACGGCGGCCATTACGGCGTTGAAGGAGATATTGACCGTTACCGCCAGGGCGGTCGACGCTAAGAAAGCCGCGATGACGACGGAAACGGTCGTGAGACTGACCGGCGCCCATAGCATTATCTTGCCGATCTTGCCCGTCTCCATGCCCGCGACCCTGACTACGCAACCCGGAAACGCGAAGGAAATGAGCACGGAAGAGATCGTGTGCACCCATCCCAGGAAAACGGGCAGCGCCGCCGGTATCGCCGACAAGTACTTGTTGGAGAAGAACGCTATGGAGAGCGCGAAAAGGACGACCGCGTAGCCCAGAATCGTCAGGAGGTAATAGGCCCGCCACGATTCCCGCTTCTTGAGCCAGGCCAGGAACTCGGCCCCGAAGCCGGCGGTCAGGAAGGCGAAAGCCAGTATGTCCAGCCAGAGGATCAAGATGCTCATCGCTTCGGGCCTCCCAAGGCCCCAGTCTATACCGGGATCGCCGCCCTCGGAAAGTGCCGCGATGAGGGCCTCGGTAGTCCTACTGAGCCGCTACGTAGGTTTACGGATTCGGATGCGGCTGGAGCGGGATCGGTGTTTACCGAGCTACCGTCGCGCCCGCGCCGCGGTGATACTGCGGCCATGCGCTCCGTCCGCAGCCGGCCGGCAGTCGCGATGAACCCGTAACCGCAAGGAGACTCAAATGTCAGATCTATCAACAGGCGCCGGACGCCGCGGCGTCGACTGGCCCGGGATAGTCCGGTTCCTCGTCCTGGCTTTCGGCCTATCCTGGCTGGCGGACCTCGCTGTATTCCTGGGCGGCGGCCTTAAGAATCCCGTTTTCGGGCTGATCATGCAGTTCCGCATGATGACTCCGGCCTTCTCCGCCATCGCGCTCGGTTTCTTCTTTGACGAAGATTCAGCCATCCATCGCGGAAGGCTCAGGGGCGCGCCGCGCTCGTTCGTCGTTTATTTCATGGCGCTCACCGCGCTCCAGGCCGCGGGAGCCATCTTCGCCGGCGCGAATCCATCGATCGCCCCCGCGATCAGCCAGGCCCTCATGGCCCTGGGTATGATCGGGCTCGTCGCCCTCGTCGTTTCCAACCTCCGCAAGGCGGGCAGGGAACGGTTCCGGGGCGCGGGTCTGGCCGGCGGGCGATGGCAGGTCTGGGTGCTCTACGGACTGGGCATCGTAGCGTTCTACGCGCTTCAGGCCCTTCTCAACCTCGTCACCGGCCTCGGGACCCGTGTGGACCTCGAGGCGGCCCTTCCCCCCGGAGCGATGGGCTCGATGCCGGGGCCGGCCTTCCTCGCCCTCGGCGCGTTCAACGCGATAGGGCTCGGCCCCCTGCTCGGCCTCGTGATCACCTTCGGAGAGGAGTACGGCTGGCGCGGGTATCTCCAGGGCGAGCTCGTCCGCATGGGCCGCCGCCGCGGCGTCCTCCTCCTGGGCGTCATCTGGGGAGCCTGGCACTGGCCGGTCATCTGGATGGGCTACAACTACCCCGGCCATCCCGTCCTCGGAAGCCTGGCCATGACGGCCGTCTCCGTGATCATGTCCTTCGTCCTGGCGCACGCCGTCTTCAAGGCCAAGGGAATCTGGGTCGCGGCCTACCTGCACGCGCTGGGTAACCAGACCCTCAGCTTCATCGTGATCTTGCTCATGAAGCCGGCCGACAGCCTGACCTCGTTCGGCATAGGCCTGCCCAGCATCGCCCTCGGAGCGCTGGTCGTCCTGCTCCTGATCCGCGATCCGGTATGGAACGCGAACGATAGCGCCGATGCCGGACAACGGCTCGTCCCGGCCGGGGACAGCGCCGGCGATGCCCGGGACGGAAGGCCAGCGTGACCGCGATAAGGACAGCGGGGCTCGGCAAGGTCTACGAGGGCGGGACGCTCGCCCTCGCGGGGCTCGGGCTGGAGGTCCCGGCCGGCACGGTCTACGGCCTCCTGGGACCGAACGGGGCGGGCAAGTCTACGGTGACGAGGATCCTAAACGGAACGCTGAGCCCGAGCTCGGGACGGGCAGAGGTGCTCGGTTCCCGGCCTGAAAGCGAGGAGACCCGGCGGAGGACCTCCACGGTGACTGAGACCGCGCGGATGTACGAGGCGCTCACGTTGCTCGAGAACCTTCGCTTCTACGCCCGCATGCACGACGTCCCGGAAGCGGGCCTCGGGGAACGGATCGACGCCCTACTGCGCAGGCTCGAGCTCGAGCCGAAGAGGGACGAGCCGCTCGGGAACCTGTCCACGGGCATGAAGAAGCGGGCCCAGCTCGCGAGGGCGCTGCTCCACGACCCGGAGCTGCTCTTCCTCGACGAGCCGACATCGGGCCTGGACCCCGCGAGCGCCCGAGAGGTCGTCGCCCTCATCCGGGAGCTGGTGCGGGAGCGCGGGGTCACCGTGCTCCTCTGCACCCACGACCTGGCCCTCGCCGACACCGTCTGCGACGCGTACGGCTTCATCGACCGCGGCGCGCTCCGGGCCTCGGGCACTCGCGCGGAGCTCCAGGAGGCCTCGGGCATCCCGGACCGCCTCAGGGTCGCGACGACTTCCGGGGAGCTGTCCCTGCCCGTCCCGCCGGAGGGCGACTGCAACGCGCTGCTCGGGGAGCTGATGGCGAGCGGCCGGCGCGTCGTCGAGCTCCGCGTCGAGAGGCCGAGCCTCGAGCGGCTCTATTTCCACTTCATACGGAAGGATGACTGACATGAACTATCGCAAGGTCGTTTGGCTCGTCAGGAAGGACCTGAGGGAAGCCCTCGGCAATAAATTCGTCGTCCTCCCCATGTTGGTACTACCCCTCGTCCTCTGCGTGGCCATACCCGCGCTCCTCGTGTACCTCGGCCTGGAGCTGGGCGCCATCGCGTCGAGCGGCGCGCAGTCGCTGGAGCGGCTCCTGCCCCTGTACGACATTCCCGGCCGCCTCGTCGATCCCGTGGAGCGCATGCTGTACGTATTCCTCAACTATACGATGATGCCCTTCTTCATAATCATCCCTATCATGCTCTCCGGCGTGATAGCGGCCAACTCCGTGGCCGGAGAGAAGGAGCGGAAGAGCCTGGAGACGCTCCTGTACACGCCCCTGACCAACCGGGAGTTCGTCCTGGGAAAGCTCCTCTCGTCCTTCGTGCCGTCGATGACGGTGAGCCTGGTATCGTTCCTCGCCTACTTCGCGGTCACCAACGGCGCGTGGTACGCGCTCCGGGGCTCCTTCGTGCTGGAGGCGGTTTCCTGGATCCCGGCGCTACTCGTCCTGAGCCCGGCCGCGTCGCTCATGGCCCTCGGCGCCACGCTCCTGGTCGGCATCAAGGCCAAGACCTTCCTGGAGGCGCAGCAGTCCTCCGCCCTCGTGGTCCTGCCGTGCATCGTCTTCGTGGCGGCCCAGCTCGGCGGGCTCGTCGTCATAAGCCCGCTGGCGATCCTGGCCGCGGGCGTCGCGGTCCTGGCCCTGGACTACGCGCTGATCATGAGAGTCGCGCCGCGGTTCGACCGGGAGAGGCTGATCTCGACTATTTGATGAGCCCGCGCGGCGCGCCCGGCGGGCGGGTCGCGGCGTTTTTCCGCCGCTTCCAGGACGCCGCGACCGGCGCTCTCCTTGCTGACGGTCCGCGGTCCGCCTGGCGGTCCGCCTGGCGCGCCACGCCAACCCGCTTGCCCCTCCGATGGCGCGAAGATATCATGATCCCATGGAAACCCGCCCGTGAACCTGCTCGCCCACGCCCTCGTAGCCTACGCCACGCTGCCCGATACCGAGGGCCAGGAATGCGCGGGCTCGCTCATGGCTGATTATTTCACCGGCCAGAGCCTCGACGACTATCCAGCCGGCGTGCGCGCGGGCATAGAGCAGCATCGGGCCGTGGACGCCTTCACGGACGGACATCCAGCCTTCGCGTCGTGCAGGAGGGCCATCTCCGAGGCCGGGGCGCCTCGCTTCACCTCCGGCATCCTCGCCGACGTCTTCTGGGACCATGTGCTCGCGTCGGACTGGGAAACTCATGGGGCGCCGCTCTGCGGGCTAGGCCTAGAGAGCTTCTGTTCCGTCGTCTACGAGCGGCTCGGGCGCGCCAAGGCCTGGCACAGCCCCGGGTTCGCGCGGGCCTATCCATGGCTCGTCGGCGGCTCGTGGCTATCCTCCTACGCCCGCCTGGACGGGATAGGGCGAACCCTCGCGGGCATATCGTCGCGCATGAGCGGGCACGTTAGGCTAGAGGAGTGCGTCGCGATACTGCGAAGGCTCGACGCCCCGCTTCGCGCCGGATTCTCGGCCTTCTGGCCGGAGCTGCTCGCGTCCTACCGGTCGACCGTCGTCCAATCGATCACGTAGCCTATGCGGGAGGCCGCCGACTGCACGCTCTCGTCGGTATGGTAGAGCATTCCCGCCGCCTCTACCGAGACGTCCACGCCCTTCGACGTATAGAGCCTCCCCAGGTGGTGGGCCGAGACGAGGGTCTCCTCGTGGCCGCCCCTCGAGTCGATGGCGCGCACCTCTCCGTTGCACGCGCAGGCGTAGGTGGACGAGGCGTCGGCCCAGACGCAGAACGACGTGCCCCGGACGCCCAGCACCGCTTGCCCGGTAGACACGTTGAACGAGTCGCCCGACGCGAGCTTCTCCAGCTTCTTGAGAACCGAGGCGACGCCGCCCCTCTCCAGGCTCACCTGCGGGGCTACGCTCGCGAGGTCGATCTCGGCGACGGTATTCTGGCTGAAGCTCAGGACGTTGCGCTCGTTGAACACTACGTCGAGCCGCGCGCCGGGGCCGGTCCTGACTACGAACCTCGCGGGCAAGGCGGCTCCCGGCTCGGCCGCCGCTCCGTCGACGCTCGCCTCGCCGTCCACGAAGACTATCTCCGCCCTGACGGCGCGGGCTTCCGGCCGCGCTCCCGGGGCGGGTACGGCGGCGGGAGCGGAGGATGGAGCGCTCTCGTCGGCCGTACGCGCGCACGAGGCTAGGGGCAGGAACGAAGCGACGGCTAACGCCGCCAAGGGAATCAATGGTATTCTCATGCCCTAATAATCGAAGCGGCGCCGCGCCCTGTCAATGCCGCGCGGCGCCGTAGGCCGAAAAACGGGCCCGTCGATCCGGCTAGATATCGTTCACGTCCGTCGCGTCGTCGTCCTCGTCCGGCTGCAGGATTCCGTCTCCGTCGGCGTCTATTCCGAAATCGGCCGATTCCTCGATGTTCTCCTCTATCACCTCGCGGATGAGCGCGTTAGCACCGGTCGCGCCCTCCACGAGGAGGATTGCGGGCGCCCCGTTCTCGGTCCCGATAACGATGTCGTTAAGGTCGCAAGCCAGGCCGGAGTTTGTCTTCGTATTCGAGAAATCGAACCACTGCTTGAGCCTGAAAGCGATGATGATAGGATTGAGCGAGCCCGAGTCGACGACCATGCCCACGGCGGGATCGGCGCCGGATAGCTCTATTCCCTCATCGAGGTCATAGGCGAGCGTGAAGGGAAGGCCGACGTACGAAGCCCCTTTTATGGTTCCGGTATAGCTGCCCTTCACATAGATCGAGCGACCGAACATAGGATCGCCCGACGCGACGAGGGGGGTACCGTCGGCCTTGAGCTCCGTCCCGTCCAGCTTATCGATCGAGAGCTCTATCTCGTCGTAGCCTCCGGTCAGGAGCGAGACGTCGGGAAGCGCCGGCGTCACGGAATTCGATAGCAAGTCGACGAGATAGGTGCCGGGGAACTCGATCTCGAGTTCCTGATCCCGCTCCTCCTGCGAGTCTACCTGAGCGGGCTCCATCTCTATCTCGATATTCTTGATAGCGAGAGTCGCTACCTGGAGCGACAGCTCGCCCAGCTTAGTGGTCCCGTCCTTCGCCATCACCGGGATCACGACCGGCGAGGCCACGGCCCGGCTCGCGCCCGCGACCGCCGTCGACGCTCGCGGAAGACCGCCGCCCGGGACGGTCGCCTGTACGTCGAGGGTGACGATTGACTTGCCCGCCGAGCAAGCGGCCATCGACAGGGCCGCGACGATAGCGAGCCCGACGCCCGGAACGATACGTAAGAATCTCATACTAACCTCCTGCCACATACGTGACGCTCGATAACGTACAGCGGACCTATGCCCCGGCCAACGTTCCTGGTGTAAGTCGATCCAAGTATGTAGTATAATAGACACTATAAATCAGTTGTTCATGATTTGAGCAACTATGGCTAAGATTGCTGGATTTTAATATTCCTGTGATATTCTTCATATGGCTATGCAATCGGCCGAACAGGAATAGGCTATGCTACTGTTGAAAGGAATGATAATGGATCCAAGATCGACGCGTACGAAGCAATGGATACGCGAGGCCCTATTATCGCTTATGGAGGAGATCCCCTACGAGATTATTAATATAAAAGCAGTCACCGAAAGGGCGAAGACAGCGAGGACCACGTTCTATCTGCATTATACGAGCAAGGACGACGTACTCGCCGACTACCTGAGAGAGCTATCGTCCAACTACCTTTTAGACTTGAAAGGCGCGGTATCCCGGGGAGAATTCACCTCGACGCTCCCGGCGGAGTTGGCTTTTTCCTTATGGAAGAAGGAGGCTCGGGTCATTCGCCTCCTCAAGGCCGCGGGCCGCCTCGACCTATTCAACTCCTGCATCGAGGCGTCGATCGCGGAAACCCTCGACTTCCTCAGCTCTAACGGCCTTATGGACCGTATTCCCCACGAGGCGCACAGGTATATCCTGGATTACCTGCAAGGCGCCCACTCAACCGTGCTATTGCGATGGCTACAAAGCGGCTGCGAACCGGCTCCGGAGAAGATGGCCGCCTTCCATATCGAGATGCTCGGCTCGATGAGCATAGAGGGCAAGCGACTATACGGGCCGATGAGAGGCTTCCGTTTCGAGAGAGACGCAGACCCTGAAGGAGAGCCGCTTCTAGTCGATTAGCATGCAGCCGAGCCTGAGCTATGGCTAGGCTCCCGTAGACCCGATTATCGTCCCGTTCGAGTCGTTTTTAGTGTATCGTATCATCGACGCGGCATAGCGCTAATTTCTGCGGAGGATACGACATTGAAGCGCCCTTTCCTTGGCAACGTTCCGGTATTCGTGAAATTCCTGCTCCTAACGGCGGTCTTCCTCGCCGCCTTCGCCGCCACGTATTTAACGGCGGACAAGGGCCTGCGGTCCCTAGGCGACGCCCTAGAGACCGTCCAGGTCGTGCATATGCGTACCTACCGCGCGGTATCCGATCTCCGTTCCAGGATGGCGAGCTATAACGCGCGGGTCCTATCGCTCGCGAGCGTCTCGCTATCGGGGGACCCGGACGGGGAGATCGGCTCTAAGCTCTTCTGGCTCCAGGACGCGGAGACGAAATTCATACAGGCCGTCAACGGGTTCACGGCCGTATCCGAGGACTCGACGATAGCCGCGGAACTCCAGTCCTTCGCGGACGCGGCCTCGCGGGTAGGGGCGGCCGCCAGGGACGAGCCAGCCGCCGTGAAGTCGTCCTTGAAGGACGTCGTCGCCGCCTACGAGTCCGTGGAGAAGAATCTCGATATACTCGAGGCCATGGAGCGCGGCGACCAGGACGAGAGCTATCGCGTAGCCTCGGAGGAAAGCGCCTCGATCAGGCGGACCCTGCTGTCTGTCAACGCCGTCGCAGCGATCCTTATTCTCGGCGCCTCGGCCCTCCTCTCGATCTCGATGACCCGGGCCCTCGCCGCCCTCGTCAAGAGCCTCGGCAACATGGCGCGAGGAGACTGCACCGAGCGCATCGGCGCGATGGGATCCGACGAGATCGGCTCCATAGCGGCCGCGGCCAACGAGCTGACAGGCTCGCTGAATACGCTCGTGGGCGCGGTCAAGGAACGGGTACGCAAGCTCAGCCGCCAGGGCGAGGAGCTCGCGGCGAACATGCACGGTACGAGCAGGTCGGTCGAGGGGATAAACGCGGCGATCGCCTCGTCGCGGGCGGGCCTGGACGAGGAATCGGCCGCCGTGGAAGCGGTCGCGGCGGCCATAGAGCAGCTGGCGCGCACCGTCGACTCGCTATTCGCCATGATAGGCGACCAGGGCGCGGTCATAGGGCGATCGTCGTCGCTCGTAGAGGATATGATAGCCAGCGTGCGCGAGGTCGCCTCGGACGCCGACTCCGCCGGCGAGGCGGCCAAAGCCCTCCTGTCGACCTCCGGAGAGGGCTCGAAGGCCCTCGGCGACATGGACTCGGCCGTATCGGAGATATCCCGTTACTCGGAAGGCCTCGCCGCGGCCGCGGCGACCATAAACGACGTCGCCGAGCGCACTAACCTGCTGGCGATGAACGCCGCGATAGAGGCCGCCCACGCCGGGGCTTCCGGCAGGGGCTTCGCGGTGGTAGCCGACGAGATACGGAAGCTCGCCGAGCGCAGCGCCTCTCAGGCTACCGAGATATCCGCGGACCTCGCGAAGGTCGGCGCCTCTATCGCCAAGGTCAAGGCCTCTACGAGCGCCGTTACGGGAACCTTCGGGAAGGTATTGGCCGACGCCGCGGACGTAGGCCGCCTCGTCGCCGACATACGCGAGACGACAGCGGAGCAGAGCGCCGGGGGCTCGCAGGTCCTCGACGGGCTGACCCGGCTCGTGGCCATTACTAAGCAGGTCACCGAAGGCGCCAAGGAGATGACAGCGGGCAACGGGCAGATCCTGGAGCAGGTCTCGACGCTCAAGTCGGTGGCCGACAAGGCGGTCGCCGCCAACGACGAGATAATCCGCGGCACGACCTCCATCGCGCGCGCGGTGGAGTCTACCTCGGACCTAGCCGAGCAGAACGAGCGATTGATCCTCGAGGTCCTGAACGGCGTCAACGCGTTCAAGATAGACTCGTGCTCGGACGATGAAGGCATAGAGGAGATATAATTCGGGCGCGCGGCCCAGCGATAGCGGAACGCCTCGTTTTAGCCGCGTTCCCGCCGCGTTCCCGCCGTCCCGCCGGGCCATGCTTCCCCGAAACGACGATGGAGGGAACATGCCATTACTATTGCTCATAGCGGCCCTGGCGGCCGCTCCCCTAGCCGCCTCGGCGGAGGGATCGAAGGTTATCGTCCTCGATTCCGGCTCGGGCGCTACCGTATCGATCGATCCTGATAGCCTAGAAGTCTACCGCCTTAGCTCCGGATCTGAACCGCGGCTCGTAGCGCCCGGGCTATCGCGGGACGCTGCCATGGCGACGCTAGGAGGCTCCGTCAGGGCGCGGAAGACGGGGCCCGGCTCCGCGACGCTCATCTACCCGGGCAAGGCCCTCGAGCTGAGCGTCGCCGCCTCGGGCGACGACATAGTCTTCAGGTTCGCCGCGAGCGCCCCGCTCGTCCTGGGCTGGCCATCCCAGGCCCTCTCGGGCGCGGACGGGCTCGTCTGGCCGATGGCCGACGGCAGGTTCATACCGACGGACGACTCCGCCTGGATGGACGATCTCGTCGGAGAAGGCGAGCGCGACCTAGGCCAAGGGCTCCCCGTTTGGGGCTGGACGGACGCGCGGGGCACCGTAGCCTGGGCGACCGACACTCCGTACCGCTCCGTCCTGACAGTATCGCGAGGGGCTTCGGCGGGGACCGCAGGAAGCGCAAGTGCATCAAGAGCGGCGGTAGACGGACAGGCGGGGAGAGTCTCGCAGCAGCATTCCTTCCTATGCCGATTCGGGCCGGAGGACTACGTCGTCGCGGCTCGGCTATCCGATAGGATAGAGCCCCTGTTACCGGCCTTCCTCCTACGCGACAGGCTCGCCGCGACGGGAAGGTTGCCTACGCTCGCGGCCAAGTTACCGCCGACCGCCCGCGATCGCCTGCCAGGCGCGCTCCACGCCTATCTGTGGGGCGACGCTATGATTTCAGCCCGCGACATCAAGCAGTCCGCCTTCCGGCGCCTAGCGTTGAGGATATCGGACGGCTCGGCGCTCGGCGCGCGGGTCCTCTCGGCGATGGACGGCGAGAGCCGCGCCGCCGTGGCCGCCTTCGTCGCCGACGAATGGGCCGGAGCCTACGCCAAGGCCCAGCTCGCCCGCGGCCTGGACGCCGCGATAGCCGCCATAGGGGCCGAGGCCGTCTACGCGGGGTATCGCGATTGCCTGAGCCCGCCCGGCTCGTGGGGCGAGGGGATATCGGCCGCGGCTATTAGGGAATTAAGGGCGCTCGGCATAGACAGAGCCAGGCTGACCGTGCCGGGCATGCCGCCGGCCGGGACCGAGGCTCGTTACGCCGAGGCGTCGCGGGCCGCGGAGGCCTCGGGATACCTGTTCGGCGTATACGACTCGTACCATAGCGTCCATCCGGCCTCGATATGGGGCACCGACGATAGCTGGGAGACGGCCCGCTTCACGCAGGAGCTCTACGAGAACGGGGCTATCATGAGAGCCGACGGCTCGTATTACTCCGGCTTCAAGGGCAGGGGCAGGCTCCTAAGCCCCCTGGCCGCCGGGCCCTACTTCGAGGAGCGCGTCGCGCGGAACCTGGCAGCATTGTCAATGTCGGCGTACTTCATGGACTGCGACGGCGCCGGAGAGATCTACGAGGACTACGATCCTCGCCGACCGGCCTCGTCGGAGGCCATGGCCGCGGCCAGGAGGGAGAGGCTCGCGCGGCTCTCGGCCGAAAGGGGCCTCGTGGTAGGCACCGAGGGAGGCGACGCGTCGATAGTCACGGCGGCTCACGTCTCCGAGGGCCTGTTCGGGCCGGCCTTCTATTGGGAAGAGCCCGAGTACAAGGACCGCTCGTCGCCGTACTTCATGGGCGGCTACTGGCCCCCGTCGGCCCCCGCGATACAGTTCAAGCCTATGCGCCTCAAGGAGCGCTCTATGCGCCGGTACTTCGACCCCGCGACCCGCGTGCCGCTTTTCCAGGCCGCCCTCCGCGAATCGGTCGTCATCGCGAACCACTGGGGCGCGGACCCGCTTAAATTCGCGGGCATGGAAAACGCGGCCGAGCTATTCCAGGCCCTATACCTCTCGTCGCCCCTCTACAACCTAAACCGCGACAGGATAGCCTCGGACGGGAAGCGCATCGCGGCCTACTACGCCTTCGCCTCTCCGCTGGAACGAGAGTTCACCGGGGCGAAGCTCGAGTCGTTCGAGCGGCTGTCCCCCGACGGGTTGGCGCAGTCTACGAGCTTCGCGGGCGGACTGCGCATGGTAGCCAACTTCTCCGGGAAGGCCTTCTCGTACCGGGGGACGATCGTCCCGGCCGGGAGCGTAGCCGCTCTGCTGCCCGACGGCTCGTCGAGGGTTCATACTCCCGGGGCGCCAAGGCCCTAGCTCCCCCTAGAGCTATAGCGACCCGGCCATTAGGCGACCGGGTCGCCGTAGCGGCGCGGCGCTATAACGACCCGGCGACCGCGCCGTGCAGGGCCTTGCGGAACGCGACGATGAGCTCGGCCGTCTGGGCGCGCCCGCGGTAGACCCGGTTGGTCAGGCTGACGACGGCTACTCGCGGCCGGCCGGCGGTCGCGGGCGCGGCCCACGCGCAGGTTCCGGTGAAGCCGGTATGGCCGTACGAGTCCGCCGGCCAGGCGGGGGTATCGCAGGTCTCCCCGTCGTGGAGCTGTATGCCGAGGCCCCGCCTGCGCCCGAGGCCGTCCGTGGCGCAGGCGCGGGCCGCGGCGACGGTCTCGGGCTTGAGCAGGCCGCCGCCCGTTTCCCAGACCCCGAACAGGGCCTCCGCCCCGGCCAGGTTCGCGAAGAGGCCGGCGTTGCCCCCGTCGCCTCCCATGCAGTACGAGCTCTCGTCGTGGACCTCGCCGCGGACCCGACGGCCGCGCCACGCGCACTCCTCCGTCGGGACGCAGAGCCCTTCCAGGCCGGGCGAGGGCCGGAACGTCGCCACGGCGCGCGGCGCGCCCGGGACGACGGGCGTAGCGACCGCGGCCGCGCCCCCGATTTTCGGGACGCGGGGGTCGGGGCCGTCCGAGCCCGCCGGGGACGCTCCGTCTGATAGCCCGAGCGGCTCGGCGACCTGCCGCCTGAACAGCTCCGACAGCCTGGCCCCGCCGAGTCGCTCGAGCGCGACGCCTAGAAGCAGGAATCCCGTGCACGAGTACGCCACGCCGTAGCCCGGCGGGCCGTCGGGCTCGATAGCGAGGAGCCTCCTTACCGCCTCGTCGCGGTCTACGCTAGCCGCGTCGGGGAAAAAACGCTGAAGCTCCGGAATAGGAGGAAGGCCCGCGCTATGCGCCATCACCTCGCGGACCGTCGCCCCGAGCGAGGAGCAGGCGGCGTCCGGCAGGTAGCGGG
>Ga0180007_10001663_pt1 | contig 28780 bp, 28 predicted proteins | sample MM_PC_MetaG_FD_121122 | JGI IMG/M metagenome (GOLD analysis project Ga0180007, IMG submission 121122) | Groundwater microbial communities from the Aspo Hard Rock Laboratory (HRL) deep subsurface site, Sweden - MM_PC_MetaG | ecosystem: Environmental > Aquatic > Deep subsurface > Groundwater... | reverse complement strand
TCGGCGTCCATCCCCAGAACTCTGGAAGACGCCAGACTGCCCAAAGATTCCTTTGCCGGAATTGCGGATAAGGTTGCAATGCAGAGCCCTGATAAGGATGAGACCCAGGCCTGTCTGATGATTCTTGAACATGCCTTCTATGGCAAACCGGTAACACCCTAAGGGACAAGGAGGCAATTTATGTTTTTACCACACTATTATGAATTCTGCTGCCGTGTGAAAACCGTCGCAGGGCATGACGTATTAGAAAAAATACCCGGAATGCTGGGGGCCATGCATGCGGGAAGACCCATGATCATCACGGATAAAGGGGTGGTTGCCGTTGGCCTGATTGATGTGGTCACCGGGGCCATGGGGGATCAGATCACCATCGGTTCCATTGAAGATGATGTGCCGCCGGATTCGGACCTGAAGGTTGTCAACCATTTGGCCAGGATCTATGTGGAAAAGGGCTGTGATTCCATCATAGCCGTGGGAGGCGGTTCGGTTCTGGATACGGCCAAGGGTGTGAACATCATCGTATCGGAAAACTCCGATGACCTGATGAAATTCACAGGGGCTGGGGCATTGAAAAAAAGACTTAAACCCTTGATTGCTGTCCCGACCACCGCCGGTACAGGCTCGGAAGTGACTCTGGTTGCCGTGATTGCTGACCATGAAAAAAACAGGAAAATGATCTTTACTTCCTATTTTTTACTGCCGGATATTGCGGTGATCGATTCGAGGATGACGTTGACCCTTCCGGATTTTCTCACATCCCAAACCGGCATGGATGCCCTGACCCATTCGGTGGAGGCCTATACTTGTCTGAGTAAAAATCCCATCAGCGACGCCTGTGCCATGGAGGCGATTACGTTGATTTCAAACACCATTCTGGATGTGGTGAGAAATCCTTCAAATAAAGAGGGGCGTCTTGCCCTTGCAACGGCGGCCACCCTTGCAGGTATGGCATTTTCAAACTCCATGGTGGGCATGGTCCACACCCTGGGTCACAGTGTGGGGGCTGTATGCCATGTGCCCCATGGAACATGCATGTCCATTCTGCTCCCTTATGGTTTGGAATACAACATGCACAAGAACGGGGACTACACCGGGGAGCTTCTTTACCCGTTGGCCGGGGAAACGATTTTTGCCCGAACCCCCAAAGACCAAAGGGCCACCAAAACCGTGGAATATGTCCGGGCATTGAACCAGGCACTTTATGATGCCACAGATGGGAAACATCCCCGGAGCCTTAAGGAAATCATGGGGCGGGACGGAAAAGCCATGGTGCCCAAGGATAAGCTCAAAGACATTGCCAACGTTGCTCTGGGCGACGGGTCCATTTTCTACAATCCCGAAGATATGGATTTTGATGACATGATGATGGTTCTTGATGCGGCATGGGAAGGCCGGAAACTGGATCAGAGCCTGGTCAAGAAGGGTTAGGGCTTGTGGGCGGTCTGCTATCTTTTAAGAAAATATAAATGGGGGACAATTTTATGATGAGAAAAGGTTATATGGGCAAAATTCTTATGGTGAACCTGACCACAGGCGATATCCATGAAGAAACCCTGCCCGATACCGTGTACCGGAAGTACTTGGGGGGGATGGGGCTGGGTGCCCACATCCTTTACAATCGAATCCCCAAAGGAGCTGACCCTTTGGGCCCGGACAATATACTTGGTTTCCTTCCCGGTCTTCTGACAGGGACAGGCAGTCTTTTTACGGGTCGCTGGATGGTGGTGGGTAAGTCTCCCCTGACCGGCGGCTGGGGAGATGCCAACTGCGGCGGAACCTTTTCCCCTGAAATCAAACATTGCGGTTATGACGGAATTTTTGTTTCGGGCATCAGTCCCAAGCCTGTTTATCTTTATGTGGATGATTATACAAAAGAACTGCGGGATGCATCTGAGGTCTGGGGTATGGATGCCGTGGAAACCGAGGAATATCTCGAAAAACATTCAAAAAAATCAGGAAAGAAACCCAAAGTTGTCTGTATTGGACCTTCCGGTGAAAATATTTCTTTGATTTCAGGGATTTCAACAGACAAGGGGCGTATGGCTGCGCGTTCGGGTCTGGGAGCGGTCATGGGATCCAAGAAATTGAAGGCCATTGTCTTGTCAGGCCAGAAGCGGATCAGACCTCACAATCACGATGAGATGAAACGAATCAGTAAGATCTGTAACGCCTGGGTACGATTCCAGCCGCCTTTTGTAACAGGTCCCATGACGGCATTTGTGGGAGCCTTGCTGCGCATCATGCCCACGGTCCTGACCCAGGATGGCATGTTGTATAAGATCCTTTTGAAAAAGTGGGGCACGGTTTCCATGAACCAGATGTCACCGGAAATGGGTGATGCTCCCATTAAAAACTGGAAAGGAAGCTCCAAGGATTGGGGTATCCGGAAAAGCTATTCATCCAATCCCGACGTGTTCAAAAAATGTGAGACCGTGAAATTCCATTGTTATTCCTGTCCCCTGGGCTGCGGTGGTATCTGTACCATGGAAGGCAAATACAGCCATACCCATAAGCCCGAATACGAAACCGTTCTTTCACTGGGCGGTTTCTGCATGAACGATGATGTGGAAAGTATTTTTTATTTGAACGAACTGCTCAACCGGGCAGGTATGGACACCATCTCCGCCGGGCATGCCGTGGCCTTTGCCATTGAATGTTATGAGGAGGGGATCATCACCAAAAACGATACGGATGGTCTTGAACTCACCTGGGGTAATTCAAAAGCCATCATCGCCCTGATCGAGAAAATGGTCAAACGGGAAGGGTTCGGCCATGTGCTTGCCGATGGCGTGAAACAGGCTGTGCTCAGGATCGGAAAAGGTTCCGAGGCCTTTGCCATCCATGCCGGAGGTCAGGAGCCGGCCATGCATGACTCCAGGAATGACCCCGGCTTTGCTCTTCACTACAGCGTGGAACCCACGCCCGGGCGCCACACCCTGGGCTCCCATCTGTATTATGAAATGTTCCAGCTGTGGAAAGTGGTGAAGGATATCCCTAAAATTCCTCCCATGTACCTGAAGGGAAGCAAATACAAAAACAATGAAAAACAAGCGGCCATTGGTGCGGCAAACAGCCGGTTCATGACCCTGGTCAACAGCACGGGTGCCTGCATGTTCGGGGCATTTATCGGGGCCAAGCGCTTCCGTTTGTTCGATTGGATGAACGCGGCAACCGGCTGGGAACTGGGTCCCAACCAGTACATGGACCTTGCCGGAGATATCCATACGCTGAAACAGGCCTTCAATGTGAAGCACGGTATCGAACCCAAAGACTGCAAAATCAGTGAGCGGGCTTTGGGACGTCCGGTCCAGAACCAGGGGGCCAACAAGGGCCGCAGCATCGACATTGAAGAGATGATGGCCCATTACTGGGAAGAATTCGGCTGGGACAGCATCACAGGTAAGCCGACCCGGGAAACCTTAGAAAAACTGACTGCCCAGGCATAGGAGGTGTGAACATGGCATATTATATCACGGAAGATTGCATCGGCTGTACCTCGTGTGCCAAGCTTTGCCCCACCGGCGCAGCACAGGGTGAAAAAAAGAAACATCACCAAATTGTCCAGGAACACTGTATTGAATGTGGAACCTGTGGACGGATTTGTCCCAAGGATGCTGTGGAAGATCCCTTTGGGTCACGGGTGAAAGGTGAGAAAAAGAAATTCTGGAAGAAACCGGAGTTTAATCTTAAAACATGCTCGGCCTGTGGGATTTGTGTTGATGCCTGCCCTGTGGGCTGCATCATTTATGGGAAAGCCTCAAAGAAGGACAAAACCGCCTATCCTGAACTGATCAGCAATGACGGGTGCATCAGCTGTGGCTTCTGTGTCTACGAATGTCCGGTGGATGCCGTGACCTTGGTGCCACCCCAGGATGTTGCCGAGGAAAAGAACGTCGCATGAGTTAATCAGGGGATATGAAACCCTGTAAGACCTACCGGATTGACATCAGACCCGGCTGTCCCTTTTTTAAGGTGCTGCCGGGTCTTTTTTTTGCATAATATTTGCACGATCTTTTCACATTGTTTCAGGGAAAAATATGGTATTCTCATTTCAAATAATCGCTCTGATCCAAGCCAGGTTGTACCAGGCGAAAACCCAAGATATTTGTAAGGAGAAACATGAACGTCCATACGCGTGGATGGATTCCACATACTATGATTGTCCTGATAACGGTTGCCAGTGTTTTTTTGGCCCCATGGAACCGGGCCATGGCCCTTGAAACCGGAGATTTGACCCTCAAACAGGCCATTGCCATGGCTTTGGAGTACAACCAGGACCTTAAGATTGTTGACGGACAGGTCCGGTCATCGGAAATCTCCAGGGACCAGAACCGTTCGGATTTCCTGCCCTCCCTCAGTGCCAGCGCCGGACTGGACTATGGCCGGAACACCCGGACAACGCCGTCGGACAAGACCTATGACTCCCTTTCCGCCTCCGTGTCTTCTCGTTTGAATTTGTTCAAGGGATTTGAAGATCAGGCCTCCCTGAAGAAATCGGAGTATGCCCTGTTATCGGACAGGGACACCTGGTCGCGAACCCGTCAGACCGTGATATACAATACCCTTGCGGCATACCTTCAGACATTGACTGCCAAGGATCGTATTCGGGTGGCAGAACAGAATCTGGCTGATAATCTTAAACAGCTGGAGCAGATCAATGCTTTTTGCAAAGCCGGGCGGCGTCCCCTCACGGATTTGTATCAGCAACAGGCACAGACCGCCAGTGCCCAGTTGGATCTGTTGACGGCCCAACAGGATTATCAGGTCAATACCATGAAACTCAAGGAAATCATCGGTATTTCGGTGCTGAATCCTTTGAATGTGACAGACTCCCTGGATGACCTGGTGGGCAAGGACATTACTGCTGATCAGGTAACCCTGATCCGGGAGGCGCTGGATCGACGACCGGATCTCTATGCCATGCAGAACAAAATGTGGGCAACGGATATGGGTGTTAAGGAAGCATCCTCGGGGTATTACCCAACCGTGGACCTTGTGGCGGATCTGGGGTCGTCTTCGTCCAGTCTTGATGATGCCTCCTTGAGCGACCAGTGGACCAATGACAATATGGATGCACGGGTGGGCTTGACGGTTTCGATTCCCTTGTTTGACAGGTATATGACTCGCAACCAGGTTAGCCAGGCAAAGATTTCCAGCCAGAGTGTGCGATATGAATATGAAAAGCTTCAACGTAAGATTGAGGTGGAGATCGGACAAGCGTATTCTGAATACCAGGCTGCAGTGAGCAAGGTCGAGGTCACGAATCTACAACTGACCTATGCAGCCAAGGCCCTTGAGTCCACACGTCAGCGATACGAATCCGGAGCAGCCACCCTGACAGAACTTTCAACGGCCCAGGCCTCCTATGTGGGTGCCCAGTACAATCAGGTTGAAGCCGGTTTGAACCGGGTCATCCAGGCCATGAGTCTTTCATTTTACAGGGGGGATATGGACGGGATATTTCAAACGGGAGACAAAACGCTATGAAACGGTCATTTTTTAATAAACGGGTAATCATCGGCCTTTTTTCAGGCCTTCTTGTTCTGTTCTTTCTGGCCTATGGACGCATGAATTATGGTGATAGCCCGGATGAGGAAAATATCAATGTCCAGACGGAAAAGGTGAGTCGGGGTGACCTCGAAACACTGGTGTCCAGCACAGGGACCCTGGCTGCCGTGGGAACGGTGGAGATCGGTACCCAGGTGTCGGGAACCATTGATCAGGTATTGGTGGATTACAATGACAGGGTTTCCAAAGGACAGGTTTTGGCGGTGCTGGATCTGTCTCTGTTCGAGGCCGCAGTGAGCGAAGCAAGGGCTGGTTTGATCCAGGCACAGGCCAAAGTAAAACAGTCCGGGGCAGAACTTAAACGAAATAAACCTTTATTTGACAGTGGCAATCTGTCAGCCCAGGAATATTTGGATCTGGAAACCAATGTGGAACTGACTCGTGCCGGCATTCTATCTGCCGAAGCGTCATTGAAACGGGCTGAAAGTAACCTTGAAAATGCCCGGATCCGATCTCCCATTGATGGTACCGTAATCACCCGGAGCATTGAGGTGGGCCAGACTGTTGCGGCCAGCTACAGTACACCCACCCTGTTTGTGATTGCCGAAGATCTTTCACGCATGCAGATCGAGGCCAATGTGGATGAGAGTGATATTGGCCAGATCAGAGATGCCCAGACGGTTCGCTTTACGGTTCAGGCCTATTCGGATGAGGTGTTCACAGGCATTGTGTCCCAGATCCGTCTGAATCCCACCACCATCTCCAATGTGGTGACCTATACGGTCATTGTGGAGGCTGAAAATCAAACGGGGCGTTTGCTTCCGGGTATGACAGCCACCACGGATTTTGTGGTGGCCCGGGTTGAAAACGCCCTGCTGGTACCCAATGCCGCCTTCCGGTTCCGTCCCGATGAAACATCGACAAATGCCGTTGTGCCGGCTGTGTATACCCAGGACGAAGGTGGTTCCTTGCAGAAAATAGATATAAAACCCGGCATCAGCGACGGCACCATGACGGCTGTGTCGGACAGTTCGGGTATCAGCGAAGGCATGGTCGTGGTCACAGGCCGAACCACCGAAAAGAGCACACAAAAGAAAGGCCTTTTATCACGTCTTGCCCCAAGATCAAGGCGATAAATGTATTTTTTTAGGAGTGATGATGGACGTGATTGTTCTGGAAAATATTCACAAAGTGTTTCGTCTGGGTGGAGAAACGGTTCGGGCACTCAATGGCGTGTCATTGACCATCCACAAAGGGGAGTATGTTGCCGTCATGGGGGCATCGGGCTCCGGGAAATCCACCCTGATGAACGTTTTGGGGTGTCTTGATCAGGCGTCTATGGGAGGCTACAGGCTTGAGGGTCTTTGTGTCACAGCCATGAACAAACACCAGTTGGCAGATGTACGGAACTCGAAGATCGGGTTTGTTTTCCAGGGCTTCAATCTTCTTCCCCGGACCTCGGCCCTTGAGAATGTGGAGTTGCCCCTTTTGTACAGCCGCCATTCATCGGGAGTAAGCCATCGGGATAAAGCCCGGTCTGCCCTGGATAAGGTCGGTTTATCGGACAGGATGGACCACCATCCTAACCAGTTGTCCGGTGGACAGCAACAGAGGGTGGCCATTGCACGGGCACTGGTGAATGATCCGGCCATTATCCTGGCCGACGAGCCCACGGGGAATCTGGACAGCAAAACCACTCTGGATATCCTTTCAGTTTTTAAGTCTTTGAATGATAAAGGTATCACATTGATCATGGTGACCCATGAGCCGGATGTGGCTTCCCACGCCAAGCGGGTGATCACCATGCGTGACGGGATCATTATTGATGACAGGAACGTGGATCAAAAAGACAGGGTTGTGGCGCCATGAATCGTCCATATCAAGGAGTAAACGTGTCATGAAGTGGCAGAAATTGATTAAAGTGGCCTTCCAAAGTATCCTTAAAAATCGTATGCGCAGTCTTTTGACAATGCTTGGGATTATCATCGGCGTGGCCTCGGTGATCGCCCTTGTGGGATTGGGCCAAGGGTCCCAGGCTGATATTGAAAAACAGGTGTCATCCATGGGTACCAACCTTTTGATTATTCATCAGGGCAGCAGTTTTTCAGGGGGCGTGCGTGGCGGGACAGGAACCCAGGCCAGTCTTTCCATGGAGGATGTGGCCGCACTTCGTGAAAAACCCTTGACTATCCAGTACGTGTCTCCTGTTATCCGGCTCAATGAACAGGTGATCGCGGGCAAGAAAAATTGGAATACGGCCATTGAAGGGGTGTCCCAGAGTTATTTGAATATCAGGAATTACCGTCTTTCACGGGGCTCTTTTTTTACACCAAGGGATATCAAGGCCAAAGCCAAGGTGGCTGTCCTGGGGAAAACCGTGGTGGACGAACTTTTTCCCGGCCAGGACCCGGTGGGCACACGGATCAGGATACGGAATGTCCCCTTTGTCGTGGTGGGCGTCCTTGGGAGCAAGGGTCAGACTGCCATGGGATCGGATCAGGACGATGTGATACTGGTGCCGGACACCACGGCCTTTTATCGGCTGTCCGATGGGAAAGCCATCCGGGCGATCATGGTCAGTGCGGTGTCCGAAGACCTGATGACAGATGCCGAGGCCGATGTCCGAAAGGTGCTAAGGCATGCCCATAAACTTCCTGAGGGCGAGGAGGATGATTTTCATGTCCGAAGCCAGACCGAATTGATCAGTGTGGCCTCCAAAGTGACCGGGACCCTGACCGCCTTGTTGAGCGCCATTGCCGGGGTGTCTTTGTTGGTGGGTGGGATTGGCATCATGAATATCATGCTGGTATCCGTGACAGAGAGGACCCGTGAAATCGGCATCCGTATGGCCATTGGAGCCCGGGGAGGAGATATCCTCATTCAATTTTTGATCGAAGCTGTGATCCTCAGCCTGATTGGAGGGATTTTCGGCATTATGGCAGGAGTGGGCATTGCCTTTGGTATTGGAAAAGCAACGGGAACCAGCGTAGTGGTCAGCACCTGGGTGATCCTTGCCACGGTGATCTTTACGGCCTCCGTGGGTGTTTTCTTTGGCTTTTATCCGGCAAAAAAAGCATCGGCTTTGAATCCCATCGAAGCTCTGCGCTATGAATAATCAGAGATTGACCCAGCCTTCTCCGGTCCAGGCTTTAGAGAATTTTCTGGTCATGATAAAGGCAAACCAGAGTTGTTCAAGGGAAGAAAAAAAAAGGTTGGCCGCTTGTTTTTTTTGAGCATAAGGCCGCTTGACCCATTCATAAAACACAAAGGTGATATCCCTGAAATTTGTCCCCGGGACTTGTGAGATCTCGATAAGCTGATCAAGCTTGGGCAACCAGACCAGTGGGTCAATTCGGGTGATTTTTGCACCGGGTTCAATTTTAAACCCATTTTTGATGATACCTGATTGTGGGGCGCCGGGAATCCAGCAAAGAACCGTGTTATCCGAATTTGCATAGAAATCACCGGCTTTAGGCGTCCAGATGCTCTGGATTTCTTTTGACCTTTTGCACATTTGAATATATTGTCTGCCTTTATCCATGGTAGGGAGCCTACCATAGAACGGATTTAAGGAATATAAAAATGAGAGATAGGCCACCATGTCTTTTTTAATAAGTTACAAAAATCTTGGGATGAGTTTTGGGTCCCAGATTCTTTTTTCCGATCTTTCCATGGCCTTTTCCGCAGGGGAAAAACTCGGATTGATCGGTGCCAACGGCTCCGGGAAATCCACCTTGCTGAAAATTTTTGCGGGGGTCATTCAACCGGATACAGGGCAACGCCTTGAACGAAAAAATCTGCGGCCCGTTTACCTGGCCCAACAGGATTTGTTCGATTCTGAAAAAACCGTTGAAGACATCCTGTCCCATGTCCTTTCACAGACAGCAGGCGGTGATTCCGAGATGTTCAGCAAAGGCCAGAAAGTTATTGGGCAGGCCCAGTTCCCGGATACGAGCATGCGAACAGGTGAACTTTCCGGGGGGTGGAAAAAAAGGCTGGCCATCTGCTGCGCCCTGATCAAACAACCGGACATCCTGTTTTTGGATGAACCCACCAACCACCTTGATTTGGAGGGAATTCTCTGGCTTGAAGATCTTTTGAAAAACGCCACATTTTCCTTTGTTCTGGTCAGTCATGACCGATACCTCCTGAATCATGTGACCAACAGAACCGTGGAACTTGGAAAGGTCTATTCGGAAGGTTACCTGAAGGTAGACGCGAATTATGAAGAATTTCTGGAACGCAGGGATATGCTCCTTGAACGTCAAATCAAGCAGGAGACGGTCCTTGCCAATAAAATGCGCCGGGAAACAGAATGGCTCAGGCGGGGCGCCAAGGCCAGGTCCACCAAGGCCCAGTACCGGATTGATAATGCGTCTCGGTTGAATGGGGAACTCAGTGATTTAAGGCAGCGGAATCGCCAGTTGGCCGATGTGGATATTGATTTTCAGTCCACAGGTCGGAAAAGCAAACGTCTTCTGGATGCTTACAACCTCACAAAAAGTCTGGGCGGGCGTCTTTTGTTCGACAATCTCAGTCTGAGTCTTGGGCCGGGGATTTTTATCGGTCTTCTGGGGGCAAACGGATGCGGGAAAAGTACCTTGATGAAGATTCTCGCAGGAAGTCTCATCCCTGACTCGGGCCATGTCAAGATGCTCGATGACTTGAAAATAGTCATGTTTGAGCAGGACCGTGCCATGCTGGATCCGGGCATCAGTCTAAAAAAAGCCCTGTCGCCTGATAGTGACACCCTGATCTACAGGGGGAATCCTGTACATGTGGTCACCTGGGCTAAAAAATTTCATTTTCATCCTGAACAGCTGGATACACCGGTGGCCAAACTGTCTGGTGGGGAACAATCCCGAGTGATTATTGCCAATCTGATGATCAAAGAGGTCGATATCCTTTTTTTGGATGAACCCACCAATGACCTGGATATTCCCACCATGGAGGTTCTTGAAGAAAGTCTGGCTGATTTCCCGGGAGCCATTGTGGTGGCATCACATGATCGGTATATGCTGGACAATCTGGCCACCCATATCCTTGGATTTGATGGGGAAGGCTCGGTCCGTTTATATGCGAATCTTTCCCAATGGATCAGCGAGCTTCAGGAAAAAAAGAAGAAGGCCTCGAAAAAGAAAAGTAAGTCAGAGCCATCCAAAAGCAAAAAGCCGGAGAAAACGAAAAAGTTTTCATACAAGCACGACTTTGAATTAAGTCAGATTGAAGAAAAGATTGAGCGTGCCGAAGAGGAGGTCCGAGACCTTGAGTCAGCCGTGAATGATCCGGCACTTTCAAAGGATGCGGCCATGCTTCAGGATGTGTGTAAACGCTTGGGAGACGCCCAATTGCGAGTCAATGAACTCTATGGAAGGTGGGCGGAACTTGAGTCGCTAAAAGGTTGATATGATAGTTATTTATGCTTTATTCCGCCATATCTGTCAGCCCCTGTGGGGAGGGGAAACTTTTATGATCAGCCGATCGCAAGTGCAGAAAAGGGCCTTGGTTCTTTTTGCCCGGGTGGAACATTGTTTAACAAAAAAATCGTTTGAAAAAATAAATATGGGGTGTTAGGGTATTATCACTTCAAGGGCTTTGTCTGGTGTTCATGGGATGGTTTATTGTTTATGGTTGAGTCCATGGAAGAAAAGCACAGAAAGTAGGTAAAATGAATGGTAATGAGGCTGGAGGCTCTTCTCCAACCAGTAATTTAAAGTGTTTTGTTTTGTATTTTGTCGTTTTTGCCGTTGCCACGGTTCTGATTGCGCATATTTTGGATTCCCGCGCCTCCAGAATTGAGAATAAAGTGGCCATGGTTTCATCCGGTGAAGTCAGTATCGGTGACACGGTTCTGGATGAAAATGGCTCAATTCTTGATGTGTTTCTCGATGATATGGTTTTCACCGAGGACATGGACGATCTCTCTGTCTTCTGCGATCTCGAACAACTTTACTATCCCCTCATCGTAAAAGCCTCTAGACGTTATAAAGTGGACCCTCTTCTGGTTAAAGCCATGATTGCAGCTGAATCGGGTTTCAACACCAACGCCGTCTCACATGTCGGTGCCCAGGGCTTGATGCAGTTGATGCCCAGTACGGCCAAGGCCCTTGGTGTGAAAGACTCTTTCAATCCCGAGCATAACATTAATGGGGGCGTGAAATATTTTAAGAAGCTCCTTGACCGCTTTCATGGAGACGTCCGACTTGCCTTGGCTGCATACAATGCCGGAAGCCGGAAGGTTCATAAATATCGAGGCGTTCCTCCTTTTGCTGAAACGCGGAAATATATAGACAAAGTATTTAAACTCCATACCGACTTTAAAAATACGGAATCAGTTTCTCTGAAACGTGTTCTCTTATCCCAATCATGATGTAGGCTCCATTATTTAGTGCCCATCCAGAAATGGTAAATCACCGGGGTGGAACGTGCGATGCCATTTGTGGATGGGCTCTATTAAGGATTTATCATGTCTTTCCTTGTTATTTTGATTGCTCTTCTTATGTGTGTAACTGTTTTTTTTTATGGACATATTCGATAGTCTCTGCTACCGTTATATAACATCACATCCTCTCTCAGTTATTGTTTTTTAGTCTCCCGAGGGAGACTAACGTGAGCCGCAACACAAGGTATGTTCTTGGAGCCGGTCAATACACGTAAATAATCTGCAACGCTATCAGGTGGTCACATTGTCGGAACTAAAAGGATTCGTAAATGGACATGTTTCAGCATGGTATACAACCTTGTCTTGGGGCCGCAACCCTCATGGGGCTTTTAAACAACCCTGGGGCAGGTGTCTTTGATTATCCGTGTTTGAGGTCTGACATACGAAGATTTGTTAGAATTACAGGGTTTTTTCATGTGGAGTTGTGGGTTGATGGGAGACGATATTCAAGCATTACACACAATATTAGCTATGGCGGCATGTTCATCGAAACAGGGCAACAGCTCTCAGACGGGCAACAGGTATCTCTTTGTGTCCAATTGTCTCCGGATGCAGGGCAATTCCATGTGGATGGTGAAATAATCAGGAACAGCCCCCACGGCATTGGTGTAAAATTGCTAAGGGATTAAAAATAGACAAGACATATATGAGGTTTTAAATGAAAAAGAAAGGTAATAAAACCGATCAGGAAAGAAGAGAACATTCTCGAAAAACGTGTTTTTTTGCAGAAGTGGATTACGCTGCAAAGGATGGGGTGTTTACAGATACCATAAAAGACATCAGCAGCGGAGGCGTTTTTATAGAAACGGATAAATCTCTTGACCTGGGCGACGATGTCACCATGTTATTTTCCGATTTTGCGAGAATTGACCTTATCCGTGTCTCAGGCGATATCATTCGTATCATGCCCTCAGGTATCGCCGTCCGGTTCGAGATGAACGATGATATGAAAAAGATGAATATGGAAAAGTTCATCGATATGGTTTAAAGACATGTGACCCTGGGGCAGATCCTTTGTCGGGTGCACAGAAGGAATGAGTCTGGTTCCACGACCGGCCCGGGGATACTCAAATGTTTATATAAGATTCACGTCTCTTGACTGTGAAACACGCATGGGTGTATATAAGCCCCTTGCGTGTTTTTTTTTTGGGAATATTCAGGTGGAGAGGTTTATTTTCAAGCCCATGCAGAGAGTCTATGGACGATTTATCTCGAGTTTAATTTTATTTTACGACGCCATCAAACAATAAAATAAGACCGGAGCCTTATGGTAAACAATCGAAAAAAAATTATTGATACAGCCAGTCACTTATTTGGTGAAAAAGGAATAGAAAAAACAAGCCTTGCAGATATCGCAAAGGAAGTTGGTATCAGCAAGGGCACGCTCTACTACTATTATGCGACGAAAAATGATTTGATTTTCGATATCACGGAAGTCCACATGGAAAAAATAACCGGTGGGATTTTTTCTCTGATCGAAAAAAACAAGGGAGATGTGTCCTGGAAAGGCATGATGAAGCTTTTAGTTGAATCTCTCTTGAAATCCGAAACCCGGACACGGCTGCACCTCTATTTGCTTCAGGAAGTTCTTTCCGGAAACCCCGAATTGAAAAAACGATTTATTCGCACCTACAACCAATGGTTCAAAATGGTTGAGGACGGGTATAAGATGATCACCTCATCAAGCAAAGATATTTCCGTTCAGGCGCGTATTTTGGTTTCAGTGATAGATGGTATGATCATTCAGGCAAGTATCGGGGTGAACGATGTCTCTTTGGATAGTATCCTTGCCGAAATTTCAAAAATAATTGACGATTAACAAAAAACATTGACCGGCCAGAATATCAGGTAGGAAGAAAAGCACGTGTCATGGTCGGTCCGGTGTAACGCTACCGGCTGCATAAACGGTGTATCGTCTGTGCATGCCAGTGCCCTTTGTTCGAGAATGTGGCGATATTGTTCTCATTCAAAAAATGTGCGATTTCCTTGTACGTGCCGCCTTTTTTTCTGAGTTTTTTCATGATTTTAATGACATCTCTCTTTTCATCAGCCGATGAAACCATCTCCGTGTTTTCAAGATCCTTTACAGAAAGTGTAGGGCTTTCATCATCGATAGCCTGTGTTTTTTCAAGGTGGACCGTTCGTATGGCTGATGGGTCGGACGTTTTCAACATTGAGGCGATGTCTTTGAATGCAGCTGCCATTAATTCGGAACTTGTGGTTTGACGTTCCTTTAGACTAATCAGATGCTGTTGATTTTCCGTCATGGTTTCAAGCAGGGTATGGATTTTAGGAAGTAAATCTTCCAGTTTTCCAAAAAGAGAAGCGGATGGTTTGCTGGCTGGCTGGCCCTGGTCATTTCGCCTGTCGTTGACGACCCTTCTTTCCTGGGCAGAATAATAATGCCCATCATAGGGATTCCGTTTATTGCCAGCGTAGCGGCTGTGTGTACTACGGAAATTTTTTAGAAATTCACTCATTTCATACCTCCACATGGATGTAAATTCAGGCCATCCCCCTGGTGGCCTCCAAGAAATCACGATCTTAATTGTAATTTGCTCTTTTGTTTATGAAAAATAGATCATGGGAATAAATACCATGTTGCTCCGTCATAGCGAAAAACCAAGAATGTTCAGAAAATTTCCAAAAGCAAGGCAGCATGTATTACATTCCTTTTATCGGAAAATAATTCAATTTCTTTAGAAAAATTTGTGCGGGCTTCCAATGGGAAAAAATCCCGGATTCACAAATCATGTTTAAGGCAGGATTCGGGTTTGCCAATAACGTTGACAACGATAAGGCCCCGGGATAATTAAGTTTATCAACATAGGATCCTTAACACAAATGAACGAAGGGCGGTCTTGAAAAAGATACTATGTTATTCAGAATACCCAGTGTTTAAATTAAAAAACACAGGTCATGGGAGAAACTCCCGTACCTAAGTAAATTTTCCCAAATAAATGAAGGCTTCGGCTTATGGACAAACGGATATAATTATTTGATAGTTAATTTAAAAGCTTAATAAACGTATTCTGTTTTGATCATTATTTAAATCTCAACCATTCGTTTTCCGTCAATCCAGTCCAGGCTTTTATTTCAGTCTAAAAAATAACAAAAAGAGAGGTGCTGTGATGAGTCATCTTCATAATCTTGCCCCCTTTTCAACACGAGAAAACACGGTTAATATTTGTGCCACATTGTTCTGGCGTTTATCAAGTCACGGACTGACTGCTGATGAAATTAACCGACTGGTAAAAGATGTATTCAATCTGCTTCGCGACGGGGGCAGTTTCACCGTTGCTTTTGTTAACTACGAGTTACAACAGCTTGGCTGGATTCGCCCGGTTATGGATGAAAGCAGCTTTGAACTGATCATTTTTCTTCTTGAAAATGAGTTCGATTATGTCGTAAATACCCATGTAACTCATTGATCAGCATTATTAAACCAAGCGTATGAATAAAATCAAGAGAAAATCGTTTTACAATACATATTGGCATGATTTAATACGCAATTCCGGTTTACGTAATGGTTCATAAATACCAAGGTAATTGAATCTAAAGCCTGTTTTCCTTCCTCTAAAGCCTGTTTTTAAATAGAAAAAACAGGGCCCGCATTCCCCGAAAAAAACAAAAAATATCCAATCCCAGGCCATAAAAACCAAAAGAATTCGTTATTTACCATTGACAAGCTCAGAGGGAAAATTTATTAATAACTAATTTTTCCCCGATGCGAACTGGCCCTTGACTCGATTGTTAATTTTTCTTTTAATCAAATAGTTTTGTCATATGTTTATGGTGATGTTTTTGAATAATTATGTGAGGAATTTCATAAAAATCGTACAATCATCACCAAACGTCTGACGGGAATAAGGGCAAACGATTGTCTTGTTTGTTTAACGCTCCGCACTGGTTTTTATAGATAAGGAGAATGTGAGTGACTCAGAGTAAAAATATTCTTATTATTGATGATCACCCCTTGTTTCGAGAAGGTTTAAAAACCATCGTCGAGAGAGATAAACGGTACAAAGTGGTGGGCGAAGCCGGTACGGGTCGTCAGGGTCTTAAGATGGCGAAACTCCTTAAGCCGGATCTGGCGGTTGTTGATATCTCTCTTCCGGATATCAATGGGGTTCAGATTACCAATGAAATGAGAGAATTGTTGCCTGAAACAAAAATTATGATCGTCAGCATGCATTCGAAGATTGATTACATCGCCGAGGCTTTTCAGGCTGGGGCAACGGGTTATGTGGCCAAGGATTCGGCCTCGGATCGTCTGGTCCAGGGTATTGAAATTGTGCTTAAAGGAGAATATTATCTGGACAGTTCCGTGTCACATCAGGTTGTGGAAAAGCTGATGAAGTTTCCGGTCAAAGATGCAAAAATAACCGATGCGGACTATGGCTCCTTGACTCCCAGAGAGCAGGAAGTCATGCGGCTTCTTGCCGAAGGGTCTGCGCCCAAGGAAATTGCGGATAAATTGTGCATCAGCCCCAAGACCGTTGAAAACCACAGGGCCAACATTATGAAGAAACTTGACATTCACAGCACCATGGAACTGGTTCGGTACGCGGCCCGCCTTGGATTGATTGATGTGGATCTTTGGAAAGAATAAGTTGATGGCGTCGTAAAAAGTCCCATATGCGGCGTTATAGTATTTGGCCGGACGTTCGACATACTTTCATGTATGCCTTCACGCCCGGCCAAATACTATGCCTTGCCTATGGACCTTTTTCCATAGCCATCTGAAGTTCATCAGGTTTTGAAGGGCCCCGGTTTTTTTGGGGCCTTTTTTTTTGGGATTTTAGAGGGTGGACTGGGGTTGAGGGTTTATAGGTAGCAGGTTGGGTCTGGGAGGCCGGCTTCTTGAAAGCCTTTTTTTCTGAGATAGCAGCTGTCGCACAATCCGCAGGCCAGGCCGACGGGGGAGGGGTCATAACAGCTGTGGGTCAGGCTGTAGTCCACGCCCAGAGCCAGTCCGGTTTTTATGATATCCGATTTGCTCATGTGCATGAGCGGCGTTTGGATCCTGAGTTGACCATGATTTTCAACGCCTGCCTTGGTTGCCAGATTGGCCATGGTTTCAAAGGCCCTGATAAAGGCCGGACGACAGTCGGGGTAGCCGCTGTAATCCACGGCATTGACGCCGATGAAAATATCCGATGCGTTCAACACTTCGGCCCAGCCCAGGGCAAATGAAAGAAAAATTGTATTCCGTGCCGGCACATAGGTTACGGGAATGCCCTGGCTCATTTCATGTGCACTTCTGTCTTTGGGTACAGCGATGTTGTCCGTGAGGGCTGAGCCGCCAATATCGTTCAGGTTCATGGAAACAACAAGATGCTTTTTAACGCCCATGGTGGCGGCAATTTTTTTAGCTGCTTCAAGCTCAAATATGTGGCGCTGCCCATATGAAAAACTTAAGCTATATACCTCAAAGCCCTGGTCCTTTGCAATGGCTATGACCGTTGTGGAGTCAAGCCCCCCGCTTGAAAGAACCACAGCTTTTTTTTTCTCATTCATGGCTTTCGACCTTTATTAAAATTTTTAAACGCCCCGGTCCTGTTCCGGCCAGATGATCTTGTGAAGCTGAAGATGAAGTCGGAACGATAACCCATCTTCAAGCATCCATTCTGCCAGTTGGGCTGGGGGAAGAATCTTTGCGTTCGGAGATAAAAGAACGCTGGACAGATCAATGGGCGGCTTGGTGTCTTTGATGATTTTTTTTGCAAAATCATAATCACACTTATCCATGATCACAAACTTGAGCTGGTCAGATGGGCTTAGACGATTAATGTTATGATAGTTATTCCGGTGGCTTTCACCGCTTGACGGGCATTTCATGTCCACAATTCGAACACAGCGTCTATCCACGAGATCGATATCCAGGCTGCCGTTGGTTTCCATAAGGACATCATGCCCAAGATCAAGCAGCGTTCGAACCAGTTCAGGGGTTTTTTGTTGCATCAAGGGTTCCCCGCCCGTAATCTCCACAAGAGGACATCCGAACGCCGAAACCTGTTTGGCGATGTCAGCAAGGGGCATCCTTCGGCCTTCTTCATAGGCGTATGTCGTATCGCAGTAACTGCACCTTAGATTACACCCGGTAAGTCGGACGAAGACGCAGGGCCGCCCGGCATGGAGTGACTCACCCTGGATACTGTGGAAAATTTCATTGACAACAAGTGACATGGCAGGTCAGTGGGTTCCGTCTTTGAGAAAATGGCGGTGATAGTCGCTTTCGGTCAGATGTTTTTTGAGCATGCTGTTGATCAGGCCATAAATGGCTTCAATGTCCCCATCCGAAAGTTTCGGGATAAGGAGTTCCATAAGTTGGTCATCCGAGAATTTTTGCAGATAAAATTTCAGGGTTTCCTCATCCGTTTTTCTGTCCCATCCTAACGCTCCGATGCCGGAATAGTTTTCAACAAAAAGATGGCTGTGTTTTCCCATAAGGGCCTCCGGCTTAAGTGTGATAAGTTTTTTGATAAACCCTGTATCACAGCGCGTGAGAAATAAAAACATAAAAGGTCTGATGAACTCTTAAACCGTCGCCAGATGGCCAGGGAAAAAGGTCTATTTTACAGGGTTTTGACGACCCTGAATCCTATGTAACTACGTTTGGCAGTGGGCTTGAACGATCCTCGGTTGGCAGCTCTGCAATAACGCGTGCTGGTATTCCAGCTCCCCCCCCTGAATATCCGATTGGGTCCTTTGACAGATAGGGGATCCGTGATCTTGTCTTTGTTGTAAGTTTCAGTGACCGTGCCGGTGTGTAACATGCCCCTGGGTTTGCAGGCATCAAGCACCCATTCGTTCACGTTTCCGTGCATGTCGAACAGTCCCCAGTCATTAGGCTTTTTTAATGCCACGGTTTGGGGGCTGAGCTTATAAATCACCGGTTCCCTGACACCCGAATTTCCGCAGTACCATCCCACGGGATCCAGGTTGGGGTCCAAGCCGCATTCGGAAACGGTGATATCACCATCGGTAAAAGCTGTCCGGCTTCCAGCCCGGCAGGCATATTCCCATTCGGCTTCGGTGGGCAGACGGTACTTATCCGTTTTTTCCATGTAATTCAGAACCCGGATAAATTCCTGGCATTGATCAAAGGAGACGCTTTCCACAGGGCAGTCTCCACCGCAGCCCTGGAAAAAGGAAGGGGTGGATTCCATGACACGTATCCACTGGTTCTGGGTGACTTCCGTAATCGACATGTAATATCCACGGGTCAAAATCACCTGATGCAGCCTTTCATCCCATTTTCTGCCCATTTCAGATTGTGGACTGCCCATGATAAAGGAACCGGGATTGATTTTCACGAACTGCATACCTATTTTATTGACCAAGGCAGGGCCGGAATTGGCGTTGGGAATAAAAAAAAGATGGCATAGTGCCATAAGGGTCAAGATGATACCTGTGACATTGGAGTAAGTCGTTTTAGGTGGTGTCATGGGAAATATCATGGCCGACAATGCGTTTGAAAGTGTGTATTTAGTGAAAGACTAACGGACAATATGATCCTTTAATTTACAGCCCCCCTAAAAAAAGGTCAAATCTTTTATATAATTAATCTTGATATTTATACCTGGTTGAGATTTATTGATCGGTAACGATCGGATCAGTCCTTGTCTGCATAATAAAAAGCAGAGCCAATAAAATTGATGAGCTCGTAAAAAGTCGACAGAAGGAAAATAACCATGATTTCACTTAAGAGTACCAAAGGGGTAGGATCCCCAGCAAAGCGCGACATCCCACTGATTGTTTTTGGTGGAGGTCTTCTCTTGTTTGTCATTATGGTGATCAGTTTTTTCCCCATGACCTTAAAGATCAAGGACGATACTTATATTAAAGAGCTTGAAAGCCGAATTACGTTTCTTGAAAATCGTGTGCTTGAGCTGTCTCCAGCTCTGGAATATGTGAAAGAGGCGGATATTCGTGAACGTCGTCTGGATAGCCTGAACACAGCATGCCAAAGGCTTGAGGCATCCTTGACTTTGAAATCGAATCTTCTGATCAACCGTATGGATCGTCTGGAGTCCGGTATACATAAGGCGAAAACGGAAAAGACCATCAAGAGTTCAGAGCCTCCTGTTGTACCCTCTGTTGTGAAAAAAGACGTTCAAAAGGCCCCAAAGAAGGCAAAACGCTTCCACGTTGTTAAAAAAGGAGATACATTCTACAGTATCAGCAGAGCGCACAGTCTTACCCTTCAACGATTGAAGGAATTGAATCAATTTAATGAAAAAACGATAATTTATCCGGGCCAGAAGATTATTGTCGCACCATGAACCATGAGGACAAAAAGATTGACATACATTAAAAATTACGGATATATACTATTAAAATAATATGAAATATATCCCTAAATTTATAGGGATATTATTTCCGGGAGTGAACCTTTGTTACGGTTGGTCGGTCATGGATGACATAGAGGAACTGACAAAGCGGTTTAAAGATTACATCGATAAGATTCAGGTGGCCTATGGTGAGGTCGGTAAAAAAAATATTATCGATGATGATAAACAGACCGTTAACAGGAAATCAACGCATAAACTCTATGCGGTCGTATCTCCGGTGGACGATGTTGCCAGCAATCTGAAATCTGTGCTTAAAGCCATTGACAAAGCCATTGATCACATCGACGAATTGTCCAAAAAAACATCTGATAGTCTTCCGGAACCCCCAGTTGGCAAGGGGGTGTATTCTTCCACACCCGGCCAGAAAAAATTTACAAGCGAAGAACTGGATTTTCTTGTCCGAACCTTTAATAAAATTTTGAATACGTCAAAGGAAGAGCGCAAACAGCTGTTCAGTCAATTTGATAAAGACGAAAAATCTTCGGAACGTTGAGGATATTTCCCCGAACCTTTTTGGGCAAGGGTGTGTTTCTTCCAAAAGAACAGGCGTATATTCCCGACTAGGGAATATATCCGGGGCTTTTCAGGAGTTTTTCCTGGTAAAATGAGGGCTTCTTCCTATAGACGATTCGAGTTTTTTCCGTTAAACATGAACTAGTTTTCAGGCTGGTCAACATCAAATACCACAGAACAATCGAAGCGAATATTCTGAAAAAAAATGTTAACAGACGTTAAATCAAGGGTTTAGGATCCAAGGTTCAGCTTGGCCTTCAGGCTGGACCGTATGTTCAACAGGGGTGCCGGGCATTCGGGGGAAGGCTTTGGTTCAGTCCTTTTAGTCGCTTTATCCTAATTTTTGGATATATCGGAAAAGCTCATGGTTTTTTAATCCGCCTGCAGGAGGGACTTATGGAACAGGTATTTGAAAGCAAGATAGATTCGGAAAAAATTATTCATAGTTGGATTGATAATGCCACAAGGATTTGGGACTCTCTGGTTCAAAAGGATGGTGATAAGAAGAGTTCATTTTTTAATGATGAGGACTCTGCAAAAAAAGCTTACCAGGCATGGGAACCTGCACTGAAAACATGGAATGAATTCACAGGTTCCATCAATAAGAAAGAGATGATCGATTCACTTGTAGAAGGAAATAAGGCAGGTGTGGAAAATTTTCACAAGATAATGAAGTCAGGCCTTGAAGGCTATTCGTTTTTCCAGAAAAGGTGGATGGAAAGCGCAAGCAATATCAATGATGTTTTTAAAAATCATAAAGGCTCAAGCTTTGGGGGCTCTGAAATATTTGATGTATTTGCCGATATCTACAAGAAAGAATTCAGCAAATTTTTAAGTGTTCCCCCTTTGGGTCTTTCAAGACAGTATCAGACCAAACTCCAGCAAGTGATTGATAAATCCAATATATTCCAAGTTAAGTTTCTTGAATTTTTGTATTTTCTTTATATCCCATTTGAAAAATCATTTAAGGTTGTTCAGGATTCCCTGGCCTCCCTGGCCGATGAAGGCAATCTGCCGGATGACACCAAGGAATATTACAAAATGTGGCTGAAACAACTTGAAAATCATTATATGGCTCTTTTCAAATCCTCCGAGTATACCAATGCCTTGGGCAAAGTTGTTGATGCCATGAGTGATTTTCTATCTGCCCGGCAGCAGATCACCCAGGATACATTCAAGGCATTCGGGGTTCCGGTGGAAAAGGATATGGATGAACTTTACAAAGACATTTACAGTCTTAAGAAGCGCATTCGATTACTGGAAAAAGACGCCCAAAAAAAATAACCGAAAATCTAAATCTAAAATATAAATCATATGGTACGAGATTTTATGGAATACCATTTTGTTTATCAGGGAGGCTGGGTATGATAAATATGTCTGAAACGATTCATAAAACAATGAATACGATTGCTGAAAATTCTGAAATGATGTGGAATTTTGCCGATGATGCTTCAGATGTTCTTCTTGGGGATTTGGATACAGAGATCGCTCAAACCCCATATGAGGTGGTTTACCAGCAGGATCGGGTCAAGCTAAAGTACTACAAATCAGAGGCCAAGACCAAATTGAAGACCCCCCTTTTGATTGTCTATGCATTGATCAACAGGGAAACCATGCTGGATCTTCAGCCCGGACGAAGTGTGGTCAACACATTTCTTGAAAATGGCATTGATATTTATATGATTGACTGGGGCTATCCCACCCGAAAAGACAGGTATATTACAATTGATGATCATGTGAACGGGTATATGGACGATGTGATCGATTTCATATTGGAAAAGGAAAAAATACCCCAGATCAATCTCATGGGTATCTGTATGGGTGGAACCTTTTGCGTCATGTATTCTGCCCAGCATCCTGAAAAAATCAAAAATCTGGTGACCACCGTTGCCCCGACCAGTTTTGATACGGACCAGGGACTTCTCCACAGCTGGATGAAATGCGTTGATGTGGACAAGATGATGGATACCCTGGGGAACATGCCCAGTGATCTGATGAACTTTGGTTTTTTACTCTTGAATCCTGCCCGCCTGATGATCGATAAATATATTTCTTTTATGGAGAATATGAACAGCAAGGATTTTGTTGAGAATTTTGTTCGGATGGAAAAATGGATTTTTGACAGTCCTGATGTGCCTGGCGAGACCTTTCGCCAGTTTGTGAAAGATTTTTATCAGCAGAATAAATTGATCAAAAATGAGATGGAACTGGGGGGGACGATCGTGGATCTGAAGAACCTGACCATGCCCCTTTTGAATATCTACGGAAAGTTTGACCACCTTGTTCCGCCGGGGGCCTGTGAACAGTTGACCAAAGCCGTTGGCAGCAAAGATGTCCAGGACGTCTGCCTTGATACAGGGCACATCGGTATCTATGTCAGTTCAAAATGCCAGAAGGAATTTGGACCCCGAATTTCAATCTGGTTGAAAGAACGGGACGGTGAGAAACAGGACGAACCGGTTAAGAAAAGTTCCCCCAAGCTTAGAATCAAAAATAAAGACTTGAAAGATAACGCACATGTTCAATTCTTGCATGGCAGCCTTTGAAAAAGTCGACGGCGTCGTAAAAAAGGAGATCAGATGAGCGGAAAAACGATCCATGACATGAAAATCGGTGATGAGGCTGAATTCACCAAAACGGTATCCGAAACGGATGTTTACCTGTTTGCCGGGATCACCGGGGATTTCAATCCTGCCCACATGGATGAAGAGTATTCAAAAAAGACCTATTTTAAGAAGAGGATCGCCCATGGTATGTTATCGGCAGGATTCATCTCCAGCGTTCTTGGGACGAAACTCCCCGGACCCGGTGCCGTCTATATGAAGCAGGAACTCTCTTTCCTTGCCCCCGTCTACATGGGGGATACAATCACGGCCCGTGCCAAGGTGACGGATATCAATACGGAAAAAAACAGGGTGAGCATGAAAACCACCTGTACCAAGCAGGATGGGACTCTTGTCATTGACGGCTCGGCTGTCTTAAGCCCACGGAAAGTATGATTCGACACGCCCGAAAATAGGACCTTAAAAAAACGCCGGAGATTTCCGGCGTTTTTAATTTAAATCATTCCTCGCGTTAGCCGATTGACTTCAAAAAGCCATTCCATTATATTTCCCAGGCATGCCGCATTGGCACATGAACGAATACATGGATGGAAAACAAAGATTATGATCAGTATTGAAAGCCTTTCAAAAGGATTTGGCGGACAGGAATTGCTCGACCAGGTCAGTCTCAAGATTAATGCCCGTGAACGTGTGGGATTGGTGGGCCGCAACGGTCATGGTAAAACCACCTTGATGAAAATCATTATCGGGGAAGAACACCAGGATTCGGGCAGCATCATTATACCGGGAAATTATCGACTGGGTCATGTCAGACAGCATCTTGAATTCACGGAAAATACGGTTTTAGGGGAAGGCATTCTGGGTTTGAGGGACCATGAAAAAGACCATCACTGGAAGGTTGAAAAACTCCTTGATGGCCTGGGTTTCAGTCCTGCTGATTTTCAACGGAACCCCAGGGATTTTTCCGGCGGCTATCAGGTCCGGCTAAATCTGGTCAAAGTCCTTGTGTCCGAGCCGGATCTTCTTCTTCTGGACGAACCCACCAACTATCTGGACATCACATCTATCCGCTGGATGGTAAAATTTCTTAATCAGTGGCCCCGGGAGCTTCTTCTGATCACACATGACCGAAGTTTCATGGATGCCGTGGTGACCCATACCGCAGGTATTCATCGTTTGAACCTGAGAAAAATTAAAGGAAATACTGAAAAATATTATTCCCAGGTGGCACAGGACGAAGAGATCTATGAAAAAACACGTGTCAATGATGAAAAGCGCCGCAAGGAACTGGATTTGTTTATCAGCCGCTTCAGAGCCAAGGCGAGGTTGGCCAACATGGTCCAGTCCCGGGTCAAAACCCTGGCGAAAATGGAGAAAAAAGACAAGCTGGGCCAGGTGGGCGAGCTTGAATTTTCCTTCAGAAGCAAACCCTTTCCGGCTAAAATCATGCTCCAGGCTGAAAATATTTCTTTTTCTTATGAATCAGCCAACCCCCTTATTCAGAACGTCAATCTGACCATTGCTGCCGGAGACAGGATCTGCATTGTGGGAAAAAACGGTAAGGGGAAAACCACATTGTTGAAGGTTCTTGCAGGGGAGCTTGAGAAAAACTCCGGCAGTATTTCGTCTCACCCCAGTGTCGAGAAAGGCTTTTACGAACAGACCAATGTGAAGAGCCTTGTGGACGCACGAACCGTTGAGGAAGAGATTCTTTATTCCCATCCGGATGTGGACCGCCAGCATGCCCGGGGCATTTGCGGAGCCATGATGTTCGAGGGCGACCTGGCCCTGAAAAAGATCAGTGTCCTGTCCGGCGGAGAAAAGAGCAGGGTTATGCTGGGTAAGCTTCTTGTGACCCCCTTGAATCTTCTTTTCCTGGATGAACCCACCAACCATCTGGATATGGAAGCCTGTGATTCTCTGTTGGGAGCCATTGATAATTGTGAAGGGGCCGTTGTGATGGTTACTCATAATGAAATGTTTCTCCATGCCCTTGCTGAAAAGCTGGTTGTTTTTAAAAATGACAGGATACACATTTTTGAGGGAAGCTATGCCGATTTCCTGGAAAAGGAAGGCTGGGACGATGAGACCACAGGGCGTGTCGATGGGGAGAACAGGGAAACACAGGTTGCACAGGACGACAGTGCAAAGCTCGGGAAAAAAGAACTTCGGAAATTACGTTCGGACATCATTCAACGCAAGTCCAAGGAATTGAAACCCATTGAAAAAAAGATAGAAGTAACTGAAAATACAATTGAAAAACTTGAAAATGAGATCGCAGAGCTAAACCGGAACCTGTTGGATGTATCGGGGCTGGGTGATGGAAAGAAGATTGCTGAACTGTCCAAACAGCTCCATGAAAAACAGACGGCTGTTGACGATTATTTTGACAAACTCCAAAATCTGGCAGATAGTTACGACAGCATCAAAGCCAAGTATGACCTGGAACTGGAAACGATCGAGGGTGAATAGGGATATCATAGCCCACTAATAAATTGACATATTCCGGGTCAGAGGTTATAGTTTTCAATGTTTTAAGCCGTAATATCAGGGGGTTTATTTATGTCAGGGCCAGGCCAAAAAAAAACACTTCAACTCATTTGGGCTTTCCTTCTCTTCGGAGCCGGGCTTGCCATGTTTATTACCATTCCCGGGAGAGTCAGGGAAATTCAGGAAGCGGGTAGGTATATCTTCGGCCTGAAGTTCGGCCTCTACGTTATCAGTGTGTTTTTGATGATCGGGGGTGGAAAAAAAATTTACGACCACAGGAACAGCTCGGAAAAATCCGGGTCCGAACCCTGATCATCATGTAAACATGTCCTTCGTTTGAATCAGCTCACATCGTGATTGTATTTCCTCAAGGTGGAATTATTATATGAATAACAAAGCGTCTAACTCTGAAATGCAGAGCCTTAAGTCCGAGGTGGAATACCGGACAAAACTCCAGGAAATATGCAGCAAGATCTATGCTGCAATGAATCTTGATGAAATCATTATCAATCTCAAAGACGAAATTACCGGACTTTTTGCAGCAGAGCGTCTGACCATCTATTATGTGGACGGGGTTAAACGTGAAATTGTTTCCCGGTTTAAATCCGGGAATGAAATAAACGAAATTCGGGTTCCCATTTCTCCCACCAGTATCTCAGGCTATTCGGTTCATGCCAAAAAACTTGTAAACATCAGTGATGTTTACGATAAAAAGGAATTGAATCGCTTTGACCCCCTTCTTGAATTTGACAGCAGCTGGGACAGAAAAACCGGCTTTCGTACGGCCCAGGTTCTTGTGGTGCCCATTTTATACAAGACCTTTCTTCTGGGTGCCATCCAGCTGATCAACCGGAAAGGGGGAACGGCTTTTTCCAAAACCGAAGAAGGCTATGTGACGGAATTGGCCAAGATCATGGGCATTGCCATGTACAATCAGAAACGCATGGCCAAAACCCGTTCGGGTAAGTTTGATTATCTTCTGGAAAATCATATCATGACCCAGAAGGAACTGGGTAAGGCTGTTTCCGATGCACGGGCAAAAAATGATGCCATAGAAAATGTGCTGCTCAATGATCTTAAAATTCCGAAAAAAGATATCGGCGATGCCTTGAGCAAATATTACAAGGTTCCCTTTATCGAATTCAACAAAAGTTTGCCCATTCCCGGAGAACTTCTGACCAATCTGAAAGTTCCCTTCATGAAAAATAATCTATGGGTTCCCATCCGCACCGAAGGAGAGATGGTTGTTATTGCCTTGGACAATCCCCATGACGGCCAGAAGATCGGTGAGATTCAGACCCTTTTTCCCAAACGGAAGCTAAAAATATTTGTTTCCTTGAAAGATGACATCCTGGACTATATCAATCTCTTTACCCAGGATGAAAAGGAGCTGTCATCCATTGATGATATTCTGTCCCGTCTGGATGATGAGGAAGAGGAAATCGTCGAAGCCGAGTCAGGGGTAAGCGAAGAAAGCAGTGCCGTTGTTCAGCTGGTCAACAAGGTGATCATTGATGCATTCAATCGGAATGCCTCGGATATCCACATTGAACCGTTTCCCGGAAAGGAGAATACCAAGGTCCGTATCCGCTGTGATGGGGCCTGTTCAATCTATCAGACCATTCCCTATCAATTCAGAAATGCCATTGTGTCCAGACTCAAGATCATGTCGGACCTGGACATTGCAGAACGGCGGAAACCCCAGGACGGGAAAATTAAATTCAAAAAATACGGTGGACTGGACATTGAACTCCGCGTGGCCACCGTCCCCACCCAGGGAGGCATGGAAGATGTGGTCATGCGTATTCTTGCAGCCGGTGAACCCATTCCCCTGGCGAAAATGGGCTTTTCAAAGAACAACCTCGATAATTTTGTCAGCTGTATTACCAAGCCCTATGGCCTTATTTTTGTCTGCGGCCCCACCGGTTCCGGTAAAACCACCACCCTTCATTCGGCCCTGGGCTACATCAACAAGGACGATATCAAGATCTGGACCGCCGAGGACCCCGTGGAAATCACACAAAAAGGACTGCGCCAGGTTCAGGTAAAACCCAAGATCGGATTTGATTTTGCAGCGGCCATGCGTGCCTTTCTTCGTGCGGATCCGGATGTTATCATGGTGGGTGAGATGCGAGACAAGGAAACCACACACATCGGTATTGAAGCCTCGCTCACAGGTCATCTTGTTTTCTCGACGCTGCATACCAACAGTGCGCCGGAAAGCATTACCCGTCTTCTGGATATGGGCATGGACCCCTTCAATTTTGCGGATGCGATTTTATGTATCCTGGCCCAGCGTCTGGTCAGGACTCTTTGCCCGGATTGCAAAAAATCCTACACGCCAACCAAGCAAGAGTACGATGAACTGGTCCGGGAGTATGGCCCCGAGGAATTTGAAAAATTTGTGAAAATTCCATACAGTGATCAACTGCTTCTTCATAAACCCGAAGGCTGTGATGCCTGTAACAATACCGGCTACCGAGGGCGAATGGGTCTCCATGAACTTCTCATGGGTACCGATGAAATGAAAAAGATGATCCAGGGTAAAGCCAAAATGGATGACCTTCGTAACCAGGCTGTGAGTGACGGTATGACTACCCTTAAGCAGGATGGTATTGCTAAGATTTTTGAGGGGAGATGTGACTTACTTCAAGTCCGGAAGGTCTGCATCAAATAATCCGGGAATTGCATCTTTCCGCCCATGTCTGTATTTTCTTATCGACCACCCGTTCGCTACGCTCTCTGAAGAACACGAAGAGCCATAGCGCGGAAAAGCCACAACTAAAAAGCTGGTCTCTCACGGAGGCACAAAGATCACGGAGAAGGGCTAAGGGCTTGGGAATAATAGTTTTTCTCTGTGCCTTTGTGCCTGTGTTCTCGCTCCCAGGCTCCTGCCTGGGAGTGTA
>Ga0180007_10001662_pt1 | contig 28802 bp, 29 predicted proteins | sample MM_PC_MetaG_FD_121122 | JGI IMG/M metagenome (GOLD analysis project Ga0180007, IMG submission 121122) | Groundwater microbial communities from the Aspo Hard Rock Laboratory (HRL) deep subsurface site, Sweden - MM_PC_MetaG | ecosystem: Environmental > Aquatic > Deep subsurface > Groundwater... | reverse complement strand
AGTTCTCATTCATCGTGGCATTTCTAAGCAACGTAGAAAGAAAATGATTGATTACATGCTAGAGAATTTCTAGCAAAAAACGTGACACCTACACAGCAACTATTTTTTCCCTATATCCCTAAAAGTTAGTGTGAAGTAATGAGTAATGAGTAATGAGTACCAAGTGGGTGGAGTTTTGGCGAAGCCAAAACGACTTTTTATAGTTTTCATGCTAAAACAGGAGCGCTGCAGATTTCTAATTTTCTAATTCAGTATTTCCGAAAAACACCTGCACAAATCAGCAAGAGCGTAAGTCTTTTCACGATCCTGGTCAGGGTTTACACCTTTTAACCGAGATTCGATCTCCTGCAACAACTCTTCTCGATAACAATAGTGACCGTTTATGCATACTTTCGGTATTTCCGTATCCAGTATTGTTACACTCAAGCCTGTAAGGCACAGCGCTTCCTGCACAGCCTCGTTTTCAAGAAACATCCCCAGTCTTTTGTACCAAAGTGTAGATCTGTTTAATGCGTCGTTTTTTGCCCCTTCGATACGGACTCCCCTATCTGCGATATTGTTATTGTAATGAAACAGTGTTTCTACAAAAAACTGTCTGAAAGTTTTTAATGCGTTTTCCATTGAATACCGCTCCATTAGATTCGCTGCACTTGAAATAGAATCAAGAACAGATATTAGCCCCCATTTATCCAATTCCATCCACCGACCATCTCCCCTGTAGTAAATAGCGTCTTGTATTTTCGGATGCCTATTCCCAAGTTCTTCCGGTATATCAATTCTGACTTCCATTCTCGCTTGACTCATTAGCTCCTGCACGCTTGCATCTTGAAGAAATGCTTGCAACCTATCCTGCCATTTCTCGGTATCCGCATTTTGATCCACAACCGCTTGGATTGCTTCGTTTTGGCTTGTGTTATTTGATTCTGAGTTCATTTTTTAGTCGGTTAAAATTTCATTGAAATAATTCCTGAGTGATTCCAAGGCTTTTCCTTCTTGTGAATCTTGATTGCATCTCCCCAGTCTAATATTTAGCATATTTATAATTCCTTGAATGCTTCGATCTCTTAGCGAATATGTTCCGAATCTCACCTCGTCTTTATCTGCGCTAATTACTCCCGTTAACTGCATTAATTCTTGTGTTTTTTGGTCTTGTAGTAATGATTGCAATCTGCCTTGCCATCTTTCGAGGCCTGGGTGGTTATCTGTCTTATTCATTGATCATTAGGTTTATATTAATAAAAATTTAAACAGACAAATTCTTGTTTGATGTAGTGCCTGAAGTTTATTAACATCTTTTTCTTTTATACAAATTCGCACTAATGTGCGCCTCAAATGATCTATGTCGTGAATCGGCTGATCGTTTATTAGAAGCTCCATGGTATATTGATCTATCATCGGTATTGCTATATTTAACCCTGCTCTATCAAGTAGGTCATTTTGTTGTTGTTGTATTTGTTCTATAAATTTATGTAATCTGTGGTTATTTAGAGGCACTACATTCTTTGTTTCTTCGACTATTTCCGCAAGACCCTTCGGTAATTCCTCGGTCGCAGCCAACAACTCCAAGCACCTTATTAAAAGCATAGCAGTTGCTTCTTCTCCATGCTCTGGGTTTTCCCACAATATACTTTCTATTGCATAAGAAAGTTTCGAAAACCAAGGACCTTGTGCCAACCCTTGTGCCAATACAAGCAACCCCTCTTTTAAGTTTTGACCTAAAGTATCTGCCATACTCCCTATAGACGATGTTTTCTGCCTTCTATGACTACCTTCTAGTGCCTTTAACGGTACATCTTCTTGCTTTAGACTTTCTATATCAATTATTAATCTCCTTAACATGTCTTGCACTACAGCATCTTCTAGAAATACTTTAACCTTTTCATCGAAACTGGGCTGTTTTACAGCTTCTCGCAAAGATATACGTGCATGCATTTTCATTAATACTTGATTACAGGTTGCTGATTTTATATATTTATATTGTTTTTGTCAATCTGTTCATGTAGTTTTTTGCCACATGTTTACAGGAATAATTAAATCGGTCGGTAAAGTCGAAAATACGGGTAACCCCCTGCTGTTGAAGCACGATCTTGATGTTTCCGCCGGGGATAGTATTTCTGTTAATGGTGTTTGTTTGACCGTTAATGATGAGGGGGCTTTTGATCTGATGGAGGAGACTTTGAGCTGCACTAATCTTGGGGATTTGCAGGCCGGGGATATGGTCAATTTGGAGCCTGCCCTTACTCTTAAGGACGGTCTTGATGGACATTTGGTTGCGGGGCATGTTGATTTTGCTGCTGAAGTCTTGAAGGCCGGTGATGTTTTGAGGATTTCTTTTCCTTCCGATTACGGGAAATTTTTGGCTTTGAAGGGTTCGGTTTCCGTTAATGGAACCAGTTTGACGATTTCCGGGCTATCTGAGGAATTTTTCGAGGTTTCTTTGGTGGATTTTACTTTAAAAAACACTAATCTTGGGGATCTGAAACAGGGTAACAAGGTTAATATTGAGGTTGATTTGATTGCTCGCTATATCCAACGTATGATTGAAGCATGATTGGAATAATTGTCTCAGAATTCAATAATTTTATAACTGATAAGTTGCTTGAAAGCTGTATAGCGGAGCTTGAGTTTGAATATGAGGTTGTTAAAGTTCCGGGGGCTTTTGAGATCCCTTTGGTTTGCAAAAAATTGGCTTCGAAATACGACGGTTTTATTGCTCTCGGGTGTTTGATTAAAGGAGAGACCGATCATTACGACGCCGTTTGTCGAGCTTGCGTTGATGGACTTATGCAAGTCCAACTGGAAACGGGGAAACCTATTGTTTTTGAGGTTTTGATGGTACATAAAATGGAAGACGCGCTTGCGCGAGTCGATAAAGGCAAGGTTGCCGCTCAAACAATTTCTAAAATTTTAAAAAAATGAAACTGAAAACTCTGCATGACTTGGATCCTAAGGGCAAAAAAATACTCCTGAGAGTAGACTTCAATGTGCCGCTTGATGAGAATCGCGAAATTACGGACGATACGCGGATCCGAAAGGCTTTGCCGACAATTCAATATCTGGCTTCTCGTGGGGCTAAGGTGATCGTTTTGTCGCATATGGGGCGGCCTAAGGGGCAGTTTTTGGATGATTTGAGGCTTGATAAGGTTGCGGATCGTTTGAAGGAGCTTCTTTCTGAGCCTGTGGGATATATTCATGAGTGCGTTGGGCCGGGAGTTGAGGATGCTGTTTCCGAGATGCTTGAGGGAGAAGTTTTGCTTCTTGAAAACACTCGTTTTTATCATGGTGAAGAGCTGAATGATGAGGAGTTTGTTCTGGAGATTGCGAATCTTGGGGATGTTTTTGTGAGTGATGCTTTTGGGGCTGTTCATCGTGCTCATGCGACTACTGCAGGGCTTGCGGATCATCTTCCATCTTATGCGGGGCTGCTTCTTGAGCGTGAGATCGAGGTTCTTTCCGGGATTTTGAAGGAGCCTTCCAAGCCTGTTGTTTTGATTATGGGTGGGGCTAAAATCGATACCAAGATCGGGGTTCTTCGGAATTTTATTGATAAGGGTGATGCTTTCTTGATTGGCGGCGGTTTGGCTTCTACTTTTCTGTATGCGGCGGGTCATAATGTTGGGGACTCTTTGTATGAACCTGATAAAAAGGAGATTGCTCAGGCGATTATGCTTGCGGCGGAAAAGGATATGGATAAGTTCATTTTGCCGCAGGATGTTCTGGTTGCTTCCGAGGCTTCCGAGAATGCCGAGACTCTTACTGTCCCCGTGTCTGATATTGAGGGTGATATGAAAATTTTTGATATTGGAGAAAAAACCATTGATAGGTTTTGTGAATTTATCGCAAGGGCCGGGACTGTTATTTGGAACGGGCCTGTCGGTTTATTCGAAATGGGGCCTTTTGAGGAAGGGACTCGAAGGATTGCGGAGGCTGTTGCGGAGTGCCCGGGGGTTACTATTCTTGGAGGTGGAGACACTATTGCTGCTATAAAGAAGTTTGGGTTGGCGGAAGAAAGGTTCACTCATGTTTCTACAGGTGGAGGGGCTATGCTGGAGTTTCTTGAGGGGAAGGAGTTGCCGGGGATAGTTGGAATTTCGAAATCTGAATCCTGAAATCCTAAACGAAATTCGAAGCTTCCAATTCTTGAAATTGATACGGTTTGACAGAGAAATTGGGTTGTGCGATGATTTTGGTAGTGATTTAACTCAATTAATTTTTTAATAAAAAAATATGCCTAATACACCTGAAGCTATCCCTGAAGAACCCAGTCTTAATGACAGGGATAAATTTGTGTTGAAGATTCTTTTTGAACAAGGTAAGTTTTTTTGGTCAGAGTCTTTGGCCGCAGAAGTTGAGGCTAGTTGCCGTGAAAGTACTTGGGTTACTGATGAAGAAATGAATTCCCTGTTATATTTTGCAAGAGTTTTTGACAAGCTTTCTCCTCAAGAAAAAGCGGAGGTTATGGGGGAGGAATATCAACCTGTAGAGAGCGTTAATATTGAGGAGTATATAGATATCACATCTTTTTGATAATTGCAGGGGCTAAGCACTTCTGTCTAGCCAAGCCTGCAAAACCATTTGGGCGGCTATTTCGTCAATCTCGGAATATTTTTTGAGGCCTTTTTCGATCAGAGCCTTCTCTGCCTGAAGGGTGCTTAGGCGTTCGTCGAATAGTTCAATTGGCAGGTCTATCGCTCCTTTGAGGCGGTTTGCGAAGGCTTCTGTTGATTCTGTTTGCTTGGTGTAGTGCCCCTGCATATTGAGGGGTAATCCTACTATGATTTTTTCAACCGCTTCTTCTTCGCAGAGTTTTTTTATTTCTTTAAAAAGTGTTCCTTCTTTGCGGAAAGATAATGTTTTTCTTGGGAAAGCTAATTCCCGAGCGGGGTCGCTGATTGCGATGCCTGTTCTGCGTTTGCCGTAATCAAGGCCGAGGATCTTGCTCATATTGGAGCTTGTTTGGTTCTTTCAAAATCTACTCTGCTTCGATTACGACCTTTAGCTTGGTGCTATGGCCTCCGGGAAGGTCGATTTCAATCTCATACTCCCCTACTTTCTTGAAGTGCTCCGGCATTTTGAGGTTCTTTTCCGCGAGTTCGATTTTGAGCTGATCTTTGATAGCTTCTACAATCTCTTTCTCGGTAACTGCGGCGTAAAGAGTTTCTTTATCCGTTGCTTTGTGAGTAAGTTTTAGGGTTGCTTTTGAAATCTTTTTCTCGACTTCAGCTGCGTTTTTCTCGAGTTCTTCGAGTTTCATGCCTTCTTTTTCACGGATCTTCTCGACTTCGACCAACCTTTTTTTGGTTGCTAGGACGGCAAGTCCTTTTGGAAGAAGATAGTTGTGAAAATAACCGGATTTGACGGTTTTGACTTCATTTTTACGAGCGATACCTGAGATGTCTTGTGTGAATACTACTTGCATAATGTGTTTAGGATTTAGGATATAGGGTTTAGTAGGTAGTAATGGAGCCCTTCGGGCAGATTATTCAAAATACCAATTAGAGATCGTTGCGAATCTGTCGGACGGGAATCTCAATTCATCAACTTCAACTCCCTGCACTCTCTCGTCCACCAGGAAGTAATAACTCGGTGTATAAAGGAATACTGCCGGGATATCTTCTGCGATGACTTCGGCCAGGTCGTTCAAGAGTTCTTCTCTCTTGTCCGTGTCAAAAGTTCTCCTGATAGCTTCGATAAGCTGATCTGCGTTTGAGTTCCTGTAATTTGAAAGATTCAGACCGTATTCGGTAGCCTGACTTGAGTGCCAGTAAGAATAGGTGTCGAGATTATACCCTAAGCTTTGCCCGTATAAAAGCAAATCGTACTCTCTTGCCAGAATTTTCTCTTGGAGGTCTTCGTTTCCGTAAGCTTCGATGATTACTTCTATGCCTATTTGAGCAAGTTGGTTCTTGATCATTTCTGCCGTCATTGATACCACTTCTTCTGTTATTTTGTCTTCGAAAACGCGTCTTATCAGATAGAGGGTTAGCGTTTCGCCGTTGTAGTTTTCTCGGATTCCGTCGTTGTTTAGGTACCAGCTTGAATCGTAAAGTGCGCCCATTGCTTCTTCCAGGTTGCTTTGGTGAATCCAGTCATCCTGGTTAAGTTCGAGAAGAGGGGTGTCGATTGTGGCTGCGTATCCTATCTGGTCGATTACATAGCCTTTGTCGATTGCTTTTGAAATTGCCAGTCTGACTGGGGTTTTTGAGGTGAATTCCGCATCCGTGTTGATAAAAAGCGCTGTGTATTGCGGCAACTCATATCTGTAAGCTTCAAGTCTATCTGTTTGAGTTTCAGCCAACAAGTATTTCGGGATTCTGGCTGTTCCGTGCCATTGCCCCTCGGATTTCAGCAGGGTTTCCAAGTCGGGGAATGTGTGGAATCTTATATTGGTTATTGCCGGAATGTCTCCGTAGTAGTTTTCGAAATATTCCAATTCCATGACCTGCTCTTGTTCCGCAATATTTTCATAAGGAGCTGTAGCTTTGAAAGGACCTGTCCCGATAGGATGTTGATTGAATTCATGAGTATCCAGCTCCGAAACAGGCACACTTTCAAGTATATGCTTTGGCAGCAGTCCAACTGTTGTGTGCGTGAAAAAAAACGAGTTTGGCGCGTCGAGCTTGAAGGTTACGCTTCGGCTATCCACAATCTCTATCTCAACTCCCTCAAAATTCGCTCTCAAAATAGGGTTTTGGAAGTCGGAGCTCTGGATTACATCGTGGTATGTGAAATAAATATCTTCGGCTGTCACTTCCGTTCCATCATGCCAGTAGACATTGTTTTTCAGGATGAATTTGTAGATTGTCTGGGATTCGTCCAGGACGTGTGTAGCTATATCTTCTGTTACTTCTCCTTCGATTGGGTCGTATTTACTAAGACCTGAGAAGATTAAGCTGCTTATGTCGCTGTCAACTTCGTTAAATTCCGTAAATACCGGGTTTAAGTGGATAATTTCGCCTATTACTCCTTCGGAATAAAGTGTTGCTGAGGTTTTTGTGACATCCGAGAGCCTTTCATCTCTGAATATTGGTGGCAATATTATCAGTAAAATTAAAACCACAACCAGAATCGAGGCGATTTTTTCTTTGTTTGAAAAGGATTTCAAAGTTCTTATCGACAAACCCACTCCTCTTTTTAATTTGCCGGAGATTTTGTAAGGCTTTTTCATGTTTTATGCGAAAAGCAATCCGATAGAAAGTGTGATGAAAAGTGTTACGAGGACGATTGTTGCGTTCGCAAGCACTTTTTCCGCCCCTCTTTTGGTTGCCTGAAAGCCTCCTCCTTCTCCCCCAAAAGTTGCCGAGAGACCTGTTCCCCTTTGCTGAATCAGGATTGAAACGACGAGAAGTATCGAAACGATGATTTGCAGTGTGAGCAGTGTTGAATGTAGCATGTGGAGATTAGAGATTAGAGATTAGAGATGTGTTTTCTAGCTTCGGATTTCTGATTTTATCTTTTTAGCATCCAATGTTCGAGCCAATTCACGAGCCCAAAGATAATGGCAGCCCACAGATAAGTCAAGGCTCCTTCAACCTGCAGACTTACTCCCGTAATATCCAGAATATCGAAAAGATAGTCTAGAACTCCGAGCATAAGCGCATTTATAACGATAAGAAACAGTCCCGCACTTATGAAGATAAGCGGGAACGAAAGGAGCTTCATAACGGGTTTGGCAAGTGTATTCAAAATGCCAAGAAGAAGACCGGCAATCAGAAGAAATGTGATGCCGCCTTCGAAGTTGAAGTTTGTGAGGAGGAGTGATGTGACCCAGAGAGCACCGATGTTCACTGCCATCCCGAAGAATAATCGTCTGAGCATATGGTTTTTGTTTTAATTATGATTGGATTTTACTGGAAACCTATCTCCCCCGCAATCCCCTTCATCGCATCGATTGCTATTTGGAGGAATTCGGAGCGTTCCAGACCGGTTTTTTCGATGTCGTTTATGAGTTCGCGGTTTACTTTTGCGGCGAAAGATTTGTCTTTGAGCTTCTTTTTGATGGATTTAACTGTGACGTTTTCGAGTTTTTTGTCCGGGCGCATTAGGGTGTATGCGACTATGAATCCCGAGATGTTTTCTGCTGCAGAGAGGGAGTATTCGAATTTGGATTCTCTTTTTATATCTGTAAAACCCAAGTTTTCCGTATGGGATTTGATTGTTTGGAACATTTCCGGGATGTCGTAACCTTCTTCTTGCAGGATTTCTACGGTTCTGTCGCCGTGTTTTGCATAATCCGTCCCTATTTCTTCCATATCAAGGTCGTGGAGCAAACCTGTCAGACCCCAAAACTCTTCATCTTCTCCGAAATGTTTGGCAAGCGCGCGCATTATTACTTCCGTTTCGCGGGAATGATGCAGTAGATACTGTTCATGCAGATGTTTTTTGAGGAGTTCTTGGGCTTCCTCGAGGGTGATTTGGTTTTTCATGTTTTTGGGATTTGAGGTTGCTTCCTGGAGTGTATAGTGTTGGATTGCCAGATTCAATAACGATTAGATATTTTTTGACTTAACCAGAAATTGGGAAATTGGCAATCTTGAAATTTTGAAAAAGATGAGGATTTAGGATACAGTTGTCTTTGATATGGGAAGAACACTAAAAAACCAATTAGATTTTCACGGTGCCGATGAGTTGGCTAAAATAGCTGCTGAGGCAGGTGTTGAACCTGGTGATCAGGCAATAGCAATTCAATCTATCCTTGGTTATGTTGGAGCACATAATCGTGCGAATGACATATTGTTCCTGATGGAAGGCGCAATGTATGAAGCTGAAGCATTTTTAGAAAAAATAGAGAGTGCTGAATTACCTGCTTGGAGAATTGCTTTCCGCCGATGGGTTTATCAGTTGGCAATAAAGTCTGGTATTTTTAGAGATTACGAATGTTTTCGAGATACCTTGCCATCATTCCCTGAGTTTAAGGGATGTAAAACTTTAGCTGAAGTTCGTGCTTTATTCCGTAAAGCTTGCCAACTTACTTATGCTGCAGACATGGGTGTTGCCCCTTCTGAACGCAGAGCATTAATTGCCGAAGGATATGATGCAACAGAAAGAGAAACTTTAGCTGTATTCGACGAAGCTGTTGCTACGATTATCGGAGAATTGCCAAGCAATTCTTCTTCGCCTCCTGGGCCATTGCTGGCTCCCTGATTAGCGCTTAATCGCAATTTTCACCTCCCCTCCATCAACCATCGCTTCTTTCTCAAGATCCCAGTCGGATCCTTTGATTTGGGTGGTGAGCCTTTTGGCGAGGGTTTCGCCGGAGATGTATTTTTCGAATTCGTAGACGGCTTTGCCTATTTCCCCTTTTGACTCTATGCCGACGAGAATATAGTCTGAAATTTCGTAATCGGCTTCTTTTCGCATGTCTTGGATGTATCTCACGATATCGCGGGCGTATCCTTCTCGCTTGAGTTCTTCTGTTATCTTGGTGTCCATGGCAACCACTACTCCACCTTCGCTTGCGACATCGAAGCCTTCTTTGCCTTTATAGCCGAGTTCGACTTCATCTCCGGATAGTTTGTACTTACCTATTGCGACTGTATCACCCGAGACCTTAAACTTGCCTTCACGAGCCAGTTTTATAATTTTCTGGACTTCTCCTCCGTACTTAGGGCCCAGGAGCTGTGCGTTCGGTCTGGCTATCAATTCCGCCACTTTTGAGGCGTCTTTGAGGATTTCGACTTCCTTGACATTAAGCTCTTCTTTAACAACAGATTTTTCGAATGTTTTTGCGGTTTTTGGAGGGAGGGCAATCGAAACTTTTTGCAGAGGTTGTCTTACTTTTATGGATTTCTGGGCGCGGATTGAGTGGCCGAGTGTTACGATTTCTCTCGTGAGATTGATTTCGCGACTTAGGCGTTTGTCGATCAGGGACTCTTTTGCTTTTGGCCAGTTTTCCAGATGGACGGATTTTTTTCCGGTCAGGTTTGTATAAATTTCTTCGCTTATGAACGGGCAGAATGGCGCGGTTACTTTTGAAAGGGTTGTTAGTACTTCGTATAGGGTTGAGTACGCTTCCACTTTGTCTGAGTCGGTTTCGTTTTTCCAGAATCTGCGACGCGATCTGCGGATATACCAATTCGTGAGGTCATCCGTGAATTTTTTGATCGGATCTGTAGCTTTTTGCAGATCGTAATCGTTCATTTGTTCGGTTACTTCTTTTATTAAAAGTTGCAGTTCCGAAAGTATCCATTTGTCGAGCTTGTTCTTCGGCTGTTTCCTCTGCGGTTCCCATTTATCAATATTGGCATAAGTTACGAGGAAGCTGTAGGAGTTCCAAATTGGAAGGAGAATGCCTTTTACGACCTCCTCGACTCCTTTTTCTGAAAACCTTGCGTTCTCGGCTTTTACGACCGGAGAGTTCATCAGATAGAACCTGAGTGCGTCTGCTCCGTGTTTATCGAATATTAAGCTTGGTTCCGGGTAGTTTTTGAGTCTTTTACTCATTTTTTTGCCATCTTCTGCAAGGACTATGCCATTTACAATTACATTCTTGAACGGGGATTTGCCGAAAAGTGCGGTTCCGAGGACTACAAGTGTGTAGAACCAACCTCTTGTTTGGTCGAGACCTTCCGCTATGAACTGGGCCGGGAAGTTTTCTTCGAATCTTTTTTTGTTGCGGAAAGGATAGCTGTACTGCGCGTAAGGCATTGATCCCGATTCGAACCAACAGTCGAGTACTTCCGGGATTCTTGTGTAAATTTTTCCGTTTTTCTTGATCTTGATTTTGTCGACTTTGTGCTTGTGGAGATCTGTTACTTTTTTACCTGAAAGCTTCTCAAGTTCGCGGATTGAACCTATGCAAATAATGTCACCGTCTTTTGCTCGCCATAACGGGAGTGGCGCACCCCAATAACGACTTCTACTGATACACCAGTCGCGTGCGTTTTCGAGCCATTGGCCGAAACGACCGTCTTTAAGGTGGTTTGGGGTCCAGTTTATGTTTTGGTTGGATTTTAATATCTTGTTTTTGATCTTGGAAACTTTCATAAACCAAGAAGTGGTCGAATAATTCAGAAGTGGTGAATCACAACGCCAGCAATGCGGATACGAGTGAGTATAAGTTGTCGCTTCAAAGACTTTTTTTCTTTCTTTCAAAAATTCAACAATCTTGCGATCGGTTTTCATGCCGTCATCCTTCGGCTTAACATCTTCACCTGCGAAATCTTTCACCTCGGGCTTGAACTTGCCGTCTATAGAAACATGCTGAATGATCGGGAAATCCTGGGCTTTGGTAAGAACCATATCGTCCTCACCGAAACCTCCTGCAATATGTACTATACCTGTCCCCTCTTCCGTTGAAACGAAATCTGCAGTTAGGATTTTGAACCCGCCTTCTTCTTTAAGATGGCCGTAATAAGGAAATAGCGGTTCGTAACCTTTGCCTTCGAGTTTTTTACCCTTAAAAGTTTCAATCACCTTGTAATTTCCTTCCGGAAAGAATTTTTTCAGAAGTTCTTTTGCCAAAATAAATCTATCGCCATGCTTGTAAGGCAGATCCGGCTTAGCACCCTTTTCCTCCTCGTCATAAGGGAGCATCTCAACCTTGGAATAAGCGACATCCGGGCCAAGTGCGAGAAAAAAGTTGCCCGCAAGAGTCCAAGGTGTGGTCGTCCAAGCGAGTACATAAGTATCCTTCTCTTCGTCGAGCTTGAATTTGGCCGTAACAGATTGGTCCGTGACATCTTTGTAGCCCTGGGTCACCTCGAAATTTGAGAGCGGAGTTACACATCTCGGGCAGACATGCATGGATTTGTGGCCTTCGTAGATGAGGTCTTTTTCCCAAAGCTGCGAAAAAACCCACCAGATCGTCTCCATGTACTCGGGATTCATGGTTTTGTAGTCGTTTTCGAAGTCCACCCATCTTCCCATCCTTTCTACGGTATCTTCCCATTCTTTGGTGTATCTGGTTACGATTGAGCGGCATTTTTCACAAAATTTATTGACTCCGTATTTTTCTTCGATGTCTTGTTTGCCTGATAGTCCCAGTTCTTTTTCCACTTCATATTCGACAGGGAGGCCGTGACAATCCCATCCGAACTGGCGTTCTACTCGGTAGCCGCGCATTGTCCAGTATCTCGGTACGACATCCTTCAGGGTTCCTGCGAGGATATGGCCGTAATGCGGAAGGCCTGTCGCGAAAGGAGGGCCGTCGTAGAAGACGTACTCTTTGTTTTCGGGTCTTTGTTTGACCGATTTCTGGAAAGTTTTTTCTTTTTTCCATTTTTTCAGGAGGGATTCTTCGAGATCCGGGAGTGATTGACGGGGGTCGACGGGGTTGAACATAGTTGTTAGTTGTTTAGTTGTTAGTTTGGATTTTTTATGCAAAAAAGAGATGGTTTCAAGGTCCCGCATGCGGGAGGTACCACCTCGATATTGTGCTTCGTGACTTTTTTTGACGGTGTTTTGTCACCGGAGGAGTCTACTTGGCTTGGCCGTTCTTTCCTCTGCTTGGGCGATGATGGGCGCCCTCGAGTGCATTTGAATTGTGTTTTCTAAAGAGCTGGCATGATTATACCAGAAAGAAGGTTGGTGGCAAAAAAATATTTATTATCTGCGCGGTTTATCTATTTGACTCTGTCTTGAAGCTATGCCCCTTTCTATCAAGTGTTGCCTTGTTACTCCGTCGGCTTCAATTTCAACTTTTCTTCTCATCATTGCTGCTGATTCGTGCAGACATTTGTCGTAGCCTCTGGAGACTGCCGCACCTCGAAGGACCTGCGCCATTCTTACGGTAAATTCCCTGCTATCCAGACCGCATGAGTCATTTGATTCTTCAACTGCCATCCATATTGGGTTTGGGTCGAAATCTTCTCCCGCGTTTTTTGCTCCATTTACGCAGTCTGCTACATCCCAGTAGATTTTTCTTGCACCCGCATCATCATTCCAATCCAGGTCTTCTTCCGCCAATCTGCATACTCCGTCTCGGTCTGAAACTCTTTGACTAAGCCTTGCCTGATAAGCTTGCTGCAAAACAGTTTCACCATTCATGGCTTGAAGTCTTTCTCTTTGGTCTGCTTGCGCGCTTCCGGCCACAGTCATTAATGCGACTAATGCAGGAAGGAGTCTTGTTGTTTCTAGATTATTATTCATGGTCCAATATAAATTTTTACTTTTCTCGTGGTGAAATTATACGATTTATCCTCATTGTACCTGGTGCTTCAAGTGGCTCCCAATCTGTTGAAAGCGAATGAGTTACAATACTGGGGGGATTATCTTCTCCTCCATTTTTAGCTCCGGACCAGCTTTCTTCGCCTTTGATCCTTCCCGACTTGGTATCTTGCTTTTCTTCTTTCCACATTGAGTGGACCATTTTCCTTATTATTTCTGTAATAGGCGTTTCCGGAGGTTCTCTGCGATCATCATCAATAGACCCCACTTCTTCAGGAGCTGCTGTAAAAACTAAACTGTCTCGATAATCACCAAAACAAATTGGCAGATCGCATTCTTGTGCTTTTGCGCTACATGCTCCGGCTAATGCAACAATTGCCGTTAATACAACAGCTACATTCTGTCTTAATGATTCTGTGTTTTTTGCATAATAAGGCTTGGTTATTGAACAGGAGAGCCATTCTAGCATATTCGCGAGGGTTGTCAAGCCTGATTCGATTAATTAATCCCCAGAGACGATTTTAATCTTCTTCTTCCAACACTGACTCTACGCTTGCAGATGTATTTTTTGCTTCAATTTTAATCGACAATGCATCTCCTTTTACAACCTCACGTGCAGCTAGGCCTGCCGCCAAAAGAGCTGCAATAGCCAGCACCGCTATCGCATCTTGGGCTTTTCTGATCGACTCTTCTGGGATCAGGTCTGGATTTTGGTATCTTTCATGCATATTTAAAGTTTCTTAGCCAACCCCAGGTATGTGCCAGGGGTGAGTTTTTCAAGGTTATCTTTGTCTTTTTTTGGAATTTCCAGCCCTTCTATGAATTTTATCATTTTCTCTTGGGTGAGCCTCTTGCCTCTGGTTAAATCTTTGAGTTTTTCGTAGGCATCTTCTATCTTGTGCTTGCGCATAACTGTTTGGATCGCTTCGCCCAAAACTTCCCAATTGTTATTGAGGTCTTCTTCGAGATTTTTCTTGTTGATTTCGAGTTTGGAGAGACCTTTTAGGGTGCTTTCGTAAGCTAAATAGCTGTAGCCGAATGCTGTTCCGAGGTTTCTGAGGGTGGTTGAGTCCGTGAGGTCTCTCTGCATTCTGGAAACGGGCAGTTTCTCCGCCAAATGGTTTGCGATGGCGTTTGCGAGCCCGAGGTTTCCTTCGCTGTTTTCGAAGTCTATGGGGTTCACTTTATGCGGCATTGTCGAGGAGCCGACTTCGCCTTTGATTACTCGCTGTTTGAAGTATCCTTTTCCGATATAAAGCCACATGTCGCGGTCGAGGTCGAGGATAATTGTGTTTATGCGGATTAAGTTGTGGAGGATTTCCGCAATGTAGTCGTGAGGTTCGATTTGGGTTGTATGGAGGTTTGGGGTTAGGTCGAGTCTTTGCATGAAGCCTTTTGTGACTTTGACCCAGTCGACTTCCGGGTATGCGGCGATGTGAGCGTTGTAGTTGCCGGTTGCACCGTTGATTTTGCCGAAAAATGTGCGTGTTTTGAGCTTTTTGAGTTGGCGCTCTAGGCGTTTCTCGAAGACTTTGAACTCCTTCCCTACTGTTGTTGGTGATGCGCTCTGGCCGTGAGTGCAGCCGAGCATTGGGATTGCTTTGTGTTTGATTGCTAGGTCTTGGATTTTTTTGAGGAGTTGTTCTGTTTTTGGGATAAAAGTTTCAAATAAAGATTTTTTGAGAATTAAAGCGTATGCGAGATTGTTGATATCTTCCGAGGTGCAGGCGAAATGGACGAACTCTTTTAACTCTGCGAGTTTGCCTGTCATATGCTCTTTTATGAAGTATTCAACAGCTTTTACATCATGGTTGGTCTTTTTTTCGATGTCTTTGACTTTTTGGGCATTTAAGTCTGACCATTTCTCATAAATTGCTCTTAGTTTTGACTCTTCTTGGTTGGTTAGACGGCGGGTTCCTTTAAGTTTTACCCCATTGCAAAGAAAAATCAGCCACTCGATTTCAACATAAGTTCTGACTCTTATTAGCGCGGATTCTGAAAAAAATTGGCGGAGCGGGTCGACTTTTGAGGCGTAACGACCATCTAACGGTGAGATGTTTGTGAGCATAGGATTTAGGATCTAGGATTTAGTGGTGGTGTTTCGCCAGAGGCGAAACGTCTTATTTGTATTTTTTTGAGCCTTCGCTTTGCTGCGGCTCTGTTAAAATTTAGATTTTACATTTGAAATGTATTCACGGTTTTTGGCTAGCAAATCTGCATCTGCAAGTCCAAAAATTCTTGCGACTGCAATAGCTGTGTTTTTCGGGTCCAAAACTGTTAAAACAGGGGTGTCTGAAGGCATCTGGAGGGTTGAATTGATGTTTACCGTAAAGTCATCTTTATCCGCGAAAGGGGGGCAAGCGATGACCGGGAAATGCGAATTGGCTGCGACAAAGCCTGAAAGCGCGTTCGAGCGGCCTGCGATTGTGATGTAGCAGACAGGTTCCGTGCTGTCTTCGTAGGATTTCAAGATTTCGAGGACTTTTTCCGGGACTTTGTGGGCTGAGGCGACATATATTTTGCTGGGGACGCCGAGCTCGTCGAGTTTAGCGGTGATTTTTTCTGCGTGAGGGCGGTCGCTTTCTGACCCCATAATTATTGGTGCGATCATTGTAAGTTTAGGTTAAGTTTTATTCTTGAAAGTTGGTCGCCTGACACCGGTTTGAATTCCTCGCCTGTAATTAGTTCGTAAGCTTCGATGTATCTTCTGGCGGTTTCCATTTTAACATCTTGCGGGATTTCCGGCACCTCTCCGTCACCCGAGAATCCTTTGCCCATTAACCATTCTCTGACGTACTCTTTATTGATACTTTTTTTGTCTTTATCCCAAAATCTTGAAGAATCAGGGGTGTGAACTTCATCTATGAGGACTATTTGACCTGCTGGATTGATGCCAAATTCATATTTGGTATCGACCAAGATTACTCCTTGTCTGGTTGTGATTTCTTGTCCTAATTTAAAGATTTTCAGGCTGGCTTCCGCCATATGATCCCATTGTTCTTGGGTCAGCAAGCCTTTTTCTACAATTTCCTGCGGAGTGATTGACTCGTCGTGTTCGCCATATTCGGCTTTTGTTGTCGGTGTTAGTATCGGTTCGTTGAATTTTTGATCTTTCTGGAGGCCTTCCGGGAGTTTGTTACCGCAAAAATCGCGGATTCCGGACTCGTAAGCTCTCCAAGCTGAACCTGTTATGTACCCCCTAACGATCATTTCCACCATTAGCGGCTTACAGTCATCCCCTACTATGATGTTTGGGTCGGGGTAGCTCGTAATGTAGTTCGGATAAATGTCTTTGGTTTTTTTGAACCAGAATTTGGTGAGACCGTTAAGAACTTGGCCTTTGAACGGTAATAAGCAGATGTGCTTGTCAAAAGCGCTGAGCTTATCTGTTGTAATGAGGGTTATTTTGCCGTCTTTTTTGTAAGTGTCTCGAACTTTTCCCTCATATTTTTCTCCTAATTCAGGGAAGTCTGTGCCGGTCAAACAATATGGGAGTTGGGCGGTGATTTGGTCGTTTGAAATCATGTGGATTTTTTAATTATTGGCTTGCTTTCATCAACTCCAGTTTATGTTCAAATTCCGGGTCCACTGTCTCGAAAACTTCTAAATCCGGATTGCGTAACTTTAGGAATTTAATCATCTCTTGAATACGAGCATTTCCATCAGGATCTCTAAAACCCCGTTTTGCATACCCGTCCTGGACTAATTCCGCTAGCCTAGCTCTAAATGCTAACATTCTGAGTCCTAGTCCCCCTGTATCACGTGCGTTTTTAATGAAAAATAATGGTGGTATTCTCAATAATGGTTTGCTTGGGTCGCAATCGTCTGCAAGAACTGATCTTTTTTCTAATGGCATTTTTTTTGGTTAAATGCATTCCCATAATAAAGAAGAGTTTGCCTCTTATCAACAGGAATGTTATTTTTATTTTGCCATGACAAACTACAGACAAAAACTTGGCCGGATTGCAGCGATAATCGGTGGTCAGTGGGGCGATGAAGGTAAAGGCAAGCTTGTTGACCTCGCTTCTCCGGAATATGACATAATCGCTCGTGCAACGGGAGGTGCTAATGCCGGGCATACCGTTTATGTTGGGGATGAGAAGTATATTTTTCATCTTCTTCCTTCAGGGGCTCTTCATGAGAAATGCACCTGTGTTATCGGGAATGGTGTTGTTGTGCATTTACCGACTCTTCTTGAGGAGATTGATGTTTTGAAAAAAGCCGGAATTAAGACTGAAGGCAGGTTTTTGATTTCTGATCGGGCTCATTTGCTTTTTGAATATCATAAGGAACTGGACGGGCAGCAGGAGAAGAGTAAGGGTGAGAAAAAGGTTGGGACTACCAAGCGCGGGATCGGGCCTTGTTATGCGGATAAGATATCTAGGGTTGGCATCAGGGCTGGGGATTTTTTGGATCAGAATGTTTTTGAAAAAAAATTACGCGCTAAAGGCCATGATGTTGAGGATGAGATCGAGTATTATCGTGAAAATCGGGCGCGGATCGAAGAGATGATTACAGATACTTTCGTTTATCTGCATGAGGCGCTTGAGGGCGGCAAGTCTATTCTTTTTGAAGGGGCTAACGGGGTAATGCTTGATATCGATCACGGGACTTATCCTTTTGTCACCTCTTCCAATCCGATGGTTGGAGGGCTTGGGACCGGGACAGGGGTTCCGGGGAAGCATCTCGATAATCTTGTCGGAATTATTAAGGCTTATACGACTCGAGTTGGGGCCGGGCCCTTCCCTACCGAGCTTGATGATGAGGTTGGGGTTCATTTCCGGAAGCAAGGAGGTGAATACGGGTCGACTACCGGTCGTCCTCGGAGGTGTGGGTGGTTCGATGCTGTTCAATGCAAGTATTCTGCGCGGATGAACGGGTATGATGGGATTAACCTTACTAAGCTTGATGTTTTGACGGGGCTTGAAGTCTTGAAAATCGGGGTTTCTTATAGTTTTGACGGAAAGGTTTACGACTCTTTCCCCGCTTCAATCGAGGCTCTTGAGGATTGCGAGGTTGAATATATCGAAATGCCGGGATGGAAGGAGGAAATTTCCGGGGTTCGCGAATTCGATGAATTGCCTCAAACTGCCAAGGATTATGTCCGCAAGGTTGAGGAGTTGATGGGAGTACCGGTTTGGTTTATCGGGGTTGGGCCGAAGAGAGAGCAGATGCTCATGGTTTAAATTCGCACGAACCCCTTAGGATCGTCTTTGAATTCTTGCTCAAGGGATGCGATTAAGTTTTCGAGCTTTTTTGCGAGCTTCTTTTCCGTGTCTTTTGTGTTGAATCTTGAGGCTTTTTTTAGCAATATCACGGCCGCCTTGCTTTCGCCGTCTGTGTACTTAAGCACTTCTTTCGCGGCTTGGGCCGACTCCTCGTATTTGCCTTGCTCGAACAATGTTTTTGTCTTTTGGATTGATTCTTTTATAAACTCCGATTCGTCTTGTCGTCTTTTTTTCAGGATTAGTTTTTCCGCCTCTCTTATCTCTTGCTTAAGCTTTTTGTAATTTGGAAATAACAGATATAATTTTTGGTAAAATTTATACAATTTTTCATACTCCTGATTTTTAATGAGCTCCTTTTTTACTTCTGAATGGAGTTGCTCGTCTATGTATCGAATTTTGTCTTTTTTTAGCAGTGCCTTTGCTTTTTCATTTCTATTGTCAGCACTGATGATCTCTTTCAAAACTTCTATACCTTCCGGCCAATTTTTCTGTCTTGAGAGCTGCTTATGTGCCTGGAATCCTTTTTTCAGGAAATCTTTCAGCTCATTTTTACGAGCTTTGTTTATCAGTCCGACCAGTTTTACAGAGTTCGCTATTTGCTGCAGTTTTCCTCCCAATTCTATCGTTTCTCTATACTTTTTTTGTTTATAAAGTGCTTTTACTTTCAAGAAGTTTCTTTTGAAAATTTCTTTTTTTTCTTTCTGTTCGTTCATTTAAAGTTTTTCTATTAATTTCCTTTCTTCCTCAATACTTTTGCCGGATTTTTTATAAAAAACATAAGCTCCCGCAAAACCCATAATCGACATAAAAATCAAAGCTTCATACGGGAACTTCTTCTGCTGACTCTCCTGAATAGCGGCCGAAGAGTGCATAAGACCTTCTCCCGCAACGGTAAAGTTCACTTTTGTTGTTTGGCTTGCAATTCCTTTTTTTTCGTCAACCGAATAAAGGTAAACCGTGTGATCCCCTTCTTCCAATTCACCCGGAACTTCCGCAGTCAATTCCCCAGTTTCGGTATCTGCAATAACTACCGACGAGAAAATCAAGCTTTTCCATGTAATGTAAACAGTTGATCCCGGAGATGCCAACGCCGTTACTCGTGGTTTTTCTCCAGTTTGAGCTAAACCTATAACTTCCACCCCTGCACCTGTTTGGGAAGTATCCACTGTAAATTTGTTCAAAACGGATATGTTTTGTGTTTTTTTACCTATAACACTTACGACCAAAACCCGGTAATTCCCATCAGGCAGATTCTCTTCCATAAACACGGCGAATTTGCCTTTTTCATCTACAACCTCATTAAGCACAGCCACAGGGTTGCCGTTCTCATCCAAAATATAGATAACCACTGTTGAACCGGGGTCTGCTATACCTTTCATCAAGATGTCAGTACCGGAACTGAACGAACTTACCGGAATATTTGTTATTTTCGGGGTAATTTCCCTCATGTCATCGATCTTATTCGGGTTCGAGTCATAATCGGCCACCTCTTCCGCGTCTGTAAGCCCATCACCATCCGTATCAGGTCTTTCCGGGTCTGTGCCAAATTTGGCTTCGATGTAGTCCGAAAGACCGTCACCGTCACTATCCGTGTCCTCTCCGTAAATTGCCTCGTTTATTTCTATTGGTTCGGGGGTTAGCGGGTCTGTTTTTTCTGTAATTTCCTGGTAATCACTTATTCCGTCGCCGTCACTGTCCCAGCTTAACGAATCCAACCCCAATGCGATTTCCGCCGCATCAGAAATATTGTCATTGTCGGTATCGGCACTTAACGGGTCTGAACCTGCTTCATATTCCTGCAAGTTGGTTAAACCATCGTTATCTGTGTCCGCTTCTGCGTCTATGTCGATGTCTCCTAAGTTTTCTTCTTCCCATAAGTCAGATATGCCATCCAGATCTTTATCCTGCATTATTTCTTCGAATATTTCCGCAATTTCCTTGGCATACTGTTTGAGGTTGGTGAGTTCTTCTATTTTTTCGAGGATTTTTTCCGTTAAAATTTCCACTATGTCTAAATCCTCTTCCCGTGCTTTCGGTATATCCGATTCTTCAATATCCAGGTCGTCTATTCCCAGTAATGGTTCTTCGGGTTCAGTTATATCGTCTTCCGAAACCGTCGGCTCTACTTCAGCTTCCGGGGCGGATGGATAATAAGTTTGCGGCTGCACAGGTGCGGGCTGAGTTTCTTTAGATTCTACTGCAGATTCTTCTATTTCTTCTATCGGTTCTTCCGTTATTTCTTCGGTTTCTTCAGGGATCTCTGCGTCAAATTCTTCCTCCGGCTCTACTACTTCCGTTTCTAAAGGGGATACTGAGCTGCTGCTACCACCGCCACCGCCACCGCTGCCGCCACCGCCGCCATAAACGGGAACTATAGAGGTTGAAGATGGTTCTGATAGATTTCCCGCGCTATCCAAAAGAGTGAAATTATACGTATTCGTTTCTCCTACTGTAACGCTCACTGTTATTGAAGCCGTTCCGCTACCTGCATCTATGTCTGTACCTGTGTCTGATCCATCCAAATACACCGAGGCATTTGCCTCACCGCTTACCGTTATGACTGCCGATGTTACTGACGCGTTTGCAGAGTGCGACAGACTTGGTGCACTTGGTGCCGCCGTGTCCAATGTAATTGTTACCGTACCTGTTGCCGACCTGTTGTAGCTGTAATCTTCAGATGCTATTGCGAATGTGTTAGCTCCTTCTGTTAAGGTTACAGGGTAACTCCATGTTGCATTGCTGTCCGATTTGGCTATCCAGCCGCTTCCGTCCGCTTCTACACTTGCGTATTCCTCTTTTGTACCTGTGAATGTATAACTTGCTTCATTTGTATCATCCGTACTACTTGTGATCGTAATGTCTGCCGGTGCCGTTATGTCCGCCGTCACTACTGATTGAGTACCTATTTCCGATGAATTGCTTGAGGCATCTGTAGCTATAATCGCGTAATAGTCCCCGCCGGATGCCGAGAAATCTTTACGGAGAGACCATGCGCCTCCCGATACTGTCGTTTCTCCTTCCCAAGTCATAGCTCCGGATGTTGAAGGACGGCTATAGATGTCAATTATTGTTCCGTCAGCAAGGTCTGAAAGCCCGATTGCTTCTGATGTTGTTGCCGTTCCTATGCTTGTCCCCGATACTTCTATTGTTCCCGGAGTGGTTATATCTATATCTACGGTATTGTCGTGGAGGTTGTTTCCTCTCCATAAGTTGCCGAGTATTCCAGTGTTTGATTTTATACCTGTTGCATTGTTCGCGATAACATTACCTTCGCCTGTAGTTGTGCTTCCTATGGTTAAGTTTCTTCCGTCTGCTGCCGCTATACCTGTCGTAAAGCCAAAACTTGCTGTACCTGTTGTATCTGTGCCTATGTAATTACCTTTTATCGTCATTGTATCTACAAGGATTACCGTATTGACATTTATTCCGTTGTTTATTCCACTACCGCCTAAAATATTGAATCCCGCTGTTGATGTATTCCCTATTGTTGTATCTGTTGAGTCAGTTAAGTATATTGCATCACGACTGTTTGCTACCGCACCTGTTCCCTCTTTATTTGTACCGATATATGATGAGTATATTTCGAGTCCGCTAGCTGAATTTACCGTCATACCATATTCTGTATTCCCCGATATTACATTTGTTGCTGAAGATGCGCTTGAGCTTCCTATAATCACCCCTGTTGCAGTACTCACCATTTCCATACCCACCATCCCATTGGCAAGAGCCGAAGTGCCAAGCAAGTTTGTCCCTACGAGATTACCGCTTATTGGACCTGCTGCAGTTGAGCCTGTTACAAATACACCTGTGCCTGTGTTCCCGGACACCACATTAAACCCTGTTGTTAGGTTCCCGCTTCCTACCGTGAATGTTGAGCCGTTTATGTAAATCCCGTAAGTTCCGTTTGCAATCGCACCTGTCCCCGAGGCATTAGTCCCTATCGCAGAACTGTATATACTGAAGTCTCCCGTTGCACTTATCCCGCTTGTATTGTTTCCCGATATAACGTTGGTTGATGTTGCTGATGTTGAATCTCCTATTGTTATAGTACCCGAAGCAATAGCTCCTATAGTAATCCCTGCTGTTCCATTGCCGAAATCCCAATGTCCTCCTGCGTCCGTTCCGATATAATTACCTGAAATATTAATGTCCGCAGCCGATGCTGCATTTATATCTATTCCGCTTAAAGTGTGTCCCGAGATTATATTTCTTCCGTTACTGCTATCTTCACCTATCGTTATAACTCCTGTTGCGTTTTTAATCCCTATTCCATCTCCCGTGCTTGACACTTTTGCAGTTCCCGCCGAATTAAGACCTATTTTGTTGCCCTGAATGATAACTGTGTTTGCTCCCCCCGATGTTAGGGCTGTATAAATTCCCGCATCGCTGTGACCCGATATTGTATTCCCTGCTCCCGAGGCCACTCCTCCTATAGTTATGTCGGTCAGGTCTGCTGCCGAAAGCAAATATATACCGTAACTCGCCGTACCCGACCCTGTTGAACCTGTCGGATCCAATCCTATAAAGTTACCTTGAATATTTGTATTTGAAGACCCTGCGGCCAGTATAATCCCCGCTTTGGCGTGATCAACTATGACATTCGCATCTGTTGCCAATGTACCACCCACCGTGTTTCCGGTTCCCGTTATTGTTATCCCCGACCCGCCTACAGCTTCGCAGCCTATCGCTTCCAAGTCCTTGTTGAAGCCTATGTAGTTGTTTTTAATTGTATTTTGAGTACCTTCCAGTTTTATTGAATTTGAACAAGTTGTTGCCCCTTGATAAAAATAATTTCTATCTGTTGAGTCCGGTCCACCGATAGTGTTTTGGTCACCCGAAATCCTAAGCTGATTGCCTGAGAAATTATAAAACTCAATACCTTTTATAGTACCGTTATCCGATGCTATCACAACTTCATTGTTGCCGTTCCCATTCAAAACCGTGTCACCATCTCCGTCTATAATCACCACTTCCGTAATACTTGGTAAATCTCCGCCGCTGAGAGTTATCGGTTTATTGCTGATTGATGCGTCGAAATCTATTGTGTCCGACCCCGCGGTGTTGTTTGCCACACAGATCGCTTCTCTTATGGATATTTTTGCGTCTGCTCCGGGCAAATCTCCAAATACGAGAGTCCCGCAATCTCCGGCATCTGCGGCATCGCTTTGGGTATCGACGGTTAATGTAAGCCCTGCCTTTGCGATCTTTATTGCGGGCCCGATGTTTGTGACCAGAAATGCTACCAATAGCAGAGTGGCCACTTTTTTCGGGATTTTTTCCAACATATAGGTTTGTTTAAATCAGGGAATTATAACACAAAAGACTTACCCCAACAATCCCTGTCATTCAGGTTTGGCTTTACGAAATGTGTTTTAGTTGTTCTTTTATCTTTTTCAAATCCGATAGAATGCCAGCTTTTCTGTCTTCCTCTTTTTCTATTATTTCTTTTGGAGCTTTCGCTACAAACCCTTTATTTGAAAGTTTCTTCTCGATATGCGTTAGGAGTTTTTGCAAATTCTCGACTTCGCGGCCGAGCCTTTTTTTCTCTTCATTCATGTCGATAATTCCTTCAAGCGGCAAATATATTCCCACTTCTTTTACAACCGCCGAGAGAGAGTTTTTCATCTTTTTGTCATTGCTTGAAACTTCCAGCTCTCCCAAGTTTGCCAGCCTTTTTATTATTTCGATTTTCTCCAGCAGAAGCTCTGTATGCCTTCCGCCATGAATTACAGCTTGTATTTTTTTGGACGCGTCGACATTGCTTTCCGAACGCAGCGATCTAATCGCCGTGATTACGCTCTTTACAACTTCAACCTCTTCTTTTTCCCGGGAAAAATGAAGCTCTTTTTGTTTTTTGGGCCAAGTTTCTACAATCAGAAGATTTTTTTGATTCAAATTCCCCCAAACAACCTCTGTAATAAAAGGAACAAACGGATGAAGCAGAATCAAAATATTTTTTAAAACATAAGAAAGTACCTTCGTGTTCTTCTTAACCTTGCTCATCTCGAGATACCAGTCGCAAAATTCGCCCCACATAAACTCATAAATCTCGTTACCCGCCTCCGAAATAGAGTGCTTCCCAAGATTTTTGGTGACACCGGCAACAACTTCATCAAGCCTGGTTAGAATCCACTTATCCGTCCTTGAAAGATCTGAACTGAGAACATCTTCGAGAGTTACCGAATAATCTCCTTCTTCGATGTTCATGAGAACATACCTCGCACTGTTCCAAATCTTGTTGATAAAGTTTCTATAACCGGCAATTTTTTCCTCATAAAGCCTGGTGTCATTGCCAGGAGTAGAACCTATCACAAGACTAAGCCGCAAGGCGTCAGCTCCGTATTTTTCAATCATATCAAGCGGATCAATACAGGTTTCCGGCTTGGACTTACTCATCTTCTCACCCGACTTGGTTCGAATAAGGCCGTGGAGGTATACCGTCTCGAAAGGGATCTCGCCCAATGTGTAAGTTGTCATTAAGATCATCCTCGCTATCCAAAAAAACAGGATGTCGTAACCTGTTTCCATCACCGATGTAGGATGGAAATATTCGAGCTCTTCTTTGTTGTCGGGCCATCCGAGTGTAGAAAAAGTCCATAGCCCCGATGAGAACCATGTATCGAGAGTGTCCTGATCTTGTTTGAGTTTCTTGCTGCCGCATTTGCATTTGTTTGGAGATTCCGTCGCAACAATCTCTTCATCGCATTCCTGGCAATACCAGACAGGGATTCTGTGTCCCCACCATATCTGTCTTGAGATACACCAGTCGTGCAGGTTTTCCATCCAATTGTAGTATGTTTTGTTGAATCTGGATGGGAGGATTTTTATAGATCCGTCTTTAATAACTTCTATTGATCTTTCCTTGAGACTTTTGCCATTTATTACAGGTTTGTTCACATCTATGAACCATTGCAGTGAGATGAACGGTTCTATTTGGGTGCTGCATCTGTAGCAGTGCCCGACGCTGTGCATGTGATCTTCCGTTTTTATTAAAAAATCTTGTTCTTCCAGGTCTGCTGCAACTTTCTTGCGCGCTTCGAATCGGTCTAAGCCTTCATAGTTTTTGCCGGCTTCTTTGTTGAGAGTTCCGTTTTCGGTCAATATATTTATTGTTTGAAGGTCGTGCTTCTTCCCGAGTTCAAAGTCGTTAGGGTCATGGGCTGGAGTTACTTTCAGGGCTCCCGTGCCAAGTTCTATGTCCACATATTCATCTGCGATGATCGGGATTTCACGACCTACCAGTGGAAGAATTGCCGTTTTGCCTATCAGTTTTTTGTATCGTTTGTCTTTTGGGTGAACGGCTATTGCCGTGTCTGCGAGCATAGTTTCCGGGCGGGTTGTTGCTATTTCGATATAGCCTTTTTCGTCTTTAAGCGGGTATTTTATGTGGTAAAAGTGTCCTTGAATATCTTTGTGTTCAACTTCGTCATCTGCCAGGGTTGATTCGCAGCGAGGACACCAGTTCACAAGCCTGTTGCCTCTGTAAATGAGTCCGTCTTCATACATTTTTACGAATACCGTCATGACAGCTTTCGTGAGGCCGTCGTCGAGAGTGTATCTTTCGCGCGACCAGTCGCAGCTTGATCCCATTTTGCGGATTTGGTTGCGGATTGTTGCTTGCGAGTTTGCCACGAATTTTTTAACTTCTTCAAGGAATTTTTCGCGCCCGAGTTCATGACGGTCTTGGCCTTTTTCGGCAAGGAGTTTTTCAACTTTGTTTTGAGTGGCTATTGCCGCATGGTCGGTTCCCGGCAACCAGAGCGCGCTGTATCCCTGCATCCTTTTGAACCTGATCATTATATCTTCAATCGCAAGCATTATTGAATGTCCGAGATGAAGTGTGCCGGTTGCGTTCGGAGGCGGCATCGATATTGTGAAAGATTTTTTCTTGGGATCTACTTTTGGTGAAAACGCTCCGCTCTTCTCCCATTTCTTGTAAATTTGATCTTCGCTGTCTTTTGCGTTATAAGATTTTGCGTCCATTTTTAAGTTTTAGATTTTTTATTTTTATATCAGAAAACCTGTCGGTAGTAAAATTTGACATTCCCTCCTGATAGGCGTATAATTCCACTACTGCAGATAAAAACAAAAGCATGGGCGACGCACCTAAAATCAAAGAATCTGTTGAAGCCGAAGACCTGTCCGATGTTTCCCAAGAAACTGCAGATAGTTCTGTTGATGCTTCAGGAGAAGCTGTGGAATTTGCCCAAAACTTGCCTGCGGAAGCTTCGGAAAACAATTCCGAAAATAAGGCTGTTTCCAAAGGCGGAACACAGGGAGACGATAATGCCGCTCAAATTGCCGCCGCTTTAAAGCCTAAGGAACTTCCCCCTAGAAAAGTTATGAAAAAGCAGGTTCATACTGCACTTGTCAAGGAAGAGACCAGGTTTCTTAGAGACGTTAAACATTATGATCGCAGTGGTGATTTCTTCGAACTTAACAATGCTCTTGCCAAGGTTCGGGAGATAAGATTTATACTTTCTCAACTTGCTCACGATACTTACGAGGTTGTGAAGAATCTTTGGATGAAATATGTTTTCAATAAGCGGTAGCTTGCTGGCGTATGGCTGATGGCTGATAGCGGAGGTTTTTGGTAAATCTATAAGCTATTTGCCATCTACGTGGCTCCTGCTATACTTCCTGCGCTATGGCTGATTTAGCTGAGAAAATTCGGTCTTTAAAGAAGGAAAAAGGTGCAGTTATTCTGGCACATAATTATCAGCGTCCGGATGTTCTGGATGTTGCCGATTTTATTGGTGATTCTTTGGAGCTTGCGCGTCGCGGACTTGAGGCTCAAGCTGAGATTATTGTGTTTTGCGGGGTTTCCTTTATGGCTGAAACTTCCAAGATACTTACTCCCGACAAGAAAGTTCTTCTGCCAAGTCTTGCGGCTGTTTGTCCGATGGCTGAGATGGTTGGGGTTAAGGAGGTTCGCCGCTTGCGCGAGGAGCATCCGGGTGTACCCGTAATTGCTTATGTTAATACTCGATCAGATGTTAAGGCCGAGGCTGATATTTGCTGTACTTCTGCTAATGCCGCCGCTGTTGCCAACAGCTTGCCCGGGGATGAGGTTATTTTGGTGCCGGATGCGAATTTGGCTCAATATGTTGCTGCGGAAACCGGCAAAAAGGTCTATTTTCCTCGAGGGTTTTGTTATGTTCACAGTAAGATTCTTCCTGAGGCGGTTTCTGTTGCAAAGGAGGTTCATCCTGATGCTGAAATACTCTTGCATCCCGAATGTCCTCCTGAAACTTTGGCTCTTGCCGATCATATTTTCAGCACTTCCGGAATGCTGCGGCATGCTCAAGAGAGTGACTGCAAGGAGTTTATTATCGGGACTGAGGAAGGAATGCTTGAGGTTCTGTCGCGAGGTGTACCCGATAAGGTTTTTCACCCTGTTGGCGGAGTTTGCGTTCAACAGAAGAAGGTTAATTTGCAGAGGGTTTTTGACTGTCTTAATGAAGAGAAAAATGAAGTTTTTGTAGAGAAGGATGTTGCGGATAAGGCGCGTGATGCTATAAATAAAATGTTATGCTTGAAGAGTTTATAGATCGGGAACATTTAACTGTCTCGGACGACTGGTACAGAGGTTATTTGAAGCGTTTTTGCGAATTATGGTTTTATGGAGATGGAGAAGATGTCACGAGCAAGATGGTTTCCGGGGATTGCCGCGGGGAGATTGTTTTTAAAGAAAAAGGAATTATTGCCGGAATTGAAGAGGTCGAATGGATTTGCCACGAATATGGGACAAGTTTTGATGGAAAGATCGTTAGCGGTGATGTGCGTGATGTTTTGAGGCTTGAGCGACTTATTTTGAATGTCCTTGGAAAAATGAGTGGGATTGCCACAAATGCGGTCCGTTTGAAAGGGATGGCGCCGGGTGTTCTTTTGTGTCCTACCAGAAAGACCGATTGGGGCCCTCTTGATAAGAAGGCTTGTCTTGTTGGTGGCTGCGGGACTCATCGTCTTGGGCTGTGGGATGCGATTTTGATCAAGGACAACCATTTGGCTGCAGGGGTTGATCTTTTGGAATTGCCTTCAGAGGTGAAATTCGTTGAGATTGAGGTAAAAGATCTGTCGCAATTGCGGAAAATCGAGGCGGAAGTGCCTGTTATTGTGATGCTTGATAATTTCGGGGTTAGCGAGCTGAAAGATGCTATCTCCAGGGTTCGGGATATGGGATATTTGGTTGAGGTTTCCGGTGGTATTACTGAGAAGAATTTACAGGAGTATGCAAAGTTTGGGCCGGATATCATCTCGATGAGTTGTTTGACGCGAGGAGTTGGGGCTTTGGATGTAGGGTTTGACTTGTGCTAAGGAACGGGCAAAATGGCCAAGAGGTTTATCACAGCAACGCAGCCTGCCTGTACTTGCGGTAGAGCAGATCGGACTGCTTTGTGGGTGCGTTTGGAAGTTTGCGACGCCATTTTCTTGGATCTTCTTGTTCGTTTTCGATTAGTCCGTTGT